>WNEY01000407.1_pt1 | contig 26521 bp, 24 predicted proteins | sample 5400531 | NCBI WGS metagenome assembly WNEY01 (sample SAMN13153338, study PRJNA577476) | soil metagenome | isolation source: 200 cm saprolite under Douglas fir tree site 1 | place: USA:California | collected 2015-04-18
AATTCCGAGTTCGGCATGCGGCAGTCACCGTGGGCGCAGGGGACGGAGTTCCACAACGGTCTCGACATCCGCTCCCAGCACGGCACCCCCGTGCGCGCGCCTGCGGGTGGGACTGTCACCGTGGCGGGGACGTACCAGGAGTACGGCATCACGGTCATCCTCGACCACGGTCAAGACATCAAGAGCGTCTACGGTCATCTCTCGCGGACGAACGTCAAGCCGGGCGACCGGATCGAGCGTGGCGCCGTCGTCGGGTGGTCCGGTAACACGGGGCGCTCGACCGGCGCGCACCTCCACTACGAGATCCTGGTCAAGGGTCAGGCCGTCAACCCTCGCGCGTACCTCTGGGATTAGTTGAACATCGGGAGGAGCGGCGCTCGCTCCCCCCGATTGCCCCCCACCGATCACCCGCGCCGGATGTCTCCAGGAACCGTGGCGCCGGCAAAAGCCGGCGCTCGAAGACCCTCGATTTACCGACCTGTGGCGCTCCTCGATTTCCCGGCTAGCTCCTAGTCTTTGCGGGACGAGGATCGCGCCAGGAAGTCGAGGCAGAGCTCGTTGAACGCGTCGGCGCGCTCCAGGAAATAGCCGTGGCCGGCGTCGGGGACCACGCGGAGCTCGGCGCCGGGAATCCGCGCCACGATTTCGCGTGAGAAGCGCGTGGGCACGAGGATGTCGTCCTCGGCGACACTGACGAGCGTCGGGCACCGGATGGCCGGGAGCCGATCCCGCGTGTCGTGGGAGACGACCGCCTCGCCCTGGCGGAGGAACCCGGTGAGCGACTGCGGATAGGGATTCGCGAGGGCGTTCTGCAAGAGCGTCTCCACCAGGTCCGGCCGCTCGGCGTAAGTCGCCGGCGCGAAGAGCCACAGGCCCAGCGTCCGGAGCGTCGCCTCGCGGCCGAGCCCGATCCGCATCTCGCGCCACGCCGCGTTCAGCGCCAGCATGTACGCATCCGGGCGCGCCAGCGTGCAGCCCAGGTGCAGGGAGCGCACGCGCTCCGGGCGCTCGAGCGCCAGCTCCTGGGCGATCATTCCACCCATCGATACGCCGATCACGTGGACGCGGTCGATGCCGAGCGCGTCCATGAGCCCGAGCGCATCCCCGGCCATCATCCGGGTCGTATAGGGGTGATCGGGAGCGTCGGTCCGGCCCACGCCGCGGTTGTCAAACGCGATCACTCGATACTGGGCGGACAAGGCGCCCATCTGGAACGCCCAGGCCGTGTGATCACCGCCGAAGCCCATAATCAACAGCAGCGGCTCGCCCGCCCCAACCTCGAGGTAATACATCTCGATATCCCCGACCCGAACCGTCGGCACCGGATCGCCTTTAGGCCCGCGTGTCGGCGCGGCCGGAAGAGTCAGGAGAGGGGCCGGGCGTGTGGCGGGCCCCTGTGTGCCCCGTGTAGTCAGGGCAATCGGAGTCGCAGAGCAACGACCTCGACCTCCCGCACCGGTTGGCTAGCGGGGTTCACAGGGGCCCGCCATACGCCCGGCCCCTCTCCGGCGCCTAGCGGATAGCGACGCCAGTGCGGACTTGGCAAGCGACCCAGTGCCCCGGCGAAATTTCCTTGAGCGTCTGCTCGTTCGCCGAGCACGACGGCACCCGGAGCGCGCAGCGCGTGTGGAAGCGGCAGCCGGAGGGCGGGTTGATCGGGCTCGGCACGTCGCCCTCGAGCAGGATCCGCTTGCGCTTCATCGTCGGGTCGGGAATCGGCACGGCGGACAGGAGCGCCTCGGTATACGGGTGCCGCGGATTGGTGTAGAGCTCTTTCGCCGGCGCGATCTCGACGATCTTGCCGAGGTACATCACCGCCACGCGTGTGGAGATGTGCTCGACGACCGAGAGATCGTGGGCGATGAACAGGTAGGTAAGCCCGAACTTCGCCTGCAGATCCTCGAGCAGGTTCACGATCTGCGCCTGGATCGAGACATCGAGGGCGGAGACCGGCTCGTCGGCGACGATGAGCTTCGGGCTCACCGCCAGCGCCCGCGCGATCCCGATGCGCTGCCGCTGGCCGCCGGAGAACTCGTGCGGATAACGCCTGAGGTGATCGGGCAGGAGGCCGACGGTCTCGAGCAGCTGCGCGACGCGCTCCTCGCGCTGCTTCCGCGTCGGCGCCAGCTTGTGGATCACGAGCGCCTCGCCGATGATCGAGCCGACCGTCATTCGCGGGTTGAGCGACGCGTACGGGTCCTGGAAGATGATCTGCATCTCCTTCCGGAGCGCGCGCAGCGACCGCTTGTCGAGCGTCGTCACGTTCTTTCCCTGGAAGGTGACCTCGCCCGACGTCGGCTCGATCAGCCGGAGAATCGACCGGCCGGTCGTCGACTTCCCGCAGCCCGACTCGCCGACGAGCCCGAGCGTCTCACCGGGCATGATGTCGAAGGACACGTCGTCGACGGCGTGCACCCGGGCGACCTCCCGCGAGAGCAGCCCGCCGCGGATCGGGAAGTACTTCTTGAGGTTTTTGACCTTGAGCAGCGCGTCTGGCATGGCGGGCCTCAGTAGAGGAAGCAGGCCACCTTGTGGCCCGGCCGGACTTCTTTGAGCGGTGGCGTGTTTTCGAAGTGCATCGGCTTCGCGAGCGCGCAGCGCGGCGCGAAGCGGCAGCCCGGCTTGATGTCGCCGCGCAGCGTCGGCACGGTGCCGGGGATCGCCTCGAGCTTCTGCTTCTGGGTGGCGGCCAGATCGATCCGGGGGATGGAGCGGAGGAGCCCTTGCGTGTACGGGTGCAGCGGCTCCTTGAACAGCTCGGTGACCGGCGCCTCCTCGACCACCTGGGCGCCGTACATCACGATGACCCGCTGCGCCGTCTCCGCGATCACGCCCATGTCATGGGTGATCAGCAAGATCGCCATGCCCAGCTTGGCCTTCAGCTCGTTCAAGAGCTCGAGGATCTGCGCCTGGATGGTGACGTCGAGCGCGGTCGTCGGCTCGTCGGCGATGAGGAGATTGGGGTTGCACGACAGCGCCATGGCGATCATGATGCGCTGCCGCATGCCGCCCGAGAGCTGGTGGGGATATTCCTTCACCCGTCGCTCGGCGTTGGGGATGTGCACGAGCTTGAGCATGTCGACCGTCTTGGCCATCGCGTCGCGGCGTCCGAGCCCCTCGTGGAGCCGGATCGCCTCGGCGATCTGCTCGCCGACCGTGAATACCGGGTTCAGCGAGGTCATCGGCTCCTGGAAGATCATCGAGATCTCTTTGCCCCGGATCTTGCGCATCTGGGCCGGGGGCAGCTCGAGGAGGCTCTTGCCCCTGTAGTTGATCGTGCCCTCGACGATGCGGCCGGGGGGTTGCGGGATCAGGCGCATGATCGAGAGCGCCGTGACGCTCTTGCCGGAGCCGGATTCGCCGACGATGCCGAGGGTCTCACCCTTGTTGATGTAGAAATCGATCCCATCAACCGCGCGGACGACGCCCTCGTCGGTGTAAAAGTGCGTCTTCAACCCCTTGACCTCGAGCAGTCGTTCGGCCATGGCGCCCCCTGGAGCTACCACTTGCGGGTGATTTCGGCGAAGGCATCGCGCGTGCGGGCGATGTCCTCCGCGTCGATGTCCTTGTGGGTCACGCAGCGAATCGAGGCGGGACCGATCGCGTGGATCTTCACCTTGCGCGCGGCGCAGCCCGCCACCAGCTCGGCCGTGGCGGCCGCCGACGCGGCCGGACCGCCCGGCCGCTCGACCCCGAAGATCACGATGTTCGTCTGGACGCTCGTCAGATCCACGGAGAGCCCGGGAAGCCGTCCCAGGCCTTCGGCGAGGGCGCGGGCGTTCACGTGATCCTCGGCGAGCCGATCCACCATCCGCTCGAGCGCGACGATCCCCGCGGCCGCGATGACCCCCGCCTGCCGCATGCCGCCGCCGAGCATCTTGCGGACGCGCCGGGCGCGGGCGATGAACTCGGCGGAGCCGCAGATCACCGAGCCGACCGGAGCGGCGAGCCCTTTCGACACGCAGAACGTGACGGAGTCGACGTCACGGGCGAACTCGCGGGCGGGACGCTTGAGGGCGACCGCCGCGTTGAAGAGCCGAGCGCCGTCGAGGTGCACCGGGACCGACGCGCCGTGGGCGATGGCGGCGATGGCGCTGATCTCCTCCGGGGTGCAACACGTGCCGCCGTGACGGTTGTGAGTGTTCTCGACGCAGACGAGGCCCGTCGGCGGGATGTGGATGTTCGCGGGGCGCAGCGCCTCGCGGACCTGGTCCGGCGTGAGAAACCCGCGCGCGGTCTTGACCGGTCGCATCTGGACGTTGCCGATCACCGCGGCGCCGGCCACCTCGTAGTTGAAGATGTGCGAGTCCAGGTCGAGCACGACTTCCTGGCCGGTGCGCGTGTGGCTCACCACGGAGACGAGGTTGCCCATGGTGCCGGAGGCGACGAAGAGCCCGGCCACCTTGCCCAGGCGCTCGGCGGCCAGCGCCTCCAGCCGCTTGACGGTCGGGTCCTCCTCCCACACATCGTCGCCCACATCGGCGCGCGCCATGGCCTCGCGCATCTCCGGCGTGGGGAGCGTGAGCGTGTCGGAGCGGAGGTCGACGATGTCGTGCACGGCGGCTACCGCTGGGCCTGCAGTCGCGCGTTCGCGCGGCGGCCCCACTCGGTGAACCCGTAGTCCACGGACAGGCGGCGGAGCAGCTCGTTCCCCTCGGTCGTCCTGCCCTCGTAGAAGTTCACCTCGGCGAGCAAGAACAGCGTCTCCGGGACCACGAGCGTCCGCGGGTATTCCTTGAGCACCAGCTCGAGTCGCTGACGCGCCGTGCTCGGATTGCCCTGATTGAAGTAGTAGGTCGCGACCCAGAGCTCCTTCTGCGCGAGCCGGCCGCGGCAGATGTCGATCTTCGCGAGGCCATCGGTGGCGTATCGGCTCGCCGGGTACTCCTTGACGAGCTTTCGGAACTGCTCCAGAGCCTTCAGCGTCAGCCCCTGGTCCTGCTCCACGGGCTTCAGCTGGTCGTAGTAGCTCATGGCGAGCCGGAACTGGACGAGATCGGCGATCTGGTGCTGGGGGAAGAAGGCCAGGAACCCCTCGAACTCGCGCACCGCCTTGTCGAACTCACCCTCCCGGTAGAACGCCTCGCCGACGAGGAAGCGGGCCCGCGCCGCGTACGACGAGTTCGGGTGCCGCTCGACGATCTTCCGGAAGTTCTGCCGCGCCTCGTCGTACCGTCGATTGTTCAGTTCGGTCTCGCCGATCTGATACAGCTCCTCGGGCGGCAGGATCGGTGTCGGCGCAGGCTTCATCCAGGCGCAGCCGCCCGCCAGGAGCAGCAGGCCTGTCACGAGAACGCGCGCGAATGCGGCAGGGGACCCCATCGAACTGGCCCATACATATAGCACACTCCGTAAGGGGAAATCTGCTCCTGGCCGCCCCGCGAAGGCCGGGCCTCGCTACCCTCGACCCGGCCTTCGGGGTAAGATGTGGGATGCCCCATGAAGCGTAAGCTGCTCCTCGCGCTCGGCTGCCTCGTCGGCCTGGCGACCCTCTCCTACGGCGGCTACGTCTGGTACAACGCGATCACCTACGTGTCGACCGACGACGCGTACGTGGACGGCACGATCTCGCCCGTCAGCGCGAAGGTGGCGGGCCACATCGTGGAGCTCCGGGTCCAGGACAACCAGCCGGTCAAGAACGGCGACCTGTTGCTGCGCGTCGATCCCCGGGACTTCCAGGCCAAGCGCGAGCAGGCGCGGGCCGCCGTTGCCACCGCCGAGGCGACCCTCCGCGCCGCGCGCGCCGAAGTGCCGCTGTCGCGCGAGGGTACCCGCGCGCAGATCGACCAGGCACGTGCGGCGCTCCAGGCGTCGATGGTCGGCGTGAAGTCGGCCGAGTCGGCCGTCGACGAATCGCGCGCGCGGCTCGAGGCGCGGCACGCTGCGACCGACGCGATGCGCGCCGACGTGAGCGGCGCGCAGAGCACGCACCGGCAGTCGGCCCGCGAGCTCGAGCGGACCCGGAGCCTGTTGCAGAGCGACCTGGTGGCGCGGCGCGACTTCGACCAGGCCGAGTCGGCGTACGAGACCGCCGGCTCGACGGTCGAAGCCCTGAAGCGGCGAATGACGCAGACGGAGCGTGAGGTGCAGCAGGCGGAGGCGGAGCTCGGCGCCCGGGTCCACGCGGTGGAGCTGGCGCGGCAGCGCGTCGCCGAGGCGCGCGCCGCGCTCGCGCTCGCCGAAAGCCAGATCCACCAGGTCGCGATCAAGGACGCGGAGGCGAGCCGGGCCGAGGCGCGGCTGCGCGAAGCGCAGGCGGACCTCGCCTTCGCCGAGCTCCAGCTCGAGCACACCGAGGTCCGCGCCGCGGTCGACGGCGTCGTGTCCAAGCGCAGCGTCGAGATGGGGCAAGTGGTCCAGATGGGCCAGCCGCTCCTCGCCATCGTGCCGCTGCACGAAGTGTGGGTGGTCGCCAACTTCAAGGAGACGCAGCTCGCCCGGCTCAAGCCCGGCATGAAGGCGCGCGTGGAAGTCGACGGCTATCCCGACAAGGCCTATATCGGCACGCTCGACTCGATGAGCGCGGGGACCGGCGCGCGCTTCTCGCTCTTGCCTCCGGAGAACGCGACCGGCAACTGGGTGAAGGTTGTGCAGCGGATCCCGGTGCGCATCCAGCTGGACGGAAAGGTCGGCAACCCGCACACGCTCCGCGCGGGGATGTCGGTGGTCGTCACGATCCGCGTCCGGTGACGGACGCAGCCCCCGCGGCCGCGATCGCCTAGCGGGCCACGCTGGGCGGCACCTGGTAGAGGTATTCCTTCAGGTATTCGATCTCCGCGCCCCGGTCCTCGATGGCGACCCGCATGACATCGCGGATCGAGAGCATCGACAGGAAGCGGTCGCCGCTGACGACCGGCAGGTGTCGAATGTTGGCCTGGTCCATCTTGCGCATCGCCGACTGGTAGTCCTCGTCCGCGTCGGCGACGACGAGCTCCGAGGTCATCACGTCCTCGAGCCGCGTATGGGCCGGCTCGAGTCGCCGGTCGACCACCCGGCGCACGACGTCACGCTCGGAGAACACCCCGCAGAGCTGTTCGCCGTCGACGACCGCGACGATCCCGACGTTGTTCTCGGCCATCATCTGGCACGCCGCGGCGACCGTCGCGCTGCGCTGAAGCGTGAAGAGAAATCCGTGACGCATGATGTCGCGGAGCGTCTTCATGGCGCACCTCCAACGTTCCGACCGGTGGCGGTCTTGATAAATATGGCAATCGTACCACCGAACGCGCCGGCGAAGCCTGCTGCGCGGGAGAATCGCTACAAGAGCTTTTCCATGATGATCGTGTCCACCCACTTGCCGTCGAGCCGGCCCTGCTCCCGGTAAGTCCCGACCGTGCGGAAGCCGAGCTTCTCGTAGAGGGTCATGCCTCCGGCGTTAAAGGGGAAGGCGGAGAGCACGAGCTTGTGGAACCCGTGCTGCCGGCCGAGCTCGACCAGCTTCTCGAGCAGCACGCGGCCGGCGCCCTTGCCGCGCCAGCCCCGGTCGACGTACACGGAGATGTCAGCGACGAAGCGGTAGGCCGCGCGGGCGTTGAAGACGTTCAGGCTCGCCCAGGCGATCGTGGCGGGGGTCGGCTCCGTCACTTCGGCGACGATGACGGGATGGCGGGGGCTGCGACTCGCGAGCCACTGGCGGCGCTCGTCGGGCGTGCGCAGCTCGGTCTCGAGCGTGGCGACGCGGTCCTCGATGCCCTGGTTGTAGATGCGGCAGATCGCCTCGGCGTCCGGCGCGGCTGCGAGGCGGAGACGATAGGCCGTCACGTCAGCTCCCGGCTGTCGAGCCGGGACCAAGGTCCCTCTGGTAGCGCGCGCCGTCGAGCGCGGCCGGGAAGGGGATCAGCTGCTCCACGAGCAGTCCGCGGATGACCCAGGCGCCGATGCAGCCGAACGCGCCGGTGACCAACGTCGTCATGAAGGGGAATATAATGCCCGACATGTTCCAGAGCGAGCGGTTCTTCCGCGAAGCGTGGCCGCAGATCTCGCAGGTCTTCGCGACGGCGATGGACGCGGCGACCGACGTGCAGTGGATCACCAGCATTGCGGCGCTCGAGGCCGGAGCCCGCGTGCTGGACGCCCCCTGCGGCTTCGGCCGCCACTCGATCGAGCTCGGACGCCTCGGCCACCGGGTGACCGGCGTGGACTTCAGCGAGACCGAGCTCGACCGCGCGCGGAAGGCGGCCCAGGAAGCGGGCGTGAGCCTCACGCTGGTCTGCCAGGACATTCGCGACATGGAGTTCCCGAGCGAGTTCGACCTGGCCGTGAACCTGTTCAGCTCCATCGGCTACTTCGCCGACGACGAGGATCGCCTCGTCGTGGATCGCTTCTGGCGCGCGCTCAAACCCGGAGGAGTCTTCGTCCTCGACACGCGCAACCGCGACCAGCTCGTGCGGTCGCTGCCGCCCGAGGAGCGCAAGCGGGTGAATGGCTGGACGCTCCGCATCGAGAACTCGTTCGACCCGGCGACGAGCCGCTGGCGCGCCCGCTGGTTCCGGTTGCGGCGCGCGACGGCCAAGGCGAAGGAGAGCGCGCAGGAGCTGATCGGCGAGAGCGAGATCCGCCTCTACTCGGCGCACGAGCTGTCCGCGATGCTGCGCCCCGAGCGCTGGAGCCGCGTGGAGCTCTACGGCGGGCTCGACGGCACCCCGTTTTCGCTGGACGCTCCGCGCCTCGTCCTGGTCGCCTGGAAGTAGTAAAATCCGTGACCTGCCGCGCGCCAAAGGAGACCCGCATCGATGGCCACTGATCCGCGTCCGCTGATCGTGCTCGCCGGCCCCATCCATCCCGACGGCAAAGCCCTCCTCGAGAAAGAAGCGCGGGTCGTCGTCTGCGAGGACGAGACCGAGACGGGCCTGGTCAAGACGGCCGCGGAGGCGCAGGGGATCCTGTTCCGGATAAGGCCTCGATGCACAGAAAGTCTGATGGGGGCCTGTCAGAAGCTCAAGGTCGTCGGAAGGCATGGAGTCGGACTCGACACCGTGGACATACCAGCCGCGACCCGGCTCGGCGTCGCGGTCGTCCACGCTCCCGGCTCCAACTCCCAGGCCGTCGCCGAGCATGCGTTGATGCTGATGCTCGTCTCCGTGAAGCGCACCCTCGCGATCGACAAGGCGATGCGGAGCGACGGCTGGAGCACGAGCCGCGCCGGGAACACGGAGCTCGCCGGCAAGACGCTTGGCGTCGTCGGCGTCGGCAACGTGGGCCGGCGCGTCGCGAAGTTCGCCGGCGCGATCGGAATGCGCGTGCTCGGCTACGACAAATATGTGCCGGACGACGAGGTGCGGCGGCGCGGTGCGGAGCCGGTCAAGAGCCTCGCGGCACTCCTGCCCCAGGTGGACGTGCTCACCTGCCACACGCCCCTCACGCCCGAGACGAAGCACATGATCAACGAGAAGGCCATCGGGCTCATGAAGCCGAGCGCCATCTTCATCAACACCTCGCGCGGCCCGGTGCAGGACGAGCGGGCGCTCTTCGAGGCGCTAACCCGCGGCAAGCTCGCCGCCGCCGGCCTCGACGTCTGGGAGGACGAGCCCACGTCCCGGGATAACCCGATCCTCAACCTCGAGAACGTCGTGTGCTCCTCGCACATGGCGGGCGTCACGCGGGAGGCGACCCGCCAGGCGGCGATGCAGGTCTCGGGCGAGATGCTGCGCGTCCTGCGCGGCGAGCGGCCCGAGGTGCTCGTGAATCCGGATGTGTGGCCGCGCCTCGGCCAGAGGTAGAATCCGGGTATGCCGATCGACACGCGCCATCCGCGGGAGATCCGGCAGGACATCCGAAACGGAAAGCTCACGGGGATCACCGCGGGTCTCGGCCAGAACTACGTCCAGGCCAACCTCGCCGTGCTCCCGAGGGACCACGCCTACGATTTCCTGCTGTTCTGCCAGCGCAACCCGCGACCGTGCCCGCTGCTCGAGGTGACGGACGTGGGCTCGCCCGAGCCGGTCGGCGTGGCGCCGGGCGCCGACCTGAGAACCGACATCCCCCGCTACCGGATCTACAAGGACGGCGTCCTCGCCGACGAGGTGACCGACGCGACCCCCTACTGGCGGGACGATCTGGTCGCGTTCCTGCTCGGCTGCTCGTTCACCTTCGAGTGGGCGCTGCTGGACGCGGGGATTCGGCTCTGGCACGTGGAGCAGGGAAAGAACGTCGCCATGTGGCGCACGTCCACGCCGTGCCGCCCGGCGGGAGTCTTCCACGGGCCGATGGTCGTCTCGATGCGGCCGATCGCGGCCGCGCAGCTCGCGAAAGCAGTGACGGCGAGCGCCCGATTCCCCGGCGCCCACGGCGCTCCCGTGCACGTGGGCGATCCCGCCGCCATCGGCATCACGGACATCACGCGCCCCGACTGGGGCGACCCGCAGGAATTCGCGCGCGGCGACGTGCCGGTCTTCTGGGCGTGCGGCGTCACGCCCCAAGCCGTCGCGCTCGCGTCGAGGCCACCGTTCATGATCACGCACAGCCCGGGGCACATGTTCATCACGGACCTGCCAAACTCCGCGCTGTCGGCGATCTGACGCATTGCGGTTTCTGCCGGCGGGCGATCTCGCCGTGTGCGTCGAGCTCGGCGAGGAGATCAGCGTGGAGGTCAACACCCGTGTCCGCGCGCTCGAGTTCTTGATCCAGCAGAAGGGGCTGACCGGCGTCCTCGAGACGGTCCCGACGTATTCGTCGCTCCTCGTCTACTACGATCCGCGCGCGGTCACGTATGACGCGTTATGCGCGTCGATCGCGGAGCTCGTGCCCCAGGCGACCACCGCCGTCCTGCCACCATCGCGCGCGGTCGACCTGCCCTGTTGCTACGAAGATCCCGAGCTCGGGGTCGACCTCGCGGCCGCGGCGCGACGCCTCGGGCTCTCGACCGACGAGCTCGTGAGGCTCCACGCCGGCGCCGAGTACCTCGTGTACTTCATCGGCTTCACGCCGGGCCTGCCGTACATGACCGGCATGCCTGAGCGGATCAACATCCCGCGCCTCGACACCCCGCGCACGAAGACCCCGCCGGGCAGCGTCGGCATCGGGGGCATCCAGTGCTGTATCTACTCCGTCGAGAGCCCCGGCGGCTTCTGGATTCTCGGGCGCACGCCGCTGGCGCTCTACGCCCCCGACGCGTCGGAGCCGACGCTTCTGCGTCCCGGCGACCGGGTGCGCTTCCGACGAATCGACCGCGCCGAGTTCGACTCGATCAGCGCCGCGGTGGCGGCCCGGACCTACCGGCCGGTGATCTCGTGATCGAGATCCTCGACCCCGGCCCCCAGACCACGGTCCAGGATCTCGGCCGCACCGGACAGATGCGCTACGGCATCCCGCCCTCGGGTCCGATCGACCGCTTCGCGTTCGTGGTCGCCAACCGCCTCGTGGGCAATGCCGACGCGGTCGCCGCGCTCGAGTGCACGCTGCTCGGCCCGCGCTTCGAGGTCGACACGCCCGGCGCCATCGCGGTGACGGGCGCCGACATGGCGGTGAGCGTGAATGGTGCCGAGGCGCCCCGGTGGGCTACGATTGCGCTGAAGGCCGGCGACGTCGTGAAGCTCGGGGCGACGCGCACGGGCGTGCGCGCGTACGTCGCCTTCTCGGGGGGACTCGACGTGCCGCTCGTGCTGGGATCGCGGTCCACATATATCCGCGGCCGTCTGGGCGGGATCGAAGGGCGCGCGCTCCGGAAGGGCGACCGCGTTCGGGTCTTTCCGTCCGGGACCGCGCGACCACGGCGCGTGGAGCGTCGCGCGATCCCGGACTACTCGGGAGAGCCCGCGATCCGCGTCGTCCTCGGACCGCAGGCCGATCGCTTCACGGACACCGGGATCAGCGCGTTGCTCGGTGGTCCGTACGAGGTGCTGCCGCAGTCGGACCGCATGGGCGCCCGACTGCGCGGGTCGCGGGTCGAGCACGCGCGCGGCCACGACATCATCTCCGACGGAATCGCGCTCGGGTCCATCCAGGTTCCCGGTGACGGGCAGCCCATCGTCCTGCTCGTCGACCGGCAATCCACGGGCGGCTACACGAAGGTGGCGACCGTCTGTTCCTGCGACGTCGGACGCGTTGGCCAGGCAAGACCGGGCCAGTCGCTCCGCTTCCACGCGGTCGGCGTGGCCGAGGCGCACCGGCTGCTGCGCGAATCCGACGCGGTGCTGCGAGCCGCTGTGAAAGAGGAGATCGCATGAGCGTCGACAAAGAGCTGATCGAGTACACCGCGAAGACCGTCCGCTCGCGCGTCCTGCACGAGGAGGCGCTGGCCGTCATGCCCGGGGGCAACAGCCGGACGACGACTTTCTTCGATCCCTACCCGTTCGCCATCCAGCGGGGTCAGGGCGCTCACCTCTGGGACGCCGACGGGATCGACCGCCTGGACTTCAACGGCAACTACACGAGCCTGATCCTCGGCCATGCGCCGCCCGAGGTCGTGAAGGCGGTGCAGCAGGCGGCCGAGCAGGGTCTGTCCTTCCCGGGGCCGACCGAGCACGAGGTGCGCCTGGCCGAGATGCTGACCCGCCGGGTGCCGTCGGTCCAGGCGATCCGCTTTACGAACTCGGGCACCGAGGCCACGATGAACGCAGTGCGACTGGCGCGCGCGTTCACGGGCCGGCCGAAGATCGCGAAGTTCGAGGGCGCCTACCACGGCACGCACGACTGGGTGATGGTGAGCGTCAGCGGCGACGCCAAGGCGACGGGCAGCCGGAAGCGGCCCAAGGCCGTCGCCTGGTCGGCGGGCCTGCCGCCGGCGGTGCTCAAGCACGTCGTGGTGCTGCCGTGGAACGACGCCGAGGCCTGCGCCGAAATCCTGGACGCGGAGGCGGCGCAAATCGCCTGCCTGATCGTCGACCCGATGATGTGCAATGCCGGCCTGCTGCCGCCCGCCGAGGGATTCCTGGCCCGGCTGCGCGAGATTACCGAGCGTCACGGGATCGTGCTGATCTTCGACGAGGTGATCTCCTTCCGCACCGCGTGGGGCGGCGCGCAGGAGCGGTTCGGCATCCGAGCCGACCTCACGGCCTTCGGGAAGATCATCGGCGGCGGCCTGCCCGTCGGCGCCTTCGGTGGGCGGCGCGACATCATGGACTTCTACGACCCGCGCAAGGGCGGCGCCCGGATCAGCCACGGCGGCACCTTCAACGCGAACCCCGTGACAATGGCGGCCGGCGTCGCGACGATGAACGCGCTCACTCCGGAGGCGTACGCGCGGCTCGACGGGCTGGGTGAGCGCCTCCGCGGGGGCGTCACGCGCCTGCTCGCCGGGACGCGGCGCCGGGGCCAGGTGACCGGTCTCGGCTCGCTCTTCTGGCTACACTGGACCTCCGAGCCGCTGACCGACTACCGCTCGGCGAAGCCCAAGGATGCGGAGGCGCCGCTGCGCGTGTTCCTGGGGCTCCTGAACGAGGGAATCCTCATGACACAGCGCGGTCTCGGCGCCTGCTCCCTCGCGATGACGGACGAGGACGTGGACCGCTTCATCAACGCGCTCGCGCGCGTGAACGCTCGAGCATAAGGAGCTTTCAGCATGGCAAAGTTCATCGATCTCAACTGCGACATGGGCGAGAGCTACGGGCGCTGGACGCTCGGCGCGGACGAGGAGATCATGCCGCACATCACCTCGGCCAACGTCGCCTGTGGGTTCCACGGCGGTGACCCGCACGTGATGCGCAAGTCGGTGGCGCTGGCGCTCCGACACGGCGTCGCCGTCGGCTCGCATCCCTCGCTGCCGGACCTGATGGGCTTCGGACGGCGGGTGATGGACGTCTCGCCCCAAGAGCTGAAGGATTACCTCTGCTACCAGACCGGGGCGCTGCGGGAGTTCGTCCGCTCCGCCGGGAGCGACCTCCAGCACACGAAGCCCCACGGCATCCTCTACTCGATGATCGAGAAGGACGAGCCGCTCGCCACGGCGGTCGGCGAAGCGGCGCGCGAGTCCGGTCGCGACCTTATCTTAATGGCGCTGGCATCGGGCCACTACGATCGGCTCTGCCGCAAGATGGGCATCCGGGTGGCGTCGGAAGGGTTCGCCGACCGCGCGTACAACGTCGACCTCACGCTCGTCTCGCGCAAGCTCCCCGGCTCGCTCATCACCGATCCCCAGCGGGCCGCCGCCCAGGCCGTGAAGATGGCCATGGAGGGCAAGGTGCGCACGATCGACGGTGTCGAGATCGACATCGCGGTCCAGACCATCTGCTGCCACGGCGACACGCCCGGAGCGCAGAATATCGTCCGGGCCGTCCGCGAGGCGCTCGACCGAGCGGGATGCCAGGTCAAGCCGCTCCGCGACTGGCTCCCGAAGGCGTGAACGCGCCCACCCTCAAGCGCACCCCGCTCCACCAGGCGCACGTCAAGGCCGGGGCGCGCATGGTGCCCTTCGGTGGCTGGGACATGCCGGTGCAGTACACGGGCATCGTCGAGGAGCACCGCACGGTGCGGAGCGCCGTCGGGCTCTTCGACGTGAGCCACATGGGCGAGTTCGAGGTCGAGGGCCCCGGGGCCCTCGCCGCGCTCCAGTATCTGACCACCAACGACGTGGCGGCTCTGCACGTGGGCCAGGTCCAGTACTCCCTGCTGTGTTACCCGAACGGCACGATCGTCGACGACCTCACCGTGTACCGCGTGGGCGACGACCGCTACATGCTCACCGTCAACGCCGGCAACATCGACAAGGACTGGGCCTGGGTCACGGAGCACGCCAGGGACGTCAAGGACGCGCGCTGGCGCAACGCCTCCGAGGGCACGGGGCTGATCGCGGTGCAGGGGCCGAAGGCGGAGGCGCTCGTCGGCCGGCTCGCCGACCGCGACGTGGCGGCGCTCGGCTACTACCGCTTCGCGCGTGGCTCGGTGGCGGACGTTCCCGCGCTGATCTCGCGCACCGGCTACACGGGCGAGGACGGCTTCGAGCTGTACGCGCCCGCGGACCGGACCGAGAAGCTCTGGACCGAGCTCCTGGCCGCGGGCCGCGCCGACGGCGCCGGTCCGATCGGGCTCGGCGCGCGCGACACGCTGCGGCTCGAGATGAAGTACGTCCTCTACGGCAACGACATCGACGAGACGACGAACGCGCTGGAGGCGGGGCTCGGCTGGGTCGTCAAGCCCGCTAAGGGCGACTTCATCGGCCGAGAGGCGCTCGAGAAGATCCGCGCCGAGGGCGTCCAGCGGAGACTCGTCGGGCTCGAGATGACCGAACGCGCCGTCGCCCGCCACGGCTATCCGGCGCAGAAGGACGGCCGTGCGGTCGGCATCGTGACGTCCGGCTCCTACGGACCCTCCGTGGACAAGTACATCGCGATGGCGTACGTGGAGACGGCGCTGGCTGGCATCGGCACGGAGCTGGCCGTCGAGATCCGCGGGCAGGCGAAGGCGGCGCGCGTGGTCAAGACGCCCTTCTACCCCTCACGAGTGAAGAAGGCATAGCCATGGCCAACGTTGTCCCCAAGGACCTCAAGTACACGCGCGAGCACGAGTGGGCGAAGCAGGAGGGCGATCGGGTGCGCGTGGGGATCACCGCGTACGCGCAGGAGCAGCTCGGGGACGTCGTCTTCGTCGAGCTGCCGAAGGTCGGCGCGAAGGTGACGGCGAGCAAGAACTTCGGCGTCGTCGAGTCGGTGAAGGCGGTCTCCGACCTCTTCGCGCCCGTCTCGGGCGAGGTCGTCGAGGTCAACGGCGAGCTGGCGCAGAAGCCGGAGACGGTCAACCAGGATCCCTATGGCAAGGGCTGGATGATCGTCGTGAAGCCCTCCAGCAAGGCCGAGTGGGATCAGCTCCTGACGGCCCAACAGTACGAGGAGTACCTGGCGCAGGGAGGTCATTGATGGCGTCGCGGTACATCGCCAACACGCCGGAGGAGCAGAAGCGGATGCTCGGCGTGATCGGCGCGGCTTCCCTCGACGAGCTGCTCGTCAAGATTCCCGCGAAGGCGCGGCTCGCGCGGGCGCTCGGCCTCACGCCGGCGCTCGCCGAAACGGACCTGATCCGCCACCTGAAGACCCTCGCGGCACGAAACGCCGACGCCGATAGCCATGTCTGCTTCATGGGCGCGGGCGCCTACGACCATTACGTACCGAGCCCGATCAACCACCTGATCTCGCGTGGCGAGTTCTTCACCGCGTACACGCCCTACCAGCCCGAAGCCAGCCAGGGGACGCTGCGGACGATCTACGAGTACCAGACGATGATCGCCGAGCTGACGGGCATGGACGTGGCGAACGCGTCGATCTACGACGGCGCGTCGTCGCTGGCCGAGGCGGCGCTGATGGCCCACGCCGTCACGGAGCGCAGCGAGATCGTCCTGTCGCGGGGCGTGCACCCGCTCTACAAGCGCGTGACGGCCACCTACTGCGAGGGGCCGGGCGTGCGGCTGCGCGACGTCGGCGCGCCCGACGGTGTCACCGACCTCGCGGCGGCGAAGAAGCTCGTCGGCGCGAAGACGGCGGCGCTCGTCGTCCAGACGCCGAACTTCTACGGCTGTCTCGAGGATGTCGCCGCTGCGGCCGAGATCGCCCATGCCGCTGGAGCGTTGCTGGTCGTCGTCGCCGACCCGGTGAACCTCGGCGTGCTCGAGGGGCCCGGGACGCTCGGCGCGGATATCGTGGTCGGCGAAGGGCAGGGGCTCGGGGTGCCGATGAGCTTTGGCGGCCCGAACCTCGGTGTCTTCGCCGCCAAGAACGAGCTGGTGCGTCGCATGCCCGGACGCCTCGTCGGCGCCACCGTGGACCGGGACGGTCACCGCGGCTTCGTGCTCACGCTCCAGACCCGCGAGCAGCACATCCGTCGGGCCAAGGCGACCTCGAATATCTGCACCAACGTGGCACTCTGTGCGCTGGTGGCGACGATCTACCTGGCCATGCTCGGCCGCCGCGGGCTCGTGCGTGTCGGCGAGCTGTCGATGGCGAAGGCCCACTACGCGGCCGAGCGCCTCGCCGAGGTGCCGGGCGTGTCGCTTCGCTTCGCCGCGCCCTTCTTCAAGGAGTTCGCGCTCAAGCTGCCGAAGCCGCCGGAGCGCGTGGTGGCGCGACTTGCCAGGCAGGGTTTCCTCGCCGGTGTTCCGCTCAAGACCTTCGAGCGCAGCCTCGGCGACTGCCTGCTGGTCGCCGTCACCGAGAAGCGCACGAAGGCCGAGATCGATGCCTTCGCGGCGGCCCTCGAGAAGGCGGTGGCGTGATGACCACGAACGCCTACGACAAGCTGATCTTCGAGCTGTCCTCGCCTGGCCGCGTAGCCTGGTCGCTGGCCGAGGCCGACGTGCCCGAGGCCGACGCGCGGAAGCTCCTCCCGGAGAAGTATGTCCGCAAGGACGCGCCCGCGCTGCCCGAAGTCTCCGAGTTCGACATCGTCCGCCACTACTCGCGCCTGTCGCGCATGAACTACGGCCTCGACACGCACTTCTACCCGCTCGGCTCGTGCACGATGAAGTACAACCCGAGGCTCAACGAAGACATGGCCCGCCTACCGGGCTTCGCCCGCCTCCACCCGCTGGCGGCCGAGCCGCTCGCCCAGGGCGCGCTCCAGGTGATGCACGAGCTGGCGCGGGACCTCGCGGAGATCGCCGGGATGGACGCCGTCTCGCTCCAGCCCGCCGCGGGCGCCCAGGGCGAGCTCGCGGGTGTGCTGATGATCCGCGCCTATCACCTGTCGCGCGGCGAGAAGCGGACGAAGGTGCTCGTGCCCGACTCCGCCCACGGGACCAATCCGGCCTCCACCGCGATCGCCGGGTACGAGGTCGTCGAGGTGAAGTCGCTGCCGAACGGCGAGGTGGACGTGGACGCGCTCACGCGTACCCTCGACACCGACGTGGCCGCGTTCATGATCACGGTGCCGAACACGCTGGGCATGTTCGAGCCGCGCATCGTCGAGATCACCGAGCTGTGTCACGCCAAGGGTGTCCAGGTGTACATGGACGGAGCCAATCTCAACGCGATCCTTGGCATCACGCGCCCGGGCGACCTCGGCTTCGACGTCTGCCATTTCAATTTGCACAAGACCTTCACGACGCCGCACGGCGGCGGCGGCCCCGGCGCGGGCCCGGTCGGCGTCAAGGCCCACCTCGAGCCGTTCCTGCCCGTGCCCGTCGTCACCAGGGACGGCGACGCATACGCGCTCGACTGGAAGCGGCCGAGCTCGATCGGCAAGCTCCAGGCCTTCTGGGGCAACTTCGGGATGCTCGTGCGCGCCTATACCTACATCCGCACCATGGGCCCCGACGGCCTCCGGTCCGTCTCCGACAATGCCATCCTGAACGCGAACTACATCATGAAGCGACTGGAGAAGGACTACGACGTCGCCGTGCCCGGCCCGTGCATGCATGAGTGCGTGCTGTCGGCGCGGCGCCAGAAGAAGCTCGGCGTCACTGCGACCGACATCGCCAAACGCCTGCTCGATCTCGGTTTCTACGCGCCATCCACGTACTTCCCACTGATCGTCGAGGAAGCGCTGATGATCGAGCCGACCGAGACCGAGGCGAAGGAGACGCTCGACCAGTTCTGCGACGCGATGATCCAGATCGCGCGCGAGGCGGAAGCGAACCCCGCGGTGATCCACGACGCGCCCGTGACCACGCCCGTGCGCCGCCTCGATCAGACGAAGGCCGCGCGCGAGCCGAATCTTCGCTGGAGGCCCCCGCGCTAGCGCCGGCGGGCTCGCCGGTCAAAGATGGCATTCGTGGATGATCAGACGATCAGGTGTTTCACGAGAGCCTTCAGCGGTGCCAGGCTTCCCCCGTGTTTCTTTCCCGATTCTATGAAAAGTTCATCAGCGCACACCCAGAGGTCGCCGCTAAGTTCGCCGGAGTCGACATACGGAAGCAGCGGATCATGCTCCAGGCATCGCTGCTCATGATCATGCTGGCGTCCCAGCACAATGGGGCGTGGCGGAGCTGTCCCTGGCGAGCATTGCCACGCAGCACTCGCGGGCGCACCTGGATATTCGCCCGGCACTGTATGACCTCTGACTGAAATGCCTCATCGAGGCGGTCGCCGAGAGCGATCCTCGATTCGGTAACGTCGTTGAGCGGGCCTGGCGGCAGATCATGACGCAGGGCTCTCGTACATGAAATCTCGGTATGATGCGAGCAAGCCCGAGCTGAAGTCGCAGGAATAGCGCCCCGAGAGCGAAGGAGACGCTCGACCAGTTCTGCGACGCGATGATCCAGATCGCGCGCGACGCCGAGGCGAACCCGGGCCTGATTCACGACGCGCCGATGACCACGCCGGTGCGCCGGCTCGACCAGACGAAGGCCGTGCGCAAGCCGAATTTGCGCTGGAGGCGCGAGGCGGCTTAGCGCCGCTCCCGGCTTGCCCCTTCGTTCGATGGCAGGCTATAGTGCCTGCGATGGCCGGACGGAGTTCCGTTCCGACGCGGCCCGCTCTGTGTCAGCCCGAGTCTGCTAAGGTGTGCGGCAGCATCCCACAGCCTATCCCGGCGATGTCAACGCACGCTTTGGCGGCCAACACACTGATGGCAACGGACGGTGGTGGCTCACCCGGCCGGAGACAACTCCGCGATATGCTGCAGGAACTTGTAGCAGATCCGGTGTTATGCGGACCTGCGTATCCCGCAGTCGAATTCGAGTTGGGCAGACACTTCTGAGGGAGGACGATGAGCATCAAGCCTGAGCGGTTGCGTCTCGCGCTCGACCAACTAGACCAGCACTCCGGCTTCGACTTTGAGCGGTTTTCTAACAGCTTCCTCGCGGCTGAGATGCCTGGCCTGCGACCCGTTGGTGGCATCCACGATGCTGGACGTGACGCCTTCATTCATTCGTCGGACGATTCTCCGGGGGTCTTCTGCCAGCACTCTGTCACGAAGGACTGGAAGCGCAAAGTCTCCGAGACTCTTGACACCCTGCGTAGCAATGGTTTTCAGCCGCGAGAGTTGATCTACACGACTAACCGCGACATCCAACGAGAGGCCGACGACTTGCGCGCCTCTCTCAGGAAGCAGGGACTCTCTCTCGATATCCGTGATCGTGGCTGGTTTGAAGCAGTAGCGAACACCTCGCCTGGCAGGACTGCTTCCGCAGAGTGGCTCGCTCAACGTTACGTTGATCCGCTGCTTTCCTCGCGGAAGGTCATCGGCCATCTTTCCGTGGCCCTCACCGACGAGGAGGAACGTGTCGTCACAACGTACCTCCAGCTCGAGCTTCGGGACAAGGACCCGGGGAAGGGTTTGACCAAGTCCTGCGTTGAAGCGCTCATTACCTATACTCTCCGCGAGGCCACACCTGAGACGCTCGTTCCGCGCGATGCCATCAGGACGAACGTGGCACGCAGTATGCCTGGTTCCACTGGTGAGCGCGCCTATCAGCTAACCGACGGTTCGCTTGCCAGGCTCGTTCGCCAAGACGTTGTGAAGCACCACCGCAAGGAGGACGGCTTCACCCTGGCATTTCCCTTTCGAGAGAAGATGGCGGAACGTCTCCAGGCGATGCTTGCCGAGGGAACCGCCTTGCTGGCGGAATGCGCGACCCGCGTGGAAGCGATTGCCCTCAAGCTCGGCATCGACTTCGCTTATGAGTCTTCCTCAGTCGCCGCTGACGCCCTAGTCCTGCTGAATTTCACCCTCTGCGAGCGTGGTCGACTGGCAGCTCTGGCGGCGGTCGGCAAAGGGACCTTCTTCGCTCGGCTCAGACCCCTTGAGGATGTCGCGAGCGAACTCCTCAAGCGCGACGTGGCCCTATTCAGTAGTGTCACAACGCTAGGTGTCAGCAGGTTCTTGGCGATCGTGCCTACAGTTGCAGAGGAGTTCGCCCAGTATCCGACCGAGCGGCTTCTGATCCGGCTGCGCTCCGTCTCAGACGCTTACTGCCTTCAGTTCATGCTGCAGCAGACCCCGGATGTTCAGGGGGCGCTCCGCAAACTGCTCGCGGGTACTTCGCTTCTAGTCGACACCAGCGTGCTCATTCCTTGTATGGCAGAGCGCCTTCTGCCAGCCGAGCAGCGGCGCCTAACCAATCTCCTGCGCGGTGCCGCAGCCCTAGGCTGCCAGATTGTTGTAGGAGATGACGTGCTGAACGAAATCGACACACATCTTGAGCGAGTTCGGTACGGCTATCGGGTCAGAACCGAAAAGCTTATCGTGCAACTCGGCGTCGCCGGCGCCGGGCACTTCGAAGCAGCCCTCATCAGCGCATTTCTAGAAGGGCGCGAGGCTGGTCGGTTCAACGGCTCCTTCGATGACTTCGTGGAACTCTTCAAGGGGAAGAGTACTCCGCTGCAGGACCTCGTCGAATACCTTCGCGAAGATCTGAGTGTCGAATTCGATGAGATGCGTGAACGAAAGAAAGCCATCGACCAGAGTGAACTCGCAACACTCTTCGAGTCATGGAAGGCGCACAAGCGCCGACGGCCGTGGGTTGATGAAGCGGCGTTTGAGATGCTGGTTCTACACGATGTTCGCGCGTTTCTCCTCGTCGAGCTACTGCGTCGAGAGCGACGCGCTTCGGAAGCTTACGGGCATCGCTGGTGGTGGCTCGTCCGTGACGGCAACGCGTTCCACTTCGACCGCACTCGACGCACCGCTGGCGGCGGCCGAGTGTGTATGAGCCCGACTTCTTTTCGCGCTACATCTCCTTGGCGCCAAAGCCGCCCGGGATGTCCGCTGCCGCGCGTGATCTGCTGCCCGCAGCGCTCGAAGTTGCTGGGCTGGGCCTCATTCCGCCAGAACTGAGAGAGGATGCCATTCGCACCTACCAAGCCGCGAAGGACCAGCCGGAGTACCTCCGCCGTCGTAAGCTGCGTGACATGGTAAATGCTGCCTTCGTGGCCCAAGAGAGCGTTGAGGACGAGGGTGCCGCGGAGTGACCGATGAGACTCAACTGCTCAACTGCCAGATGCCGGGTGCGCTCGCCCGGGCCGCCCAACTCAGCGCTCGAGCGGACCACTGGCTCGGCATGCGCTCGCCGCAGCCGCTCAGCGCCGGCGTTGGACAGATAGAGGGTAGGGCCATGGCTGAGAAGAAAAGCGGACGACGAACCCGCGCTTCCAGCACCGAAAAGGCTGGCGCGGAGAAGCGAACCTACTTCAAGCAGGCGGACTTCCCGCACACCACCCTACAGCAGGCTCAGAAGATCGCATCGGCCCTCGTGGACAACTTCGCCGGAAGAGACGGGTCTCCACCAGACATAGCTCTCGCAATCGGGATCAGCCCCACAAGCAGTGCATGGCCTGCTCTGGCGGGAGCGTCAATCGCATACGGCCTTACCGAGGGTGGTGTCAACGCCAATGCGATTAAGCTCACATCTCTCGGCCGGAAGCTCGTTGCACCGGAGGAGGAAGGCGACGATCTCGCTGCGCGGCGCGAAGCCATCATGCAGCCTCGCATCTCGAAGGAGTTTTTCGAACGGTATCGAAGGGCGAAGTTTCCAAATGACACGATCGCGGGCAACGTGCTCAGGACGCTTGGTCTTCCGACGGATCGCGTGCAGTCTGCCCTTGAGATTGTCAAGGGCAACGGCCGATATTCCGGCATCATCCGCGAGACACCGACAGGGCCGTTCGTCAATCTAGATTCCCCGGGGGTGCCTGCTCCGACAGCCACTCCAGCGTTACTTGAACATGACGTCGATGAGGAAACTGGGCCAGGTGCCAAAGCGGCTCCAGGAGTTCCGACACCGGTCCAAAGGGCCTCAGCTTCTGTACTACAGGTGCCTCCGGCACCGGCCGCTCCTTCCTTCGATCCAAAGATCAATCGCGTGTTTATCTCCCATGGCAAGCAGCGGGCCGTTGCCACCCAGATCAGGGAGCTTCTCGCCTTCGGAAACTTCGAACCCGTCGTCTCGATCGAGCGTGAATCGACAGCTATCCCCGTTCCGGAGAAGGTGTTCGAGGATATGCGGTCGTGTGGGGCAGGCGTCATTCATGTCGGCGGAGAGGGGAAGTACCTCGATCGCGAGGGGGGTGAGCACAGCAAGATAAACGACAACGTCCTCATCGAGATCGGCGCGGCAATGGCCTTATACGGGAAGAAGGTCGTGCTTCTCGTCGAAAAAGGCGTCACGCTCCCGTCAAACCTTCAGGGGCTCTATCGGTGTGATTTCGAGGGGGACCGGCTCGACTATGAAGCGACGATGAAGCTCCTCAAGACGTTCAGTCAGTTCCGGTGAGACTGCGGTGGCTGTCCAACTTCAGGCTGCAGCGGTCGGCGCTTCGCGACGCCGCTGAGCCCGGACGTTGACAGCTGAGGCGAGACTGAACATGGCCGTACCTGACTTCCAATCGCTGATGATGCCGTTGCTTCGAATAGCGGCCAATGGCCAAGAGCACTCACTCGCGGAGGCTCGGGATGTCTTGGCCGCCGAGTTCAAGCTCTCCGATACCGAGCGGGAAGAGCCGCTACCGAGCGGCCGGCAATCGAAGTTCTCGAATCGCGTCGCCTGGGCCAAGAGCTACCTTCAGCAGGCCGGCCTGCTGCTCTCCCCGCGGCGAGGTCATTTCCAGATTTCCGACAGAGGTCGCGAAGTTCTCAAGGCCACACCCCCGCGCATCGATATCAAGTTTCTGGAACAGTATCCAGAGTTCGTGGAATTCCGCACTCCGAAGGGCGACGTAGTGGAGGTGCCCAGCCAGCCAGAGCCAGAGACGCCGGAGGAGGCTTTGGAGGTGGCACACCTGAAGATGAGGGTAGGCCTTGCCTCCGAACTCCTGAGCCGCGTCAAAGCGGCGTCCTCTCAGTTCTTTGAACGCCTCGTTGTCGAGCTGCTCTTGAAGATGGGTTACGGAGGGTCTCGGCAGGACGCAGGCCAGGCGATCGGCCGGTCCGGTGACGAGGGCATCGACGGCGTGGTCAGCGAAGACCGTCTTGGACTTGATGTTGTGTACCTGCAGGCCAAGAAATGGGATGGAACGGTCGGCCGACCGGAGATCCAGCGATTTGTCGGGGCACTCCATGGCGAGCGCGCCAAGAAGGGTGTGTTCATTACAACGGGGACATTCTCAGCAGAGGCGGCCGCTTACGTCGACCACATCGATCCAAAGGTCGTTCTCATCGACGGCCGCCGGCTGGCGGAATTGATGATCGACTTTGACTTGGCTGGAAACACATCGGCGATGTACAGCGTGAAGCGGCTCGACTCCGACTACTTCGATGAAACGGGTGCTGTCTAACAGCGGCATGCAGCGACCTGCGGACGCGGTTGATCGGGCGCCGGATGCTGACTCGGATCGCGAAGCGCACAGACTTGCAGCCCGAGGACCTGTGAGCACGAGCCAGGAGAAGCAGCCGCCGTGGTCCCGTGCGATGCTATGGGCGTGACCGACAGCCCCCGCGGCCCGACCTGGCGCTTGCTCGTGACCGAGCCGACCGACGGCGCGACGAACATGGCGGTGGACGAGGCGGTCTGGCTCGGGCGCCGCGCGGGCACCTCGCCGCCGACCGTGCGCTTCTTCGCGTGGACGCCGCCCACGGTCTCCCTCGGCTACGGTCAACCGCTCGACGGCCACGTTGACGTCGCCGCGTGCCACCGCCTGTGCGTCGGGCTCGTGCGGCGGCCGACGGGCGGGAGCGCGATCTACCACGACGGCCCCGAGCGCGAGCTGACCTACAGCGTGGTCGCCGTGGCCGACGACATCGGCATCGGCGCGCGCGACCTGCTGCATAGCTACCAGTGGATCGGGCGCGCGCTCGCCACCGGGCTCCATGCGCTCGGCGCGCCCGTCGAGATGGTGGGCGTCGCGCGGGGCGACGAGCCAACGCCCGCGTTCTGCTTCGCGCGCACCGGAAGCTGTGAGATCGAGCTCGGCGGGCGCAAGCTCGTCGGGAGCGCGCAGCGGCGCTACGGCAGCACGTTCCTCCAGCACGGCTCGGTGTTGCTCGGCGTCGACGAGCCGCGCCTACGCACCCTCTTTCCGACTACTGCGGATCCGCTCGCCACGCTGACCACACTCGAGGTGGCGCTCGGGCACCGGCCGAAGTTCGACGACGTCGCCGCGGCGCTCGCGGCGGGGTTCGAGCGCGAGCACGGGCTCGAGCTCAGGCCCGAGGGGCTCAGCGCGGACGAGGCCGCGACGGTCGAGCGCCTCGTGCGCGACAAGTACGCGAGCGACGCCTGGCTGACGGGTCCCGCGTGAGCCGCGAGTATCCGGACTATCCCAGGGTCGGCGTCGGCGCCGTCATCCTGCACGAGGACAAGGTGCTGCTGGTGCGGCGCGGCCAGTCGCCCTCGTTCGGCAAGTGGAGCCTGCCCGGCGGTCTGGTCGAGCTCGGCGAGACCACGCGCGAGGCCATCGCGCGCGAGATCATGGAAGAGTGCGGGATCAAGATCCGGATCGTCGACGTGGCGGGGATGCTGGACCGCATCGTGAAGGACGACACGGGCCGCGTCCGATATCATTACGTGCTGGTGGACTACCTGGCGTATCCCGACTCCATGGATGTCGTGGCGGGTAGCGACGCCGGCGATGCGCAGTGGTTCGAGGTCGACCGGGTGACCGAGCTCGACACGACCCAGGGGCTTCTGGACATGATCCGCCGGGCCGAGGCGTTGAGAGGGCCGAGGCGCTAAGAGGGGGAAGACCGAGTGAAGGTCGAGATCAGCACGAAGCGGCTCGAGCACGTCGTCGCCGACGCCCTCGTCGTCGGTCTGTACGTCGGGGAAACGAAGCTTCCGGAGCGGCTCGCGCGCCTCGATCGCGCGGCGCAAGGGCAGCTCAAGCGCGTGCTCGACGCCGAGAAGTTCCAGGGAAAATCGGGACAGGTCACCCACGCGCACGCCGATGGGCGTCGTATCGTCGTCGCCGGGCTCGGCCCTCGTGCCGAAACGACGCCCGAAGTCCTGCGCCGGGCCGCCGCCGCGGGCGTGCGCCGGGCGCGCGACCTCGGCGCCCGGACCGTCGCCGTCGAAGTGCTCGGCGACCGGCTGACCGCGCGGCAGCGCGCGCAGGCCGTGGTGGAAGGCGCTATCCTCGGCACCTACAGCTTCGACCGTTACAAGCGCGAGAAACCCGACAGGACGGTCAGCGAGCTCCACGTCGTGGAGCCGGATGCTCGCCGGGCGCGCGAAGCGAGAGACGGCATGCGTCGCGGCGAGACGTTCGGTCTGGCGACGTCGTTCGCGCGCGACCTGATCAACGCGCCGGCGAACGAGGTGCATCCGACCGATCTCGCACGCTCGGCCACCGAGCTTGCGAACGGATCGCGGCTCAGCGTCAAGGTATTCGAGCGTGCCGAGTGCCAGGAAATGGGCATGGGGGCGTTCCTCGGGGTCGCGGCGGGGAGCGAGCAGCCGCCGAAGTTCATCCACCTGACCTACAGCCCGGCCGGGCGACCCCCCGCCGGTCGCAAGCGCAAGAAGATCGCGCTCATCGGCAAGGGCATCACGTTCGACTCGGGCGGGCTCGACCTCAAGCCCGCCGAGGGCATGCTGCGAATGAAGTACGACATGGCGGGCGCCGCCGCGGTACTGGGGATCATGCGCGCCTTGCCGTCGCTCAGGCCGCCGGTCGAAGTGCACGGCCTGATCGCGGCGACGGAGAACATGCCGTCGGGCTCGGCCATTCGCCCGGGCGACGTGCTGCGCGCGATGAACGGCACGACGATCGAGATCGGGAACACG
>WNEY01001322.1_pt1 | contig 26494 bp, 29 predicted proteins | sample 5400531 | NCBI WGS metagenome assembly WNEY01 (sample SAMN13153338, study PRJNA577476) | soil metagenome | isolation source: 200 cm saprolite under Douglas fir tree site 1 | place: USA:California | collected 2015-04-18
CTCGACTTTGCCACGGCGCCCGTGTTCGTGGTCAACGGTCTCAAGCGCGAAGAGTTGATCGCGACGAATTCGATGATCCTGCACGAGCTGTACTTCGACGGTCTCGGCGCCGACGGTGAGCCAGATCTGGCGCTGCGAGACGCGCTCGTGAGGGATTTCGGGTCCGTCGATCGATGGCGGACGGAGTTCGTCGCCATGGGCAAGGCCATGGGTGGCGGCTCGGGCTGGGTGCTGCTCACGTATTCGCAGCGGGATCGCAAGCTCGTGAACCAGTGGGCGGCCGATCATACGCACAGCATAGCCGGAGCGACACCGATCCTGGCGCTCGACATGTACGAGCACTCGTACCACATCGACTACGGCGCCGCCGCGGCGAAGTACGTCGATGCCTTCATGGAAAACATCAACTGGACGAACGTCGCGCGCCTTTATCAGGCGCTCGCGCGATAAAGGAGAAGTCCGCGATGAAGCCACGATTCCTCATCTACGCCGTCACGCTGGTCGCAGTCATTGCCGCCCTCACCGCGCCGGTCGTCGCCCGGGCTGCGGATCCGGACTGGAAGGCCGTCGAGCAAGCCCTGGGCAAGTCGGGACAGATGCAGCCCGGCGATGTCTTCCGGATCGGTATGCCCCGCACGGACCTCAATGTCACGGTGAAGGGCGTGCCGGTGAAGGCCGGGTTCGCCCTGGGATCCTACGCGGCGTTCAAGCAGATCGGTGACCACGCGATGGTCATGGGCGATCTTGTCCTGCTCGATCAGGAGATCCCGGCGGTGTTGTCCGGTCTGTTCGCGGGTGGTCTCGAGGTGACGGCGATCCACAATCATCTCAACGAGATGTCGCCGCACACGATGTATATGCACTACAGCGGCCACGGCGACGCGGTGCAGATGGCGCGCGCCCTTCGCCAAGCGTTGTCCGTGAGTGGCACGCCACTCGGTGGCTCGGTGCCGCCCTCGGTACCGGCCACCGGCCCGACGCTCGACGCCAAAGCCATCGAGCAGGCGCTTGGACGTTCCGGCCGTGACGTCGGCGGCGGCGTCTTCCAGGTCACGGTCCCCCGCGCCGAGAGCATCACGGAGATGGGCCAGGCGTTGCTTCCCGCCATGGGCGTCGTGACGGTGATGAACTTCCAGCCCACGGGCGACGGCAAGGCGGCGATCACCGGCGACTTCGTCTTGATCGACAAGGAAGTGAACGGCGTCGCGAAGACTCTTCGGCAGCACGGCGTCGACGTCACGGCAATCCACAATCACGCCCTCATGGACACGCCGCGCCTCTTCTACATGCACTTCTGGGCGAACGACGACCCGGTGAAGCTGGCCCAAGCGCTCAAGGCTGCGCTCGACCAGACCAACAGCCGCAAGTAGGAGGAGCGACGCATGAAATGGGTCACCCGGGAGAAGGCGCGCGTCGATCGGATCGCGTGCCCCTGGCTCATCAGCCGTTTCATCGACAAGGAGCCGACGTTCCTGTTCGTGCCATCGGACCAAGTGAAGCAGGTGGCCGCGCGCGAGGGGGCCACTCCCTACGACATTCCCGGCGTCGAGCTCGGCCACCACGGCGAGCGATGCTCGTTCGACGCCTTCCTCGACAAGTACAAGCTCGAGGACACCGCGCTCAAGACGATGGCGCTAATCGTGCGAGGCGCCGACACGGACGCGCGCCAGCTCACGCCCGAGTCCCCGGGACTCTATGCGCTTGCGACCGGCTTCCAGGCGATTGCTAAGGACGACCACGACAACATGGCGCGGCAGTTCCCGGCGTACGACGCGCTGTTTGCATACTGTCGCACGAGAGTCACTGGCTCTCGAAGGGGCTAGCGGGGCGCGGCACCGGAGGCGTGGGCCGAGCCTGCCATTCCGGCGGCGGACGCAAAGGAGCGACCATGTCCAGTACGGCGCAGGTTGAACTCGCGGGACGCCTGAAGGACGTCGCGGCCGTGCTGCTCAAGCTTGGCGCGACGTCCTACGGAGGCCCCGCCATCATGGGGATCATGCAGGCCGAGCTGCAGGAGAAGCGGCGCTGGGTCTCGAAGGAGCGCTTCCTCGAGGGCCTCTCGGTGGCGAATATGCTGCCGGGCGCGACCGCCACGCAACTCGGCATCTTCCTGGGCTACGCGCGCGGTGGCTGGTGGGGTGGGCTCATCGGTGGACTGTGCTTCGTGCTGCCGGCGTTCGTCGTGATGCTCGCGCTCACGATCGCCTACGCCAGCGTGAGCGTCACGCCCATCGCCCGCGGGGCGCTCTATGGCCTGGGCCCGGTGGTCCTCGGCCTCTTTACGGTTGCGGTGTATCGCCTCGGCCGGTCCGCGGCGGGCACGGTGCCGGAAGTGGTCGTCGGTGTGCTGGCCGCCGCCGCGTTCGCCGTGACTCCGCTCGGGATCGTGGCCATCCTGATCCTTGCGGGCGGTGCCGGGCTGCTCCTCTTTCACCCCAAGAAGCCGCACGCGGCGGTCGTCGTCCTCGCCTCGATCGCCTTCCTCGGAGTCCTGTCTGCGGTCTGGTGGATGACGCGCTCTGATCTGCGCTCTCCCGTCGCCGGTGGTATCCCCGATCCGAACAGCCTGCTGGACATCGGCACCTACTTCTTCAAGGTGGGGGCCTTCACGATCGGTGGTGGCCTGACGATGATCGCGTTCATCCAGGAGCAAGTGGTCGGGCAGTTCGGCTGGCTCACGCCGCGTGAGTTCATCGATGGGTTGGCGCTCGGCCAGTTGACACCGGGGCCGATTCTCATGATCGCGGCGTACGTCGGCTACAAGGTGGCGGGAATCGGCGGCGCCGCCGTGGCCGCCACTGCGGCGTTTCTTCCCTCGTTCGTCATCATGCTGTCCATTCTTCCCGTGCTCGACCGGATCAGGAGGTTTGCGTGGATGCGCGCGGCGATGAAGGGGATGGGGCCGGCGGTGATCGGCGTCCTGGCCGTCTCGTTGCTCCGGCTCGCACCGTATGCGCTGCCGGACCCGTTCGCGATGGTCATCATGGCGGCGACGATCCTCGTGCTGCTGAATTCGCGGATGATTTCGAGTCACACGTGACCGTGATAGCGCTCCACCGGATCGGTACGTCGATCACCGCCACTCACGAGCTTCGAGGAGAGGTGGACCCGTCGGCGCTGGGTTGCCCGGCGCCGCTTCCTCGGTAACGATGAGGCCACGTGTGTCGTCCAGGTCGGCCGGCACGCTGATCACGACCCACGCTCGACCGTCGGCGCCGACGGTGAACGTGGCCGCCGTCAGCGGGGGCCCGGCCTTCGGCAAGAACCACAGCTGATACACGCGTCCGGCTGATGACCGAGGCAGCCCCGTGATGGCCATGTGGCCGCTCTGGCCATCCACCGCCGCGAAAACCCGACCACTCGCGTGCGACCGGGCCGCACCTGTCAAGATGACGAGTCGGGCCGGCCGGCGCGCGAGCTTCTCGACCTGCGGCCCTTGCGCATACCGCGTGAGCTCACTCTGAAGCCGCACGTTCCACGTGACGAGTGAGGCAGCGACCGCGGCGGCAGCCGCCCACCGCGCGGCGCGAAACCAGCCGGTTCCCATCGCCGTCCGCGCCCAGACCCGTGGACGGCTCCGCCGACGGCGGGCGTCTGAGCGGATCGCGTCCCACAGCTCGGATGGCGGCGCGACGGGGGCGAGCGCCAGCGGAAGCGTGCCCACGAGCGCACGATACTCGGCGAGACGGCTCGCGCATGAGGCGCAGGTCGTCACGTGCTCGTCCACACGCGCATGCTCGCCCGTCTCGAGCGAGCCGAGGGCATACGCCGCCAGGTCGTCGACGACGTGCTCGCCGTTGTCGGTCACGATCTGAGACCTCCTGTGGATTGGATGAGGGGCCCGAGCAGCCCCCGCAGCCGCTCGATCGCCTCTCGTGTGCGGCTCTTGATAGTCCCGAGGGGCTCGCCCAGTTGGTCAGCGATCTCGGTCTGCGTCAGCCCCCCGTAGTAGGCGAGCTCGATCGCCATCCGCTGTCCGTTCGACAGCTCCCGCAGGGCATCGAGAACAGCGCGACGTGCGATGACGGCATCGGCAGGATCGCGAGAGAGCGCGGCCGAGATTTCGGGGAGAGGTGCCGCGCGCTCGCGGATGCGCGCTTGGTGGGATCGGCTACGTAAGAGGTCGATGGCGCGGTTCCGGGCGATTCCCATGAGCCACCAGGGCACGCGACCGCGTTGGGGGTCATAGGTCTCGCGACCGCCCCATGAGCGAAGAAACGTGTCTTGAACGACCTCCCGGGCGAGCTCGGGGTCACCGACGATCCGCAGGGCGAGCGTGTAGACGAGCCCGCCATAGCGCGCATACAGCGCCTCGAGCGCCGATTCGTCGCCGAGGCGCATGCGACCCAGCAGTTCGGGATCAGCGACGGGCTCGATGCTCACGTGTCATGCCTACGGAGTGAGGGCGACTGCCGGATCACCGCGCAGTCCGGCATCCGTATGCGACCACGACTCCGTAGGCATGTGCGACGACGGCCTCGCCTCGTCGTCAAAAGGGGGCTCGCATGAATCACGGTCGACGCGTTCTGTGGTCGGGCCCGGTGGCCATGCTGTTCGCGGTCGTGATGCTGGCTGAGGCAGCGGACACCGGCCTTCGCGTGCAGGCCCGTGCGATGTTCACGCCGCTGCCCCGCGATATGGGGACGTCTGAGAATCCGGTCACCCCCGAGCGCGTTCACCTTGGCCGGCTCTTGTTTTTCGATCCTCGGATCTCGGCGGACGGCGCCGTCAGCTGCGCGCGGTGCCACCAACCCGCGCTCTACGGGACCGACGCGTTGCCCAGGTCCATCGGAGCCGAGCATCGGACACACCCCCGCCACGCGCAAACGGTGGTCAACGCGGCGGTTCAGTTCGTACAGCATTGGCGAGGTGACCGGACGTCGGTCGAGGACCAGGCCGTCAAAGCGCTCACCGCACCGCTGGCGTACGGCAACCCGAGCTTCGCGAGCGCCATGGCGAAGCTCAAGGCGATCCCGGGGTACGCTCCGCTGTTCGCCCGAGCCTTTTCCCGCGAAGAGGACCCGATCACGCCGGACAACTGGGGCAAGGCCATCGGGGCGTACGTGCGCACGCTCATCACGCCAGCACCGTTCGACGCGTTCCTCCAGGGCGATGACCGTGCGCTGACGACCGCGGCGCAGACCGGTCTTCGGACGTTCATCCAGACCGGGTGCGCCACCTGCCACAACGGCGTCGGTGTCGGCGGCACGATGTACCAGAAGTTCGGGGTCAAGGAGGACTACTGGGCCGCAACGGGAAGCGCCACCGTCGACAAGGGACGGTTCGACGTCACGCAGGACCCCGCCGACCTCTACGTCTTCAAGGTGGCCAGCCTGCGCAACGTGGCGATGACCCCACCCTATTTCCACGACGGCTCGGTGGCGACCCTGCCCGAAGCGGTCCGCATCATGGCGCGCGTCCAGCTCGGCCGCACGCTGAAGGCTGGCGAGGTGACGGAGATCGTGGCGTTCCTCGAGTCGCTGACTGGCCCGTTGCCGGCCGACTTCGTCACCGCGCCGACCTTGCCGCCCGGCACCGTCGCGAGCCCACCGGCTCGCTAGCGGTGGGCTTCGGCTCGTCGGGTCCGCCGTGATACCGCCACATGGCAGAGCGGTACACGGTCAATGCCGATGGCGGTGGTGGAGGTCGGGGTAGGTGAGGGTGGCTCACTCGTTCACGTCTCGCTCCGCCTGCTTCAACCAGTACGTCATCCCCATCTCACGGTACATCGTTGCCGCGGCCGCGAAGTGCTGATCGGACTCACCACGCCGGCCGATCCGACGGTAGAGTTTACCGAGCCCGGCACGACAGTGGGCGACGAGCGGACGCATGCCGATCTCATTCGCGAGCTCGAGACTCCCGGTATAGCGGTCGGCGGCGTTGCCGGGACCCGCAGCGTCGTCGCACGCGATGATGTCGGCGAGCGCCTTGAGCGCCAGCGCCTGATTCGCGCGTTCGTGGTGCTTCGTGGACAGGTCGACGGCGCTCCGCGCGCACCTCAGGGCTTCGTCCGTGCGCCCCCCTTGCAGGTAGGCCGTGGCCAGCCGCGTCGTCCGAACGGAGAGGCCCAACCCCATCGCGCTAATCGACGTCTCCCTCTGGACCGAGTCTTCGAGCAGTGGAACGGCTTCGGAAAGACGCCCGGACAGGGCGTAGGTATACCCCAAGCCTGAGAGCAGATTCACGTCCCCGGCGCTCCGTGGTCGAAGGAGCGCGAGGCCACGTTCGAACGCCCGCCGCGCCCCATCCAGACTGCCGCGCTCGAGATGGACCCCCCCGAGCGCGCCGTGTGATTCGATCAAGGTGTGGAGGTGATCCACCGATTCGGCGATGCGGATCGCCTCTTCGACGTGGTGCAGCGCCTCGGTAAAGCGCCCGAGATGACCCAGCGAGAGTCCGAGCCATGCATGCGGCCAGGCCGCAAAGAAGCGCGGCGGAAGGGCCTGCGAACGGTCGGACCGGCGAGTCACGAACCGCCCGTCATCGGCGGTCAGAGCCTCGATGATTCGCCGGAACATCGCGACGGCCTGGTCGAGCTCGCCGACGGCAAAATGGGCCTGGGCCAGACGATACTGGGCTTCGATTTGCAGGCCGAGCTGGCCCAGCTCGGCGGCGATGTCGAGCGCTTGCCGGCTCGCCTCGAGTGCGCGGCGATGATCGCCGACATTGCGGAGGCGCGCGCCCATGTCGGCGAGGACCAGTCCCAGTCTGCGTCGATCGCCGAGCTCTCGGGCGATGATTTCGGCTTCGCGCATGTACTCGAGGATGCGGTCGTACTGGCCCAGCGGAGCCAGAACGACCCGAGAGTCGAGACGGAGGTCGATGGCTTGGGCCTGGGCCTCGCGAGTCTCGGGCAGATGAGCGAGCGCGCGCAACGCGGCCTCGAACGAGCTGAGAGCCTCGTGGTACGCGGAGCGCGCCGCCTGCCGATTGACGGCATCGCGGAGATAGCGAACGGCCTTGTCCCAGACTTCCCCGCGAAGCGCATGGTCGGCGAGCCGCTCGACGTGGTCGGCCAGCCGGTCAGCATGGACGCGCTCGATGGCGTCGACGATGCGAGCGTGCAGGGCGCGGCGGCGCTCGTGGAGCAGTCCGCCGTACGCGACCTCGTGCGTCAGCGCGTGCGTGAAGGTGTACTCGATCTCCGGGAAGAGCCTCGCCTCGTAGACGAACTCCGCGGCTCGCAGGCGGTCGAGTCCTCGACGGAGTGCTTCGTCCGGCAGCTCGGCGATCTCCTGGAGGACCGAGAGCGGAATGTCCCTACCGATGACCGAGGCCGTCTGCAGGAGACGTTTGTCCGCCGGCGAGAGGCGATCGATACGCGCCGCCAGCACGGCCTGGACCGTCGGTGGCACCTCGATCGCGTGGATCGGTTGCGTCACGCGATACCGTCCCCGCTCTCCGACCAACAGATTGGTTTCCGCCAGGGTCCGTACGGTCTCCCTCTAGAAAGAACGGGTTCCCGTGCTTGACGAGGAGCTGCTTCAGTGGCGCGAGGGCGTGATCGGTGCCGAGGAGCGCGTCCAGCAGCTCCCCCGCGCTCTCGACGGGAAGCGCGCTCAACCGTATCTGCGTGACGTACGTCGTGTTGCTCCAGGCGTGTGCGTATTCGGGACGGTGGGTCGCGAGGAGCAGCAGGCGCGCGGAACCGAGGCTCGCGACGAGACCATCGAGGACAGCCTGCGTCTCGGCGTCGATCCAGTGAAGGTCTTCGAAGATCAGGAGGACCGGTTGCTCGCGCGCTTCGCGCAGCAGCAATCGCGTCACCGTGTCGAGCGTGCGCCGGCGACGTTCGGCGGGATCGAGCGCTCGCCACTCGGTCTCGTCGTCAAGGGGAACGTCGAGCAGGGAGAGCAGCGCCGGCAGGGTGGGCTTCAGCGATTCGTCGAGCGTGAGCACCTTGCCCGTCACCTTTTCTCGAATCTCGCGGAGTCCGTCGCGGCCCTGAATCTTGAAGTAGCCTTTGAGGAGATCGATCACCGGCAGATAACTCGTCGCCTTGCCATACGAGACCGGTGCCGCTTCCAGGATCGACCAGCCCCGGAGCCGAAGGGAGGGGACGAACTCATAGACCAGGCGTGACTTGCCGACGCCGGCGTCGCCGACGACCACCACGACCTGACCGCGCCCCTCTCGGGCGTGCTGTTGCACACGACCGAGCTGCTCGAGCTCGCTCTCGCGGCCTATGAAGGGACTGAGTCCGCGCAGGACGGCCGCCTGCAGCCGCGTCCGCGCGGCGCCGGCGCCGGTCGCCTCGAAGACCTCGACGGGGTCCTGGACGCCCTTGACCGGCACGGGGCCGAGCGGCGTCACTTCGACGAATCCTTCAGCCAGGCGGAGCGTGTCAGCGGTCAGGCGAATGGTGCCCGGGGTCGCGAGTTGTTCCATGCGCGCCGCAAGATGTGTCGTCTGCCCGATCGCCGTGTAGTCCATCCGAAGATCGCTCCCGACGGATCGCACCACGACCTCACCGGAGTTCAGCCCGACGCGGATTTGGACCTCGATGCCGTGGGACCGCCGCGCGCTCGCCGCGTACGTTCTCACGGATTCCTGCATCCGGAGAGCGGCGTAGCACGCCCTCAGGGCATGATCCTCATGGGCGATCGGCGCACCGAAGAGGGCCATGATCCCGTCGCCCATCACCTGGTTGACGGTGCCCTCGAAGCGATGGACGGCCTCCATCATCAGTTCGAGGACGGGATCGAGGATCGTGCGCGCATCCTCCGGATCGCGATCGGCGAGCAGTTCCATCGAACCCTTGAGGTCGGCGAAGAGAACGGTGACCCGTTTGCGCTCTCCCTCCAGCGCTGCCCTGGACGAGAGGATGCGCTCGGAAAGATGCTTCGGCGTGTACGCCTCGGGCGAGGGGAACTTCGGCTCGCCGGCGGCGGCCGGCGCGGCCAGCGATCTCCCGCAGCCGCCACAAAATCTCTCGTTGCCCTCGTTGGGGACGCCGCACGACGGGCACGTGGTGCGGAGCGGGAACCCGCACTCACCACAGAAGCGCCGGCCCTCGCGATTCTCCGCATGGCATCGGGGACACTGCACTGCTGCGCCTCCGTTTCGCGTTCGCGGGCGCGCCCCGCCGCGGCCGGAGGAGTGACCCTCCGGCCGCACTCGTGACGGCTATCCTTCGGCCGGCCGGAGGGCCCGGGCGCCGCCGACGGCATACCACGCGGAGACGCCGCCGCGAATGTAACGCGCGTCGAAGCCGCGCTCACGCAGCGTGCGTGTCACGTTGCAGCCCACGTGGAAGGCTCACGCAGCGTGCGTGTCACGTTGCAGCCCACGTGGAAGGCTGACGATCATCCGCTCGGAGATGCCGTTCAGCGTCCACGGCCTGACTGGGATCGGGGTGATCTCCTGGTGCATGGTGTTCATCCTCCCGCTCATGTGTCTTTCATCCTCGTGGATCGATCATGCGTCGTCGGCGTACACGGCCGCGCGATGCGTCGCCGGCAGGAAGGCGCAGACGACGTTGCGCGCGGCGTCGAATGCCAGGGTGTGGGCGCCCGGTTCCGTCGTCACCGCCTCACGGCGCCGCAGCGGAGCCGTGTCGAAGACCTCGACGACGCCGGGGTCGCCGATCGCGACGTAGAGGCGCCTCAACCCCGCGTTGAAGAAGACGACGTCGGGAACCCCCGCGATCGGCTCGGTCGCCAGGATCCTGCCGCTGTCGGCATCGACTTCGAGCAGCACGCCGGCATCGCACGCGCAGTAGAGCCGGCGGCGGACCACGTCGATGTCGAGCCCGTGGGGCCCTGCGTGAGGAATCGTCACCACACGCCGAATGGCGATTGGATCGCCGGCCGCGACCACGACGATCTGGGGCGGCGCCATGACGTTGACGTGAAAGACGTCGGCGACCGGGTCGTAGACGGTCCAGCGTGTCCGGCCCGCAACGGGAACATCGGCGATCCGCTTGCGCGCGCCGATATCCACGATCGAGACCGTGTACGAACCGGCGACGGCGGGGTCGCCGACGTGGGCGGAGAGCAGTCGTGCGCGGCGCGGATCGTAGGCGAGTCCGTTGGGTCGGATTCCTACGTCGACCTTCTCGACGCGAGGCACGTCTGCCGGCTCGAAGATGCCGATGGTGTTCTCGCCTCGGTTCGAGCTGAAGACGAGGTTCGACGACTCCGACACGAGCGCGCCGGCGACCGCAGTCAGCCCCGGCACCGATCCGACATGCTTGTGCGCTTCGATATCGATGACGTCGATCGCGTCGTTCGCCGTGTGCGCCACGTAGACTCGGCCGGATGCTTCGTGGACGGCGGCGTGATCGAACCCGCCGTCTTTCACATGGGGCGGCAGATTGACGAAGCCCCGATGCTGCAGCGACACGTCAGCGACCTCCGGCGAGCTCGGCCACCAGGCGCTCGACGTTCGCGACGATCCGATCGCGCGAGGCCGCGTAACCATCGCTCACCGCCGGCACGTCCCACTGATCGACGCGCTGGCCCCGCGCCGGAGCGATGTCGCAGCCGAAGCTGACAACACGCGTCGCGCTGTCCAGGTCGTACAGCGTGACGGGGCGGGGGCGGCTCGGCGTCGCAGCGAGCCCGTCCCCGGCGAGTCCCTTCACCGCACCCGGCGCCAGTTGCGGGTCCGGCTCCGTGCCGGCCGCCACCGCGCCGACGTCGAGGCCACGCGCGGCGGCGAGCCGACGGAAGTGTGCCGCGCCCACCACGCTCTTGGCCGCGCCGTGCAGGCAGACGAAGAGCACGCGCGGCTTCTGCCGCACCGAGGGCGCTTTCGTACGGCAATAGGCGTACAGCGCGTCGTACATCGGAAACTGACGCGCCATGTTGTCGAAGTCGTCGCGGCTCACCGCCTGGAACCCCGTCGCCGCCGCATAGAGTCCGGCGGATTCCGGCGTGAGTTCGCGGTCGTCGGTGTCCGCGCCGCGCACGATCTTCGCCAGCATGACCAACGCGGGGTCATCCAGCTCGAAGCGCTCCACGAAGGCGTCGAACGAGCACGCGCGTCCGTGGTGCCCGAGCTCGACGTCCGGGATGTCGTACGGAATCGCCGCTTCACGCTTCGCGGCGTCCGGCACCTGGCTGGCCGGCACGAACAGGAATTCGGGCTTCGGATCGATGAATCGACTGATCAGCCACGGACAGGCGATGCGGTCGACCCGGGCACGTTCACGAGTGATCCATTTCATGATCTGTCTCCTATCGTCGAGAGAAGATGTCGAGCACGATCGGTCCGAAACCGGAGAGGCTCACCGTCGGGAATCCGGCGGCGAACGCGTGCCACGCGCCCGCGGCTGACTCAATCATCGAGCTTCACCTCCGTGCCGCGCCCCAGGGCGCGCGCTTTCTCATAGACCACGATCGCCGCGGCGACGTCCTGCAGCGCGGTGCCCGAGCTGTCGAAGACGGTGATCTCATCGTCGTCCGTCCGCCCCGGCCGGCGGCCCGCCACGACATCGGCGAGCTCGGCGTGCACCTGCTCGCGCGTGAGCAGCCCGGCGGCGAGGGCGTGTTGCAGCTCGCCGATCTCCGCGCACTGCTCGAGCACGTCGACGACGAGCGTCGCGGATGCGACGAGCGCGGGCTCCAGCTCCTGCTTCCCGCGGTTGTCGGCCCCGACGGCGGCGATGAAGGTGCCGGCGGTGACGGCGTCACGGAACACCAACGGCCGGCGCGACGGTGTACAGGTCACGCACACGTCGCTCTCGCGAAGCGCAGCACGGAGATCGCTCCCGGCCTCCACGCGGATCCCGAGACTCGCCTCGGCACGGGCGGCGAGGCTCTCGGCGCGCGCGGGATCGATGTCGAGCACCCAGGCGTGACGCAACGGCAGCACCACGGCGATGGCCGCGAGCTGGAGCTCGCCCTGGGCGCCGCAGCCCACGATGGTGGCGGACCGCGCGTCGCGACGCGCCAGGAACTTCGCCGCCACGCCGGTGGCGGCCCCCGTACGCAGCGCCGTCACGCTGCCGGAGTCCATCATCGCGAGCGGCGTTCCGGTCCGCGCGTCGGCGAGCACGACGGTCCCCTGGATCGTGGGGAGACCGAAGCGCTGCGGGTTGTCCGGGAAGTTCGCGTTCGTCTTGGCCGCGAAGTAGGTGCGCTCGCCCACGAGTCCGGCCGCCTTGATGTGGAAGCCGCCGCCATCGGCGGGCACACCCAGCACACCGGGGCCGAGCGTGCGCCCTGCTGCGTGAAGCCGGAACGCGTCCTCCACCGCAGCGATGCAGTCACGGAGGGTGAGGAGCTCGAGGACGTCACGGCGTGAAAGGATCAGCATGCTAGGCCCTCCGAGAGGTCGTGGCGTAGAGGCCCTCGAACAGGGTCATGCCTTGCGCGAGCACCTGGTGGTCGTCGGGGGACGCGGCGAGCAGCGCGCGGATGGCGACGTCGATGCCGCGCGCTTCGTCGTGCGGATACTTCCCGTCACGCAGGTCGGCCTCGTGCACCACTTCGGCGAGGCGCACCAGGCGCCGGTCGCGCAGACGCGCCCGCTTCACGAGCGTCTCGAACGTGCAGTCCTCGCCCTGATGGCTCAGCTCCACGCCGGGCGCGTCGAACGGGATCGCGTCCTTCGGGAACTCCGCCGGCGGCGCGAAGACGAACGTCGCGTCCGTATCGATGAAACGCTTGATCAGCCACGCCGATGCGATGCGGTCGATGTGGGGGCGCGGACGCGTGACCCACCGTCGGCCGTGCAGTCGGGCGAGATCGAGGGTCTGGGGCGCTTCGCGGCGGACTGGTTCCGGACGTCGGGTACGCATGGCGAGGACCTCCTCGAGACGCCGTACCTCGGCGCCGCCGGGGGCGTCGAAGAAATCGACGTCACGGATGCGTTGGTGCTCCTTGGCCAGGCGCGTCAGATCTTCCGGCAGGCGCGCGCTCTTCAGCGCCGACTTTCTTTCGAGGCTCTGCAGAACCCTGCGATAGCGCGCGGCGAGTTGCCGGTAGTCCTGATCGCGCGGCTCGTGGAACAGTCGCAGCACGTCCTCAGGGCTGATGTTCTCGATCTGTTGGACCCGGATGAGCGTCGCGTCTCCGCCCTCGCGCTGGATCTCCTGCGCAAGCCACTGGAAGTCTTCGTACCGCTCCGGCGTGTCGGGCAGCAGATAGGCCGAGCGCTTGAGCGGCACCGCACCGAGCGAGCGCAATCGGCGCCACACGCGCACGCGCAGGCTCGACGGGGTCGGCGGCACCCCGACCAGCAGGAGAAGAAACTGTTGCGGGCTCATATGGGAGATGAAACAGTAGTTTCATTTCCTTGTCAAGGCCGAAACAACATCGGCGACCGCGCCGAGTAACGATCGGGAAAGGCCGGCGCTCTCGCGTTCACGAGCGCGACAACGCGCGGGAACCGTTGTAAAAGAACGGTGCCGACCCCGACCGTGTGAGGGTCGTGCCCGACGTCGAGACATCCAACCGGTGAAGGGATAGCCATGGCCGACATCATCCGCGAGACGGGGTTGAAGTGCCGCAACTGGGGGAAGTGGGGGAAGGACGACGAGCTGGGGACGCTCAACTACATCACGCCCGAGGCCATCGTGAAGGCGGCCGGGCTGGTGAAGCGGGGCAAGGTCTTCTCGCTCGCGATCCCCTTCGACAAGGACGGGCCCCAGATCAACCAGCCGCGACGCTTCAATCCCATTCACCGGATGATCCTGACCGGCCCGGATTTCACCACGGGCGCGTTCAAGCGCCCCGGCAACGTCGGCTTCGCGGATGACATGGTCATCATGGCGCTGCAGTGCGGGACGCAGTGGGACGCCCTCTCACACTGCTTCCTCGACGGCCAGCTCTACAACGGCTACGACGCCAACCTCGTCAGCAGCGAGGGCGCCAAGAAGAACGGCATCCAGGCGATGGCCCGCGGCGTGGTCGCCCGGGGCGTCCTGCTCGACATCCCGCGCGTCAAGAGCCTCCCGTGGCTCCAGCCCGGCTACGCGATCACGTCCGACGATCTCGACGCGGCCGTGCGCGCGCACAACGTGACGCTCGGCACCGGCGACGCGCTGCTCGTCCGCACCGGGCAGATGGCGATGTGCAAGAAGCAGGGGGGCTGGGGCGACTACGCCGGCGGCGATGCGCCGGGACTCTCGTTTTCGAGCGTCGGCTGGCTCCACGATCACAAGCTGGCGGCGATCGCCACCGACACCTGGGGCATGGAAGTACGCCCCAACGAGATTCCCGACAGCTACCAGCCAGTCCACCAGATCCTCATCCCCAACATGGGCATGCTGGTCGGCGAGATCTTCGCGCTCGACGAGCTGGCCGAGGACTGCGCGAACACGCGCGTCTACGAGTTCCTCTTCGTGGCGCCGCCGCTGCCGTTCACCGGCGCCGTCGGCTCTCCGGTGAACCCGCTCGCCATCACGTGAGCGGGCCGACCTCGGCCTCGAGCAGCCGCCACGCCGTGGTCCCCAGCTCGGCCTTCCAGCGCCGATAGAACCCGTCGCCCAGCCGGCGGCGGAAGCTTTCGACGTCGGCCGCACTGAACACGAGTCCACGCTGGGCGAGCCACGATTCCAGCTCGCGATTGAGGCGCTGGGTGTAGTCACGTTGCCGCGCGACATGGGTAGCGACGTTCAGCTCGATGATGTTCTGAACGTCGGCTGGCAGCGCGGACCAGAACCGGAGGTTGGCCAGCATGTTGAAGCCGGACCACATGTGGTTGGTGATGGCCACGTAGCGCGTGACCTCGTAGAGACGATTCACCTCGGTCACGACCAGCGGATTTTCCTGGCCCTGCACGCGGCGCGTCTTCAGCGCGTCGTACAGCTCGGCGATGTTGACGACGACCGGAGCGGCGCCCAGCGACTCGAAGAGCTCGGCGAAGATCCGGCCACCGGGAATGCGCATCTTCATGCCGACGAGATCGTCGGCGGTCTGGATGGGACGGTCGAGCGTGGAGATGTGACGGAAGCCGTTCTCCATCAGGCCGCGGGGGAAACAGTACAGGCCCTTGGCGGCCAGCTCCCTCTGGAGATGGGCGCCCAGCTCCCCGTCCATCGCGCGGTAGACCTGGGTGGAGCTGGTGAAGGCAAACGGCAGGCCCTGGATCTCCATCACGGGCGCGATCTGGCCGAGAATCCCGCCCATCTGGGTGAAGAACTCGAGCTCGCCCTCGACGAGCATCTTGAGCACGGCGGGATCGGAGCCGGCGACGTTGGCGTTCTGAGCGTACACGCGGCAGTCGAAGCGGCCGGCGGTCTGCTCGCGCACCGCCTGCCAGAGATCGACGAGGAACGGATGCTGGTGGCTCTGCTCCGGCTGGTTGTGAAATTGTCGAGCCCGCCAGACGGAAGCCATGGGCCGTGCGATCAGACGCCGACGCCGCTCGGGATGATGCCCTCCCAGGCCGCCGTGCGCGTCGCGTAGGGCGGCTCCGCCGTCGGCCCGTCGCCGGCCACCGTCGTGCGTCGCATGACACGCCGGTGATTGGCCGCATCCCACGGGCGGCCCCGGTGCAGGACGCAGCGGTTGTCCCACATCACGAGATCCCACTGCCGCCAGCGATGCTGGTAAACGTGGTCGGGCTGCGTCGTGTGAGCGAGAAGGTCGTCGAGGAGGCGGCGAGACTCGTCGTAGCCCATGCCTTCGACGTACCAGGCGTGTGAGCCGACGTAGATCGACGGGCGACCGTTCACGGGATTGGGACGGATCAACGCCTGACGCACCGGCGGCAGGCCCTTCTCCTGATCGGGGTCGAACAATCCTTTCGCGATCGTGCTCCGCGAATAGAGGATGCTGTGCACGACGACGCGGCCGTGCAGAGGCCGGCGCGTCTCGTCGGGCAGCGTGGCGTACGCGTGGCGCATGCTGACGAACTCGGTCTCGCCGCCCACCGGCGGCACCTCGCGCCCCGAGAGCGCGGAGGAGTGGGCCGGCACCGGCTTGAAGGAGCTGTCGGTGTGCCAGAGCTGGTTGCCGGACTGATACATCATCTTTCGATTCGACCAGTCCATCAGCCGGTCATCGTGGTCGGGATCCACGTTCGAGAGATCCACCAGGTTCGGATGCAGGCGGGCCTCCCGCCCGGTCGCGTTGATCGTGGTCTCCAGCGGCCCGAAGCGCCGGCTGAAGGCCATCTGCTGCTCGTCGGTCAAGCGCTGATCGTGGAAGACGAGCACCGAGTATTCCTGGAACGCGTCGAAGATCGCGCGAAAGGTCGTCTCGTCGAGCGGCGCAGCGAGATCGACGCCGTCGACGCGGGCGCCCAGACAGGGATGGACCGGCGTGACCTTCATGGGATCACCTTGTTGGAGACGGCTGGGATGGATTTCAAATACTGGGCGATGGCGCGCCTGTCGCGCTCGGTCAGATCCTTGTATCCGCCCGACGTGCCCCTGATGACGATGGCCATCAGCGACGTGGCGTGCTGTCCCGACGGCTTCACACCCGTCCGGAGGAACTGCGCGATCTGGGTCGTCGTCCAGCGGCCGATCCCGGTCTCCCGATCCGGCGTGATGTTCGCGGGCAAGCTGCCTTCCGGCCCGGGCCCGCCGGCCATGAACTTCGCCGGATCCGGCGACCCGTCAGGACGGCGCGGTGTGTGACATTCCGCGCAGTGCGCCGCCCCTCTGACCAGATACCCGCCGCGCTCGGCGTCACTCTTCGGCGCGGTCTTCAACGCCGTGGGAAGGAGGACCGCCGGCACCGGCACGTTCAGCGTTCGGTCGGGGACCGCGGACTTCACCGGCTTCACGGTCTTGAGGTAGGCGACCAGCGCCTGCATATCGTCGTCCGCCACGTTGGCGAGATACTCGAACGGGTGGATCGGGAACAGTCTCGAGCCATCCGGCCGCTCGCCGCGCCGGATCGCATCGATGATCTGAACGTCGGTCCACCTTCCGATCCCGGTCTCGGGGTCGGGGGTGATGTTCCGGGCATAGACGACCCCGAACGGCCCTTCGAACTTCCTACCGCCCGCATTGAGGCCAAGCGCCTCGGGCGGCGTATGGCAGGCGCAGCCGCCGGCAGCGGCGAAGACATACTTGCCGCGCCGGGGAAGGTCCTGGGCCGCGGCGGTGCCGTCCAGCCCCAGCGTCAAAGCGAGAGCCGCGCAGAGGATCGACGGTTTCCGTATCATGCGAGGAGCGTAGCGACGGTGGGCGAAGCTGTCAAACCAGCGGAGGCGCTCCGGTGAAATTCGGCATCTTTTACGAGCATCAGCTTCCGCGGCCGTGGTCGGCCCGCAGCGAGTACGAGGTCTTCCAGAACTCGCTGGCCCAGATCGAGCTGGCCGATCGCCTCGGCTACGACTACGCGTGGGTGGTCGAGCATCACTTCCTCGAAGAGTACTCGCACTCGTCGGCGCCCGAGGTGTTCCTGGGCGCGGCCACGCAGCGGACGCGGCGTATCCGTCTCGGTCACGGCATCATCCAGCTTCCCACCAACCATCCGATCCGGGTGGCCGAGCGGGTGGCCACGCTCGATCTCCTCTCAGGGGGCCGCGTCGAGCTGGGCCTGGGCGAGGGCCAGGGGCCGGTCGAGCTCCATCCCTTCGGCGCGCGCGTGCGCGAGAAGCGCGACGTCTGGGAGGAATCGGTCAAGGCGCTCGTCCCGGCGTTCACGCGCGAGACCTGGGAATGGCACGGCAAGTATTTCGATTTTCCCGCGCGCAACGTCATCCCCAAGCCGTACCAGAAGCCGCATCCGCCGCTCTGGGTGGCCTGCTCCAACATCGCCACCATCGGCAACGCCGGGCAGTGGGGCATGGGCGCGCTCGGCTTTCAGTTCGTGTCGCCGGAGGCGGCGCGCGCGTGGGTGACCCGCTACTACACGAATCTCACGCGGCAACCGGCGAAGCTCGCCGACTATCCGGTCAATCCCAACATCGCGATGGTCAGTGGATTCATGTGCGCGGAGACCGATGCCGAGGCCGAGGAGAAGGCGGCGGGCTGGACGTTCTTCGTCTTCTGTCTGAGCCACTACGGGCGGCACGGGATCCCCAACCCCGGTCAAGGGAACATGTGGGAGCTCTATCAGGAGTGGCGCCACACCGAGAAGGCGCAGGAGACGCTGCGCAGCGGCCTGATCGGTTCGCCCGACACGATCCGCCGGCGCCTGCGCGAGTTCGAGGCCGCCCACGTCGATCAGGTCATCCTGCTCAACCAGGCCGGACGCACGACGCACGACGACATCTGCCGGAGTCTCGAGCTCTTCGCTCGCGAGGTGATGCCGGAGTTCCGGGCCCGCGATTCCGAGCAGCAGCGCTGGAAGGCCGACGTGCTCGCCGGCCGCGTGGAGCTGGCCGAGGTCGGGACCGAGGGTCACACGCGCTACGCGCACCAGAACGAGGACATCGTGCGCCTCACGCCGGATGAGTTGAAACGCAAGATGGCCGAAAAGGAGGCCGCGAAAGAAGGGGAGCGCACATAGAGGTCAGGGGGTGACCGCCTCCTCGATCAGGGCGAGGAGCTCGTTCCGCACGAACGGCTTGCTGAGCGCCCGCCAGGCGCCGAATTCCTGGGCGTCCTGCAGGACGTCGGGCTCGCCGCGCTTGCTGCCGCCCGACATCGCGATGATCTTCACCTCCGATCCAAGCTCGCGGATGAGGGCGAGACCGTCCGGGTCGGGGATGAAGCGATCGGTGATGACGACGTCGGCGCCGTGCTGGCGATACTCGCGCAGGCCGCCCGGCGCGCTCGACGCGGCGAAGACCTTGTGGCCAGCCCGGCCGAGCATCTCGGTCAGCGTTGCGAGCAGATCGGGGTCGTCGTCGATCACGACGATTCGTGCCATGCGCGCGGTCGCGGCCGGGCCGGTGGGGTGGCTAGTAGCGCTGGCGCCCCTTGGGGGGCGGGCGCTCGGCACCGGTCAGCGAATGGGCGGTGGGCGGCTTGTCTTCCGCGCGCCTCGCGATCGCCTCCTGGGAATGTTCGACCTCGACGATCAGCGGGGCCGGGTCGACCTTGTGAGCCAGCGCGATCTCGTCCCACGTCTTGCCACCCCGAAGCTCGCCTGCGAGCTGCTCGAGAGTGAGCCCGGCCGTTTTCGCCAAGCGGTGGGCGATCAGGTGGCCGATCAGGAGATCTCCCCAGCCCAGCCCGGTCTGCTGGCGCTCGGCCCTGAGCTTCTCGACCGGTACGGCGAGCTTCCGCGAGATGTGCCCGACCACCACGCGAGCGCCGTCCGGCTCCGTCGACGCCCGCTCGATGGCGGCGGCGCGCTCGCTCAGGGTGTCGGCGCCCCAGGCGGCTCCGGCCCAGATCAGCACAGCCAGCGCGATCAGGCTCGACCGGGCTCGCGTCACGGTCGGGGGGAAACCAGCACCCAGGGCTCGGGGCAAGTCTGAACCATCGGGTAGTACCCGCTCGCGCTCTGACAGTAGTACCAGTACGCCTGAGACGCCGGTGAAGGCGGCGGTGCCGACTGCTGAATGTACACAGGCGGTTCCAGGACGGCCGGATCCACGTAGTAAGGCGGGGGCGGATAGTACCCCCAGTATGGATACGGGCCCCACCCCCACCAGAACGCTGGCCCGACGCCGATGAAGACCCGGCCACGCCCGTTGAAATGATGACCGCGAGAGCCACCACGACCCCAGGCCTCGCCGGGCGGCACGGCGCTCAGCATGAGAACGATCAAGACGAGGAAGATCACGGCAAGCTTCTTCATGCTCTCGAGAGAGGATCAGCCCAAACCCGAGCCCACGTCAAGTTGCCGATGACCCGGAGGAGATGGTCCTCGCGATGCTGCCCAGACGCCTCGTGGAGACGATGCTCTGACCCGCGCAGCCGACGAGGATGTCGATCCCGCCGAACTCAGCCGTGCCCTGTCGCACCATCGACTCGACCGCGGCGACGGCCTCCAGCTCATCGCGATGGGTCCGGGTGTTCACCACCAGGTTGGCTCCTTCGGCAGCGAACGCCAGCGCGATGGCGCGCCCGATGTTGCGGCTGGCTCCCGTAACGAGCGCGGTCTTGCCCTGGAGCCTCACGCGGGCAGGTGCTCGCGATACCACGCCAGGGTGGCCTCCATGACTTCGCTGAACGCCGGCTCCGCGTAGACTTCGTAATGCCCGTAGCCCTTGAGCACGACGAGCCGCTTCGGCTCCCCGGCGTTCGCGTAGAGGGCGGCTGATTCTTCCGGCGGGACGAGCCGGTCGTTGTCGGTCGTGATGAAGAGGACCGGACGCGGGGCGATCTTGTCGACCACCCACTCCGGGTTGAACTCGATGGTGTCGTCGACGTACTCGAGCGGGATCCGACTCACCGCACCGGGAAGGTTACGCCGGGCGGCGGTCGCCAGCTCGGCCGATTGACGGTCGGGCAGCAAGATCTCCTCGCGATTCACCAGCTCGGACTCGCCCTCCAGCGTTCGCCTCACGCGGTCGCGTCGAGACCGTTCCAGGAGGTCGTGCCACTCGTCGGGACGGCGCACACTACGCATCCACCGCGTACCGTCGCCGATGCCGACCACGCTGACGACGCACCGCACCCGGCGGTCCACGGCGGCCGCCCAGACGACGGTGGCGCCCCCATAGCTCGTCCCGTAGAGACCGAGGCGCTCGGCGTCCACCTCGGGGAGCGTACTCAGGAAAGTCATGGCCGCCTGCACGTCGGCGACTCGACTGTACGGCGCCAGCCGGCTGCGGGGGCCGGCGCTGTCCCCCCAGCCCTTGTAATCGAAGGTCATCGCCACGTACCCGGCCTGCGTGAGGATCCGGGCGTTGTCCGGCAGGTAGAGGTCTTTGATGCCGGTATAGCCATGGCACAGCACCACGCCGGCCCGCTTCTGACCGGCCGGGAGGTCGACGGGATAAAAGACGTCGCCGACGAGCCGACACCCTTCGCTGTAGAACGTGACCGGCTTGGTGATCATTGCGGAATCCTACACCAGAGCGGTCCCTTGACTCTGAGCCCCACGGGGATATAGTCGCGGCGGATTTGCCAGCGAAGGTGAACGTGAGGAGGATCTCATGAAAGACGGCCTCCGGTTCGTCGATTCCGACATGCACATCATGGAACCGCCCGATCTCTTCGAGCGCTACCTCGACCCGAAGTTCAAGGATCGGGTCAGCGTCCCGGTCGGATCGGACGGCCGCCCGAGTCGCGGCCCGGCCGCCGGCTTGATCGTCATCGATGGGCTGTCGGTGTCGGACTCCGACATCCAGCAGTACCGCAAGCGCGTCCGTCCCAGCCAGTCACAGAGCACTCAACCGCTGTCGGGATCGCGGCTGTTCGACACGGGCCGGCTGGACTTCGCCATCGAGCGTGGTTACAACGCCGAAGCCCAGGTCATGGGCATGGCGATGGAAGGCGTCGACATCGCGGTGCTCTATCCGACGACCGGCCTCGCGCTCCTCGGCCGGAACAACATGGACCCGCAGCTCTCGCTGGCGCTCTGCCAGGCCTATAACAACTGGATCCACGAGTTCACGCGATACAGCCCCGACCGCCTGAAGTGGGTGGCCATGCTGCCCGTTCACGACGTGCACCTGGCCTGTCGCGAGCTCGTACGCTGCGTGAAGGAGCTCGGCGCCGTCGGGTCCTTCATCCGGCCCAACCTGGTCAACGGCCACTTCTGGCACTCGAACTACTGGGACCCGCTCTACACCGTGCACGAAGACCTCAACGTGACCTGGGGGTTCCACGAGGGCGTGAGCGCCGTGTACTCGCGCATGATCGAGCTGTACGGTGAGAATCGGTTCTACCGCCACGTGGCCAGCCACTGGATCGAGATGCAGCAGGCGCTGATCGCGATGATCATCGGCGGCGTGTTCGAGTTCCATCCGAAGCTCCGCGTCGGCTACCTCGAAGCGCAGAACTCCTGGGTGCCCGGAATCCTGTCGCGCATCGAGTGGGACTATCCGCAGTACCGCGACTCCCACGCGCCGTACCTGTCGTTGACGCCGCGTGAGTACTTCCGGCGCAACTGCTGGGCCGCGGTCGAAGGCAGTGAGCCCGAGATCGAGGCGACGGCCGGACTGATCGGCGCCGACCGGATGTGCGTCTCGACGGACTACCCGCACTTCGATTCGAACTTCCCCCACGTCGCGGAGAATCTGCTGAAGAACGTTCCGCGCAAGATCGCCGAGCAGATCTTGATGGGAGGCGCGCACCTCTACGGCTTCACGGAGGCCAATTTCAAGAAGGCCGACGCGGCCCGGGCGGCCTGAGCCGTCAGGGCATCAGGAAGAGGTAGAGGAGGCCTTCGATCCAGTCCTTGAACAGCAGTCCAGAGAGCACGATGAGGCCGGCGCCGACGCTGAGTCGCATGCGGCGGGAGGCGCCGGTGACGATGAGGCAGGCGTTGACGAGAGCCAGCGCCGTGAGTAGCGGCGTCGTGACGTTCAGGCCCAGAGGACACCTCCTCGCTCGCTGGTTCTCTCGCCCGTGATACGTGCAAACTTCTGGCCGAGCCGGCGCCGATGCCGGCTCGGCGCTCGGGCTTCAGTCGCCACGCGCGTTTAGCGCCCGTTCGGGGGCGCCGGCGGAGCTTCGGCCCCGGCCGGTTTCATCACGCCATCCAAAGTGTTGTGTTTCCCGACAGTCGAGCGCGCATTCGACGAGCGCTCATCGAACAAAGGGAGGCGACGACCGTTGTGGGCGGGCCCGGATCTCAGCGAGTGCCGCGTGATCGTGAACCTGACGGAGATCGACCGGTCTCACCTCGGCCACGAGGTGTGGGTGGAGCTTTCGGAAGGGCCACGTCGGCGTGCGGCAACAGGTCAAGAAGCGCCAGAGAAGGCCTGTAAGCCGGGTTCTGTCGGGCCATTGCTGACCCTGACGGTCATTTCTCTAGGGCGCCGGTTGCCCGGCGTCTCCAGCGGCCTGACCCGGGAGCGGAGCGGGCCACTCCATAGCTCCCCTATTCGGCCTTGCTCCGGGTGGGGTTTACCGAGCCGGCGCGGTCACCCGCGCCGCTGGTGAGCTCTTACCTCACCGTTTCACCCTTACCTCACCAGTTCTGAACTGGTGCGGCGGTTTGCTTTCTGTGGCACTGGTCCGTGGGGTTTCCCCCCCTGGGCGTTACCCAGCACCCTGCCCTGCGGAGCCCGGACTTTCCTCCCGCCGCGTGACGCGGCCGGCGACCATCCGGCCTTCTCTGGCGCCCGCTCAGTATACGCCCTGAAGAATTGCCGAACGGCCCGTGGCCGGCGCGCTGGGCGGCACGGCGCTCGCCGCTGCGGCCGCGACGGAGGCTCGACCACCGAGCCGTGATCAGACGCGGGCCAGCGTGGCGATCGCCCCGCGCGCCAGCGCGTCCACGCGGTCATTCAGTGGATCACCGCTGTGGCCCTTGACCTTGGTCCACACGACGTCGTGGCGACGCGTCTCGGCGATCAAGCGTTCCCAGAGATCACGGTTGGTGACGGGCTGGCGGTCGGCGCGGAGCCAGCCGTCGCGCTCCCAGCGCTCGTACCAGCGGTCGCGGAAGCAGTTCATGACGTAGGCGCTGTCGGTGTGAAGCCGGACGCGGCGCGCCGGAGCGACGGCGGCCAGGCCCTCGATGGCGGCCATCAATTCCATGCGCTGGTTGGTCGTGCGCAGCTCCGCCCCGCTCACGATGCGCTCACGGTCACCCTCGATGATGATCGCCGCCCAGCCGCCGGGCCCCGGGTTCCCAGCGCAGGCGCCGTCGGTGTACAGGATGACGTCGGGGTGGGGACGATCCGTCAGGCCGGCGGGTCCTGCCAATAGAGATACCGCCCGCAGCTCTCGCAGTGCAGCAACGTCGTCGCCTGCTTCAGCTCCTGGATGGCCTGCGGACGGATGGTGACGCGACAGCCACCGCAAATCGCGCTGGCCGTCACCGGCGCGATGGCGAGGCCACTGCGGGCCTTGAGGGTGCGCTCGTAGTCGGTCAGCACGTTGCGCGGCACTCCGCTGGCCAGCGTCGTTCGCTCGCCGCGCACGCCGGCCAGCTCCTTCTCGACGGCCGCCAGCTTCTCGCGCACGACGCTCTCGTCGCGCTTGCCCTGCTCGTCACGGCTGCGCAGCCGGCCTTCGGCTTCGCGGATCTCGCCGGCGAGGGTTTCCTGACGCTCCATGAGCGCCAGGATCTCCTCTTCGGTCTGGGCTTTCTGGGCCTTGATGTTCTCGATCTCGGTCAGCACGGCCGAGTACTCGACGTTCGTCTTCACCTCGTAGAGTCGCGACTCGGACTTCGACCGTTTGGCCGCGATGTCGTCGAGATCCTTCTCCCGCGCGCGCAGGTCTTTGCGGGTGGCGTCGAGCCGGGCCTTGACGGTGTCCACCGTCTTCTTTGCCTCGGCCACGCCGGCGTGGATCGCTTCGATCTGCTTGGGAAGACGGGCGGCCTCGGTTTCGAGCCCGGCGATCTTCGTATCGAATTCCTGGAGATGGACGAGGGTCTTGAGCTCACTCACGGGCGTTCGACTCCACTGGTGGGCCCACCTGGACTCGAACCAGGAACCGACCGGGTATGAACCGGCTGCTCTGCCGTTGAGCTATGGGCCCGCAGGTTCCCAGGTCGACGAGCGTACCTCACGATTCGAGAAAGCTCCGCAGTTTCTTGGAGCGTGACGGATGCCGCAGCTTGCGCAGCGCCTTGGCCTCGATCTGCCGGATACGTTCGCGAGTGACCGCGAAGTCCTGGCCGACCTCCTCCAGCGTGTGCTCGCAGCCGTCGGAGAGCCCGAAGCGCAGGCGCAGCACCTTTTCCTCGCGCGGGGTCAGCGTGTTCAGGACCTTGTTCGTCTGCTCGCGTAGGGAGAGGCCGATGATCGACTCCACCGGCGAGACCACCTGCTTGTCCTCGATGAAGTCGCCCAGGTGGCTGTCCTCTTCCTCGCCGATGGGCGTCTCCAGCGAGATCGGCTCCTGGGCGATCTTGAGGACCTTGCGGACCTTGTCCACCGGCACGTCCATCTTCTCGGCGATCTCCTCGGGCGTGGGCTCGCGTCCGAGCTCCTGGACGAGCTGGCGCGACGTGCGGATGAGCTTGTTGATCGTCTCGATCATGTGGACGGGAATGCGGATCGTGCGGGCCTGGTCGGCGATGGCTCGCGTGATGGCCTGGCGAATCCACCACGTCGCATACGTCGAAAACTTGTAGCCACGCCGATATTCGAATTTGTCGACCGCTTTCATCAGGCCGATGTTGCCTTCCTGGATCAGGTCCAGGAACTGGAGGCCGCGGTTCGTGTACTTCTTGGCGATCGAGATGACGAGTCGCAGGTTGGCCTCGACCATCTCCTTCTTGGCCTGGGCCGCTTTCTGCTGGCCCTGCTTGATGACGGCCATCACGCGCTTGAGCTCGTCGGCCCGTGCGTTGGCGCGCGTCTCGGCGGCCTTGATCTCCTGCTGGGCCACCCAGATCTGCTGCTGCTTGAGGGTGGGGAACTTCTTGGCCGCCTTGAGATGGAGGTCGCTGGCGGCGCCGTTGGTGCCGTTGGGCACCGGCTCCCGGAAGGACACGTACAGGAGGTTCTGGCGCTCCTCCTTCGACTTGCTGGCGCCGTTGGCCCACAGCTCGATCACGCGCTCGGCGCGCTCGATGTCCTCCACCAGATCGCGCAAGCGCTGGACGAGGCCGCGGCGGGTGGGATCGCCGTCCTCCCGGTCGATGATCTGGTTCCCGATCGCCAGCGCGCGCAGCTTGTCGAGCACCTTGCGTTGCAGCGCCAGGGCCTTGGCCTCCGTCCTCTTCCAGGCCGGGTCCTTGCCCCCCTGGCCCTTCTTCTTGGGACCGGCCTTGGCCCGCAGCTTCCGCACTTGCTCGACCAGCTCATCGCGGTCGCGGAGGAGACGATCGACCTGGGCGAAGGCGTTGACGACCTGCCGCCGCAGCTCTTCCTCCTTCTCCTCGGTGAACTCCTCCTCGTTGACGTCCACGACTTCCTTGACGGACATCTCGCCGTCACGCAGCGCTTCGCGAAGCTCCCGGAACCGCTCGAGCGCGAGATTGGTGGAGAGGATCGCCGACGTGACCTGGTTCTTGCCTTCCTCGATCCGCTTGGCCAGCGCGATCTCGCCCTCGCGCGTGAGGAGGGCGACCCGGCCCATCTCGCGGAGGTAGAGGCGAACCGGATCTTCGGTGCGGCCGACGGGGCCGGGGGAGAGATCGATCGCGTCCCCACCGCCATCGTCATCGTCCTCGACCACCGGCGCCGGGCGCGCCACCTCGGAGGGCAGGCGGGCCGCCTTGGCGGAGTCCACCACCTCGATGTCCATGGCCCCGAACATCATCATGATGTCGTCGAGCTGATCGAGCGAGACGATATCCGAGGGCAGGGCGTCGTTGACCTCGTCGTAGGTGAGGTAGCCCTTCTGCTTGCCCGCCGAAATCAATCGATCCAGCTCTTCGAGCTTCGGCTCTTCACTCATTCGTCTGAACTCCTTCGGGGGTCGTTCTGCTCGGGCGGCTCGAGGGACTGGGCCACGTTCCCCAGCATCTCATAGACGACCTTGCTCTCCCGGTGCAGAGCCTGGAAGTCCTGAAACGGCGTCTCGGCCACACCGGTCTCCCGCTGAGCCTCGGTGATGCTCTGGGCGATCCGGCGCTGGCGGCGCAGGCGGTGCTCGCGCTCGAGGTGCCGGCGGAAG
>WNEY01001625.1_pt1 | contig 26474 bp, 27 predicted proteins | sample 5400531 | NCBI WGS metagenome assembly WNEY01 (sample SAMN13153338, study PRJNA577476) | soil metagenome | isolation source: 200 cm saprolite under Douglas fir tree site 1 | place: USA:California | collected 2015-04-18
GGGAAACCAGGTGCTGCACGTGGCTGTACCGCTCCACCGTCATGCACTGCGGCACCTTGACGGTCCCGAAACGACACACCTTCCCGAGGTCGTTCCGGGCCAAATCGAGGAGCATGTTGTGCTCCGCTCGCTCCTTCTCGTCTGCGAGTAGCTCCGCTCGGAAACGCTCCGTCTCCGGAAGGGTTGTGCCCAGCGGCCGCGTGCCCGCAATCGGGAATGTCGTCGCGGTGCGATCCTCCACACGAAGGAGCATCTCCGGGCTCGCCCCGATCACCCGTCGCATCCCAAAATCGAGGTAGTACATGTAGGGACTCGGGTTCAGTCGCCGCAGGCTTTCATAGAAGGCCAGTGGATCCCCGGCCATCCGGCCGTATTCCCGGCGAGACAGGACGACCTGAAACGCCTCGCCCTCGTGGACCGCCGCTCTCGCCTTCGCAACCGCGTCCACGAACCGCTCTTGGTTAATCTGCCGTTTCGGAGAATCTGCGCTCAGCTTCGGGCTCGCTTCGTTTGCTTTCGGGAGGTCTTCAATCCGAGATCGGCCGTGGGCGAAGTACTCCGCCCGTTTGCGGACGTGGTCCACGATCACGCCGTCGAGATAGAGCCCGAACTCGAACTCGGGGAACGGCGAGTCCGCGTGGACGGGCACGGAATCGAGATTGCGGACGAACTCATACGACACGTATCCAACCAGGCCGCCGATGTACCGCCCCGGGACGCCCGGCGCTTCATACTTTGCGAGGATCGAACGCAGGGCCTCGAGGGGCCGATCCGTCTTGACCGTCTCGCCGTTCGATCGCAGGACGCCGGACCGGTAGGAAATAATGATCTCGGGATCGAAGCCGACGAAGGTGTGTTCCGCGAGCCGCGCGGGACCCGTGAGACTTTCGAGGATGAACGCATGAGGGTGGTCGGCCCGCGAGGCCGCGAAGAGCGCATAGGGGTCGAGCCCCGAGTCGAGCAGGATGCGCTTCATCGTGCCGCCTCGATGATCAAGGGCCGATCGCTCCCGAAAACCACGTCAGCGATCCGTTGTGCCATGGCGGGGGGATCTAGGGCCTGGAATACTCGTCGGCCCACGGAAATTCCTGCCGCACCTACACGCATCACCTCGCAAAGGGCGTCGAGGAACGCGTCTTCGGTCGAACCCTTTGGTCCGCCGGCGACGACCAAGGGCACGGGGCAGCTGTCGACGACTTCACGCAGACCGTCCGGCGCTCCCGCGAAATTCGTCTGCACGATGGATGCGCCCAGCTCGGCCGCGGCTCGCGCGGCGTGGGCCGCTGCGACGGGATCTTCGGAGGACTCACCGGGCTCTGCGGGCGCGTGGGCCATCAGAAAAACCGGCAGACCGAGGGATGTCGCCAGGTTGACGATGCGCCCCGCGTCCGCAATCATCCGGTCCTCGCGAGAATCGCCGAATGAGATCTGGACAGAGACCGCGTCGGCTCCGAGAGAGACCGCATGTTCGACCGTCGAGGCGAGAACTTTGGATCCTGACCTCGAACCGAGAAGGGTGCCGGCAGAGAGATGCACGATCAGACCCCAGGCGGGCGCGATATCGGCCGAGATGGCGCGGACCATTCCAGGATTCACGAGGAGCCCGGAGAACGGGGCGGACCGCAGACGCCGTACGAGGTCGCTCGGCCGTTCGATCCCAGGAACGGGTCCGGCGGCAACGCCATGGTCGAGAGCGAGAAGGAGGATTCGGCCCGCACCTCCTTCGAGGCGTCGTCGTCGTCTCTCAACTCCGAGAAGGGACATGTCTCTTCGCCTGCCTGCCCCTTTATGGAAGGTGTAGATAATATTTAGGCATTATTGTATTTTATATGGCTTCGATTATGGAGAATCCATGGCGCGAGGGTCCCCTCGGCTAGCCTTGGCGCTGGGAGCCCGCCGGTACCTCGGGCCGGAGATATCGATGCCCAAAGAACTCCCGGTGCACCGCTTGGACGGCTCTCTCGAGATCCTCGTTGTCGACCGTGAACGTGTATGCGACCATCGAGGCGCCCGCGGAGATAAGCTGCACGTTGATGCCACTTTCCGCAACCGCGCGGAACACCCGTGCGGCAACGCCATGGGCGTATCCGAGGCCTTCGCCGACGAAGCTGATCAGCGACACGTGCGGCAGCACTTCAATCCGTTCAACGAGACCGAACGGGAGGCGCGCAACCGCCTTCTTCGCACGGCTCAACGCATCCGCGTCGACGAGGAGCGCGATGCACGTCTGCGACGTCGCCGCGCTGTACACGTTCGTCCCCGCGCTCGTAAGGGCGGTCGCGACCTGTGAAAGTAGTCCCTCTTTCTGCCCGGCACCCGTCGCGAAGACCTTCAGGGTCGCGAGATCACGCACATACGAGATGCTCTTGACATCGCCGCTGCGGTCTACCGTGTCGGGACCGATCCGCGTCCCCGTCTCGTCCGGCCGGAAAATGTCTTTCAAGACAATCGACGCGCCGCAAGCCTGCGCGGGCTGCACCGACCGCGGATGGAGTGCCTTCGCGCCGAAGTACGAGAGCTCTGCAGCTTCGTCGTACGAAAGCGCGGAGAGGGGAAACGCTTCCGGGACAATCTTCGGGTCCGCGCTCATGAAACCGCCGACATCCTTCCAGATCTCAATCGTCGGCAGCTCGAGGGCGTGCGCAACGACGGCGGCACTGTAATCGGATCCGCCGCGGCCGAACGTCGCCGTCTTGCCTTCTCGGGAGAGGCCGAAGAATCCCGTGATCACGCTCACACGGCCCGCCTGGGCCTCGCGTCTGAGGAACGGCGCAAGGCGAGCGCGTGTTTCGTCGAGCAACGCCGTGGCGTTCCCGTAGGTGTCGTCCGTGATGAGACCGATGGCGTCTGCCTCGTGCGGCGCGGCGTCAATTCCAACCTGACACAGATTCGCCGCGACGACCTGCGCGGCCAGCCGCTCGCCGAAGGAAAGGACAAAGTCCCGCGTGCGCGGGGTGATCTCCTCCGTATACGCGACCCCGTAAAGAAGGCGCTCCAGCTTCGTCACGAGGGCGTCGATCGCCCCACCGCTCCCAGTCGGGCCTTCACGGGACTTCGGCAAGAGGCCTAGATGGTTGCGACGGAGCTCTGCGAGGTACGGGTCGATCTCCTTCTCCTCCCGCGGCTGCGCCAGGATCGTGACGAGGGAGTCCGTTACGCCTGAAATCGCCGACACCACGAGGAACTTCCGATTCAGGTCCTCCTCGACGAGGTGCGCGATCCGCTCGTACATATCCACGGTGCTGACGCAATTCCCACCGAACTTCGCGACCTTCCACGGCTCAGTCAAGGTAACCTCTCCTGTGTGCGAGCTCCGCGTTGAGCAAGCTCCCGCCCGCGCCGCCGCGAATCGTGTTGTGCGAGAGGACGAAGAAGCGAACGACGCGGCCCACGACACGAATCCGGCCGACGGTTGCGGCCATCCCGCGCGCACGCGCGGGTTCGCCTGCCATGAGGTCGAGCAGCGGCTGCGGTCGATTCGCTTCCGCGCGGACGATCACCGGCTGCTTCGGGGCCGTCGGCAGCTCTTGAACGTGCGGTTCCCCGCGGAAGGATGAGAGGAGACGCGCGATTTCGCGTGAAGGGACATCCTCCTTCAGAGGAATCGAGACGGCCTCGAGATGACCGTCGCGTACCGCGACCCGGGCGCAGTTCGCCCACACGTCGATGGGGCTCGGCAAGATGCCGTCGGACATCGACCCGAGGATCTTCTTCGCCTCCCGCCGCATCTTTTCCTCCTCGCTCTCGATGAAGGGCACGACGTTCGCGGTGATGTCGAGAGACGGGACGCCGGGATATCCCGCACCGGAGAGCGCCTGGTACGTCGCCACATGTACGTCCGTGAGGTCGAGCGCGTCCGCGAGGGGCTTCAGCGGAAGGGCCAGGCCCGTGATCGAGCAGTTCGGGTTCGTCACGACGAAGCCGCCCTCCCGAAACGTTGGCTGACGTTCGACGAGCAGGAGGTGGTTCGGATTCACTTCCGGCAGCAAGAGCGGAACGTCCGCGTCCATACGGTGAGCCGACGCGTTGGAGAAGATTCGCACGCCCGATTGGGCGGCGTTCGTTTCGACGTCCCCGGCGATTTCCGCCGGGAGGGCGCTGAACGCCGCGACGACGTCGTGCGCCCGGAGGACGTCCGCGTCGAGTGGTCGCAGTTCCATCGACGCGACGTGCGGGGCGAGCGGAACGTCTTCGAGCCGCCAGAAGTCTTTGAGGGATCCGCCGACCTTTCGCTCGGACGAGGTGAGGGCGGCGATTTCGAATATGGGGTGGTCCTGGAGCAAGCTCACGAATCGCTGGCCGATATTCCCGGTCGCCCCCAGGACTGCCACAGGAATCTTGCTCAACGCGACACCCTTCCCGCGAAGTCCGTTCGCGTTTGGCTGATGAGCCGAAGAAAGTCCGCGCCTTCCGACGCGGTGGCATTTTGCCACTCGTTCAGCGTCTCCCGGATTCGGCGATGAATGAACGGAGTGTGGGGGTTCAACGCCTGGATGTCTCTCAACAGGGTCGGAGGATCCGCCAAGAGCCCCGCGGCGGCGATCGAGAGGCGAGAGAATGTCGTGCCGGCAGGACTCTTCAGGCCGGCGAGGTCGAACGGGCTCTCCGCGACGCACCGCGCGAACGTCAAGAGGCAGAGCTGGCTCAGCCCCAAGAGGAACGCCATCGACTCGTCGTGGTGGTCCAATGAGATGTCAACGAACGACGCCCCGCTCGCACGGAACAGCTCCCTTGCTTCGAGCACCGCCTTGCTGTTTCCGCAATCGCTGAACGTGATGTTACCGCTCGAGGGCGGCCAGAGATTCGGTCCAAACAGCGGATGGACGCTAGCGATCCGCAAGCCGGACCGGCTCATTGCTCGAAGCTCACGCTCGATCGGCGCCTTCAGGCTGCAGACGTCGAAGAGGAGGGCTTTTGGTTTCATTATCGCGATCGAGCGCAAGACCTCCGCGGAGACGGACATCGGAACGGAGACCGCGATAACATCTGCTTCTTGCACGCCTTTCTGAAGGTCTGGCTCGAACGCGAATCCTTCGGGTGGGCCGGCGATGTCATTCACGACGACGTCGCACCCGCGAGAACGGAAGTATCGGCAGAGCCACTGGCCCATCCGTCCCGCACCGCCGACCACCAGGACACGCTGGTTGACTGGCACGGGTGGGATTACTCCCGCTTGTCGGCGCACACTCTCCTCGATCAGGAGACGGGCGAGACCCGCACCGAGCGATGAGCTGATTCCTCGCTTCTCGAGTTCCGTGGAGAGACGCATGTGCACGTGTTCCTCGGCCCTCTCATCTCGCAGAGGCAGGCCGAGGCGCTTTTTCTCCAAGCCGACCTGGGCCGCGAGATCGAGGCGCTTCGCCACGAGGCCGGCAATCTCCCGATCGACATCGGCGATCTCGTCTCGCAGCCTTTCGATTTCCGTTTCGCTCAAGCGAATCCCCCTGCGAACATGAGATCAAGAATCGCCATCGCGGCGGCGTTCTCGACGACGGGCACCGCCCGAGGAACGATGCAAGGATCGTGCCGTCCCGTGACGACGATCTCCGTCGGAGTCATCGTCGCGAGGTCGACGGATCGCTGCGGCTTCGCGATGGACGCGGTCGGTTTGACGGCGACGCGGAACGTGATGGGCATGCCGCTCGTGATGCCGCCGAGGATCCCGCCGGCGTGGTTCGTCTCCGTCACGACTCGGCCGGCCGCGACCGTGAACGGGTCGTTGTGCTCGCTCCCGCGCATCGACGCCGCGCGGAACCCGGCGCCGAAATCGACGCCCTTAACGGCGGGAATCGAGAAGAGGAGATGGGCGAGCGCCGACTCGACCGATTCGAAGAACGGCTCGCCGACGCCAGCCGGAACGCCCGTCACGACCGCTTCGATAACGCCGCCGACGCTGTCGCGGTCCTTCCGAGCCTCCTCGATTTCCGCGATCATGCGGTCCGCCGCGTCGAGGTCGGCACACCGGACAGCGTTGCGTTCGACGTTGGTCTCAATCTGCTGCGGAGTGACCGGTCGAGCGGTGACCCGACCAATTTGGGCCGCATGCGCGTAGAACCGAACACCTATCGGTGCCAGCACCTGTCGGGCGATCGCCCCCGAGACGACCATGGGAGCCGTCATCCGGCCGGAGAGCTGGCCGCCTCCCCGGAGATCGCTCTTCGCTCCATACTTCATCGCGGCGGCGAAATCTCCGTGCCCGGGACGCGGGACCCGCGCCACGTTGGCATAGGATTTCGATTGCACGTCCTCGTTGCGGATGAGGGCGACAATCGGCTCGCCCGTCGCCAGCCCGTCCGAGATGCCTTCCGAGAATTCCACGCGATCCGCCTCCTTGCGCTGGCTGGTGACGAGGCTCTGTCCCGGTCGGCGGCGATCGAGCTGCGCCTGGACGAAGGCCTCATCGATTCGCATGCCGGAGCGCAGTCCCTCGATCGTGCAGCCCACGAACGGACCGTGGCTCGTCCCGAAGATCGTTGTCCGGTATCGCGCGCCGAAGACGTTCATCCGACCACCGCGTGAAGGGCCCCGAGGGCTCGCATGTCATCGAGGAACGACGGATACGAGACGCGGAAGCACCAGGGATCCGAGATGTCCACCGAGTCGTCCGCTGCGAGACCGGCGATTGCGGCGGCCATCAGGATGCGATGGTCTGCCCTGGAGTCGATGAACGCGCCGCGAAGGCTCGCGGGTCCGTGAACGACGCAACCGTCTGCGGTGGGTTCCGCATGGGCACCCAAGGCCCGCAGCATCGCAACCGTCGACGCGATCCGGTCGCTCTCCTTGACTCGGAGGTGCTCTCCGTTCACGAAGTGCGTCTCGCCATTCGCCTGCGTCGCGAGGACCGCGAGGATGGGGAAGAGATCGGGCGTATCGCTGACGTCCACCGTCTGGCCTGCGAGATCACCGCTTCGGACCCGCACGCGATCCGAGGCCACATCCACCCGCGCGCCGAACGACTCCAGGAGGTGGGCGATCCGACGATCGCCTTGGGGCGAGCCCATGTCGAGGCCTTCGACGGTCACGTCTCCGCCCGTGATCGCCGCCGCGACCAGGGGGAAGGCCGCGGACGAGAAGTCCCCGGGAACCTCCAGGTCCCTCGGCTGATACGTCCGCCCGCCGGGCACGAGGTACGCGCCCTCGTCCGCCGCAATTTCCACGCCGAACGCGCGGACCATTTGCCGCGTCACCTCGACATAAGGCTCCGAGCGCCGGGGGGGAAGGACTTCGATTTCGGACCGATTCGCTGCGAGAGGGCAGGCGATGAGAAGACTCGAAAGAAATTGGGAGCTGACGGATCCGGACAGGGAGACACGGCCACCACGTAGGACTCCTTCGACCTCGACGGGAGGACGACCATCGCCGGAGACGGACCGCGCGCGAGCCCCGAGGTCCGTGAGGGCATCAAGGAGCGGCCCCATGGGCCGCTTCCGGAGGCTCGCATCGCCCGAGAGCGTCGTCGATCCTTCGAGAAGCGCGGCCACGCCTGCGAGGAGGCGCAACGTCGTCCCAGAGTTCCTTGCGTCGATTGGCGTACCAGGGGGCCGCAGGGAATCCGAAGCGACCCGGAGCCCGTCCGCAGTTCGTTCAATCTCCGCGCCGAACGCGGCCATGCCTGCGATCGTAGCCGCGGTATCCTCTGCGAGGAGGGGCCGACGGATCCGGCAGGGGCCGTGAGACAAGGCGGCGAGGATGACCGCGCGGTGGGTGTAGCTCTTCGACGGCGGGGCATGGATCGATCCGGAGACTCGAGAGGCGAGGGCTCGGTACCTCAGGCGATCACCCCGCGCGATTCGACCGTGTTCAGGTTCACCACGCGAACCTCGGACGAGCCGTCGTCCATCGCCCGCCGAACGGCCTCCACATGGGGAGGCGTCGCTAACGCGATGATGGAAGGGCCCGTTCCGGTGACCCCGGCGGCCTTCGCGCCCGCGGCCCGCGCGCGAATCGCGGGCGACTCGTCGACGCCGAGCAGGGGTGCGTACGCGGCGCTGTTGACCTCCAACGCGCGGAAATAATCGCCCCGCAGCGCGAGGCGGAACGCTTCCTCGACCTGCGGGCGGATGGGGACAAAGTCCGTGCCCTTGAGACTCGACTTCGTGATCGTCCGATCGGGCACTTCGACGACGGCGACGAGCCCGGACGGAAAGCGATCGGCGACGAGGAGCTTCCTTGCCCGGTTGTCCGTCGCTACGATCCCACCGAAGAAGGAGGCGCATGCATCGTCAAAGGCGCCGGTAATCGTCACACCGGCATCGAGGGCCGCATCGACTCCGATCCCGATGATCTGGAACGGTTCGAGCTGTGCGCCGAGGGCGTGAGCGCACGCGAGGACGACGGCGTTCGCGACGGCGGAGCTGCTCTTCAGCCCGCGCGAGACCGGAATCTCCGAGGTGACCGTGACCTCGATGCCGCCCTCTTGGGGACTCTGTCGAAGGACCCGCTCGGCACACGATCGGACAAGTGCCGGGTCGAGTCCGTCCGGCACATGGACCTGGACGCCGGGGCCCTCGGGCTTGGTCTCTGCGGTCGCTGTGGCCCGCAGGTCGAGACCGAAAGCCGCACCCCTCCCGATCGCAATCGCGTTCACGATCGTGCCGGCACCGAAGCAGGAGGCTTGGGCCCTCACCGTAACGCCTCCTTCGCCGCCCGCTGCATCGCATCGAACGGGGCGGCCTGCCCGGTCCAGAGCTCGAACGCCTTCGCTCCCTGATGGAGGAGCATCTCGAGCCCGGAAGCTCCCCATCGGGGACGCCCTTCGTCCCGGCCGGGGTCGCGTTCACGAGGAGGTCCCATGGACCCTTTCGCGTTAGGACTCCGGGAGGGAGAACCTCGATCCGATCGTCGAAGGATTTCGCAAGAGCCTCCGCTCGTGTGGCGGTGCGATTCGTCAACTGAACGTGGGCGCCTTCCCGGAGCAGGACGTCGACGACCGCCTTGGCGGCGCCGCCGGCACCGACGACGAGGGCGTTCCGGTCGCCGACCCGCAGCCCGAGAGACCGCAAAGAGATGCGGAATCCGTACACGTCCGTGTTGTGGCCCTCGGTCCAGCCGTCCCGAAGGACGACCGTATTCACCACTCCCAGTCGTTCCGCATCGCCATCGAGTTCGTCCATGGATCGAGCGACCGCCTCCTTGTGCGGGCTGGTCACATTGAAGCCTCGGATTCGAAGGCGTTCGGCCGCGAGGAGGAACTGATCAAGGGCTTCGGGCGGGATGTCGAAAGGCAGATAGACGGCGGGCAGACCCAGAGCGGCCAAGGCCGCCTCGTGCATCGTCGAAGAAATCGAGTGTCCCACCGGATGGCCGATCAAACCGAGGATCATCGGCTCGCGGCCGCGGAGGCGTGTGGCGGTCCCCAGGGACAGTTGACCTGGAGCGGCCGATAGCCCCCACGAAGCGTACTGGATTTCTTGGCCGAGTGAGTTCGCGAGGGCGCGGGTCACGATGCCTCCGGCGCCCATCCCAATCAGGACGAACCGATGCGGACGACCGTTCCGCGACCGGACCAGGTCGACGAGCTGGATCGCATCTTCGAACTCGGTCACGGGGACCGCAACCTTTGCGATCTCGCCAAGGGCGGCGCAAGAATCGAGGGCCTCCGAAACCCGATGCGCCTCTGCAGCCTGCGCGAAGTGGTGAGACACGATGACCGTCGTTCGATGACCCGATGCGAGGCGGCCAAGCGACCCAAGGTCTTCGCGGTCCGTTTCGAGCTCGAGGTCGACATACGCGAAGCGCGAATGGCAAATCTCCCGGAGAACAGTCGTGCGTTGAGCAGGATCCACGCCCGATGCGCCCCCCTGGCCCCGCGAGCGAAACGTCGCAATGGCCCGTCTGCCGACGTCGTTCGCCAGTTTGCGGATTGTCAACGATCCCAACTCTCGGACGTAGTCCAGTCGCAGCTCGACGAGATCTGCGCCTTTCTCGAGGGCCATTCGGGACTGGCGTTCCGCCTCTTTCGCGTTGTCCGCCCGGATGACCGCTGCGACCTTCGTCATCTCATCGCTCCGCAATCGTTTCGCGAATCCGCATCCCGAAATGGCGGCCTCCTTCCTCGAGCCGCAGGAGCACTTCGTCACCGGCTTTCACCTGGCTCACGGCAAGCGAGCCCCCTTCGGGCGTCACGAACCGAATCGTCTCGGCGTTCTGGACGATCGTGGTATGGCGCCGGCCGTCCACCTCCGCCTCGAGGAGCAGGAGCGGCCGGCGTTCGACCTTGACGCGGCCGACGATCACGGCCCGCGCCCGGCCCTCGGAGTCCACCACGAGGACCTCGTCCCCGGCCCGGAGTTCGCTCAGGTACTTCGTCTTGCCACCCGGGAGGTAGATGTAGGCGTGGACCGCCCCTGCGTTCACCCGGAAAGGCCGGGCCGCCACGTAGCCCGCCTCGACCGTCTCCGCGTGGACGAGGAACAGGCCCGCGGAGCTGTTCCCGACGAGCATCCCCTCCCCATCCCGCAGGAGGGAACACGTGTCGACGCAGACGCGGTCGCCGAGCCCGATGGGACGAATCGAGATGACGGCCGCTCGCACGAGGGACACGTCTTCGCGCACGGATTCGAGGAGTCCGCGGACCGCCCGAATCTCATTCGGCGAAGAGGGGACGAGGAGGATGCCGTGGACCCCGACCTCCATCGTCTCGAAGAAGGGGGATGATTTTCCAGTCCTCCGTCCGAATCACGATGTGTTTCGTCGCACTGCGCAACGAGCGGAGCGCGGTCTCGTCCTTCGCCGACCGAATCGTTGCGAGGCGGCCGATCTCGGCGTCGTCGAAGAAGAAGATATTGCCTTTCAGGAGGATCGGAGAGAAGCGCCCAAGTCCCCGGAGCGACTCGTCCCGTTCCGCCAGGACGATTTCGTCGAAGCCAGCCTCAAGGGCAGCCGAGACGATGGACCGAACGTCCTCGTTGTCCTCGTGGGGAAAGGCCCCCACCCACACCAGGCGGTCCATGGGGCCTCACCCGCGATAGACCTCGTCGAGCGAGGCGCCGTCGAAGATCATTCGGGCGATCGCCCGCGTCATGCCGATCGGATCCTTCGCCTGGAAGATGTTTCGGCCCATAGATACGCCGACTGCCCCGCCGGCGAGCGCTCCTTCGACCATCTCGAGGGCCGCGCGATCCGAGTCCAGTTTCGGACCACCTGCGACGACGACAGGGACCGGACAGCCCCGAACGACCTCCTTGAACGTCTCCGGCGCGCCGGTGTAGAGCGTCTTCACGATATCGGCACCCAGCTCGGCCCCGACGCGCGCCACATGCTTCACGACGTCGACATCGTACGGGTTCTTAATCTTCGACCCGCGAGGATACATCATCGCGAGGAGCGGAAAGCCGAATCGATCGCATGCCGTCGCGGTCGTCCCGAGGTCTTCGATCATTCGGTCGTCGTCCTCACCACCGAGGTTCACGTGGACGCTGATCGCGTCGGCGCCGTATGAGATCGCTTCGTCGACTTGGGTGACGAGGATTTTTCGATCCACGTGGGTGCTGATCGAGGTCGACGCGCTGAGGTGCAGGATGAGGCACAATCCCTCGTCGAAGTAGTCCTTCGCGAATCGCACGACCCCTTTGTGAAGCACAACCGCGGTCGCCCCGCCTTTCGCGACATTCGCCACGGCCTTGCGGATGTCCTCAAGGCCGGCGGCGGGTCCGGACGAGACGCCGTGGTCCATCGCGGCGATTAGCGTCTTGCCGCCTCGCAGGATCCGTCGCAATCGGATTTCCTTCCCGATCGAAGACATGGGCCACCCGTGCGAATCCGTAGCACGGACCTGATGCGGAGGACGTATTTCAACCCTGCGTTTCTCCGGTTGTGCAACATGATTGGTGGTGGCCTCCAGAAGGAATCGTGAAGCTCGGACGTACGAGAATCTGCAAGACCCGCGCGATCTCCTCCTCTCACAAGCAAGCGATTGAATGTGGCCTGAAACGGGCCGCTTCCCGAAATGCGATCCCCTGGCAGCCTGCAGCTCGAAAATATCCCGTACCCGCAAGCCGAGATGTACGCTAGGAATTATCAAATTCGCAAATTATAAGAACAGAACCGCTTTGGGTTATTACCACGCTAGTAACGGGGGAGAGAACGGAACATGCCAGAGCCTACGCTATACGAACGCTTGGGAGGGGTCTACGCCATCGCCGCCGTAGTGGACCATTTCAGCGACGAGATCGTACAGAAGCATAGTATCGAAAAGAACAACCCATACATCAAGGACTGGAACACAAAGAAAGCTGGTTATCGGTTGCCGGGGCTCAAGTTCCTTCGGACGCTATGGCTCTGCGCGATAGCAGGCGGACCATTTCAATATACGGGCAAAGCTCTGGGCGATGCCCATTTCGATTTCCAGCTCACGCCCGGAGAGTTCGACGAGATCGCCACGGAGCTCGCCCGCTCGCTTGACCACTTCAAGGTGCCGAAGCGCGAAAAGGAGGAAGTCCTGGGCGCCTTCGCCACCTACAAGCCCGCGGTGACGGCCGGTTCCATCCTGCGCTAGGTCAGCCGCGGAGCTTCTCATGGTAATCGAACTCAGCGGGCTCTTGGCGCAGTCCTCGACTCACACCATCATGTTCGATTCGGCTCGCGACGGTAACGAGTCTCCCTAGCTGATGCGCTCAAGCTGGAGCCCTGCGAACCCGGACGATCCGAAGAGGAATCCATGGACCTGACAATCCTTAGCGATGGATTTCGCGCGTTCATCCAGCTCGCGTCCATCGTCTTGGAGGCCGCCGCCGCGCTCATCATCCTCGTGGCCGCAGGTCGGGCCGTCACACAATATGTAAGGACCGCTTTCTCGAAGTCCCAGCTCCGGGGAACGATGCCGGTGGCGGACAGTTCCATCCGCGTCGGCTTTGGACGCTCCCTTCTCCTCGCCCTCGAGTTCACCGTCGGAAGCACGATTCTGAAGGTCTCGATCACCCCGACCCTTCAAGATATTTCCGTTGTCGCGGTCGCGGTCGTCGTTCGAGTGGTCCTGGCCTTCGTCCTCCAGTCCGAACTGTCGAAGGCCCAAGACGAGGGCGCAGGCCCTAAGAAAGGAGCGGTTTGAGGTACGGAGTTGGGCTGAGCTTCTGCGACCCCGCACCGTAAGTGATCACGTTCGCTACGCCGGGATGCAACCGGACCCAACGGGCCTAAAAGCCTTCAGCCGGACCTATTTCGGTATCCCGAACTGCCAGGCGAATGGCCCTATTTTGTTTCCCTTCACAAGCCGAAAGGTTGTTGCGACGAGATGACCTGCCTGCTCGCTCTTGTTGATCAGCGGGACGAGATCCTTCTTCAACCAGTCTTGGAGGGCGGACACGTCCCCCACGGTCTTCAGTTCATTGAACCGCTCTGTCGCGGCCGAATGATGGCCAATCAGTTCACGACCCACAGCCGCACTCACCAATTTCACGTACGACGCGAGGGCCTCAATGTTGCGGAGCTCCGCCTCAAGGAGGCGAAACTGCTGTCTGGCCGCCTCGTCGATGCGGCCTTCACGGTATGCAAGCAGGCGGTCCTTCGAGATCCGGCTGAGATCCGATTTGACGTCAACGATTCGACTTTCCCCCGACGCAAACGGATTTGACTGCGGCATGATGACCGTTTCCCAAATCAGCGGCCACCCGGCTTGAAGTTTGCCTGATGGAGGGCCCGTCGAAGGGCGCTTGGTTCCATGTGGGGCAGAGCGGCAGAACGCGAACCGATCCCAAACCGACATGACACAGCCCTTTCACCGGCGTACGAACATTGGCGCCTGGTCAGATGCCCGCGAGAACTTGCACGATGGCGCGGTCGTCGATGCCGACAGACGGCAGACTCGCCCATGCGATGACGGCATGGGGCGATCTCCGTCGGACCTCTTGCAGAATTTCGACTTCGTCTTTGTCCGGTTCGGGGACCGACATCAGGATAATCGCGTGGGTGATCTCCTCCGGGAGCGACGCGAACCATGGAGACGCGTACGTTTCCTCCACGGCGACGAAGCATCGGTGCTTCTCCCGTCCCGCCCCCATCCCGAATCGCCATTCCCGCACTCGCGCCAGGGTTCGCCGAAGAGGCGCCACGTCCGAGCGAGCGAGGGCCGCGCCCAACTCGGCCGCCGGTCGAGCCATGATCGCACCCAGGGCTGCAAACGCTTTCGTCAGCGGCAAGTCGCGGGCAACCTGCAGGAGTCGATCGTTGCCGAACGTCACGACGCCGTCCGCGCGTTTCTGGAGGAGCCGGAGCTGAGCCTCCGCGAGCTGCCGCCGGATGGGCCCCTCAATCGTGAACGGAACGGTGGCGAAGGCCACGCTGGCGTCGCCAAGGATCCTCGCGACCCGGCCAACCAGGCTCATCCCCCAGCCGCCGAGTTCGCCGCCGAGACCGCCGAGCAACACCACGATGTCCCGATCGAGGAGTGCGGCGGAAATCTCCTTCTCCTCGTCCGTCTCCATGTTCGGGACGGCCTTCTCGTCCATTGAGGCGTATGCCTGCAGGGAACCGGGCGCGACGAGGATGCGGGTCGAGACCTCCGCCATGGACGGATGGATTGCGTCGTTCACCGCGATGCGAGTCGTGTTGGGCGGCGCTGCGACGCGGCGTAAAACGTTGCAGCCGGCTCCCCCGCAGCCCACGATTGCGACCCGGGCCCGTTCTTCTCCGACGCCGAGCCTCCACGTGTCCGGCACGCTCGCGCATCGGGAGTCCCCGGAGATAAAGGATTGTCATTCGCGGATCGATATCTATGCCGGGATGGGAATAGAAATGCAGAGAAGGAAAGCGCGATAAGGATGCACTCGATGCGGGACCCCGTGGCGGCATCCGGTGTGCCACGCATGGCCGACGCGGTCGTCGTCGGCGGCGGCTGCATGGGGACGAGCATCGCCTGGCACCTTGCGCGGAGGGGCCTCGGGGTCGTCTTGCTCGAGAAGAGTCACATCGCCGCCGGGGCCACGGGCCATAGCGGCGCCCTCGTCCGCCAACACTACGAGGCCCGGCTGGGCATCCGACTTGCGAGGGATAGTCTCGCCTTCTTCCGGCGATTCAAGGAGGAGACCGGCTTCTCCTGCGACTTCCGGACCACGGGCTTCCTCTCCGGAACTCGGGAACGGGACCTCCCGGCGTTCGAGGCGTTGATCGAGTTGCTCTGCTCGGAGGGAGTTCGGGCGGAACGGCTCACGCCGTCGGATGCGAAGACGATGGAGCCTCAACTGGAGGTGTCCGACTACGCGGCCCTCGTCCACGATCCGGACGCGGGATACGCGGACCCGATCGCTACCGCACACGGCTTTGCCGCGGCGGCCGTCATGGAAGGAGCGAAGGTCTTCGAGGATCACGAGGTCGCGTCCATCATGATGCGTTCCGGGCGGGTCGTGGGCGTCAAGATCCGCGGAGCCGGACTCCTCTCCGCCGAGCGTGTCGTCCTCGCCGTGGGGAACTGGACGCGAGACCTTGCCGCAACCGTCGCCCCTCGGTTGCCCGTGCGATACGTGCGCGGCGAGGTCGCGATCCTCCGGCGACCCGTCGATTTTGGCGCGTCACCGAGGATCCACTTCGATTTCTACGGGAACACGTACTCGCGGCCGGAAGGGGAGAAGGACACCTTAGCGGGGTACCTGAACACGGACCCGCGGAAGACGATGCCGAGACACGAGTTCGTGGAGTCGCTCCCCGCGGCCACGGTTCGCGACTTACGCAACCGGCTCGCGAAACGGTTTCCTCGGATGAACGATGCGCAACCGAGAGGGGGATGGGTGGGGGCGTACGACGTGACGCCGGATTCGTATCCGATCCTGGACCGAGTCGGCCCCAATGGCCTCTTCGTCGCGGTCGGCTTCAGCGGTCATGGATTCAAGCTCTCCCCCGAGGTCGGTCGCCTCCTCGCCGAGTACGTGGCGACGGAAAAGCGGCCCGAGCCGCTTGTGCCGCTCCGCGCGTCGCGCTTCGCAGAGAAGCAACCGGTCCACGCCGACGCACCGTTCCCCGCTGGGAAGAGGCGGCGTATCCCCTAGGTCCGAGCTGCATCGTTCGACACTTTCGCCGACCGTCTCGTAGACATTATAAGTAGCAAGGCGGCCTTGCGCACGCCAGGATGCACGAGATCGTCTGCGTGGGCGATGTTCACGAGGGCCTGAGCTTCGACTTCCGGATCGATCCGGAAACGGGCATCTCGGAACGCGCGCTCGACCTTCACGGCAACTTCGCGAAGGCGGCTCGCTGGGCGATCGAGCATGGCGCCTCTCTGTTCTGCATCCTCGGCGACCTGTTCGACCGCGCCCACGTCGCCCCGGTGTTCCGGGAGATGGTCCGGAGGGACGTCATCGAGCCTCTGGGCGACGCGGGGATCGAGGTGTGGATCCTCGCGGGGAACCATGACCAGCCGAGACGGGCCGTGCGGTCCACCTCCCTGGATGACTACCGCGGGTACCAGCACGTGAGGGTGTTCCGTGATCCGAAGATGGAGATCCGCGAAATCGACGGCCGGAAGATCGGCTTCATCCTCATTCCCTACATGCATCCGGAGCAAGTCGTCGAACAGGTGCGGGAGACCCTGGCGAAGGACGTCCCACGCGAGCTCGCGTACGAGGCGGCCCGGCGCACCTGGCAGGAGTGGATCCGCAACCGGGCGGCGGACCTCAAGGACGCGGACCTCCGGATCCTCTTCGGGCATTTCGAGTTTCAGGGCGTGCGGTATGCCAGCACCGCGCCGCCCGAAGTCGTCCCGAACGACTTCACGTTCACGCCGGACATGATCCCGGACGCCGTCGACCTGGTCGTGTTCGGACACATTCACATGCACCAGACCGTCGGCGGGAAGATTGTGTACGCCGGAGCGCCGGAGCGGATCGATTGGGGTGAACGGCTCGATCCGAAGGGCTTCCTGGCGATCCATCCGGAGGGCGGTTGGTCCTTCGTCGAGCTCCCGGCGCGTCCGATGGACAAGGTCGAGGCCGTCGTCGGAATGGGCGACGACGTGACGGAGAAGATCCTCGCCGCGATCCCGGCGCAGGTCTCGGGCCACCTCGTTCGCATCGAGGTCACCCTTCCAGACGAACTTCGGAACCGGCTCGACGAGAAGCGTCTCGCGGATCGCCTCCGAGACGCGTTCCACTATGAGGTCAAGTTCGTCTCCGCCACCCGGCCGCGCGTCGTGACCGAGGAATTCACCTTGGATCCGGGTCGCCTCCTGACCGACTACGTCGACAAGGTCCTCGCCGACCACCCGAAACGGGAGGCGATCAAGGTCGAGGCCCGTCGAGTGCTCAAGGAGGCCCTCTCCTGAGGGACGATGCGGAGGTCGAGGCCACCGCGGTCTCGAGCCTGGAGCCGACGGCCGGTCCGGAGGGATTCGTCCTCGAGGAGATCGAGATGCGCGGGTTCATGCGATACCTCGAGAAGACGGTCCCGCCGCTCCGGTTTCCAGAGAAATACACGGTCATCACGGGCCGCACCGGCGCCGGGAAATCGTCGATCCTGGACGCGATCACGTTCGCCCTGTACGGCAAGACGACCCGGACGGACATCCAGAGCGTGAAACTCGCGGACGTGTGCCGTCCGAACGGATACGTCCGCGTGGCCTTCCGCCAAGGGGACGAGCGGTGGGAAATCACCCGAGGCTTCACGACCAAGAAAGAATCGTACCTCGAGGTCACGCGCGACGGAGAGGCGGTGCAGGGGACGATCCCGGACAAGGAGCGGACGATCCGCGACGTGGTCGGCCTCGACTACGATGGATTCCGGAACTCCACCTTCGTCCGTCAAGAGGAGATGAAGGAACTGGGGGCCGCGAGCGGAGCGCAACGGCTCGCGGTGTTTCAGAAACTCTTCCGGCTTGAGATCTTCGAACAGGCCTTGGAGCGGGCGAAGGAACGGTTCACGACCGTCAAGGGCGACATCCAAGCGAAGGAGGCCGAGATCGCCGCGCGGGAAGAAGCGCTCGGTCGCCTCCCCGCGCTGCGAGAGCGATTGGGAACTCTGGACCAAGAGCGTACAGAGCGCGGAGCGCGCGTCGCGCAACTCCAGGCCGCCCTCGAAGCCGGCTCCAAGGAGATGAAGGACCTCGAGGCGAAGCACGAAAGATGGGTTCGGTCGTCGGCGGCCCTCGAGGACCGGTCGACCCGGCTGAAAGCGCTCGAGGCTCGCGAGGCGGAAGTCCGAGACCAAGGTCAGATCGCCGCGAAACTCGAACCGGAACGAGCCGCCCTCGAGAAAGAGATCGAAGACCTCGACCGCCTCCGCGAGGAGCTGGACCGCCTGAAGGAAACGAAGGCGGCTCACCTGCAGCGCGAGACGGCCGCTCGCGCGGCGGGGCGGGAGTTCGACCTCGCGAAGCACGAGCACGAGAAGCGACGCGACGAGACCAAGGACCGGATCGACGAACTGCATCGCAAGATCGCCTCGCTCCGAACCGACGTCGACCGCGAGACCGCGTTCAGCTCCCTCCGAGACGAGGGGCGACTCGAAGAGCGCGTGACGAGAATCGCGCGGGAGCTGGAATGGCTCGCGGACCGTGCCGAGTTGGTCCGGGAACTGAGCGAGGAACAGGCCCGCGCGGAGAAGGCCCTCTTCCGGGTCCACGAGAAGGTCGCTTCGATCGACCAGGACTCGTTCGTCCTCACCGAGTACAAGCGGCAGCTCGAGCAGCGGAAAGACGACCTTCGACGGGAGGCGGACGATAGCCATCGACTCCTTCAGCCGCTCGACGACGCGAAGATCGAGGCGCTCCGCCAACTCGACGCGGTTCCGTTCGCCGAAACGGACGAGAAGCGGTTGGAACTCGTCGGCCAATCCGTCCTTGAAAAAGCCGGGAAGCGGAAGCGGCTCGATGAGCTCACGATCCTGTTGAGGCAGGTCGGCGACGTGAGCGCGCGACTCGCGGACCTCGCGATGCAACGCAAGTCCCTCGAGACCGAGCGCACGGCCCTCGAAACGGAACTCGCGGGACTCCGACCGTCGGAGGAGGCATTCGGCACGGCAAAGGCGAGGATCGAGACGCTGCAGGGAGAACTCGATGCGGAGCGGAAGGCGTGGCACCTCCTGGAGGGACAGGCCACCACGCTGAAGGAACAAATCGCAGGTCTCGAAGCGGACGCGATGAAACTGAAAGAGTCGGAGCGACAACGAAAGGCGCTCCGCGGGGAACTCGAGATCTACGATGTCCTCGTGAATCGTGTGTTCCACAAGCGCGGCGTCGTGATGTACGCGGTCGATCAGCTCCTGCCGGAACTGGAGATCGAGGCCTCGAAGAATCTGTCCGAGCTCACGGACAGTCGGTTTGGTCGCATCCGCCTGGAGACGTACGAGGAGGGCCGGGGTCATGGCATCCGGATTCTCGTCCAGGGTGTAGACGGGGAGTGGCACGATGTCGCGGAGTTCAGCGGGGGCGAGAAGACGCAGATCAACGCGGCCCTGCGCTTCGCGATCGCGCGGGAACTCGCCTCGATGCCGCAGATCGGCCGCACGTTCGGTCGCATGAAGACGTTGTTCATCGACGAAGGCGACCTCGGCTCCCTTGACACGGAGATCTCGCGGGAACTCTTCGTCCAGAAACTCCTACGGATGGGCGAGGTCTTTGAGAAGGTGATCCTGATCACGCACCTCGCGGAAATCGCAGAGCGGTTCCCCGGCCGAATCCGAGTGACGATGACGCCGAACCAGGAGTCCCGGGCGGAAGTCCTCGCATGAGCTACGTCGACGACATGCGCCGGGAGCTCGAGCTCCTCGTGAAGCATCACCGGGACGTACCACTCCCGCCGGAAGAGATCCCGGACTTCCGTACTTTCCACTGCGCGGATCCGGCGAAGGACATGATTGCCGTCGATGGGTCGTACTCCTTCCTGCTCAATCTTTCGAGCTGGTGGCTCGCCCTGATTTCCGTGGGACTCTTGCGATACGCGTTCGACGGCCAGGGCTTCCGGCGGAAGGACTGGCGGCTCGTGCAGCGCATGGTTGGCGTCTCGACGTTTGAGCAGTTCGTCGCCACCCAGGATGAGCTCCACCGGTCCCTCTTTGAATTCACGAAAGAGCGGCGGGAGGAGCAGCCGCGGGACATGGTGAACGAATACCGCCGATTGATCGAAGGCCAGACGGCCATCAACTTCGCAGACGACCTCGAAGGGTGCGTCGTCGCGGTCGACGGCACGTTGTCGGAATTCCCGAAGCAGTTCTCGGTGATGAAGCGACTCGTCGAGGTGTGCGAAAAACGCGGGCATCTTCTCGTGGGGATCTCGAAAGACAGCCAGCTTCACGCATTCGGCCACACCCTGACGGACGAGGAGCTCATGGCCCGCTGTCAGGACCGGCTGCCTCACGACGCCCTCGCTTATGCTCGAGCCCCGAAAGCCGCGGAGGCGGAGAAGGAGGGCCTCCTGTACGGGGATATCTATTATGCCCGACTGCATCCCCGCGCGCGGAAGTGGTTCCGGGTGGACCTCGGGACGTTCCGCGATCGGCCGAACGAGGCGTTCGGGCAACTCGCGGCGTACGGCAAGAGCCTCGTCTCGGTCGGCTATCCGTGGCCCCTGATCGAGGCGCACCGCATGGCGGTGACGGTCCGACAGCTCAAGCCCGTGTACCAGGAGAGCGTCATGAAGATGGCGCTCCGGATGGGACTCGACGTGCGCACGATCCTCGACGGGCTCACGCAGGTCGAGGGCCGGAAACGAAGCGCCTTCCACGAGTACCTCGACAAGGTCGCGAGGGACCTGCGATGAAGATTGGGGAGATCGTCGCCGCATCCGTCATCGAAGGCCTCGTCGCGAAACTCCAACTCGGCAATCCGGAGGAATTGAAGATCGCCTTCCCGGTCATCGTCGAGGGCGCTCGATACGATTTCTACTGTCTCGTCGAGGACGTCCTGAACGAGGAGAGCGACATCGCGGACCAGCTCGCTGGATCGACAATCGCGGACGTCATCGTGCCGCGGCCGGAGACGCATGAGGGGTACGGCGGTCCGATCTTCTACAGCAAGGCGAAGCTCCGGATGATCCAGCTGGTGGACCGGGAGACGGGAAAGCTCGGAGAGCCCCAGACGATCCCGCCGTACTTCTCCTCCTGCCGGCACGCCACGCGGGACGACGTAGAGCGGATCTACGAAGTGACGGACACGTCCGCGACGCTCGGCACGATCACCGGCGTCGAGCCGTTCCATGTGCAACTCGACATGAAGAAACTCGTCGAGAAGCCGTTCGCGATCTTCGGGCGGACCGGGACAGGCAAGTCGATCTTGAACAAGCTTGTGTGCGCGGGGATCCTCTCCAAGGACGTCGGATCCGTCCTCATCTTCGACATGCACAGCGAATACGGCGTCTTCAGCGCGACCGACAAGACGGAGGGCCTGAAGTTCTTCTTCCCCGGGAAAGTCGAGATCTTCTCCCTGGATCCGAAGAACCGCGAGGCCAAGCCGTTCGTCCTCGACACGGGCGAAATCACGCCGGAAGACCTCATCGTTGCCTTGCAGGACCTGACCGCGCCGATGGTCGACACGCTGTACGAGATCGCGAAGAGTCGCGGAGGTCGGGACCTGATCTCGGCGGTGAAGGATGCGACGATGGAGATGCTCGGATCGGAGCGGGCCCACGAGATGACCCTTCAGGGTCTGAAACGGCGGATCGGTCGACTCGATCGGCTGCCGTTCCTGAAGGCAATGACGCAGTCCAAGGATGCGTTCGCCCACATCCTCGCGGCGATTCGCGGGGGGAAGAGCGTCGTCCTCGACTTCGGGGACTACGGGACGGACCAGATGGTGTACCTGTTCGTCGCGAACATCCTCTCCCGCCGTCTGTTCGAACTGTACACGGAGCGGAATGAGGAGTATCCGCGGCTCGTCCTGTTTCTCGAGGAGGCCCACAAGTTCCTGAGCCCCGAGATCGCGCCGTATGCGCACACGTTCAGCCGCCTCGCCCGCGAGACACGGAAGTTCAATCTCATCCTGGCCCTCGTGGACCAGCGACCGTCGCGCATCTCGGACGAGGTCCGGAGCCAGCTGGCGAACCGGCTCGTGATGTCCCTCAAAGAGCCCTCGGATGTCGAGGCGGCCCTCGCGGGTGTGCCGGACAAGAAGATGTGGGAGAACATCATCGCGAAGCTCCCCTTGCGGACCGTCGCGGTGATCGGCGACGCAATCCGCATCCCGACGGTGATCGACGTCCTCAGCTACGACGACCTGAACGTGCGCGAGCACATCCTCGGCGCCGGAATCTTCGATGACGGCAATGTGCGGGAGATCGCCAAGCGTGCGGACGATGTGTTCGGTCGCGGATAGTGCACGGCCTGTGACGAGTCCGGAGAACGCCCGCGCTGTCTTTTTATAGTGCGAGCCGAATCGACACGCGATGGCTGGGCTCCCCGGGATCATCACCTCGCCAGAGATCCGGGATCTCCTCGCGGCGATCCTGATCCTCACGGGTCTCGCGCTCGCCTTCTGGGGCCACGGTCTCTGGGCCACCGTGATGTCCTTGATCGGAGCCCTCCTCGGCAGTGTCGTCGGCTATCTGTTCGGCGCCGCGCTCGGAGGCGACCTGACCGGACTCATCCTGGCGATCGTCGGCGCGGTCATCGGGAGTATCCTCTTCACGAAACTCGTGAAGGTGGCCCTCGCGTTCCTCGTCGGCCTCCTTGCTGGGGCGGCGATCTACGGACTCCTCGGCGGCCGAGCCCAGTTCACGGCCGGTCAGCTGGACACGCCTCTGATCGCAGCGATCCTCGTCCTCATCGTCGTCTTCGGCATCTCATACTACTACGTCGACGACATCATCGGGATCATCACCGCGGCGATCGGGGGACTCCTGCTCGCCCTGGGCCTGTACCTCTTGCAGGTCGTCTCCACCTTGACCGCCGCCTTGGTTGGCCTTGGGGTGTTCGCCCTCGGAGCGTTCATGCAGACGGCCGCCATTCGCCGGAAGCGCCAGGCCCATGCGGCTACGGCCATCGCGGCTGCGCCGCCGCCCCCGCCGTCGAGTTAGCCCTCTGGTCACACCGGTTTACGTCATCCGTTCAACCTTAAACAAGGTTAACTCGCGAAGTTCATAGTTGGGTGCCCGCCTGGTCCCCGTCGGATGAAGTTCCGCCTGGACCGCAAGACGCCGTTCCCGCGAGATGCGGTCTTCGCGTGGTGGACGGACTTCCGCGAGGACGACCACCGGCACCCCGGATCTCCCGCGGACAGCACGCGCACCATCCTGGGGCGGACCGGGAACGAGGTCTGGTTGCGGGACCGTGCGACGCGACCGATGCGGGTCACGATTGAAGAGCGTGTGTTCCTCAACCCTCCTCTCGGTTACGCGGTCGATGCGCGCTATCCCGCCGCGGACGTCCGGTACACCTACCGCTTCGACGCGGAGGGCGACGGCACCCGGGTCACGCTCGACGTGGACGTGCGACCGAGGCACATCGGTTGGATCGTAATCCCGCTCGCAACCCCGTGGTGGCGGCGCTACGCGGAGCGCGACCTCGACTTCCATCTCGATCAGATGACACGCGAATTGGGAGGCCGAGCATGACGGTGGCTCCTAGGTCCCCGGGGCTCGCCCTTGCACGACTTCGTGGATCCACTGGACGAGCTTCCGGTACGCCTCGTGTCCCTTCGAAGTCAAAGCGACGCGTTCGTGTCCGTCCGATGCATTTTCCAACGACACGAGCCCGCGCCCCGCCATCCAGTCCAAATAACGGCTGAACACGTCGTAGTTCACGTTGGCGGCGACTTGGAGGCGCGTCTTCACCATGGGCGAATCTTCGCGCCAGAGGGATTCCAGGAGACGCGCGACGACGTACAGGTCGGGCCGGTCACCGTGCGACGCGCCGGCCACACGTCACATCTCCTCGAGGAATCGGTCCATTCGCGCGCGCAAGGCTCGGACATGCGCGTCCCAGGCCGACTTGGATTCGGCGAGGCGCGCGTCCTCTCGCCGTCGCCATCGATACCAGATCCACGCGGTGATCCCCGCAAGGAGAGCGGCGATGCTTGCCCAGATCGGGACGAGGGAAAGCGTTCCGAACAGGGCGGCATAGATGGCGTTGACAATCATCGAAGCGCAAAAGCTCGTGAGGACGAGCACGACGAACGCGGTCCCCGGATCGGCGCTCAGACCGGCCTTGCGCTGGGCATCGAGCCAGTCCGGGACTTGAGTCGACGCGTCGAGAAGCAGTTCGAAACTGCTTGCCGACCCCGGCTCGGCAGCGGTCCGGGCCATCTCTCGGCCCATCGCGTCGCCCAAGCGATCCTTCCATCCGCGGTATCGCGAGATTCGCGGGCCATATCGACGTCGCATAGCCGCGAGCAGCGCGCCTCCCGTGAGGAAGGCCGCGCTCGTCGCGCCAATGATCGGGGTCTCCCAGCGCCCGGTGACAAGATTGAGCCCGTTCAACGCGAGGAAGAGGCCGATGAGGAGGACCGTCCAGAGCACGAACGCGCCGAGCACCACGAGGACTTGGGCGTCTGTGTAGGCTTTTCGCTGGGCCTCGTACGCCTGCTCCGCCATGTGTAGGCCGGATGACAGACTCCCGACGAGCAAGCCGCGCACCTCATCGTTGGCCGACGGGGTCGAAGCCGCTCCGGAGGCCGTCATCGCCGACAATCCTCGGACGCGCGCGAACCGCCGCGCCCGCCAGGCGAGAGCGACCGCCAGGGCAATCGCGGGCGTGCTCCCGATCACAGAGACGACGAGGAAGGCGAGCAACGCCCACCCCGCGAGCGTCGGACGGACTTGATAGGAGAGCACCGCGCCTGCCTCCGTGATCCGCGATCGGAAACGAACCGTGGACAGCGCGTTCACTTGGGCCAAGACCGCGTCGGGCACCGCCGTCGTCGACACGCCTGCGGTCCGAAGGGTCGAGGACAACGCCTCCCGGACGTCCCCCGGGGACCGCGGGCTCGTACCGATATCCACTTCCCGGAGGAAGACTGCCGGGAGGACGGCGAGCGCCGCAACGACAGGCACCCAAAGGAACCACCACGTGGGGAGGTTCACGATCAGCGGGATGGCCGCGAACACCAGGACGGTGAGGAGGATCGCCATCCCGTTCTGGTAACGCTCCCCGCGCATGATGGCCTCCTCTCGAAGTATCGTCGGGGCAGTTAGAAAGGACTTACTCCGCGGCGATACGTGCATCTCGGTTAACAATGGCACTTTCACCGACCTCTCCCCTCCGCCCCGGACTTTATATCGCCATCTCCATCGAATCCCGGGGAGGATTCCATCGCCCTCGCCGCGGAAGCCATCGTCGTCCCGGAGGTCCGCGTCGAGACGCGTCCGGCCCTCACGACCCTGGTACCCACCCTCGATCGGATTCTCGGGCCGTTCGAGGCGGGCAAGGTCACGTTGATCGACAGCGGCTCCGACTTCGTGTTCCACCTGACGACCCTGCTGTCCGTGCGCGCGGTCATGGAAGGCCACGAGGTCGTCTTCCTCGATGGCGGCAACAGCGTGGACCCGCACGGCATGGTCGCCCTCGGGAAGCGGGCCGCGCTGACGCGGGAGGAAATCCTGCCGCGGGTCCATGTGGCCCGGGCGTTCACGTGCCACCAGATGACCACGTTAATATTGGATATGCTGGATAAAAAGATCGAGGAGACCCGCGCCGGCCTCGTCGTGCTGGCGTGCCTGCCGGAGATGTTCCTCGACGAGGACGTCGAGGTGGGCGAGGCGCACCAGCTGTTCCAGCGGTCGATGCGAGCGATCCGCCAGACGGTCGGGGAGCGGGAGGTCGTCGGCTTGGTGACGAACGCGGGCTTGGCGAAGCTCCATCGCCGCAAGTCGATTCGGCGCCAGTTGTACGAGGGCGCGGACCGCGTGATCCGCATCGCCCACGGGAAAGGCGGGGTCCTCATCCACCGGCTCGATACCGGGACGTCGGAATGGTATGCCGCCGTGCCCCCGGACCAGACGACGATGGACGACTTCGCGGTATCGGCCCCGCGCATCCCGGCGTTCGGGGTGGCGGATGCATCCCGCGAAATCCGGCTGACGGAGCACTTGCGTCTCGGCTGGTAGGTTTCAGAGGAGGACCGCGACCGCGGACCACACGAGCCAGGCGGCGAAGGCGGCGAGGCACACGATCGAGAACACGAGGACCGCTTGATACGTGCGCGCGATGCGGCGTTGGGCCTCGCGCAGGGCGAGCGGGAAGAGCGAGATCCAGAGGAGGAGTCCCGAGAAGAATCCGACCAAGACCGCGGGACCGAGCTGGTCGATCAGGACGAGGCCGGCGGTGAGCCACCAGAGGATCGGATAGGGGCTCGTGATGTTCACGCTCAAGCCGGTCGCGTAGGATTTCGCGTGCTCCTCCGGCTTGGATTCCATGATCTCGGCCGCGCGTCGCAATGCACGCACCGTGTTCCAAGCGAAGTATGCCATCACGCCGGCCCCGAGGGACGCGATGATGGGGACCCATCCTTGGATGTTCGTGACCGCCGAATGCGCGACGATGGACACGGCGAGGAAGATCGTGTCCGCGGTCGTCGCCCCCATCCCGACGAGAAATCCGGCTCGCCACGATCGCGTGACGGTCTG
>WNEY01000409.1_pt1 | contig 26472 bp, 24 predicted proteins | sample 5400531 | NCBI WGS metagenome assembly WNEY01 (sample SAMN13153338, study PRJNA577476) | soil metagenome | isolation source: 200 cm saprolite under Douglas fir tree site 1 | place: USA:California | collected 2015-04-18
CCTTCGACACCGTCGACGTGACGAACTGCGGCGTTTCGGTCAACTGCACGAATCGCGACGTCCGCCTCTACGAGTGGGTCACGCGCTTCGGCCTGAACTACAAGTTCGATTTCGGCAAGTACCCGGCGGTGGGTGCGAAGTACTGATCAACCGAAAGATACCTACGCTACAAAGCCCCGGGCAAACACCCGGGGCTTTTTCGTTGCGGATGACGGATGAACGCCGAATTCATCCCTTGCGTTGCCAGCGCCCGTCGTCGTCGGTCTGCCAATAGGTGACGTCGAAACCTTTCGCCCTGCCCTCGCCCCAGCGCTCGCGCGCGGCGGCGACCGCATCTGGATCCTCGCCGTCGAAAACGAGCACGATGCGTTGGTAGGCATCGGCATCCGCCGGCACCGGAGCGCCGTCGACGAGAAAGCGCACCGCCGCGCCATTGGGATTGTCGTCGTTGACCGTGAGCAGGACCGGCTGCTCGCGCGCGTCGGCCTCGCGGGAGGTGCCGTGCGGGACGAAGCTGTCGTCGCGGAAGGTCCACAGCTGCGCGTCGAGCGCCTCGAGCCGCTCGTCGGAAGCCGCCTGCACCACCACGCGCCAGCCGCGCTCGAGCGATTTCTCGATCAGGGCCGGAAGCACGCGCTCGAGCGCCTGGCGCTGCAAGTGGTAGAACAGCATTTCGGTCATCTTACATTTACTTCTCGTAATGATCCGCCACCAGCCGCTCGAGCAGCCGCACGCCGAAGCCCGAGCCCCAGCTGCGGTTGATCTCGCTCTGCGGCGAGCCCATGGCGGTGCCGGCGATGTCGAGATGCGCCCACGGCGTCTTGTCGACGAAGCGCGCCAAGAGCTGCGCCGCGGTGATGGCGCCGCCGTGGCGGCCGCCGGTGTTCTTCATGTCGGCGAACTTCGAATCGATCATCTTGTCGTATTCCGGCCCGAGCGGCATGCGCCACACCCGTTCGCCGGTCTCGTTGCCCGCCTTCACGAGCCGATCGGCGAGCTTGTCGTCGTTGGCGAACAACCCGGCATATTCCTGACCAAGCGCGACGATGATGGCGCCGGTCAACGTAGCGAGATCGATCATGAAGCGCGGCTTGTAATTCTTGTTCACGTAGTGAAGCACGTCGGAGAGCACGAGCCGGCCTTCGGCGTCGGTATTGATGATCTCGATGGTCTGCCCCGACATGGTGGTGACGATGTCGCCCGGGCGCTGCGCGCGGCCGTCGGGCATGTTCTCGACGATGCCGATTGCGCCGACAACGTTCACCTTCGCCTTGCGCGCGGCGAGCGCGTGCATGAGACCGACGACGCAGGCCGCGCCCGCCATGTCGCCCTTCATGTCCTCCATGCCGGCGGCGGGCTTGATCGAGATCCCGCCGGTATCGAACCACACGCCCTTGCCGATGAAAGCAATCGGCTCGGCACCGCGCTTGCCGCCGTTCCAGCGCATGATGACGGTGCGGCTTTCGCGCTCGGAGCCCTGCCCCACGCCGAGCAACGCATTCATGCCGAGCTTCTTCATCTCCTTGACGTCGAGCACGTCGACGACGACGCCGAGCTTTTTCAGATTGCCCGCGCGGCGGGCGAACTCTTCCGGGTAGAGCACGTTGGCCGGCTCGTTGACGAGGTCGCGCGCGACGATCACTCCGGCGGCGACGGCGCGGCGGGGCGCGAATGCCTTCTCGACGGCGGCGGCGCCTGCGGCCGCGATCGTGACCTTGACCGTGTCGGCTTTTTCCTCGGCGTCCTTGCGCTTGGTCTTGTAGCGCTCGAAGGCATAGGCGCGCAGCTCCACCCCGAGCGCGATGTCGGCGATGCGCTCCGGCTTGAGGCCGCCGCCCGGCAGGTCGGCGATGATGGTCGCCTCGCTCGCCGCCGACGGAATCTTCCCCATGGCGACGCCGCCGAGCTTGACGAAATCCTGCGCCTTGAGATCGCGCACCTTGCCGACCCCCACGATGACGAGGCGGGCGACGTCGAGCCCGGGCGGCGCGATGATATCGAGCGCCGATCCGCTCTTGCCCTTGAAGCGGTCGGCGGCAGCCGCCCGCGCGACCAGGTCGCTGGTCGGCTCGATTGCCTTGCGTGCGGCCTGGCCGAATTTCACCCCCTCCTCGCAGAACACAACAAGAACGCCCTTGGAAGGCGCGGCAAATGACGCAAATTCGAGCTTGAGGGCGCCAGACATTAGGGGGGGTCCTTCAGGTTGGGCTTTTGCCGACCCACGGCAGGTCGCTTGGGCGGGTAGCAAGATATGGCCCGACCGGAAGGCCCTGGAAAGCCCCTCGATCAGGGCCGTCCGCAAGGGGGCCGAGGCCGCCCCATTTAGGGGCACCTGTGGCCCCGGTGCAACGGTGCCGGATTAAGGTTTTGTTGTGCATAGTCAAAGGGTTTGCCTTGGCCAAGCCACTTTGTTGCGGGATCAAAAAGGGGCTAGAAAAGGGGTCGGTTTCCGTCGGTGCACCACTACGGGCTTGGGGGCCCGGTGTGCATCCGATCTCGGTTCACCCGAGATCGGACGTCTGATGGAAGTGCGCATATCGGCTATAGCCGACATGCGCATGTATCGCCGCGAGCCGCGAGCGGGGACGCGTAGGTCGGATGGGGTCGATCGGCAGGTATATTTTCCGCACCACGTTCGGTGCGTTCCTGGTGATTTGCGCCAGCGTGACCGCGCTGATGTGGATCACGCAGGCGCTGCGCGACATCGACCTGATGACCAATCAGGGCCAGAGCATCTTCGTCTTCGTCGGCATCACCGGCCTCATCATTCCGCTGCTGGTCCAGATCATCGCGCCGATTGCGCTCATGATTGCCGTCGCGCATGTGCTCAACAAGCTCGGCAACGATTCCGAGCTGATCGTGATGAACGCGGCCGGAATGCCGCCGTGGGTTCTGTTCCGCCCCTTCCTCGCGGTCGGGATCGTCGTCTCGCTCTTGGTCGCCGCGATCAGCATCTATGTCTCGCCGTGGGGGCTGCGCGAGTTGCGGCGCTGGCTGACCGAGGTCCGCGCCGATCTCGTCGGCAACATCGTGCAGCCCGGCCGCTTCACCAAGCTCGAGGACCGGCTCACGCTGCACATCCAGGAGCGGCGGCCGAACGGACAATTGCTCGGCATCTTCATCGACGACCAGCGCGACCCCAAGGAGCGGGCGAGCATCCTCGCCGAGCAGGGCGACATCGTGAAGAACGAACGCGGCCTGTTCCTCGTCCTGGAGAACGGCAGCGTGCAGCGGCACGAGACCGGACAGCGCGATCCCGCGCTCGTGCTGTTCAACAGCTACGGGTTCGACCTGTCATCGCTCTCGAACGGACCGCAGAAACTGAAATACTCCGTGCGGGAACGATATCTGTGGGAGCTCTATGATCCGACGCGAACCGCCGAGTTGTTTGCGGACGAGCCGGATCAGATCCGCGCCGAATTTCACGATCGGATCACGGCGCCGCTCTATCCGCTCGCCTTCGTCGTGATGACCTATGCCTATCTCGGCGCGCCGCGCACGACGCGGCAGAGCCGCACCATGTCGCTCTTCGGCGCCATCAGCGTGGTGGCAGCGCTGCGCGGCCTGGGCTTCGTCGGCATGATCGCCGGCGTGCATACGCCGATCGCCCTGGTACTTCCCTATCTCGCGCTCGCCGCCGCCTTCGTGCTCGGATATTTCGCCATCTCGCGCGGCGTGATCATCGAGCCCCCGGCCTTCGTCGCCAATGCGATCACCGCGTTCATGGAGCGCCTGGCGCAGCGCGCCGGTGCCGTGATGGGGCAAGCGCCATGATCGCCGGGACGCTCTCGCGATATTTCGGGTTGCGCTTTCTCTCCGCGGTGCTGGCCGTATTCGCGGGCACGCTGGTGCTGACCGCGATGATCGACTTTCTCGAGCTGATGCGGCGCACCGGCGACATCAAGGACGTGTCGGGGCTCATGGTCGCCAAGATCTCGTTCTACCGCGTGCCCTTCATCACCGAGCGCGTGCTGCCCTTCGCGGTGCTGGTCGGGGCGATGTTCTGCTATTTGAATTTGTCGCGCCGCCTGGAGCTCGTGGTCGCGCGCGCCGCCGGCATCTCGGCCTGGCAGTTCATCGCGCCGGCCGTCATCATTGCGCTGCTGATTGGAATCGCGACCACGACCGTCTACAATCCGATCTCGACGAACCTGCGCGAGCAATCGACCCGCCTGGAGGCCGAGCTCTCCGGCCGCGACGGCAGCTTCCGCAACGCCGGCCGGGACTTCTGGCTGCGCCAGCGCAGCGACGACGGCCTGGCCGTGATCAATGCAAAATCGAGCCGCCAGCAGGGCCTGCAATTGGGCGGCGTGAGCATTTTCCGCTTCGATGCCGCCGGCCACTTCCGCGACCGCATCGAGGCCAAGAGCGCGACGCTCGAAAACGGCTACTGGCGGCTCGAAGAGGCCCGCTTCTACGCCAGCGGCGTGGCCCCCTCCGAGCGCGAGATCTTCCGGCTGCGGACCACGCTGACCCCGGTCCAGGTCGGCGAAAGCTTCGCCACGCCCGAGACCGTCCCGTTCTGGCAGCTGTCCTCGTATATCGACCTCGCCGAGAACGCGGGTCTGGCCGCCGCCGGCTATCGGCTGCAGTACTATCAGCTCTTGGCGCAGCCGTTCTATCTCGTCGCCATGGTGCTGCTCGCGGCCTCGGTCAGCCTGCGTTTCTTCCGCTTCGGCGGCGTGCAGAAGATCGTGCTGGGCGGCATCGGGGCGGGCTTTCTGCTCTACGTGCTCGCGAAGATCACCGGCGACTTGAGCAAGGCCGGGCTGCTGGCCCCCATCGCCGCGGCGGGATTGCCTCCGGCCGTTGGCGGCATCGCCGGCCTGATCGCGCTGTTGTACCAGGAGGACGGCTGATGGCGCGCGCAGCCGCTCGTCCCCGCCTCAAGCGCCGCACCAGACCAATCTGGGGCGTGGCGCTCGCGCTTGCGGCCGCCGGCCTGCTGGTCGTCGGCTCGGCCGGCGTTGCGCTGGCGCAGAACAACATGCTGACCTTCCCGGCGCGGCCCAAGCCCACCCCCAAGCCGCAGCGGGCCGGCGGCCAGCAGCAGATGCTCGTGCGTGCCCAGGAGATCAACTACGACTACACCAACGAGCGCGTCTCGGCCGTCGGCAACGTGCAAATCTACTATGGCGACTCGACGCTCGAAGCCGACCGGGTGATCTACGACCAGAAAACCAAGCGCCTGCACGCGGAAGGAAACGTGGTGCTGAACCAGGGTGGCATGGTCACCCGCGGCGAAATCATGGACCTCAGCGACGACTATCGCGACGGCTTCGTCGACTCGCTGCGCATCGACGCGCCCGAGCAGACCCGCTTCGCCGCCACGCGGGCGGAGCGATCGAGCGGCAATTACACCATCTTCCACAACGGCGTTTATACCGCCTGCGAGGAGTGCAAGGACGATCCGAAGAAGCCGCCGAAATGGCAGGTGAAGGCGATGCGGATCATCCACGATCAAAACGAGAAGATGATGTATTTCGAGGACGCGCGGCTCGAGTTTCTCGGCGTCCCGGTCGCCTATTTCCCCTATTTCTCGGCGCCCGATCCGACGGTGAAGCGCAAGACCGGCGTGCTGATGCCGACCTTCAGCACGAGCTCGGTCTACGGCTTCGGCGTCTCCGTCCCCTATTACTGGGCGCTGGCGCCGGATTACGACGCGACGATCACGCCGTTGATCACGACCAGGCAGGGGCCATTGCTGCAGGGCGAGTTCCGTCAGCGGCTCGTCGATGGCGCCTACAGCATCCGCGCGTCGGGCATTTTCCAGCTGGACAAGAACCTGTTTCTCAACGGCGGCAATCCGACGCCGGGCTATCGCGACTGGCGCGGCAGCCTGGAATCGTCGGGGCAATTCAATCTTTCCGAAAAATGGGTCTGGGGCTGGGACGGGACGCTGCTGACCGACAAGACCTATCTGCAGGACTACGGCCTCTACAAAGCCGTGCAGTCGGCCAACCTGCTCAGGCAGACGCCGGACGCGGCCACGTCGCAACTCTACATCGCCGGTCGCGGCGACCGCAGCTACTTCGACGCGCGCACGCTCTACTTCTACGGCTTCTCGCTCTCCGACGATCAGAAGCAAATCCCGGTCGTGCTGCCGGTGATCGATCATCAATACGCGTTCAATTACCCGATCTTCGGCGGCGAGCTCAGCTTCCGCAACAACCTGACCAGCCTCTCCAGGGACACCGCAAATTTCGATCCGATCTCGACGGCGGCGGTCGCGGGCAACTTCTGCGCGCCCACCACAGCCGATCCCGCGATCAAGAACGCCAATACCTGCCTGCTGCGCGGCATACCCGGCAATTACACCCGACTGTCCAGCGAGACGACCTGGAAGCGTACGGTCATCGATCCCTGGGGTCAGGTGTTCACCCCGTTCGTGACCATGCGCGCCGACATCGCCGACATAAACATCAGCAACCAGCCGGGCGTATCCACCTATATCGGGGTCGGCGACACCGATATCGGACGCGTCATGCCGACCGCCGGCGTCGAGTATCGCTATCCGCTCATCAACGTGCAGTCCTGGGGCACGCAGACGGTCGAGCCCATTGCCCAGCTCATCGTCCGGCCCAACGAGACCGGGGTCGGCAAGTTCCCCAACGAGGACGCGCAAAGCCTGATCTACGACGATTCGAACCTGTTCAAGGTGAACAAGTTCTCCGGCTGGGACCGCCTGGAGGGCGGCAGCCGCGCGAATGTGGGCGTGCAATACACCGCTCAGTTCAATCGCGGCGGCAACGTGAACCTCATGTTCGGCCAGTCCTACCAGCTCCTGGGACAGAACTCGTTCGCGCTCGGCGGCACCAGCAATACCGGCCTCAACACCGGCCTCGACAAGCCGGCGTCCGATTACGTGGCGCGGGCATCGTACCAGCCGAACTCGACGTTGACCTTCACGTCGCGGTTCCGCATGAACGAGGCCGATTTCACGCTGCAGCGCACCGAGCTCGAGACCACCGCCAGCTTCGGCCGCTGGACGACCTCGGTGATGTACGGCAGCTACGCCGCCCAGCCCCAGCTCGGCTTCCTCGATCGCCGCGAGGGCATCCTCGGCAGCGCCCGGCTCAAGGTGAACCCGAATTGGGTGCTGCTGACCGCGGCGCGATACGACCTTCGGGCGCACGAGGTCAGCCAAACCCAGATCGGCGTCGGATATATCGACGACTGCCTCATCTTGGCCCTGAATTACATTACAGATTATGCCTATAGTGGCAGCGTGTCGGTGAACCACACGTTCATGATGCAGCTGAGCCTGCGCACGCTCGGCGGCAACACCAACGGCGGCGCGGGCAACTCGGCGCTCAACAGCGGCGTTCCGGGGTTCACGGGCACGCGGTGACCGCGCGCCCCGGCTGCGGCGCGCGAGGAACGACGGGCGAAGCAGCAAGAATACGAAGAAGCGGGAGTGCGAGGAAGCGGAACGCGAGAAAGCGGACGGAGCGCGACGATGTTCGACACTTTCATGACATGCCGCAGACTAGTGCCCCGAACCCGAAGTTCGCGCACATTGTGCGGCAAGTGCGATCGCGAGCTTCGGGTTCAAAGGGGCACTAGAATCATAGAGTTGCCAGTGGTCCTTGGATTCCGAAGCTCGTATCTGAACGTGCGGCGAGTGCTTACGAGCTTCGGAATCGGACCACTCGCGATGGTCGCGATGCTGGCCGTCGCCCTGCCGCTGCCGGCAACTCCCGCCCAGGCGCAGCAGATCGTGCTCCTCGTCAACGGCGAGCCGATCACGGCGCTCGACATCGAGCAGCGCAGCAAGCTCACGCAGTTGTCGACCCACAAGGTGCCCCCGCGGCAGGAGGTCCTCGACGAGCTGATCAACGAGCGGCTCAAGGTGCGCGAGGCCAAGAAATGGGGACTCGAGGTTTCCGATTCCGAGGTCGACCAGGCCTATGCTTCGATGGCGAGCCGCATGCGCATGACGGCGGACCAATTGACCCAGCAGCTCGCGAAGGGTGGCCTCAACGCCGCAACGCTCAAATCCCGCATCAAGGCCGACATCGCTTGGCCGCAGCTCGTGCGCGGGCGTTATCAGGCGAGCCTGCAGATCGGGGAGAAGGATATCCTCACGGCAATGGAGTCGAAGTCCGACGACAGCGTCGGCTATGATTTCACCTTGCGTCCGATCCTGTTCCTGGTCCCGACCGGATCGGCGGAGGCGTTCATCGAAGGCCGCAAACGGGAAGCGGAAGCCTTGCGCGGCCGCTTCCAGGGGTGCGACGAAGGGATTGCCTTCGCCCGCCAGCTCAAGGACATCGCCGTGCGCGAGCAGGTCATCCGCAGCTCGGCCAACATTCCGCCGGAGCTGCGCAAGGTGCTCGAAGGCGTCGAGGTCGGCCGCCTGACCGCGCCCGAGGTCACCAAATTCGGCGTCGAGATGTTCGCGGTCTGCGCCAAAAAGGAATCGGCCGCCGACAACACGCCGGGCAAAGTCAAGGCCCGCGAGACCATCATGAACGAGCGCGTCGAGCAGCGCTCCAAGCAATATCTGCAAGAGCTTCGCCGCGGCGCGATGATCGAATACAACGAAAACAAGGAAGCCAAGGAGGGCAAGGAGGGCAAGGAAGGCAAGGCGCGCTAGTGCCGCGAACCCGAAGTTCGCACACAGCATGCGGCAAGTGCTTACGAACTTCGGAATCGGACCACTAGCATCATAGAGTAGCTAGTGTCCCTTTGATTCCGAAGTTCGCATCAAAGGGTGCCGCAAGGGTTTGCGAACTTCGGAATCAGGACACTAGATGCCACGCCCTTTGGCGCTGACGCTGGGCGAGCCGGCCGGTATAGGACCCGACATCACGATCGCCGCGTGGCGCGCCCGCGCCGACCTCGAGCTTGCCCCCTTCTACCTCCTCGCCGACCCGAAATTCATCGCGCGCCGGGCCGAGCGGATCGCCCCCGACGTGAGCATTGCCGTGGTCGAGCCGGCCGCTGCCGCGGCTGCGTTCAAGACCGCGCTGCCGGTCGTCGACATCGGCGTGCCGGTGAGCGCCGAGCCCGGCCGGCCGGATCCATCGAGCGCGCCCGCGGCGATCGCCGCGATCCGCCGCGCGGTGGCGGACGTCGGCGCCGGCGCCGCCGGCGCGATCGTCACCAATCCCGTCGCCAAGAACGTCCTCTACCGTTCGGGCTTCGCCGAGCCCGGACATACCGAATATCTCGCCAAGCTGGCGCAAGAGCTCATGGGACAAGAGCTCATGGGACACAACGCAGGACCGGCCGGCGCGGCGGCGCATCCGGTGATGATGCTGTGGTCGCCCGAGCTGGCGGTCGTGCCGGTCACCATCCACTTGCCGCTCAAGGACGTGGTCGGGAGGCTCACCGGCGATCTCGTGGTCGAGACCGGGCGTATCGTCGCGCGCGACCTGCGCGAGCGCTTCGGCATCGCGCGCCCGCGCCTCGCCATCGCCGGCCTCAATCCGCATGCGGGCGAGGACGGCGCGATGGGCGACGAGGATATCACCGTCGTGCGCCCGGCGGTCGAGCGCCTCGTGGCCGAGGGCATCGACGCGCGCGGCCCGCTGCCCGCGGACTCGCTGTTTCACGCCGCGGCGCGCGCGACCTACGACGTGGCGCTGGCCATGTATCACGACCAGGCGCTGATCCCGATCAAGACGCTGGCTTTCGATCACGCGGTCAACGTGACGCTCGGGCTGCCGTTCGTGCGCACGTCGCCCGATCACGGCACCGCCTTCGACATCGCCGGCACCGGCCGCGCCGACCCCGGAAGCCTGATCGCCGCGATCAAGCTTGCCGCGCGGCTCTCCGCCCAAGCGGACTCCCACCCGGTTGCGCGCCGCGACTACGGTCCGCGACGACGGGCGTGAACCAGCAAGTTCTTTTCATTTGTCGCATTTTCGGACGGAAAACCGCCACCCAAGTCGGCTCTAGCCGACTTGGGCAACGTTGAACGCCGATCTCGGGTAAACCCGAGATCGGTGTCGGCTTTAGCCGACTTGGGTAGTATTAAGTGCCGATCTCGGGTAAACCCGAGATCGGTGCCCACTTTTCCTGAAAATGCTCCCGTGGATGACCTGCCGCCGCTGCGCGAGGTGATCCGACGACACGGCCTCAGCGCCAAGAAATCGCTCGGGCAGAATTTCCTCCTCGATCTCAACCTCACCGGCCGCATCGCGCGCGCGGCAGGTCCGCTCGACGGCGTGGACGTGGTCGAGATCGGGCCTGGGCCGGGCGGGCTCACGCGCGCATTGCTCGCGCAAGGCGCGCGCCGGGTGATCGCGGTCGAGCGCGACGAGCGCGCGATCGCGGCGCTCGAGGAGATCGCCGCGCGCCATCCCGGCCGGCTGGACATCGTCGCGGGCGACGCCCTCGCCTTTGATCCCGTACCGCTCCTTCGCGGCGCCCGCGCGCGCGTCGTGGCCAACCTGCCCTACAACATCGCCACGGCGCTCCTGGTCGCCTGGCTCACGCTCGATCCATGGCCGCCCTGGTACGAGGCGCTGGTGGTGATGTTCCAGCGCGAGGTCGCCGAGCGCATCGTCGCCGCCCCCGGCTCCAAGAGCTACGGACGGCTGTCGGTGCTCGCCGGCTGGCGCGCGCAAGCGCGCATCCTGTTCGATGGCGCCGCCAGCGCCTTCGTGCCCCCGCCCAAGGTGACGTCGTCGCTGGTCAGCCTGACGCCGCGTCAAAGTCCGCTGGCCTGCGAATGCCGCGCGCTCGAGCGCACGACCCAAGCCGCCTTCGGCCAGCGCCGCAAGATGCTGCGCCAGAGCCTGAAATCGCTCGGTACCGATCCGCTGCCGCTGCTCGCGAGCGCGGGGATCGAGCCTACCGCCCGCGCCGAGGACATTCCGGTTGAAGGATTTGTCGCGCTTGCCCGCGCGCTCTCCGCCTCGACCGGCTAGTGTCCCGGTTCCGACGTTCGTATCAACTTGCAGCGCGCACTTTTTACGAACGTCGGAACCAAAGGGACACTAGCAACTCTATGATTCTAGTGTGGCTTTGGATTTGACGTTCCTACGAAGGACTCGCCGCAAAACTGGTAGGAACGTCAAATCCGCCACACTAGGATGCAGCATGACCCAGCTCCGCCGCCAGTCGCTCACCGCCTATGCCGCGCCGCTGTGCGAGACGATCGTGGAATGTCCGCGACCGCAGGGCACGCAAGTCCTCGTGCGCATCGACCGTTGCGGCGTGTGCCATTCGGACCTGCACATGCAGGACGGTTACTTCAAGCTCGGCGAGGACAAGAAGCTCGACGTGCGCGCGGGCCGCGCGCTCCCCTTCACGCTCGGCCACGAGATCGCCGGCACGGTCGAGGCCGTCGGCGAAGCCGCCACGATGGTCGCGCCGGGCACGGCGGTCGCGGTCTATCCGTGGATCGGCTGCGGCGAGTGTCCGGCCTGCCGCCGCGGCGACGAGAACATCTGCGCCGCGCCGCGCCATCTCGGCATCAATGTCGACGGCGGCTTTGCCTCGCACGTGCTGGTCCCGCATCCGCGCTACCTCATCGACCACGCGCCGCTTCCCGCCTCGTTCGCGGCCACACTGATGTGCTCGGGCCTCACCGCCTATGCGGCGCTCAAGCGGCTTGCGCTGCAGGCTCGGCACGGGCCCCTTCTGCTGGTGGGCATGGGCGGCGTCGGCATGATGGGGCTCGCTTTGGCGCAGGCGATGTTCGGGCAAGCCCCGCTCGTTGCCGACATCGATGCGAAGAAACGCGCCGCCGCGCTCGCTGCCGGCGCCGCCGCGACCTTCGATCCGCTCGATGCCGGTGCCCGCAAGGCGCTGCTCGCGGCGACCGGCGGCGTTTACGGCGCCTGCGATTTCGTCGGTTCGGATCGCTCCCTCGCATTTGCTACGAGCGCGCTCGCCAAGGGCGGCAAGGTCGTGGTGACCGGCCTGTTCGGCGGGACTTTCACCATGCCGGTCGCCATGTTCGCCTTGAAAGCGATCGCGATCGAGGGAATTCAAACCGGAACGCTCGCCGAGACGCGCGAGCTGATGGCGCTCGCGCGCGAACGCAAGCTCGCCCCGCCCCCGATCAGCGAGCGGCCGCTGGCCGAGGCGCAGGCTGCCCTCGAGGCGCTTCGCCAGGGGAAAGTCGTGGGACGGACGGTGCTCACGGCGTAAGCAGTAACGCCCTGAAAACACATTGGAAATCTGGAAATTCGAGTCGGCGCTCGGGTGCCGAAATGTTTGAGAAATCGTCAACGCGCACATAGTTAACGAATTGTTAGTCGATGCGGCGCAGGCTGGGTTCCCGTAGAAACGGAGCGGGTCATGACCCTGACACACCATGAAGGTGTAACGCGTCTCACGCTTGCCGCCGTTCTTTTCGCCGCGACGCTGTCGCTGGCGAGCGCGCATGGTCCGGCGGAATGGATCCAGCGCGGCGGCTTCCGCAACGCCGTCGGCGAACTGTGTTGCGGCGAACGCGACTGCGCCGAGCTCGCCGACGGGGACATCACCATCACCGGTGCGGGCTACCTGGTGAAGAGCATCCGTGAGACGGTGCCGTTCAGCGAAGCGCTGCCCTCGCCCGACGGCCGCTACTGGCGCTGCCAATGGGGGGGCTCGCGCAAGTGCTTCTTCGCGCCGCCGCCGAGCATCTGACCCGTCCGATCTGTCACCGCTCCGACATCACAGCTCGCCTTGCAAGCTGCGAACGAAGGCTGAAATCCACGGTTGTCGTTCGCGCTTCAGGCGTTCGACGGCCAGGATCGCACGCACCTGTGCAAAGGCTCGTTCGATATCGTCGTTGACGATCACGTAGTCGTATTCCGCCCAGTGGCTCAATTCTTGGCCGGCCTTCGCCATGCGCTCCTTGATGACGCGCTCGACATCCTGCGCACGGACTCGCAACCGTCTTTCCAGCTCGGGTATCGACGGCGGCAGGACAAAAATGCTCGCCATGTCGCCGCGGACCTTTTCGCGCAATTGCTGCGTCCCCTGCCAATCGATGTCGAACAGGACGTCACGCCCGACGGCCATTGCCGTCTCGACCGGAGCCCGCGGCGTGCCGTACCAATTTCCGAAGACTTCCGCCCATTCGAGCAATTCGTCGTTCTTCACCATTGCGGCAAATTGCGCCCGATCGATAAAATGATAATCGCGGCCATCGACCTCGTTGGCCCTCGGGGATCGAGTCGTGACCGAGACCGAAAGCTCGACCCCGGCATCGGCCTCGAGCAGCTTGCGCGAGAGCGTGGTCTTGCCCGCACCCGAAGGCGAGGAAAGCACCAGCATGAGCCCGCGGCGGGCGATCGCATCTCGTTGCTGCTGAGCGCCGCTCGCCATCAGCTCATTCCAGATTCTGCACCTGCTCGCGGAACTGCTCGACCACGGTCTTGAGCTCCAGACCGATATTGGTCAGCTCCACGTCGTTCGACTTGGAGCACAACGTGTTCGCCTCGCGATTGAGCTCCTGGGCCAGGAAATCGAGGCGGCGGCCGATTGCGCCGCCCTCGGCGATCAGCCGCCCGGCTTGGCTGACGTGCGAGGCGAGCCGGTCGAGCTCCTCGCGGATGTCGGCCTTGCTCGCGATCAGGATCGCCTCCTGATGCAGCCGGTCGGGATCGAGACGGTTGGAGGCGTCGAGCAGCGTGGCCACCTGCTCGGCGATGCGCGCCTTGATCGCCTCTGCTCGGCGGCCGGGCGCGGCGTCCGCCCGCGCGGCGAGCGCCGCGATCTCGCCGACGCGCTGGGTAAGGACCTTGCCCAAGGCCTCGCCTTCGCGCGAGCGCATGGCGGCAAGCTCCGCCACCGTCACCTGGAAACCGGCGATGACCGCCGCCTCCGCGGCGCGCCGATCTTCCTCGCGCTCGTCCTCGTCGAGCACCTCGACCACGCCTTTGAGCGACAGGATGCCGTCGAGCCGCGGCGCGGCGGCGTCCACCTTCCCGGCGAGACCTTTGATGGTCGCGAGCACGGCGTTGAGCACCGGCTCGTTGACCCGCACGATCGGCGCAACGCCTTTGCGCTCGGCGGTGAGCGTCCCGTAGACGTTGCCGCGCGCGAGCACTTGCGCGGCGTGGCTGCGCACCGGACCCTCGACCGCGTCCCAGCCCGCCGGCAGCCGCAGGCGCAGGTCGAGCCCCTTGGCGTTGACGGATTTGAGCTCCCAGGCCCAGCTATAGGCGCCGATCACGCCGTGGCCACGCGCGAAGCCGGTCATGCTCGAGAGCGCCATCGGCCTCTATCCGCAGATGAATCTGTGACGGCAGAATCGCGCCGCGACCTTAGCGCATGTCCCGGAAAAGTGGGAACCGGTTTTCCGAACAGGACAATGCGCCAACTCAAGGAATCCAGAGCATTTTCAGGAAAAGTGGGACCGGTTTTCCGTCCGAAAATGCGACAAACGCAACGCTGCGCATGTTCTGGAACAGTGGGAATCGGTTATTGCGCGGCCCCTGCGGATTTCGCCTGACCGCTCGCGCTGCGCTTGCCGCGCTGGGGCGGCGCCGGGGCCGCGGGCGCCGCGCGCGTGCTGGGAGCGTCCGGAGCCGCCGACGGGTCGCCGCCGTGCTCGACCGCGCGCAAGCGTGCGACGTTCTTGAGGTGCTGATCGTAGGTCTCGGCGAAAGCGTGCCCGCCGGTGCCGTCGGCGACGAAAAAGACCTCCTTGGTGCGCGCCGGATTGGCGGCCGCCTCGATCGAGGCGCGGCCCGGATTGCTGATCGGCCCGGGCGGCAGGCCGTCGATGACGTAGGTGTTGTAGGGCGTCGGCTGCGCGACGTCGGCTTTGCTGAGCGGACGGCCGAGCGAGCCCTTGCCGAAGACCAGGCCGTAGACGATGGTCGGATCCGATTGCAGCCTCATCTTCTGCTTGAGCCGGTTGGCGAACACGGCGGCAATGCGCGTGCGCTCCTCCGGCTTGCCGGTCTCCTTCTCGATGATGGAGGCGAGAATGACGAGCTGCTCCGGCGTCTTCAACGGCAGGTCGGGATTGCGGCGCTCCCAGACCTCGCGCACCAGCCGATCCTGCGCCTGCCGCATGCGCTGGAGCAATTGCTCGCGGGTGAAGCCGCGGTTGAAATGGTAGCCGTCGGGCAAGAGGCTGCCTTCTCTCGGGACGTCCTTGATGTTGCCGGAGAGGGTGTCGCTCTCCAAGAGCCGCGCCACGATCTGCTCGGAGGTAAGGCCCTCGGGAATGGTGAGCTGGTGCTGCACCACCTTGCCGTCCACGATCGTCTCCAGAACGTCGCGCACGCTGGCGTGCTTGGGGAAGAGGTATTCGCCGGCCTTGAGCTCCGAGCGCGCCTTGAGCGCGAACACGCCGCCGATGAAGATGAGGCGGTGCTCGTCGATCACCCCTTCGCGCTTGAGCAGGTCGGCGATGTCGATCATGCCGGAGCGCGGCGGGATGACGACCATCTTGTCCTCGGTCAACGGGCCCGGCGCTTCGAACCTGGTCTTGCCGATGACGGCGGCGGCGCCGCCCACGATGAAGACCAGGAGCAGCAAGGTGAAAACGGCATTGCCGATGATCACCAGCGGATTGCGCGCGCGCCGCGATGGTCGGGAGGTACGGGTGGGCAACGGCACGTGATCGGGCTCCAGGGCGGCGCGCGGGCTGCGCGGCGCAATGCGTTTGGACTCCGTCAGCGCCGCAAGTCCGTCCGGCCGTCCCGAGATCGGCGGTTCGGGCTCGCCTGCGCCAAGTACCGCCCGTCCGGCCGCAGCCGATTGGGACGTGCCGGACGTTGACCCTGCCGGCGTGGCCGAAACAAGGCCGACCTTGGCCGACCTTTGCCGCTCCGGCATGGACAAATCGGGCTTCGGCGCGGCCGCCTTCGACGGGTCCAACTTGGCGGCGGCGCCCGCCGTCGCGCTCGCGGCCCCTCGCAACAGGCTCGCGGCGGTCGGGCTGAGCCCGCCGATCCCTTTCGTCAAGCCTGCGATCGTCGCGCCTTTGGTCGACCCGAATTGCGGCGAAGCAAGTTTGGTCGAACCAAGTTTGGTCGAGCCGATCGGCGACGGCTGCGGCGGCAACCCGGCCGCGATCCGATGGCGTGGAGCATCGGGCCGATCCGGGCTCGATGGTTGAATCGGCGGCTTGCCGGAAGTGGCCGGGCGCGGCGTGTTCGTCGTTGGCGGCGGTGCGCCCTTTGTCGCCGCCGGCGCGCTCTTTGTCGCCTGCGGCGCGCTTGCGTTGGCCTGCGGCGTGATCGGCGGCGGCCCCGAAAGCTCCACGATCGTTCGCCCGGGCTCGGGCGATGCTGTTGTCGCGGGGCGCGCGCGCGCAGGATCGCGACCATCGCCTCCAGGCGGTGCGTTCCCCGAAGCCACCGCCTATGCCCTCACCTTCACGCCTATCATGGCCGCTACCACCACGTTGAGCCAACAGCGCGTTTCTCTTGGCTACCAGTCTCTTGGCTACCAGCGCGTCATATGGTCCGGTATCGACCCCAGGTCCGTTACGTTACAAGTCCGTTACAGCTATAGAACCCCGCGCCCCCAAAGCGTCGGATGCATATCTTGCCGGCTTTCGCGCGAATTCCCAAGCGCAATTGCGCGGCGCAACCGGCCCACATTAAATGCGAATATGGCCAAACGTGGGAACGTTAATCCACAAAACGGCGGAAGACCAGGGAGGCATTGGTACCGCCGAATCCGAACGAATTGGAGAGAACCACGTCGATCTCGCGTTTTTTTGCGTGATGCGGCACGAGATCGATCGGCGTCTCCACCGAAGGATTGTCGAGATTGATGGTCGGCGGCGCGACGCCGTCGCGCATGGCAAGGATCGAGAAAATGGCCTCGACTGCCCCGGCCGCGCCCAACAAATGCCCGATCGAGGATTTGGTCGAGGACATGCACGTGCGCCCCGCCGCATTGCCGACCAGGCGGTGCACGGCGCCAAGCTCGATCTCGTCCCCCACCTGTGTCGAGGTGCCGTGGGCATTGATGTAGTCGATCTCCGCGGCCGAGATGCCGGCGCGCTTGATCGCCGCGTTCATGCAGCGCAAGGCGCCGTCGCCGTCCTCGGCCGGCGCCGTGATATGATAGGCATCTCCCGAAAGGCCGTAACCGATGAGCTCGGCATAGATCCTCGCGCCGCGACGCTCGGCGTGCTCCAAGGTCTCGAGCACGACGATGCCCGCACCCTCGCCCATCACGAAGCCGTCGCGATCGCGGTCGTAAGGGCGCGACGCGCGTTCCGGCGTATCGTTGAACGACGTGGACAGCGCCCGGCAGGCGACGAATCCCGCCATGCCGATGCGCGAGACCGGCGACTCCGCGCCGCCGGCCAGCATGACCTCGGCGTCACCCAGCGCAATCAGCCGCGCGGCGTCGCCGATCGCGTGCGCGCCGCTCGAGCAGGCGGTCACCACCGCATGGTTGGGACCCTTGAGGCCGTGCGCGATCGAAACATATCCAGCGGCCAGGTTGATCAGGCGGCCGGGAATGAAGAACGGCGACACCCGCCGCGGCCCGCGCTCCTTCAAGATGATGGCGGTCTCGGCAATGCCGGTGAGCCCGCCGATGCCGGAGCCGATCATCACTCCGGTGCTGATCTGATCTTCGTAGCTCGCGGGCTTCCAACCCGCGTCGTCGAGCGCCTGGCGCGCGGCGCACATGGCGAAAATGATGAAATCGTCGACCTTGCGTTGCTCCTTCGGCTCCATCCAGCGATCGGGATCGAAGCTGCCGTTCGATCCGTTGCCGCGCGGAACCTGGCAAGCGATCTTCGCCGGCAAATCGGAGACGTCGAAGCTCTCGATGCGGCGTGCCCCGCTGGTTCCTTCGATGAGGCGCTGCCACGTCGGCTCGACCCCGCAAGCAAGCGGCGTCACCATCCCGAGCCCCGTGACGACGACGCGTCTCATCCTTTAGCTCCTTGGCCGCGCGCCGAATATCATGGTCTCCCGACGCTACAACGCGCCAAGGCAATATCCGATCGCGGCAACCGTGAGGGGCCGCCTTAAGGCGCGGGCGTCAGCCTTTGGCGTTTTTCTCGAGGAACTTGATGGCGTCGCCGACCGTCAGGATGGTCTCGGCAGCGTCGTCGGGAATTTCGCAGCCGAATTCCTCCTCGAACGCCATCACGAGCTCGACGGTGTCCAAGCTGTCGGCGCCGAGGTCATCGATGAAGCTGGCGTTCTCCGTGACCTTGTCGGCCTCGACGCCCAAGTGCTCCACCACGATCTTTTTCACCCGCTCGCCAATGTCGCTCATCGCTGCAACCTCGTGTCCTTTTGAATTGGGCTCGATCGGTCAGCGCCCCCGAGCCATTGTGGGATGGGCATTGTGGTATGGGCATCGTAGTTCGGGCTTTCGTGGTGTCCGGCATTAGATCATCGGGATCGCGAGCGGACCCCTTTTGATGATTGGAACCGTAATACCGCCCCAGCTAAACCGACGTCCGGTTACCATACTTCATATGCCTTGACCAGCGCGGCCGCGCCGCAGCCCGAATCCCCGCCGGGCGCGAAAATATGTCGTCAAATCATGGCCATCCCGCCGTTCACGTGCAGCGTCTGGCCGGTCACGTAGCCGGCCTCGTCGGAGGCGAGAAAGACCGCCGCCGCCGCCACGTCCGCGCCCGCGCCCAGCCGTCCCGCCGGCACCCGTGCGAGGATCGCCTCGCGCTGCTTGTCGTTGAGCTTGTCGGTCATGGCGGTGGCGATGAAGCCCGGCGCAATGGCGTTGGCGGTGACGCCGCGCTTGGCGTATTCGGCGGCAATCGACTTGATCATGCCGATCATGCCGGCCTTGGACGCGGTGTAGTTGCCTTGGCCGGGATTGCCGGTGACGCCGACCACCGAGGTGATGCCGATGACGCGACCGAAGCGGCGGCGCATCATCCCGCGCACCGCGGCGCGCGCGAGGCGAAAGGTGGCGGTCAGGTTGACGGCGATGACCGCCTCCCAGTCCTCGTCGCGCAGCTGAACAAGAAGGTTGTCCTTGGTGATCCCGGCATTGGCCACCAGGATATCGAGCTTGCCCATCGCCTCCTCGCCCTTCGGCACCAGCGCCTCGACCTCGTCCTTGTCGGCGAGGTTGCACGGCAGCACGTGGACGCGGTCCTTGAGCTCTTGTGCAAGCTGATCGAGCGCGTCGCGCCGGGTGCCGGAGATCGCCACGGTCGCGCCCTGCTGATGGAACGCGCGGGCGATCGCCCCGCCGATCCCGCCGGTCGCCCCGGTGACGAGCGCGGTCTTGCCGGTCAGATCGAACATCGGAACTCTCCTCTGAACGCTAGTGGTCCGATTCCGACGTTCGTATCACTTTGCAGCACGCACTTTTACGAACGTCGGAACCAAAGGGACACTAGCAACTCTATGATTCTAGTGTGGCTTTGGATTTGACGTTCCTACGAAGGACTAGCCGCAAGACTGGTAGGAACGTCAAATCCGCCACACTAGCGCGTCAGGTGCGGGACGTCTTGAATGCCGCGACATCATCCGGCGTGCCGATCGCGACGCCGGTAGCCCCGTCGGCGATGCGCTTGACCAGACCGCTCAGCACCTTGCCGGCGCCGACCTCGTAGAACGTGGTCACACCCTCGCCCGCCATGAATGCGACGCACTCGCGCCAGCGCACGGTTCCAGTCACCTGAGCAACGAGCGCGCGCACGATCTCGGCCGGCTCGCGGATCGGCTTCGCCTGTACATTGCACACGACCGGCACCGACGGCGGTTGCACGACGACCTCCGCCAGCGCCTGCGCCATGGCGTCGGCGGCGGGCTGCATCAGCGCGCAATGGAAGGGGGCGGAGACCGGCAGCATCATGGCGCGGCGGGCGCCCTTGCCCTTGGCGATCTCGACCGCGCGCTCGACCGCGGTCTTGTCGCCGGAGACGACGACCTGGCCGCCGCCATTGTCGTTGGCGGCTTGGCAGATCTGGCCCTGGGCGGCCGCGGCCGCGACCGCGACCGCCGCATCGAAGTCCAGCCCGAGCAACGCCGCCATGGCGCCGGTGCCCACCGGCACCGCCTTCTGCATGGCGCGGCCGCGGATGCGCAGGAGCCGCGCGGTGTCGCTCACGCCGAGCGCGCCGGCCGCGGCAAGCGCCGAATATTCCCCGAGCGAATGGCCGGCGACGAATTGGGCGTCGCGCTCGAGATCGACCCCGGCCTCGGCTTCGAGCACGCGCATGGCCGCGAGCGACACCGCCATCAACGCGGGCTGCGCGTTCTCGGTCAAGGTCAGCGTCTCCGCCGGGCCTTCCCAGATGATCTTGGTGAGGTTCTCGCCGAGCGCCGCGTCGACCTCCTCGAACACCGCGCGCGCCGGCGCGAAGGCATCGGCCAGCGCCTTGCCCATCCCGACCGCCTGGCTGCCCTGGCCCGGAAATATGAACGCGCGCGACATCTCTAGTGTCCCGATTCCGAAGTTCGCAAAACCTTGCCGCCCCCTCTGATGCGAACTTCGGAATCAAAGGGACACTAGCAACTCTATGATTCTAGTGCCGCTTTTGAAGCCGAAGTTCGCAAACGCACTCGCTGCACGGTATGTGCGAACTTCGGGTTCGCGTCACTAGTGTTTGCGCCCCCTTTTTCGTCCCACGGATCGCGGCGGTAAGACACCCCGACCTCCGCCCTGTCAAGCCGCGTTCTTGCTCGCGGCGGGCGGCAACAAGCTTAAATTACCAACCTGTCTCGTAACCATCCCCAAACCTTCGTTCCTAACCAACCGACAACCCGCCGCGGGCTAGCCTTCCCGTGGGGAGGCAACGGACGCGCCCGAAACGGCGCGCCCCAAGGCGGCACCGCATGAGCCAGGTCAGCCTGGTCACCGACGACGATCTGGCGCGCGCACGTCTGGATCCGGCGTTTCGGTACCAACTCGTCGTCACCAATCTCCGGATGCTCTTGGACGAAATCAACAAGCTGCGCGAGGTCCGCAACGACGCCGTGGACTGCAAGGAGATCCGCGAGGGCGTGAAGCTCGCCGTGGCGCTGTCCGAGCTGCTACAGCGGATCGCCGGCGCCGCGCAGGCCGCGCGCGCGGCGTAGCGCATGTCCCGGAAAAAGCCTGCCCCGCACTTGATGCGGGGTGGGAACCGGTTTTCCGATTAGGACATGCGCCAAAGAGCGCCGCTTGCGCGCCGTTCCCCAAGCCTTGCCTTTTAGCCGAAACCCCTTATAACGCGCGCTTCCGCTCGATCCCGGCCGGGAGCTGAACGGACGGCCGCTCGGCGCAAACGCCAAGCGGCAGGGCTTGATGGCCCGGCGTCCCGTGTTCCCGCCTTCTGAGCATTCGAGCCTTTCCCGAAAGGGCTCGAAGGGCTACGCGCCGGGATAGAGCATCACGATCGAGGGAAAGGCATCCGCATGCCGCTCTATGAACACGTCTTCCTGACGCGCCAAGACGCCAGCGCGCAGCAGGTCGAGGAAATTACCGCCCAGCTCAAAGGCGTCATCGAGCAGATGGGCGGCAAGGTCGCCAAGACCGAGCAATGGGGCGTGAAGTCGCTCTCCTATCGTCTGCACAAGAACCGCAAGGCGCATTTCACGCTGTTCAACGTCGAGGCGCCGTCGGCCGCCCTCAACGAGATCGAGCGCCAGGAACGGCTGAGCGAGGATGTGCTGCGCTACATCACCATCCGCGTCGACGAGCTCGAGGAAGGTCCCTCGGCGATGATGCGCAAGGTCGACCGCGACCGCGAGCGCGACGATCGCGGCTTCGGCTTCCGCGACCGCGATCGCGGCGGCGGTGGCTTCCGCGATCGCGACCGGGACCGCGGCGAGCACCGGCGCGACCGCGACAGCCGGCCTCCGCGCGAGGACGACACCCCCGCTCCTGCTCCTGCTGCTGCTGCGACCGAGGAGTGACGGCCATGGCATTCGCTTCGTCTCAGCCGCAAACCCGCCGGCCGTTCTTTCGCCGGCGCAAGACTTGTCCGTTCTCCGGCGCCAACGCGCCGAAGATCGACTACAAGGACGTGCGGCTGCTGCAGCGCTACGTCTCCGAGCGCGGCAAGATCGTGCCCAGCCGCATCACCGCGGTCTCCGCCAAGAAGCAGCGGGAGCTCGCGCAGGCCATCAAGCGCGCGCGCTTCCTTGGATTGCTGCCGTACGTGATCCGATGACGAAGATTGCGAATAGCGAATAGCTACTTGCCGTTCGCTACCTGGTTGGGACGGACCTGGATCCGTCTCTAACCGCTGATGAAGCGGGACAGCTGAAGATGATGCAGATCGTACTGGTTGGGGTGGGAGCCGGCGCGGCGGCGGCGCTGCTGTTTGCGTCGGTGGCCTCCGGGTCGATCGCCGCGATCTTCCTGTTCTACCTCGCACCCCTGCCGATCCTGATCGCCGCGCTCGGCTGGAGCCATCTCGCCGGCTTGATCGCCGCGGCGTTCGCGACGGCGGTGGTCGCAATTCTCGCCGGCACCTTCTTCATCGCCGTCCCGGTGATCGCCTTCGGCGCGTGGTGGCTCGGCTATCTGGGGCTGCTGGCGCGGCCCGCGACCAATGGCGGCGGGGCCGCGCTGGAATGGTACCCGGTCGGCCGGCTGGTGCAGTGGGCGGCGGTGATCGGCACCCTCGTCGTCGTCGCCGCCATTCCCAATTTCGGCACCAGCCAGGAAAGCCTGCAGGCCGGCCTGCGCAAGACCTACGAACGCATTCTCGGCGACCAGTCGCTGATCGACATCCTGGTGGTCGCGGTGCCGGCCGCGGCCGCGGTGTTCTCCACCATCACCAACGTGCTCAATCTCTGGCTTGCCGCCCGCATCGTGAAAATCTCCGGCCGGCTCACGCGGCCGTGGCCGGATCTGGCCGCCGTGACGTTGCCGGCGTCCACCTCGGGACTGCTGGCGCTCGCGATCGCCGGCTCCTTCCTCCCCGATCTCGCCGGCGTCCTCTCCGGCGCGTTCGCGGCGAGCCAGCTCATGGCCTTTGCCTTCCTCGGCTTTGCCGTCCTGCACGCGATCACGCGCGGAATGGGCGGGCGCACCTTCGTGCTGGCGGGCGTCTATGCGGCGGCGGCCATGGTCGGCTGGCCGGTGCTGGCGATGTCGCTCCTGGGGATGGCCGAAACCGCCTTCAACATCCGCGGGCGCGTCGCCCAAAAGCGCGGACCGCCGGATTTGCGCACCTGATGAAACGCTGGATGACAGATGGAGACTAGGCAATGGAAGTGATCCTGCTCGAGCGCGTCGCCAAGCTTGGCCAGATGGGCGAGGTCGTGCGCGTCAAAGACGGCTTTGCGCGCAATTACCTTCTCCCGAAGGGCAAAGCGCTGCGCGCCACCAAGGAAAACCGCTCGCGCTTCGAGACCATGAAAGTCGAGCTCGAAGCCCGCAGCCTCGAACAGAAGGGCGAGGCCGACAAGGTCGCCAAGAAACTGGACGGCCAGAAATTCACCGTGCTCCGGCAGGCCGCCGAGGGCGGCCAGCTCTACGGCTCGGTCTCGTCGCGCGATATCGCGGTGCTGGTCATCGAAAAGGGCTTTGCGGTCAGCCGTGCGCAAATCGCCTTGCATGCCCCCATCAAGGCCATCGGGCTGCACAAGGTGCCGGTGGCGCTGCATCCCGAAGTCGAGGTGACGATCGAGGTGACGGTGGCCCGCAACGCCGACGAAGCCCAACGCATCGCCCGCGGCGAGGACATCACCGTCGCCCGCGACGCGGCCGAGATCGCCGCCGACGAGGCCGCGGCGGCGGCCGTAGCCTTCTTCGAGCCGGAGGTGGTCGCGGCGCGCAAGTCGCGCGACGCCGAGGACGCGGCGCCGGAAGCCGAAGCAGCGCCCGAGAGCAGCGAGAAGAAGAAGTAGTCCCCGCCTTCGCTGGAAGCTTCGGCGGGCCAGCCCAGAGCCCGTCGAAGCCTGTAATAAGGCGAAGACGGGCCCGCTATTCCTCGAAATCCTCGGCCGGCTGTTTTGCGGACGGTGCGGCGGCGGATTGGGCGGGGGCGAACTCGCCTCCCTGCGCGCCGCCAACCGCAAGCCTGCCCGCCTCCACGCTCTCCGATGGCCGTCGGGGCTTGACCAGAGCGGCGGTCGCCCCGCCCGGCGCGGGCTTGGCCGGCTCGCCGGCGCCCGGCTGACGGCGGGTCGCGGGCAGCGCCGCCTGGGTCTCCTGCGGCTTCGGCTCGGGCTTCGCTTCTTGCGCCCTGCCCTCCTGCGGCTTGGCCTGATCGACCCCGGGCGGCGTGGTCTGGGGCGGTCGCGGGGCGGTGTCCGTTGTGGCGGCCTGGCCGGCGCCCAGCGCCGGCGGGCGCCGGCCCTGCACGGCGCGCGGATCGCTGCCTACCGAGGCAAGATAGGCAGCCATAGCGGCCGCTTCCCGACCCCCGGTGGTATAATGTTCCCGCAGAAACCCCGGGCTGGTTTGCTTGAGCTCGCGGGGGCTGCGGTGGCAGGCGTTGCAGGTGTCGGAGAAAATCTGGGCCGGCGATTTGCCGGCATCGAGGTTCGACTGGGCTTGCGCCGAACCGACGGCCGCCACGGTAGCGACGCCGATCACCCCGAGCAGGACCGCACCAACCCTCGACACGATGACCCTCCAACACCCCCGGCCCGCCGCCGCCCTTCGGGCCGCACGCCCAATGCCGCGCGTTTTTGGCCAAAAGAGGATGCGACCCGCTTTCCTACCCTGCCCGGCCCTCATGAAATCTGCAACTTATGCAACTCGAGCGCGTTGCCGTCGCCGTAAGACTTTGTTCTAATTGCCCGGTCCGGGAGGGCTGCCGGTCGCGATGGACCGCAGCCCGATCTGTTCGCGCCGACGCCGGTGGACGCCAATATTGTGTCGTGGCTGTGTCCTTGGGCGTGGCGAGGCGAACGCGCTGGAGGCGGTGGGAAGGCGGCCGATGGATCGGTTGCTTCGGGCGGCACTGGAAAAGCTGATCCACGCTGGGAATCTCCGGGTCACGACCGCGGGAGGAACGAGCTTTACTTTGGGAGACGGACGCGGCCGGCCGGTGGCGATCCGCTTCGCCACGCACGCGGCCGAGCGCGACATCCTGATCGATCCCGAGCTCAAATTCGGCGAGGCCTATATGGATGGCAACATCGTGGTCGAGCAAGGCTCGATCGCCGATGTGCTCGCCATCGTGCTCGGCCAGCGTCGCGACGGCAGGCCGCCGACCTGGGCGCGGCTGCAATGGCTCGTCCGCTATCTCTATCGTCGCCTGAAGCAATTCAATCCGCGCCCGCGGGCGCGGCGCAACGTCGCGCACCATTACGATCTCGACGGCCAGCTCTATGCGCTCTTCCTCGATGCCGACCGGCAATACAGCTGCGCCTATTTCGAGACCGCCGACCAATCGCTCGACGACGCCGAGCTCGCCAAGAAGCGCCACCTCGCGGCTAAGCTTCTGCTCGCGCCGGATCAGCACGTGCTCGATATCGGCTGCGGCTGGGGCGGTCTTGCGCTCTATCTCGGCGAGTTCTGCGGCGCACGCGTGACCGGCATCACGCTCTCGGAGCAGCAGCATGCCCTCGCGCAGGTGCGCGCGGCCGAAAGAGGATTGTCCGACAAAGTCGAGTTCCGCCTGCAGGACTATCGCGACGTGCCGGAGAAATTCGATCGCATCGTCTCGGTCGGCATGTTCGAGCATGTCGGCGTCGGCTTCTACGATGCCTTCTTCCGCCAGTGCCATGCCTTGCTCGACGACGACGGCGTGTTGCTGCTGCATTCCATCGGGCGGTCGGAAGGGCCTAACGTCACCAATCCCTGGATCGCCAAATACATCTTCCCCGGCGGCTACATCCCGGCGCTGTCGGAGGTCCTGCCGGCAATCGAGCGCGCGGGCCTCCTGGTCACCGACATCGAAATCCTGCGCCTGCACTACGCCGAGACGCTCAAGGCCTGGCGCGAGCGCTTCCTCGCCCAGCGCGAGCAGGTCGAGCGCCTCTACGACCAGCGCTTCGTGCGGATGTGGGAGTTCTATCTCGCGGCGTCGGAGATGGCGTTCCGCGAGCAGGCGATGATGGTTTTCCAGATGCAGCTGACCAAGCGGCAGGGCGTCGTGCCGATGACCCGCGACTACATCGCCCGCGAAGAGGCCCGCCTGCGCGTCCTCGAGCGCGGCAGCCGCCCGCCGTTGCGGCTCGCCGGCGAGTGATTCTGCCGCGCGCGATTTACCGATCGCTTCCGTCAAGACTTCTGTTGCGACCTATCAAAGGTCATTTTCGCCCGGTGATAAGCGGGGAAACCCGCAAGCTCGTTCCCGCGCGCGCTGCGGCGCGTGCTAATGCAGCCCTCCCCTGTCCGTAGGCGTGGCGTCGTAACGCAGTGGTGAGTGCCCGTGCCTCGATCTCGTCACAGAATCAAAACACTGGAAGGTCATGGCCGTCGAATCGTTTGCACGCAAGCCAGCGGGGGAACCCGCGCCCGCCTACCGTGCCGCGCCGCACAACATCGAGGCGGAGCAGGCGCTCCTGGGCGCGATCCTCGTCAACAACGAGGCGCTCTATCGCGTCAGTGACTTCCTCGAGCCGCAGCACTTCTTCGAGCCGGCCCATCAGCAGATCTACGATATTTCACGCAGCCTCATCCGCACCGGCAAGCTCGCATCGCCGGTGACGCTGAAGACGTTCC
>WNEY01000488.1_pt1 | contig 26407 bp, 22 predicted proteins | sample 5400531 | NCBI WGS metagenome assembly WNEY01 (sample SAMN13153338, study PRJNA577476) | soil metagenome | isolation source: 200 cm saprolite under Douglas fir tree site 1 | place: USA:California | collected 2015-04-18
TTGTGGCGGCACCACCTGGTCCTTCCACTGCGCCCACCGTCCGCTGTTGGTGAACGAACCATCCTTCTCGATCCAGTGCGTGGTCGGGAGCATGAAGACTTCGGTCTTGACCTGGTTCGGGTCGACGCCGGGAGCGTGCCAGAACTCTGAGCTGGTGGTCGGCAGGGCATCCATCACCACCAGCCACTTGAGGTTCGCGAGCGCTGTCTGGACTTGATTTGAGTCCGGACCGATGCTGGCGGCCGTCATGCCGGACAGGATCACGCCCTGCATGGCGCCCTTGAGCGCCTGGTCGTAGATCGACATCCACGATGAGTTCTGGCCGGGCTTGGGCACGTAGTCGAACGCGAACTCGTTGGCTTTGGTCGCTGCGGCCCCATACCAGCCCTTGAGCAGGCTCACCATGAACTTGCGGTAGTTGGTCCCGAAGAAGTTCCACGAGTTGGGATCGGACTTCTTGGCCGCGCTCGCGGCCACGTAATCGTCGACGGTCTTCTGGCCTGGCGCCGGGATCCTCATGTATCCGGGCAGGAGCTCCCACGAGATGGCGTGGTCGGTGTTGCCCTGGATGTTGGCGTGGCCGCGCTCGGCGTTCATGCCGCCCCCGGGCCGGCCGATGCTGCCGAGCAGCAGCTGCAGCACCGCCCCCGAGCGAATCAGCTGGCCGCCGGTTGTATGGTGCGTCAGCCCCACTGCGTAGACGATGGTCATCACCTTGTCGGGCTTGCCCATCTGGCCGACCAGGTCGGCCACCTTGTTGAACTCGTCGACGGGGATCCCGGTGATGCTCGACACCATCTCCGGGGTGTAGCGCGAGTAGTGAGCCTTCATGAGCTGGAAGACCGAACGCGGGTGCTCCAGAGTCATGTCGCGGTTGGCGAACCCGCTGCTGCCGACCTCGTAGCTCCAGCTGCTGATGTCGTATGTCCGCTTGGGGGCGCTGTATCCCGAGAACAGTCCGTCCGTGAAACCGAATCCCTGCTTGACGATGAAGGACGCGTTCGTGTAGTTGCGCACGTAGTCGGCCTGGTAGAGGTCGCCCTGCAGAACGTGGTTGATGAGGCCACCGAAGTACGCGACGTCGGTGCCGGTGCGGATGCGCAGGTACATGTCGGCGACGGCCGACGTGCGCGTGAAGCGGGGATCCGCGTGGATGATCTTGGCGCCGCGATCGAGCTTGGCCCGCATGAACCACTGAAAGCCGACCGGGTGCGCCTCGGCGGGGTTGGCCCCGTTGATCAGGATGAGGTCAGCGTTCTTGATGTCGCGCCAGTGGTTTGTCATCGCTCCCCTTCCGAACGTGGCGGCCAAACTGACCACCGTGGGGCCGTGTCAAACCCTGGCCTGTTGCTCTAGGTGTACCAGTCCCAGGCCCCGCATCAGCTTGGTGGCGAAGTAGCCTTCCTCCGAGCTGAATGCGGCGCCACCCGCGAAGGCGATGCCTTCGGTGCGGTTGACGGTGTTGCCGTTTCCATCCGTGGCGACGAACGTGGCGTCACGCGACGCCTTGATGTTCTGGGCGATCTTGTCCAGGACGAAGTCCCAGGAGACGCTCTTCCATCCGGCCGCCCCGGGAGCACGGTACTGAGGTGATTCGACCCGGCGCGGCGATGTCGCCAGCTGCATCGCCGTCGCGCCCTTGGGGCACAGTCGCCCCTCGTTGACGGGGCTGTCGGGGTCACCTTCGATCTGAAGCAGCTGCACGCTGCCATCGGCGTTCTGGCGGGTGTAGGCGACCAGGGAGCACCCGACCGCACAGTAAGGACAGATCGAGTGAGACTCTTTGGCGCCGGTGAGCCGCAGGTTTTGCTTGACCTTGGTGGCGTCTGCCAACGCAATTTCGAAGCCGAGACCCGACGCAACCAGCGCGCCAGCCCCGGCGACGCCAAACTTCAGGACGTCACGACGAGTGACTGTCTGCAGGCGCTAACCCTCCGAAACAGCTAGCGGGAGTGGCTCGAAGCTAGCTCACGGCCGACAAAGTGTCAAGTTCCGCGGGCATTTGGCACACGCTCCATCGCGCCGCTCAGCCGGTGGCGATCAACAGGTCGGAGCGATCGTCCGGCTCGCCTGCGCTCCGCAGGAGATCGATCAGGCGCGGGTCCCAGGGCACGATGATGCCGCTGGCCCCGGCTGCCTGCAGCGTAGCGACCATGTGCGCCCAGCCCGCCTTGTCCGCGGGCACAGACACGTCGACCCACAACTCGAAGTCACCATCCCGCGCGCGCTTCGCCCGCAGCGCGCGCACTTCTTGATCGCCACCGGGCACGATGACGCCGTCCGCCAGGGCGGCAGATCTCTCGGCTTCGCCAGGCGTGTCGCAGATGATGAGGATCTTCGGTGAAGGCGAGTCAGAGCGCTGAGTCTTCGATTGCTGGACCAGCGCTTTCGTTTCGCGGCCGGGCCGCGTTCCGATCACAACTCGACCGCTGGTCAGCCGTCCGAGTATGTCCACCGCGGCCGGCCAGGCGGCCGAATCCCCAAGGGTCATGCCCAGCCGGGTCCGATGCGTCACCGCGGCGATCGCTCCGAGATGAATCCACGCCTCGGTCGATGCCTCGATCGATGTCTCGGTTGGGGCGTCAAGCCAGATCGAGTCTGCGCCCGCCGCCTCCAGAGCGGTCACGTCGGCCAGGTAATCGCCTATCCGCCCGGCGGCCGCCGGCAGCCTGACCGCAACCCGCAGCACGCGCTCACTGTAGCCCGGCTCGCCCCGATGAGTTGGAGGCAGCGCTTATCCTTGCCAGGTGGCAGCTGACGGATTCTCTGCCGAGGCGACGAGCCGGCTGTACGAGCTCGACCGGACCCACTGGCTGCACCCGCAGGGCGACCTCGGCGCTCCTCCGGGCACGATCCCCCAGCTGATGATGGCCGGCGGCAGCGGCGCCACCCTCACCGATGTCGATGGCCGCGAGTACATCGATGGCATGGCCTCGCTCTGGAACGTGAACGTGGGTTACGGGCGGACGGAGCTCGCCGAAGCGGCAGCAGATCAGATGAAGACCCTCGCCTTCAGCTCGGCGTACGGGGGTTTCAGCACAGCGCCCGCCATCGAGCTCGCCGCCAAGCTTGCCGACCTTGCGCCAGGGGACCTCGAGGTGACCTTTTTCGCCTCGGGTGGCGCCGAGGCCAACGACACCGCATATAAGATCGCGCGTCTCTACTGGCATCTCCGCGGCGAGCCGGAGCGCGTGAAGATCGTCTCCAGGCTTCGCGACTACCACGGCCTCACATTTGGCGCGACCAGCGCGACCGGCCTGGCCAACTTCTGGAAGGGGTTCGACCCGCTCGCCCCCGGCTTCCTGCACGCGCCCGCACCCGACCCTTACCGATTCTCCGGCGAGGGCTCTGCCGGCGCCGCATATGCCAAGGCGCTCGAGGAGGTCGTGTTGAAGGCCGGCCCGGCGACGGTCGCCGCGGTCGTCGCGGAGCCGGTGCAGGGCGCTGGGGGCGCGATCGTGCCGCCCGCGGATTACTTCCCGCTGGTGCGCCAGATCTGCGACAAGTACGGGCTCCTCCTGATCGCCGACGAGGTGATCACGGGTTTTGGGCGGACCGGCCGGTGGTTCGGGCTCCAGCACTGGAATGTGCAGGCCGACTTGATGGTCTTCGCCAAAGGCGTGACCAGCGGTTACTTGCCGCTGTCAGGAGTGATGCTGACCCGCTCGGTGCACGAAACGTTGAAAGCGGTGAAGGGGCCGTTGGCGCACGCCTTCACATACAGCGGGCATCCGACCGCATGCGCGGTCGCGCTGCGAAACTTGCGGATCCTCGAAGACGAGCACCTGGTGGAGCGGGCTGCTGAGAAGGGGGCGTACCTCCAGAAGCGGTTGCAAGACCTGCGCTCGCACGAAATCGTGGGCGACGTGCGCGGTCTGGGCCTGATCGGTGGTGTCGAGGTGGTGCGCGACCAAGGGACGAAGCAGTCGTTCGAACCTTCGTTGGGCGTGGCGCGCCGCGTCTGCCTGGATGCGCTCGAGCAGGGCGTGATCTTTCGGCCGCTGGCGGGCGACGTGATTGCCATATCACCCCCCTTCGTGATCAGCGAGGAGCAGATCGACCGCATCGTCATGGTCCTGGGCAGGGCAATCGCCCACGTCGAGAAAGAGCTCAAGGCCGGGGTGTAACCGGCTCGCTACGCCACGAATCCGTCTCGCCAGGTGGCATGGCGCGGCTCCCAGCCCAGTTCGCGTTTCGCCTTGGCGTTAGATGCCCCGCGGCCTCGCTGCATAGTCGCCGCGGCGAACTCTCCCGCGAGGAGCCCCACCAGCCACCCGGGCACGTGCATGGGCGCGCGCGCGCCCACATCACGGCAGAACGCGGGGATCCAATCGCGCGCCGGAGCGGGATCGTCGTCAACGATGTTGTAAGCGCCGTCGCCGCGCTCCAGCGCAACCACCGCCGCGCCCGCGGCGTCGTCGACGTGAAGGAACGAGAACACCCCGCCGCCGCTGCCGACGATCGGGAGCATCCGTCGCCGAGCCTGGCGCGCGAAATCGCCGTCGCCGTCGAAATAGGTTCCCGGTCCGTAAAGCTGGCCGTAACGCAGGGCCACGCCCGTGATCCCATCGGCCGAAAGGGCGAGGCGCTCGCCCTCGACCGTCGCGCGCACGGCGGTGCCGAAAGGCTCAGGCGCATGCAGGGCGAGCTTCGCATCCTCATCCAGCGCCGCAGGGCCCGCCGGCACATACATGAAAGCCAGCGACTGGTACACGAAGCGTCGCGCGCCCACCTCCTTGGACGCAGCCAGCAGCGTGCGCGTCGCCTCGACACGCAATCGAGATGTTCGCTCGTAGTACGGGCCCAGCTTGCGAGGGTTGTATCGCTGCGGCAGGTCGGTCAACTGGTTCATGACCGCCTCGGGTCGGAAGTCGGTGAGAGCCTTGCTCAGAGCCGGCGCATCGAGCGCATCGACCACCACAGGAATGGCACCGAGCGACTGGATCACGGAGCCCCTCGCCGTCGACCGAGTCGTCGCCGCGACCTGGTGGCCGGCTGCAACCAATTGTGGGATGAGGCGCCGCCCGATCACGCCGCTCCCGCCGGCGAGGAAGACCTTCACGCCATGCCCGCCCTCAGATCGACGATGAGCGCGACGGCCAGCGCGACGCAGATCAGCGCGAGCACCGGCAGATCCGTGGTCGGGTGGCCCCCCAGCCGGATGTCCTCGACGTGGGCGAGCAAATGGAGGACCGACGCGCCCAGGACTGCGATGAGCGGCGCGCGCAATGGCGCCCGCAGCGCGACCGGCACCGTCAGTGCCAAACCAAGCCCGACCTGGAATGCGCCCGCATCGTGGAGCAGGTGGATGTTGAGCGGTGCGAAGGTCGCCACCGCGCTGAAGAAGCTCAGCGGCGCCAGGTATGCCCAGGCGCCGGTCACCAGGTAAAAGACGCCGATGACTGCCCCGATCACACGCGCCAACCGCTGATCTCCCATCAACCCATTCTGTCAGCGCCACGGCCGACCAGACGCATAAGGTTGAGCGCGTGGGTGGGATCCCCGCTGAAGAGACGTTCGAGGGCACATTCCCATTTCGAGCGCACTTCACCACCAGGCCCGGCTTCCGAATGCACTACGTCGATGAGGGTGCCGGCGAGCCGATCATCCTGATCCACGGGGAGCCGACCTGGGCGTACCTCTATCGGAATTTCATACCCGACCTGGCGCGCCATTTCCGGGTGATCGCGCCTGACCACATGGGATTCGGGAAATCGGAAACGCCGGCCTCTGCCGATTACACCCTGGACCGCCACTCGCGCAACCTCGGCAGCCTGATCGAAGAGCTCGATCTGCGCGACATAACGCTCGTGATGCAGGACTGGGGCGGGCCGATGGGCGCCGTGGTCGCCTCGAGGTATCCCGACCGGATGAAGCGGTTCGTGGCCATGAACACCATCTTCGGCACCGATCGCAACGTGCGCGAGGAGCGCCTGACCCCATGGTTCGAGGCCATCAAAGCGATGGAGGAGGCGGGTCAGCTCGAGGCCGTTCTCGGCAACCTCCGGTACCTGGTCGGCGGCATCATGATGACGCTGGGGCTACAGCGCCGGGAGGTCGTGACCGACACGTGGCTGCAAGCCTATGCGGCGGCCTTCCCCACCCTCGAGGAATGCCGCGCTGCGATTGCATTCCCCCTGGAAGGCCTGCACGTGGAACGGATTCGCGAAACGTTGGTCGCCGCACTTCCAGGTCTGTTCAAACTTGGACAGGCGGGGGTGCCGGCAATGATGATCGAGGGCATGCGCGACCGCGCGATCTGGCCGCACGTGGCGATTGCCGGGTTCCGTGCCTTCTTCCCCAAAGGGACCGTTTACGAGCTTCCGAATGCCGGCCATTTCATCCAGGAGGACGCGCCCGAGACGGTCGTCCCGCTGATCGAAGAGTTCTGCCTGCGGACCCGCGCCGGCTGACTAGCGGCCGCCGGCTTCGCCGGTTGCCGGCGCGAGGATCACCAACGGAATCAAGCGTTGAGTCTGCGACTGGTAGCGGTCGTAGTCGGGCCACAGCCTGGTCATCTCCGGCCACAGCCGGCGTCGTTCATCAGCCGATGCCACCCGAGCCCTGGCCGGAAAAAGCCTGGTGCCGACCTGTACACCTACGTCCGGAGTCGCTTCCAGGTTGCGCAGCCAGGCGGGCGCGACGTCGCTGCCACCCTTGGATCCGACCACGACATAGTTGCTTCCGTCGCGGTGATACAGCAAAGCCGCGGTGCGTGGCCGACCGGTCTTGCGTCCCGTCGTCCGCAGCAAGAGCATCGGCGCCTTACCTATGCGCTGGCCGATTCGACCGCCCGAGTTTTCGTAGATGAACTGGTGCACCGCGAGCACCCGCAGGCCCACGGCTCGATCGAACGGAGTCATCGGCACAAGGTAAGTTTAGGAGCCTTGGCTTCAGGTCAACTGGCGACCTCGAATCGGATCGCCGGCAGCTCTGACAACAGGAGCGAGACCAGCTCCCGGTCCCACTGCTGGCCCGCGCCTCGCATCAAGGTCTCGATCGCTTCCTCCGAATTGCGCTTGGCCCTGTAGGGCCGATCGCTCGCCAGCGCGTCAAAGGCGTCGCAGACCGACACTATCCGGGCCAGGAGAGGAATCCGGTGGCCGGAGAGGCCGTCTGGGTAACCGCCGCCGTCGAAGCGCTCGTGGTGATGGCGGATGATGGGCAAGATGTCCGCGGCCGAAGGCAGCGACCTGACGATGCTTTCGCCGATGATCGGGTGCGCGCGCATCTGCCGTTCTTCTTCAGCATTCAGCGGTCCTGGCTTACACAGGATTGCGTCGGGCACCGCGATCTTGCCGATGTCGTGGATGAGGCCGCCGCGATACAACGCAATCAGGTCCGATTCCTGAAAGCCGAGTCGCGTGCCAATGTGAAGGGCGGTATTCGCCACCCGCTGGGGGTGGCTTTCCGTGTAGGCATCCTTCGCCTCCGCCGCCGCCGCCAGCGCGATGATGACCTGTTCTGAGCTGAGGCCAATTGGCAGTCGCATGCCTTATCAAATTATTTACGTGCTCCATTCACAAGTCACCATGTCGCGACACGGCCCGCGGGCCCTGAATTCGATAGTTTTCCAAGCCCTGAATTTCGGGGGGAGCCGGGCCCCTTAATTCACAGGGTCAGCAGCCTAGCTTGTCGGCCAGGTCCATGAAATCGCCGGCCTGCACATCAGCATGCGGATCTGGCAAGAGATCTGCACCGCCGTCAGGTCCTTTCTCGAGGGGCCGCTCGACAAATGCGGCTTTCATGCCCGCCGCCTGGGCGGCACGCAGGTCTGACTTGTGCGCCGCCACCATCATCACCTGGCCCGGATCGAGCCCAAGCGCAGACGCCGCGCCCAGGTATATCGCGGGATCGGGCTTGTAGTGGTGGAAGTCCTCCGCCGAGAGCAGACGCTGGAAGGGCAGGCCGGCGAAGGCGATCAGTGCGGCCTGCTGGGATCGATTCCCGTTCGACAGCGTCGCCACTGTGAAGCGTCGGGTGAGCCGCTCCAGACCACGCGCCGCGTCAGGCCACGGGGGCAGCCGCTCCCAGGCCAGGGTCAACTCGTCGCGGGTGGCCAAATCGAAGCCCTCGACTCCAAGCTCGCTCAGGACCAGATCCAGTGACGACCGGTGGAGCCGATCGAAGTTGGTCCACGGCAGCTCGCCGCGCCGGACCCGATCCATTGAAGGCACGTACAGCGCCCGCCAAGCATCAGCCAGGCGCTCCCAAGTGCCGTCCACACCAGTGAGCGCGCCGAGGCGTCGAGCCTCGGCGGCCACTCCGGAACGCCAATCCACGCAGGTGCCGAACACGTCGAACGTCAGCGCCCGCACGCCGCTCAAATCACCCAGCGAACCCGCCACGTGAATCGAGTCTATCGGCGCCTGAACCTACTGTCGTATTCCGCGAAGTAACGCTGAATCACCGAAAGTTCGAAGCTGGCGAGGATTGCGCTGGGCGGCTCTCGCTCGAGAAGGAAGTCGAAGCTCCTCGCGACGAGGCTTTCCACGTCTTCGCGTTCTGTGCCATCCCCCCAACGCTCGATGTCGGCTCGTCGGACCGTAACGATGTGCCGGGTGCGCCGGCCGGATTGGTCAACGGTGACATCGCACAGCCAATGTTCGTCTCGGGCTTCGGCGTGCACCTCGACCATCGAACAGAAAGCCTAAGTCGGAGCCGGGTCGATGCGCGCTGAGTGGAATAGAGCGTCCTCCTGGCGGGTTGCGGAAGTTGCGGGGTCAACTATCACCAAGGAGGCTGTCGATGAGCAACTGGAAGTTTGATCCGATGCATACGCAGGTCGAGTTTTCAGCCAAGCATCTCGGCATGATGACCGTTCGAGGACACTTTGGCGAGGTCACGGCGACGGGAGATATTCATCCAGAGCACCCGGAACGCACGACCGTCCAGGCCACCATCAACACTGCGAGCATTCGCACTCACAACGAGCAGCGGGACAAGGATCTGCGGTCCTCCAACTTCCTGGAGATCGAAAAGTATCCGACGATGACTTTCAAGAGCACCAAGCTCGAGATGACGGGCCCCGACAGCGCGACCTTGACGGGCGACCTGACCATCAAGGGCAACACTCACCCAGTCACCCTCAAGGTGGTCAAGTACGGCGAATTCAACGACCCCAACATGGGCCACCGGATTGGCTACGCGGCCGAGACGGAGATCAACCGCAAGGACTTCGGCATGAAATTCGACGTGATGCTGGATGGCAAATTCATCGTGAGCAACGAGATCCAGATCAACATCGAAGGCGAGATCATCGAGGTGCCCGCGAGCCAGACGGCCTGAACCGCACACGCCTATAACGAGGACGCGAGGGCAAACGGCCGCTCGCGTCCTCGGGAGCGACATGTCTCAGGCCGTCACGGGTAGCCCACCACCGTGACCGGCGTGTCCGGGTTGGCAATCGTGGACGAACCTCCGATCCCATTGATCACGCTCAGGATGCCGCCCTTCCCGTTCACCGGGTCGAGAAAGATCGTGAGCAGATCGTGCAGGCTCCCGGCCGGAAGAGTCGCAGGCGCCTCAAACGCGTTAGCCGCGTAGATGTTCAATCCACGGTTGAAGAACGAGTAGCTGCCCATCCCGTACCCGTGGAAGCTGGTCACGGTATCGCCGACTTTGAACGCGGCCCAGCCGTCGACCCCGACAGCCTCCGTCCAGGCCGCCTGGCTCGGCACGTCGTAGGGCATCTCGTTCTGGAAGAAGACGTCGGTGCCGCCGTTGCCGTTCCAGATCACCTCGTACTTCTGGAAGTGCTCAACGAAGAGGCCGTAGGCGGTCACGTTGTCGCCGTTGACGATGACTCCGGTATCAGCCGTGTTGGCGGTCCAGCCGACGCCATTGCCATGATCCGCGCGCCAGGCCCAGATGTCGTCGAGGATCACGTTGTTGCTGTTGACGACGAGAGCGGTCGAAGCCTTGCCCGGCGCGGCCCCGCCGATCCGGAAGAAGACGTCATACAACCCTGAGGGGTCCGACGCTTCGTTGTCGCTGCGAGCGTGACCGCTTCCGATCTGCAGCAGGACCGGTGAGGTTGACGAGCCGGCGTCGAACATGACGCCGGAGATCAGCATCCCCTTGGCGCGAGCCACGTTCATTGAGACGATTCCGTTTTCGGGAACGAGGGTCGGAAACCCGAGACCGAGCACGATGCTGTCTGGCCGCGTGACTTCGATCGTCTGTTCGAGCTGGTAGACCCCCGGGGTCAGGATTAGATTCTTGCCGCGCTGGATGGCGGTGTTGATGGCGGCGGCGGAATCAGCCGGAGTGGCGATGAAGAACTGGTCGATGGGAATCGAGGATCCAGGCGTCGGGCCCGACGCCCACGTCGTGCCGGCGGTGTTGTATTGCACCGAGGGCACGAACACGTTGTATTTGCCCGTCGTGTCCAGATACAGGTAGGGCGCTTCGCGGGTGACGGGGCTGGTCGCCAGCGTCGTGTAGTGATTTCCACACGTGAAGCACTCCGCCGGCGCGCCCACCACTCCGGAAAAGACCTGGTTCCAGACTCCATTGATCCAGAAGTCGATCTTGCTGTTCCTGGTCACCCACTGCTGCTGCGAGCCGTTGAGGACGACGCCCAGCTTCGAGTCCGCGACGAACCCGCCGCTGGCGAAAGCCTTCGGACCGCAGTAGTCCATGAAGGTGGTGAAGCCGTTGACCGCAACCCGCCTTATCGGTGAGGCCTGGGATACCGCCCAGATCTCGTTCGACTGCTCACAGAAAGGGCCGCCGGGATCGGGCGGCGCGGGCACGTAGCTCGGGTTCTTCGCCCGGGTGACGTTGATGGTCAGGTTCGAAAGCGAACGCCAGAAATTGGTCAGCGCGAAGCAGCCGAAATTGGTACCGGTGCCAGAACAGACGCTGTTGAAAACCTCGATCTCTCCGTTGATGACGACGTCGCCTGGTGACTGGCCGAGGCCAGCCACGCTCGTGTAATAGCCGACCTGGAAAATGAGCGGATTGTCCGCGGATCCATATGTCCCCGGCTCGAAAAGGATGGCGTCCCGCCGCGAGCCGAACTCGTTGTGGACCTGCGCGTCGGAGATCTCATTCAGCACCGTCTGGATCGCGCCCTGGTCCATCCCAGGATTGAAGATGTGAACGCCGGCGCCAAAGTTCGGCGCCGCCGGTGCATCGGCGACAGCCGGTGTGGTCGCGGCAAAGGCAGCGGCGACGATCGCGCCGGCTACAAGGACACCACGAAATTTACGCATGCCCATCTCCTCATCTCCTCAGCCGATAAATCCACCCCTCCGCGTGCATCCGCAGCTCCCCTCCACTACTTCATCGCAGCACCACCTCCGCAGTCAACCTGAGGTCCCGCGACGAGCGGCCGGCGCGCAGCGTGTACGTCCCCGGTTTCCAGACCCACTCGCGGCGCTCCTCGTCGAAGCGTGCAAACAGGCGCGCCGGCACCTTCAACCGCACCTCTGACCTCTCACCGGGGCCGGCTCCGACGGCGGCGAACGCCGCCAGGACGCGCAGCGGCCGCGTCTGATCGTCATCCGGTCCGTCGAGGTAAACCTGCACCACCTCCCGACCGGCACGCGCGCCTGAGTTGCGGACAGTCACGATCAAGGCAAGGTCCTCGCCGGCTGCGATCGACCCTACACCCGGCTTTAGCGATTCGTACGTCCAATCCGTGTAGCCGAGTCCGTGGCCGAAGCCAAACAGCGGCTCGATCTCGCTCCGGTCGTACCCGCGATAACCCACCAGCAGGCCTTCGGCGTAAACGAGATCGCCCGCTTGAGGCTCGGCGCGCAGAACCGGCGAATCCGCCTCGGCGCGTGGCACCGTCACAGGAAGGCGGCCGGCCGGCTCGGCGACACCGACCAGCACGTCAGCGAGCGCATCCGCAAACGCCTGTCCGGGAAACCACACCTGGATGATTGCCGCCACCTGATCGGCCCACGGCATCAGCACCGGCATCCCTGAGTTGACCACCACCACCGTTTTGGGATTGGCGGCGGCGACACGCCGAACCAGCTCATCCTGCCGGCCGGGTAGGAGCATGTTCTCCCGGTCGTAGCCCTCACTCTCAGTGCCATCGGCCGACCCGACCACGACCACTGCGACGTCCGCGGCGGCAGCGGCAACCACGGCATCGGCCATGAGCTTGTCATCTTCTTGTTTCGGGGCGATGCCGATGCGCAGCGTCGCGAAACCCGAATGCGGCCCTCTGGCGTTGGGATGGTGCTCAACCCGCAGGTCGACGTCGCGGCCGGCCTGGAGCTGCAGCGGCACGCGAAGCTCAGGTGGCTGCGATAGCGCCTGCACAGAGTCGCGGCGAAGGTCGGTCTTGGCTTCCGCGATCGGGGTACCGTCGACGAGAACTCGCAGCCGCCCGACGCCGGCGACTCCCAGCACGTGTGGACCATCGACACGAGCGCGGTACCGAGCCCGCATCACCACCTCTGAGTCCGGCATGTGCACGGCCGCGGGAAGGTCGTCCCACCAGGTGATGACGTTGCTTGGGAAGCGAGCATCGCTCACGACCGCGCCGTCGGCGGTGCGAACCTCCACGCGAACCCCCGTCTCGCCGCTCACGGGGTCGTGGAGGCTTCCGTCAGCCGGGACGGCGATGGTCGCGCTCGTGATGCAGCCCTGATGGACGCTGACGTAGGTGTCCAGCGCTTCGCCCAGCGCGACCGCGAGCTCTGTTCCAGCGATCGGGAGGACGCGGACGCTGCCGCCTCCCTGGGTCTGAGGCTCAACCGCATTGGGGCCGATGAGCGCGATCCGCTCGACGCTGCCGCTTCGGATGGGAAGCAGCTCCCGCGGGTTGGTCAGCAGAACGAAGGATCGACTGGTGACCTGACGCATCAGAGCGGGGTCAACAAGCGCTCGTGAACCGGCGTAGTGAGGCGGATTCCCATCGATCGATCCGTTCAGAGCGCCGACCCGTTGTGCGAGCCCGATCAGTCGCGCGACTTTGTCGTCGATGTCGGACTCGGCCACCTTGCCGGCCTTCACCTCTGCCACCAGCTGATCACCCCACGGTCCGTGCGGTCCGGGCATGACGAGGTCGAGGCCGGCCTGCGCGCTGGGCACGGTCGTATACGCGGCCGACCAGTCGGAGACCACCACGCCGCGGAATCCCCACTCCGTCTTCAGCAAATCGTGGAGCAGGGTTCGATTGGCAGTCATGAAGGCGCCATTGACCGAGTTGTAGGCCGCCATCACCAGCGCGACGTTTGCCTCGGCGACGCATGCTTCGAATGGAGGTAGATAGAGCTCCCTGAGCACGCTCTCGGCGACGAGCGCGTCGTAGCTTCGGCGCTCAGTCTCCGAATCGTTGGCGACAAAATGCTTGACGGTCGCGGCGACCCCGGCCTCCTGCACGCCGCGCACGTAAGCCACAGCGATGCGCGCGCTCAGTACCGGGTCTTCAGAAAAGCACTCGAAGCCGCGACCGCTTAGCGGCGTGCGGACGATGTTGACGGTCGGGGCGAGCAGCACGTCGACGCCCCTGGCGCGGGTCTCATGACCGAGGGCGAGGGCCAGGTCGTGAACGAGCTGCTCATCCCAGGTCGCGCCGAGCGCGACGGGACAAGGCAGGGACGAGGATGGCCGGGCGGGATCGAAACGCGTTCCGCGGACGCCGGCCGGCCCGTCAGAAAATACGATCGGCCGCAGGCCGAGCGCGCTCTCGCCGTAGAGCTGCCAGCTGTCGGCGCCGGTCAGCAGGCGCACCTTCTGCTCAAGGCTGAGCCGACCGAGGCCGGAATCATCGTCGCGGATAACTGATTTGGCGCTGCTCATGGCTCCTTTCGATTGCGGGTGATGGGTGAGGTCCGGCCGGCGAGGTGCCGGCCGGACAGGTTGCTTCTCGTGATGAGCGCGAGATCTGACGCGGTTAGGACACAGGCTTGAGTTGCATGAGGATGTACGGCATCTGCGGGTCGCTCGGTGACGGGTTCATGTATGGGTGCGATTGGTTGGGCCAGCCCGTGTACTTGGCGCTGCTGAAAACGTTCCAGTCCGCGCCGTAGAGCAGCGGAGCGTCCGGAACTTCGGTCGACATGATCTTCTCGAGCTGCTGCACGACCGGGTAGAGGGAGGCGGTGTCGCTGGGGTCGGTGCTCTCGTACTTCCGGAGGGCAGCGTCAGCGTCGGCGTTGGACCAGCCCTGGTAGTGCGCGACCGAGTTCGCGTCCTTGCTGTCGAACCAGTTCTGATACTGGATGTACGGAATGCTGCCGCCGTTGCCCCAGTGGATGGCCGTCTGCCACTGAGAGGGCTGTGAGGTGATGTTGGTGTTCCAGTCGGAGTACCCCTGCGCCGGCTTCGTGGTCACGTCCATGCCCAGTGGCTGGAGCTCCTGTGACATGAGCGCGGCATTTTCCCAGTAGTCGGAGAAGGGAACCGGGTCGTAGACCGAGAACTTGATGATCTGGCCACCCTTGGTCCAGCAGTTGGCCGTATTGCTGCCGTCACAGTTGCCGCCGGACTTGAAGACTCCCTTGGCGCTGTCGTAGCTGGAGGTGGCGGGAGGGGTCCAGCCGGCGTTCTTGAGGATCTCGTATACGTCCATCCCCTTGGGCAGGTTGTTGGCTGCGGCCGTCGCCGCGTCCGGAACGCTGCCCCCGATGGCGAGGTCGTTCTTCATGCTGCCGTCGGCGGGAAGAAAGGCGTTCTGGTTGGGGAGGATGAGCCCGCTCGATGATGTCGCGGGGTTCTCGTAGCCCGACTCACCCAGGAGGGCGAGCGCGTTGCGGTCGACGCCATAGCTGACCGCCTTGCGGACCGCCGCTTCATTGATGCCTGTGGCGCCGCCGTTGCCAGCGTTCAGGTTGAACCAGAGCGTGACGGTGCTGCCTGCGGCAAACCAGGCGTGGTTGGTGAGGGGATTGAGGTTGACGTAGTTCGCGTAGACGTTCGGGATGTCATTTCCGGCCCAGTCCAGCTGGCCGCTCACGAGCGCGTCGCTGGCCGCGGCGTTGGTAGCTATGGAAGGTGTCCAGATTGCGGATTCCGGTGGAGTCCCGCCCCAGTAGTTCGGGTTCGGCTTCCACTTGATCACAGAGCTGGAGTAACTGTCGAGCATGAATGGCCCAGTGCCCAGCGGAACCTTGATCGTCACCGTTGGGTCTTGAGCGATCTGGTTCGCCACGGACGCTTTCAACATGAAGGTGTTGCTGAGAATGTTGAACAGACCCGTGTACTGCGCCGACTGGAAATGCAGGGTCACGTTGTTGCCGCTGACCGTCGGGTCCGACGCCTGGGTCGGAACGCCACGGGTGTTGGCCTTCGGGTTCTGAAGCATCTTGAAGGTGGCGGCGACGTCCGCCGGACCAAAGGCCGAGCCGTCACTGAACTTCACGCCCTGACGGATCGTGACCTGGAGGTCTTTGCCGCTGTTCTGGAATGCGTACGAGAGCGCCAGCCAGGGGTGAGTGCCGGCCGCGGTGGCATCGAGCTGGTCGAACTCGATCAGCGGCTCGTTGACGATGCTCCGGGTGCCCATGCTGGACGCAACCGAGTTGTTGTCGTAGGGGTTGAAGTCTTCCGAGAAGGTGACCCCGGTGGTCGGCTCGGCGATCAGGGGTTTCCCTCCCGACGTCGTCGATGTCGAGGTCGCGTTGCAGGCGACTGCAAGGAGCAGCGCCGCCACGCCGACCAGGCTTGTCATGACTCTCCGATTCATCTATCTGTCACCTCCGTGACGCTTTGAATTTGCTGACGGAAACACTCCCCACGGATCAAGCAAGACGGCGGAGACCGAAACGCCAGACGCACATCCATCCTTCCTCACCTCTTTTGTTTCTCCATGTCGAGTAGGCCGGCAGGAGCTGAAAACGCGCCGTTTTCGCTTGCGCCTTGTTCTCCAGGCTGACCATGAAGCCAGCACGCGGCGATATGGCCCGACGAGACGGCGAAGCTCGGCGGGACCTGGCGTTTGCAGATGTCCATGGCATACGGACACCGGGGGTGGAACCTGCAGCCGCTCGGCGGGGCGGACAGGCTTGGCGGCGCTCCGCGCGCCGCGAGTTTGGCCGGCTCTGCGCGATCGGGATCGGGAGCAGCGGAGAGGAGGAGCTGCGTGTACGGGTGCGCGGGGTTGTCGGTCAGGGTGACGCTCGGCGCCGCCTCGACGAGCTGGCCGGCGTACATGACCACGATGGTGTCGGCCAGGTAGCGCGCCGAGGCGATGTCGTGGGTGACATAGAGGATCGCCAGGTGCTCACGGTCGCGCAGGTCGGCCAACAGGTTGAGCACGCCCAGGCGGATGGACACATCGAGCATCGATACCGGTTCATCGGCCAGGAGCACGCGGGGGCGCACAGCCAATGCCCGGGCGATCGCCACCCGCTGCCGCTGCCCGCCTGAGAGCTCGTACGGGAACTTGCTGGTGAAATTTTCGGCCGGTTTCAACGCCACGCGATTGAGCAGCTCCGCGATCGCTTTGTCCACGTTGCCGCCGGTCATGTGATGGATCTGCAGGGGCCGCATCAGGTGGTGGCGGATCCGGTGCACGGGGTTCAGTGATGCGAATGGGTCCTGGAAGATCATCTGCACCTGCGCGGCGTAAGACCGCGGCCGTCCGGAGGGGGCGGGTTTGCCGTCGAGCAGCACATCGCCGCCATCGGGTTTGATGATCTTGGCCAGCATCCGGGCGACTGTCGTTTTTCCGGCTCCGCTCTCACCCACCAAGGCGGTTACCTTCGCCGCGTCGAGTCGCACGGTCACGTTGTCCACCGCATGCACCCGAGTTTTGCGGGCAAGCGGACTCCGGCCTTGCTTGACTGAGAATGACTTGACCAGGTCGCGACCCTCGAGGACGGGCACGTTCACCTCCCCACCCCGCGAGCCAGGGCTGGATCCGGCAAGGCAAGCTCCGCCGGGACTGTCGCGGCGTCTCGGTGCAGCCAGCAGGCGACTTCGCGCGCATCCCCATCAAGCGGCGCCATGCGCGGCAGCTCCAGTCGGCATTTAGGCATCGCCCAGCGGCAGCGAGGATTGAAGGGGCAGCCAGATGGCAGGTCATGCAGGTCGGGCGGCGACCCTGCAATCCCCTCCATAGCCACCCTCGGCCCGTGCAGCGGCGGGAAGCAGTGAAGCAAGCCGTGGGTGTAGGGCAGGCGCGGCGCTCGGAACAACGACGCCGCCGGCGCGCGCTCCATGAGCCGGCCTGCGTACATCACGTCGATCTCGTCCGCCAGCTCCACCAGCAGCGAGAGGTCGTGGGTGATGAAGAGAGTGGCGAACCCGATGCGATCGCGCAGGCCGATCAGCTCCTCGATGATCTCGCGCTGGGTGACCACGTCGAGGGCCGTTGTCGGCTCGTCCAGGATCATCACCTGGGGCTCGAGGGCGATGGCCATCGCGATCATGGCGCGCTGGCGCATGCCGCCGGACAGCTCGTGCGGATAGCTGCGGAGCCGCTCGGCGTTGATCCCGACCATGTCGAACAGCTCGGCTGACCTGGCCCAGCGCTCGGTGGCCGAGAGGTGCGGGCGGTGCACCTGCAGCAGGTCATCGAACTGGGCGCCGATCGTGATGACGGGATTCAGGGCATTGAGTGAGCTCTGCAGCACGACCGCGATCTCCGACCATCGAAGGGCGCGGAGCTCGTCGTCATCTGCCGCGAGCAGATCGATCGTCCCCACGGGCCCGTCGCCGCTGATCGGTTTGGAGTGAAAAAGCACCTCGCCCGCGGTGATGACGGCCGGGGCACGAAGCAGGCGGATGGCGGCCAGGGCAAGCGTGGTCTTGCCGCTGCCGCTCTCGCCCGCGAGGCCGAGCACGCGACCTCGGCGAAGCGTCAGATCGCAGTCGACGACCGCGTGGACGGCCTCATCGCCGCAGCCGTAATCGATGCTGAGGCCACGGATCTCGAGCACTGGTTCTCCAGGCCCGTCCCCGCTCGCGGGGAGATCGGACTCGCGCAGCGAGGCCGGGTGGGGACGATCGCGTAAAACTGGCGTCAATCCGAGCTTGGGACGGCGGCTGATGCCGGCTTTCCTTGCAGCCTCGCGTGAGAGACCCGCGGCGCGCAGCCGAGGGTTGATGAACTCATCGATGCCGAAGTTGAGCAGCGCGAGGCCCGTCCCGAGAAGGGCGATGAAAACGCCTGGCGGCGCCCACCACCACCACCACCCGCTGCGCACGGCGTTGTTGGCGAATCCTTCGCGCAGCATCTCTCCCCAATTCCACAAGCCGGGTGGCGATGATGTCGGCGAGCCGGCGAGGCCCAGGAACGCGATCACGACATACGCACTGATGGCCGAGAGGCTCGTGAACAGGAACGAAGCAGCGACGATCGGGATGAGGTTGGGCAGGACCTCGACGAGGATGATCCGCGAGCGTCCCTCGCCAGAAACCCGGGCCGCCTCGACGAAGTCGCGGTTGCGCAGCGACAGTGTTTGAGCGCGCAACGTGCGGGCGGTATACGCCCAGGTCGTGACCGCGATGATGGCCGCCACGAGCACGATGCTCGAGCCTGCCGCCGGCACGTAGTTTGCGATCACGATCAGGAGCGGAAGCCCGGGAATGGCGAGAAAGACATTGGCGACCAGCGATAGACCTTCGTCCGCGCCCCCTCCGAGGTAGCCGGCGCTCACGCCGATCACCACGGAAAGGACGGTCGCAATCGCAGCGGCGAGCAGGCCGACGAACAGCGTTGCCTGCGTCGAGGACAGCAGCTGTGACCACGCGTCTTGCGCGAACACGGTGGTGCCGAGCCAGTGGGCGGCCGATGGAGCCAGCGGAAGCGGGTAAAACTGGGCCGGGAAGTCGGTGCCAGGGCCGGTGCCGGGCACCAGGACATGCTGCACCCAGTTCTTTTCGTCTGTGGTGTTGGGGTTGTATGGGGCCATCCAGCGGCCGAGGACGGCCAACACTGCAAAGACGGCCAGGATCACCAGCCCGGCGAGCACCTTGGGTGAGCGCGGTATGCGCAGGATCCGAGTCCGATGGAAGATCGGCACCGCGCTTGGTCCGGCGCCTGGCGAAACCGCGATCAGTGAGGTGCTGTTGATCGTCATCGGCTCAAGCGACCTGCCGCGCCCGAGGATCGATGAGGACATAGACCACGTCCGCCAGAAGATTGGCGGCCAGTACCACCAGCGTGATGACTACAAAGATCCCCTGTACCAGCGAGTAGTCGAGCTTCCCGAGGGCGTCGAAGAGATGGAAGCCGATCCCGGGATAGTTGAATACGATCTCAACCAGGATCTGGCCGGCGACAAGGAGACTGATTGCGATCGTGAAATTGGCCACGACCGGCAGCAGTGCGTTGCGGGCCGCATACCAAACCACCTTTCGGGCAGGCAGGCCCTTGGCCGCCGCGACCAAGACGAAGTCTTCGTCCATGGTCGTGACCATGTTGTTGCGCATCGCCAGGATGAATCCCGCCATCGAGGCCAGGATCACGGTCAATGCGGGCAAGATCGCGTGGGTCAAGACGCTCTCGATGTACGGGAGGTTCGGCCCCGGAGTAACCGCATAGATGTCGTAGGCGAACAGGCTTGGGAACCATTTGAGCATCGTGCCGGTCTGGCCGAAGACCAACACGATCACCAGTGCGAGAAAGAAATAGGGAACCGCCTGAAAGAATGTGGCGCCGGGCAAGATCCAGTCGACCCACGAGCCACGGCGCCAGGCGATCAAGACGCCGATCGCGGTGCCGCCGACGAAAGCGATGGTCGTGGCGACCAGGAGCAGGCCCAGCGTCCACGGCAGGTACTGGAGGATGAGACTGCTCACCGGCGCGTTTTCTGACCACGAGTGCCCGAGGTCGCCGTGAGCGAGGCTGCCGATGTAAGTGGCGTACTGGTCCCACAAGCTCGCGTGGACGTTGTAGCCAAGCTGCTCTTCGATGGCCATGACGCACTGGGAGTTGCAGTTGCCGGATTGCGATGCCCTGGCCACTGCGCCGGCGACCGGGTTCCCAGGCACCACCCGTGGCAGCAGGAAGCTGACGGTGAGCGCCACCCATGCGGCCAGGAGGTAAACCCCGAGCCTGCGCAGGATCGCGCGCATCGCCTACTTCCTGTGCCCGGCGAGCGGTGCCGGGCTCTGAGCCGGAGTCGACGTGGGTGTGCAGCCGCAGCTCTCGCGGACGATGAGCTCGACCGGGAGGACGGTGTCGGCCTTGCCGCCGCCGGCGCTGATCCGCGAGTAGACGATGTCGAACGCCTTCGCCCCGAGCTCCTGCATCGGCTGCCGGACCGTGGTCAGGGGCGGATGCAGGTGACGGGCCACCGGCACGTCGTCAAACCCGGTGATCGCAACGTCCTGGGGCACCCGGACCCCGCGCTGGGCGAGGGCATGGATCACACCTAAGGCTGTCTGGTCGTTGGCGCACAGGATGGCGCGCGGCAATTTGCGACCGGCATCCAGCAGCGATCCGATCACGCTCGCGCCACCCGCCGCGCTGTAGTTGCCTTGCCAGGCCGGCCCCGTCTCGAAGCTCGCCCCTACAGCGGCAGCCTCTTTTTCGAATGCGCGCGAACGCGTCCGGTTGTCGGGGCTGTCGGCACGCCCGGAGACATAGCCAAGACTTCGATAGCCGTGGTGGGTCACGAGGTGACGAACCAGGGCCCGAATCCCGGACTCGTTGTCGCATCGGACGTTCAAGGAAGCGGGGGTAGGCGTACCGGCCAGGGTCACGACCGGGACCATGTCAGCCAGCCGGGCGATTCCGGCCGCCGACAGCATCCGGTCGTGGAGGATGAGGCCGTCAGCCTTGACCGCCAGAGCTGAAATCCTTGCCGCCACGTTGTCATCGTTGAATCCGACGGAGCTGATCAACAGATCGAATCCCCGACGCTGTGCCCCCACCTCGATGCCCCGATTGATGACGTCGATGAAGAGGAAGCTCTCGTCCTCGCCTTCGAAGAGTTCCTCACTCCCGCGCCGGAAGACGACGCCTATGACCTCTTTGAGCCCGTTGGATAGAGCGCGCGCAGCGCCGTCGCGTACGAAGCTGAGCTCGCGCACCGCGCGCATGACGCGCTCGCGGGTCTCAGCACGAGGGCTGCCCTGGCCGTTGAGGACTCGGGACACAGATGCGATGGAAACGCCCGCGCGACCGGCGACGTCATATATGGTCAGGGTCCCTTTGGGTTTCTTCGACTGTGGCATCCAGGCCTGCTACCTGCCCCCTTGTGTCGGGCGACCCGCACACGCGGTAAGCGCTTACCGGTAAGCGCTTACCGGATTATATGCAGCCGTGGCGAACTGTCAAGGATGAATCTGTGCGCCGCACACCGGAGGGCTCGCGACCACTCGATGCTGACCCGCCGACGTATTTCAACCGCGGCCCTGCTCGGACTTCAGCGGCCGGCTGAGGATCGCGCATCGGCGACTTCCACCGCGCCGACGCCCACCAGAAGCAGCCACGCGCCGGTCACCATGAAAATGAAGGACGACATCATCCCCAGTCCGACGATGTAAAGCCCCCATGCATTCCCGAAGAGCACGACTATTGCACCCGCCTCCTCCAGCAGCAGGCAGGCAAAGCTGCCGACGGTTCGGAGCAACACTCCGCGGTCGGCGCTGCGCATTGCCTGCCGGATGCTCGAGTAGAGAAGGAATTCGACGACCGTGAGCACGCCGATGAGCTCGAGCGCGACAGCCCACAATCTCTGATCGCCCATGAGCACCAGGCCGCAGCGAATGAAGACCGCGGTCAGACCCATCAGGATGGTGCGCGCGCGATGTCTGTGGACCGGGTTCGTCGTGATCTCATCGAGATGCAGGGTCATCGCCACGAAGATCAGGCCGGTGAGGGCTGCCGAGCCGCCGCCAACCATCACGAAGTAGTCGTGCCAAGAGCTGATGCCCGGCATCTAATTCCTCATTTGCGGGGCAGGATCGGCCATCGGCAATGCGGCGGCTACCGTCATCCAGGTCCTCCACTGGTGAAGGAGAAACGCAATCGCCAGCACGAGCGCGCCCGCCGCACCGGCGCCGATCGACACCAGCGCCGGCGGCGCTGCGAAGTAGGCGAACGTCAGCGCCAGGAACACGCCGCCGACAACTGAGTTCACGATCGCGACGGTCGCGGCGGCAGCTGGGCTGCCTCGGGGATGTCGACCTTAGCCGCCACGGCCGGAAAGGTACTCCTACGCCAACCAGGGCGCTGCTTTCGAAATTGAGCCTGGACTGCTTTAAGGGTCGTGCGTCGGCCCTAGCCGGCCCACTCTGGGCAAGCGTGACATGGGCAGCCGGGTTGTCCCGGCTGCGACTTGTTTTCCTATGCGTCTCCCTCTCGTGGCCAGGAGCAATCATTTCGAAAATCCCATCCCGGGAGGGAGAGCAGGGGCGCGAATCCGGCCGCGTCGACGATTCCAGAGAAAGCACGACCGGAGGGCCGGCCGTTGAGCGCCCCGATGAGAGGGAGCCGGGCACGGGTCCCTCTCATAACCTGCGCGATCTCGCTACACGGGGGATGCGAGGCGCTCGTGCACCAATCTGACGACCATCGCGCCTTCGCCGACCGCGGTCGCAACCCTCTTGATGGACGCATGCCTGACGTCGCCGACCGCGAAGATGCCCGGCTGGCTCGTCTCCAGGAGCAGAGGCGTCCAGCCATCCGTCGCGGTCAGGTCTGACCCCGTGACGATGAATCCGTCCTCGTCGAGCTGCAGGCACTCCTTCAGCCAGTCGGTGTTCGGCTCGGCGCCGATGAACGAGAAGAGGCCGCACGCCGGCAGCTGCGATCGCTCCGCGTCCGCTGTCTCGATGACGACGGCTTCGAGCACGGTGGCACCCACCAAGGCCTTGACCTGGGTCCGGGTGTGGAGGGTGATGCGAGGATTGCGCTCGATCTGGTCGATCAGGTAGCGCGACATCGTGGCGTCGAGCGAATCGCCTCGGATCAGGTGATGCACGTCGAGGCGCCGGCTGAGGAAAACGGATGCCTGGCCGGCCGAGTTCCCCCCTCCGACCACGACCACAGCCCCAGTGCACTTCTGCGCTTCGACCTCGGTGGCGGCGTAGAAGACACCCGAGCCTTCAAACTCAGCCAACCTTTCGACGGGAAGCCGCCTGTACCTGGCGCCGGTCGCCACGACGACCGCCCGAGCTCTCAGCGCTCGGCCGTCTGTCAGATCGACGCTGTGAATACCGCCGATCGAGCTGAGGGACCTGGCGTTCGACCCGACCAGGATTGCGGCCGAGAACTTCTCGGCCTGGAGCGCGGCGCGAGCAGCCAGCTCCGCGCCCGAGAGGCCGGCCGGGAACCCTAGATAGTTCTCGATCCGTGACGAGGTTCCCGCCTGTCCTCCCACGGCAACCGCCTCCACGACCGTCGTCGACAGGCCCTCAGATCCGCCGTAGACAGCAGCGGCGAGACCGGCCGGCCCGGCGCCGACGACCAGCAGGTCGCACACCTCTTCGAGATCCAATGAATCAGCCCGGATGCCGAAGACCGAAGCCACCTCTGCCAGCGAGGGATTGCGCAGGATAGGTTGACCCGCCACGAGGACCAGCGGGATGTCCACCACCGTGAATCCGAAATTCCGCAGCAGGGCTTCCGCGCGAGGAGCGGCGTCGACATCGATGAACGTGACCGCGCACCGGTTGCGCGCAAGGAGGTCGAGGATTTCTCGAGTGGCGTCATTGAATCGAGATCCGATCACCTTCGGCCCGGTGCCCAAACGCAACAGCAGCGAATGTCGCAGCAGAAACGCGCGGACCACTATCTCGCTCAGGGCGACGTCTTCACCGATGACGGCCCGGAGCTGAGCGAGCGGCACCTTTAGCACTCGACTGGCAACCGCCGCTTTCGCGGTGACGTAAGCGCCTTCGTTGCTGAGGATGTTCATGACCCCGACGAACTGGCCGGGATTGAAGACGGTGCTGGTGGTTTCTCCGGAGTCTCCGAAGTGCGCAACCGCTTCCACCTTACCCGTCAGCACCAGCACGAAATCAGAGCCGCGTTCCCCTTCTCGGAAAAACACATGGCCCGCGGGAACGCTTTCCTCGACCCCGTAGCGGCTGAGCTTGGCGACCTGGGCCTGGTCCAGGATCGGAAACGCGCCGGCGAAGTCCTCTTCCTCTGCTTGCGCGCCCACGCGGCCCAGCGCCACCGTGATTGGAACCGGGGGCGACTCAGTCGTCTTCGACGGAGCTCGGTTGGGGTCGTCGGTTGAGGCCACCAACCCAGCCTACGTCGGTTCGAGATTGAAAGGGCGGCGCGTCACAGCGGGCGGGCTCGAGGATGATGGGAGTTAAGGTGGGAGCGCAATGAGTTCGCTGCGCGAGCGCTGGCGGGCGGGAGAGGCAACCGTCGGGGCCTGGTGCACCATCCCGAGCACCTGGACCGCGGAGGTGGCTGCGCGCTCGGGCCATGACTGGGTGGTGGTCGATACACAGCACGGCCTCATCGGCTATGACGTGATGCTGCCGATGCTGCAGGCGATCAGCACAACCGGCGTGCCGTCAATCGTGCGCGTCCCCTGGAACGAGCCCGGAACCATCATGAAGGCGCTCGACGCGGGGGCGGGCGGAGTCATCGTGCCGATGATCAACTCGGTTGCGGAGGCAGAGGCTGTGGTCGGGGCGTGCCGCTATCCGCCCGCCGGCTTTCGGAGCATGGGGCCGACCCGGGCTCGAGTCGTCGACAGCGATTGGCGGCAGCCGCTTTGCATTGTGATGGTGGAGACGGTGCTGGCGGTGAGCCTGGTCGACGACATCCTATCCGTGCCGGGCATCGACGGGGTGTTCGTCGGCCCCAACGACCTCGCCGTCTCTGCCGGCCTAGAGTCGAGCTACGAGGGCAGGGATCCCCGCCATCGGCAGATGATCGAGACGATCGCAAAGTCCGCACGTGAGCACCACGTGACGGCCGGCATCATGTGCGGGACGCCCGAGGTCGCCAAGCAGTGGCATGACGTCGGTTACCAGATGCTCGCCCTCGATGCCGACACGAGGCTTCTCACGACGGCGAGCGAGCAGATCGCCGAGCGCGGTGCGCCCGGAACAGCGGCTGAAGCGCTGGATACAGCGCCCGGAAGCGCTGGTAGCCATCGGCATAAGCCTCCTGCCATGTGCGCTGGGGCTCGACGACATCCCGCACACGCACGCACGCTTTCACAGCCTCGTGCACGTCACCAAACACGCCACCCGCCACCCCGCCCAACAGCGCCGCACCAAAAGCTGAGCCTTCCTCCACGGCGGTGATCTCGACCGGAAGGCCGAGGGTCGACGCCACGATCGACAGCCACAGCCGGCTGCGGGCGCCGCCACCGGAAGCCCGCCCAGCCTTGGCTCGGACGCCCAGCGCGATCAGCAGCTCGAGCGAATCGCGCAGCCCATAGGCCACGCCCTCCATGACGGCGCGGACCATGGCCGCCCGGTCGTGTCGAAGCGAGAGACCGATGAAGGCACCGCGGGCGTCGGGATCCGCGTGAGGCGTGCGTTCGCCCGCCAGGTAGGGCAGGAAGACCAGGCCGTCCGAGCCCGGGGCTCGCTGTGCTGCCTGGGCATCCAGGTCCGCGAAAGGCACCTCGGCAGCCAGAGTGTCTCGGAACCACTGCATGGATCCCGCGGCCGAAAGCATCACTCCCATCGCATGCCACGCGCCCGGCACCGCGTGGCAGAACACATGGACGCGAGCCTGCGGCTCGGATGCGTACGATGGCAGCGCGGCGAACACAACGCCGGACGTGCCCAACACCAGTGAGAGGGGGCCGGGACGATCGACCCCGACCCCAAGGGCGCCCGCAGCCTGATCGCCCGCGCCCGCAGCCACCGGCACGCCCAGCCTGGTCTGGCCGCTGATTTGTGAGGACTCCAGCGCGGGGGGGAGCCACGACCCGGGAATCTCGAGCGCCTCCGTCACCTCCTCGCTCCAGCGCCGGTTCGCGACATCGAACAGCAGCGTGCCCGAGGCGTCGCTCACGTCGATGGCGTGCTCGCCTGTCAAGCGCAGGCGGACGTAGTCCTTGGGCAAAAGGATCCGCGAGATGCGCGAGTAGACGTCCGGCTCGTGGCGCCGCAACCACAGGATTTTGGGAGCGGTGAAACCGGTCAGGGCACGGTTACCAGTGAGCTGAATCAACCGCTCCAGGCCGATCCGCGCTTCAATCTCGGCGCACTCAGCGCCTGTGCGCTGGTCATTCCAGAGCATCGCCGGCCGCAGCACCCGGTCTTGCTCGTCCAAACAGACCAACCCGTGCATCTGCCCTGAGAGCCCGATGCCGCGCACATCCTTGACACCGGCCGCGGCGATCGCCGCGATGGTGGCCTGCGTGGCTCGCCACCAATCCTCGGGATCCTGCTCCGACCAACCCGGACGAGGAGTCGAGAGCGGATAGGACTCTTCAGCTTTCGCGACCACCTCGCCTTCGGGCGAGAGGGCGATCGTCTTGACGCCGGTGGTGCCGACGTCGACTCCGATGACCGCGGTCACGTCCGGACGCTATTGACCGCCGAGCGCCTTGTAGACGAT
>WNEY01000413.1_pt1 | contig 26379 bp, 16 predicted proteins | sample 5400531 | NCBI WGS metagenome assembly WNEY01 (sample SAMN13153338, study PRJNA577476) | soil metagenome | isolation source: 200 cm saprolite under Douglas fir tree site 1 | place: USA:California | collected 2015-04-18
CCGATGCCGGCGCGCTTGGGCATACAGACGCTGGCGCGTCCCGCGGCGAGGTTCCTCGGCCGGGGGAGGCGGATTACTGATGTAGGCATCCGCGACCAGTTCGATGCGTACTACGCGACCCTCGTGCATCTGCATCCGTCGCGCAAAGCGGGGCTCTACACGGATGACTTCCGTTCGCGCGTAGGCGAGCAGATCTCACCCACGCTGGCTCAGATGCGCGCGACACCGCACGCGGCCCTGCTCGACTCGATGCTCGACACGGACGCCAACAACTACCTGCCCGACGACCTGCTGGTGAAGATGGACGTGGCGACGATGGCGTACTCACTCGAAGCGCGGTCGCCACTTCTCGATCACAAGGTGATGGAGTTCATGGCCCGGGTTCCGGCCTCGCTGAAGCTTCGCGGTGGCGAGAGCAAGCACCTGCTCAAGTCCGCGCTGCGCGGCATCCTTCCCGACGCCATCATCGACCGTCCGAAGATGGGCTTCGGCGTACCGCTGGGCAGCTGGCTGCGCGGCAGCCTCAAGGAGATGCTCTTGGACACCGTGGTTTCGGACCCGGCGCTGGCGCGGGGCTATTTCAAGCCGGCCGCGGTGCGCGCCATGGTGTCCGCCCAAATGGCCGGCAGCAACGACTACCAATACATCCTGTGGGACCTACTCCTGCTCGAACGCTGGCACTCGATGTTCATCGACCAGCCGATCGGCGAGCATTCGCCGGCAGACCGGGCAACCCTGAACGTGGTGAGCTAACAGGGCACGCGCGGAGGGTTTTCGACCTATTGCCCGAGCAATAGAAAGGGGTTAGTGTTGCCCCGCCCCCTCGTCGGCCCCGCTCACATGGAGGAAGGTATGTCCAAGTTTGACCGTCGACACATGCTGAAAGTCATGGCCGCCACAGCGGCCGGCACGGCCGGCGCCGCTCTGAGCGGCTCCGGCATTGCATCGGTTATGGCCGCCACGACAACTCCGGGCGGACAGTTGCAAGGCTCGACTCCGCGCACCGCTACGAACGTACCGCTGGTCGCAAATACAGCAAACACCACTTACGCGAGTTATCTGGGGGCGGAGTTCCATCCCGGAGGATCCACATACACCTGGTCAGTTGGCGGCGGCACAATTCGCCCATCAAACGGTGGCTTCTACTTCCGGCGACTCCACCTACCCCAGGGCGCGGTCCTGACGGAGATCAAGTACTTCATCATCAACCCGACCACAACGCCTGGCTGCTTCGCGAACAAAGGCAGTCTCGACGGAACATCATTCAGCACCTTTGGAAGCGCCACCCCAGCGGTCAGTGCAAGCGTCCATGCAGTTGACCTAACGATGGCTCCCACCCCTATTGACAATTCGCAGACGTGGTACGTCGTGGACTTCGAGTCAGGCGCCGCGACGGACACGATTCTCTATGGGGCCCGCGTCGGCTGGCTGCTGAACCCGGGCATGACCTTGTTCCCGAACCCGCGGCGGGTTGTGGACGGATTCGTCACCCCGTTCACCTCGGGCGGGACCTACGGGCCGTTCGATGCCTCTATGACGCAGGCTGGCGGGGCGAGCGGGGTTCCGGTGGGCGCAACCGCAGCCTTCTGCGCCGTGCAGTCATACTCGGCCGGCGTGCTGACGATCTTCCCCGACCTGACACTCGACCCTAGCATCGCCAACTTCACCGCGACCGTGGACGGCACGCTGAACCTGACCTACATGATGGTTCCGCTCTCGGCGGCGGGAAAGTTCAAAATCGACTCCCACATCACGGGCAGGGTATTCGTCGACGCTTGGGGCTTCGTGGTCTAGCCACAGACGCCACTAGATCGCAAAGGGGAGCCCGAGCCGGGCTCCCTTTCTTTTTGGGGTCGCGGGCATCTACCGATCCAGCGACGTGTGCTCAGGTCAGCCGGTACGGGCTCCCGTTGTAGGTGTCCCAGCGGCCGACCTGGTTGCCGTATGCGCCGCCGCTGTTGGCGTCGCGGACCCAGATCGAGATCTGATAGGTGCCGGGGGCAAGCCCGGTCGTTTTCCAGGTGAAGGTGCCGCTGCTCGAATAAGCCTGCGCCAGCTGGTAAGCGGTGCCGCCTGGGGCCAGTATCCAGAACTCATACTGCGGGTTCGCGCAGCCACCGGCGCTGGCGGTGAAGGTGACCGAGCTGCCTGCGGGTGCCGAGGCGGAGGGGGAAGCGCTGACGCTGAGTGTGGAGCAGGAGCTCAAAGCGTAGGCAGTGATGTTGTACGCGTCCCAGTGGCCGAACTGGTTGCTGTAGGTACCTCCACTGGAGGCGTCGCGCACCCAGGTCGCGAAAAAGTAGGTGCCCGGGACCAGCCCGCTTGTGTTCCACGTCAAAGTAGCGCTGCTGGAGTAAGCCTGCGCGACCTGGTAGGCGCTGCCGCCGGGAGGCAGGACCCAGAACTCGTACTGCGGATTGGCGCAACCCGAGCCGTGGGCGGTCACGGCCACCGAGCTGCCAACTCCCGTTGGAGGCGGCGGAGCGAACGAGTCGCTGACCGCAGAGCACGAGGTCAGGGTGTCGGCCGCGAGCTTGTAGGCGTCCCAACGGCCGAACTGGTTGCCGTAGATCCCGGTGTCGCCGGCGTCACGGGCCCAGATCGAGAATTGGTATGTGCCTGGCGCAAGGCCGGCGGTGGTCCAGGTGTAGCTCGCGTTGTTCGAATAGGCCTGGGCCAACTGGTAGGCGGTGCCACCCGGAGGCAAGACCCAGAACTGATAGACCGGATTGGGGCAGTTCGCAGCCGCTGCCGCCACAGTGACCGACATGCCAACCGCCTGCGGAGACACCGGCGAGACGGATGCACTCAGGGCCGAGCACGCGGTCGACTTGAGGGCGTAGACCGTGTCGTTGTTATATGCGTCCCAAGTTCCGAACTGGTTACCGGAGATGCCCGAGCTGTTGGCGTCGCGAACCCAGACCGAGACGTGATATGTGCCTGCGCCGAGGCCGGCTGTGTTCCAGTTGAAAATCGGATTGGTCGAATAAGCCTGGCCCACCTGATAGCTGGTCGCGCCGGGCGCCAAGACCCAGAACTGGTACTGCGGGCTCGGATCAGGGCAGCCACCGGTCGCGGTGACGGTCACGGCTGTGCCTACGAATGCGGGCGAGGCCGGCTGCGCGTTCACGGTCAGTGCGTAGCAACTTTTGAAATAGGTCGCCAGGGCGGACCAGAGCTCGCCCGAGCCGCCGGCGTAATTGAGCGTCCAGAAGCCTACCCCGCGAAGATTCATCTGGTTGACGAGGTTGTAACGAACGCCAAGCGTCACGGTGTCCGACCAATACATCTCCCGCCAGCAGCCAACCTTGTTGTCGTACCAGCTATCCCACCGATCGAGGCCGTTTGGATCGGTGTCATCGCGATGAATGGCGAAGGTTCCAGGTTGGACGTCTGGTGAGCTGGCCACTGAAGCCGCATCAAGGTATGTCGCCGTCACGGGACTGCTTGTAGCGGTTGCGTGGTCCGCGGGACTCGCAACGCACGCGACGGTTCCGTAGTAGGGCTGACCGAGGATGGTCTTGCCAGGTCCCACAACGGCCGAGTACTGATTCATCGAAGTGGTGTCGTTCCAGTAGTAGTTGGCGAGTGGAGAAACTGGTGCGAGACAGAACGATGAACAGTTCAGAGGTGGGTACGGCTGGTTGGCGAAGTCCATGTCGTAGGTCATGACGAAAAATGAGTCGACATACTGGTTGAGGTTGCCGATATTGAAGCGACCGTCGTTGCCGGCCGCCGATCCGGAGTAGGTGTCAATCGACAGGTAGTAACCGGGCTTGGCGGCGTCGAGTCCCGCCCGCATGTCTCTTGCGAAATAGGTCGTCAGTGTTTGGTTGGTTGCGTCCAGGGTTGGATCGTTGATGTTCTGGCATTGGGTCAACTGTCCCTCGTAGTCGATATTCACGCCATCCACGCCTTTGAGGGTCACCTGGCGGACGAGCTCCGGGATGGTTGTCTTGGTGTTGTAAAGGGCATCACATTGATCGACCGGATTGTTTGGCCCAACGATGGTGACGACGACCTTGACCCCGTGCGCATGCGCGGTGTTGACAAGGCCGGTTAGCACACTTGAGTCCCATACGGTGAAGTTCGAGTCCCCGACGAGTTGACCGTCGTACTGGACGTGGATGGCGAAAAACGCGACGGTCGAAAGGTCGTTGAAGTTCCAGCTCGGATAGCCGATGTACGGATCGCCAAGGCTTCCGCTGTATGCAAACCCAAAGACTTCACGGCGCAGCGTGTTGGCGGTCGTGTTCAACGGTGTAGAGCTTTGCAGCGGCTGCCCGACGGGCGTTGGGCCCGACCGAGTCTGGGAAGCCACTGGGGCGTCCGCGCCGTGTACCGACACGGGCTGAGACTGGTCCGGAGCTGGAGTCGGGCTCGAGTTCGCCGCGGTGGCGGCATGAACCGCCGGCAGCTCATTGGCATGAGCTGTCGGTGCCAGAAGGAACTGGAGTACGAAGGGCGTCAGACACAGCGCCCGAGCCCAGGCCCGCGGCAGCACAGCGCCCCAGGCTACTCTGCCTGACCCCGCCCTTGTCAAGGCCATGCTGTGAATATATGCAAGCTGATCGAAAGAGTGATGACGCACGATCGGAGCCGCGTCACCATCTGGCGGTCGACTGATACGTCAGCTCAGGTTGTACGGGCTGGAGTTATAAGCGTCCCATGTGCCCGAGCTGTTGCCCGAGGTGCCCGTGCTGCTGGAGTCGCGAACCCAGACCGAGATGTGATATGTGCCCGCGGCCTTGCCAGTGGTGATCCAGCTGAAGGCGGCGGTGGTCGAATATGCCTGGGCCAGTGTCCAGCTGGTAGCGCCGGGAGCCAAGACCCAGAACTGATAGGAGGGGTTCGGACACCCAGAAGCGCTGGCGGTGAACGTGACCGTCGTGCCTGCCGTTGCGTTGCCCGATGGCGACGAAACGACGCTGACTGACGTGCAGGGCGTCGATGTCAAGGTGTACTGGCTGGAGTTGTATGCGTCCCACGTCCCCGAGCCATTGCTCGACGTACCGGCGCTGCTGGCGTCGCGGGTCCAGACCGAAAGGCCATAGGTGCCTGCCGCCTTGCCGGTGGTGATCCAGTTGAAGGTTGCCGTCGTGGAATATGCCTGGGCCAGCGTCCAGCTTGTCGCGCCCGGGGCCAGGGTCCAGAACTGGTAGGAAGGGTTGGGGCAGCCGGAGGCGCCGGCGGTGAACGCGACCGGAGTACCCACTTTTGCTGTCGAGGCCGGCGACGAGGTAACGCTGAGGCCTGTGCATGGCGTCATGTTGACTGTGGAGGTGAGCGTGTACTGGCTAGAGCTGTAGGCGTCCCACGTACCTGCACTGTTGCCGGATGTTCCGGCGCTGCTCGCGTCGCGGGCCCAGACCGATACGCCATAGGTGCCGGCAGCGTTACCGGTGGTAACCCACGTGAAGGTCGCCGTGGTGGAGTAGGCCTGGGCCAGCGTCCAGCTTGTCGCGCCCGGGGCCAGGGTCCAGAACTGGTACGAAGGGTTGGGGCAGCCGGAAGCTCCGGCGCTGAACGTGACCGGAGTCCCCACTTTTGCCGTCGAGGCCGGCGACGAGGTGACGCTGAGCCCTGTGCATGGCGTCACGGTTACCGTTGTGCTGAGCGTGTATTGGCTTGAGCTGTACGCGTCCCACGTACCCGAACCGTTCCCGGTGGTGCCGGCGCTGCTGGCGTCGCGAGCCCAGACCGATACGCCATAGGTGCCGGCAGCCTTGCCGGTCGTTGCCCAGTTGAAGGTCCTGGTCGTGGAGTAGGCCTGGGCCAGCGTCCAGCTGCTACCGCCTGGGGCGAGCATCCAGAACTGGTAGGAGGGATTTGGGCATCCGGAGGCGCTGGCGGTGAACGTGACGGGATTGCCTACGCTGGTCGTCGAGGGCGGCGACGAGGAAACGCCCACAGCCGTACAGGCAGACACAGTCAGCAAGTACGTCGTTGAGCTATAGGCGTCCCACCGCCCGGAGCTGTTGCCGAACGCGCCGCTGCTGCTGGCGTCGCGAGCCCAGACCGAGAAGCCATAGGTGCCCGCCGCCTTGCCTGTGGTCACCCAATTGAAAGTCGCGGTGGTGGAGTAGGCCTGGGCGATTTGCCAAGTGCTTGATCCGGGGGCGAGTGTCCAGAACTGATACAGCGGGTTGGGGTTCGGGCACCCCGTGGCGGCGCCAGTCACTGTCACAGCCGCACCTACTGATGCCGAGGTGGGGGGGCTGAACGTCGTGGTTACGCCGGTACAGCCGCTCACCATATTGAACGACCTCACTACGGTCCCGGCCGATACGAAAATCTGGCCGCCCGCCTCGCTGGGGGTCGAGAAGTGGTTCACACCGAAACTGCCGCTGTGATAAATCTGCACGCCGGTGGTCGCGTTGAATCCGTAGAGCCCACCGCCATTGATGTCGACTGCCCACACCGCACCGCCCGCGACGATCGGCGGCCCGGGGTGAAAACCGGTTGCGTTCCACGATGGAGAGCTGCACGTGGATCCGCAGCCCGAGAACGCCGGCGTCGAAGTGTTCACGCTGAGCGCAACCAGGCCATTGCCCTCGCACGACAGATACACATACGGCGCGGCGTACGCGTATGAGCCGAAGTTGGCGTCGGAGACCGAGCCCCGGCAGACGTTGGCCTCACTGTACGGTGCGGGCGACGGGGTCGGATAAAGCTGGCCGTCCCAGCCTCCTAACGCTTGGGGGTTGACGAGGAATCCGCTTCCCCACTTGCCGGACTGGAAGGCGAGCGTCGGATTGATCAGGACCATGCTTGCGGAGCCCAGGTCCTGGTCGTTGGTGCACCAGTGGGCCTGCCAGTCCTGTGGAATGAATGCGTCTTCGTGAGCGAGGCTTGAGGAGAGCCGGACGATGGCGTCATTCTCGAACGCCGGGGTGCCATTCGCGTTGGCGTTGCATCCGCTCGAGGTTCCGTTGCCGCTGGTCTCGAAGACCTTGCCCGTGGAGTTGTCCACGACAACTCCTCCGGCGTTCCAGAAGCCAGCTCCTTGGCCGGGGGTGACGTACCAATTCGTGACGGCGGCGCCGTTTGTCGGGACGGCAAAGATCCAGCCGTGGTAAGCGCCGCAGTCACCGGCGCGCCCACCGAAAGGCACGTAGATGTTGCCGTTGGCGACCGCCAGAGCGCCGCGTTCCTGCTGGATCGTCCAGTCGAAGCCGGCGCTGGTGGGGATCGCCGTCTGAAGCACGATGTTGCCCGCCGCGCTGAGGTCGAGCCCAAAGACCCAGTAGACATCCGTGCTCAGGAAGGCCGCCACGTAGATTCGGTTGGCCACCGTATCAATGACAGGAGTGCCCAGGATGCCCTGGGGGGACACATTGCCGCAGCCCCAGCCGGTGGTCTCCGGCGCACCCAGATTTTTCGACCACACCATCGAGCCATCGGACTGGTTGAGCGCGTAGACGGTGTTGTTGAGCGTGCCGACGTAGACGATGCCCTGGTACACCAGAGGCGAGCCGTATACCTGTTCATCCAGCGCCGGCGACGTCCAGCCTGCCGATGCCGTGGTTGCCGCCGGCTGGCTGCTGTCAAAACCGGTGTGGGCGTTGTCGTGGTGGTAGACGGTCCACGCGCCGTTCGGCGTAATCGCCGTCAACGGTTGGACTGCCTTACGAGCTGGTGGTTGAGGCGAAGTGGCTGCGGCGGGAACCGCAACCGTCACTGAGGCGAGCAGGCTGACCATGGCGGCGAAAACGACACGCGAGTGCATCACTTGCGAGGATGAACGCTCGAATGGCCCGTTTCCGGTCCCTCCCTTAGTTGTGCGGCTGCGACTTGACGCCGACGACGTAGGAAAGTGCATAGATCTCGGGCGGCGCCGTCATGACCTGGTCACCATCCAGCCGCCTCAGCCAGCCCGTCAACCACGCCACCGAGTTTCGAACTCCCCAATGAAGACGCCGCAGCCTCCAGTTCGCATACGCCCTCCAGGCGAGGTTGAGCGCTGACGAAGGCCCCATCAATGCTCCGCTGCGGGAAACCTCGAAATGCGTCGACACCAGGTAGCGGAGCCCGGAGAGCGTCCACCGGTAGTAATCAGCCGCATCGTGGATTGGGTAGAGAAACGGCGCCTCAACCCACACCTCACCTCCGGGCTGGAGGACACGCTTACACTCGGCCAGCATCTGTGGAGGTTCGAGAACGTGTTCGATGACCGACTGCAGGATGATCGCGCGGAAGACACCGTCCGGAAACGGCAGGTAGTGGCCGTCGGCAACCACATCGACCTGCGGCGAGGCAATCACATCGACGTTCAGGACCCCGGGCCTGAGCCGTCGATTGCCCGAACCGAGATCCAGCACGGGCTCTGACTCAGGAATCGTCGCCAGGAAGTTACGGAGCAGTCGATGATCGTTGGATACCCCGCTCGCGGCGTTCTCGCCCGCCAGACGCGCTGGATGCGGCGGCCTGGCGAGGAAGCGCCGAAACCATCCGCCAGGCTCGCGGACCGGAGGTGCCCATGCCCCCAGAGGTTTGATGAAATGCGGATGACCATCCAGGATCGGGTACAGGCTGTTGCAGCTCGGGCATCGGACCTCGCCATCGTCGTAGTTGACGATCGCATGGCACTTCGGACATGCGAGCGGTACCCCGAGCAGGGATGCGGGCCCGGACGTGCTCAACGCCAACTCAATAACATCTCATTGGATGAAACCTGACTTCCTCAGTCTGCTTGTTTGCCCCGCGTGTAGCGGCAAGCTCGAGCTTAAGGCAGTGAAGACCGTCAGCTCAGAAGTCGAAGCAGGCAGCCTCACGTGCGCAGATGGACACATGGTGGACATCGTGCGCGGCGTTCCAAGGTTTGCGGCTTCCGACAGTTATGCCGAAAATTTCGGCTTCGAATGGAATCTTCACAGCAGAACACAGCTGGACAATGCCTCGAGCCAGGAATCGGAAGAGAGTTTCGCCGAGAAGACGGGGTTCAACGCGGATGAGCTGCGGGGCAAGATGGTGTTGGACATCGGGTGCGGCATGGGCCGCTACTCAGACGTGGTTTCGCGGTGGGGCGCGACAGTTGTAGGTGTTGACCTGACCTCGGCAGTCGATGCTGCCCAGGGCAACATCGGCAGCCGCGGCAATGTCAATCTGGCGCAGGCGGACGTCTTCAAGCTGCCATTCGCCGACAAAACGTTTGACTACATCTTCAGCCTCGGCGTGTTGCATCACACGCCCGACACGAAAGCAGCCTTCAACCAGTTGCCGCGACTGCTGAAGCCTGGGGGCAAGATTGCGATTTGGGTCTACAGCACCAACTTGCGGCGTTGGTCCTGGACGTCGGACACTTATCGTCACCTCACCACTCGTCTGCCGAAACGAGTCTTGTATGCGCTGTGTCACGTCGCAATACCCTGGTATCACGTATGCAAGCTGCCGGTCGTCGGCCGTTACGCCGGCGTTTTGCTGCCGATCAGCGCCGACCCCCGGCGCGAATGGCGCGTGCTCGATACCTTTGACTGGTACTCGCCGACCTATCAATGGAAACACTCATATGAGGACGTCCGCGACTGGTTTGAGAGGCAGGGCTTGATCGATCTTAGGAGGCTGGACTTCCCGACCTCCATGCAGGGGACTCGCGGCGGACCCTCAGACGCTGGGAGTTGCGCGGCCGCCGATGTACCAGCGCGCCAGGTTGCGGGCTGACGCTTCCAGGGTGTAAAGCTCGGCGATCCGCCGGCGGTTGACGCGTCCCATCTCCGCCAGCTTCGAACGGTCCTTCGCCAGCTCCGCGATCGCCGCGGCCATGGCTGCGGGCTGCTGGGGCGGCACGAGGCGGCCACCCTCGCCGTCGACGAATGCCTCCGCGTTGCCGCCGACGTCGGTGGCGACGACTGGCAGCGCTGTGGCCATCGCCTCGAGGAGTGCGTTAGAGAAACCCTCCTGGCGAGAAGGAAGAAGGAAGAGGTCGGCGCCGGCGAGGTACGGCCTGGGGTCGAGCTGCTCGCCGGCAAAATTGACGCGATCCCCGATGCCGGCATCCGAGGCCTTGCGCCTGAGCATCGGCTCGTCCTGGCCGGAACCCACGAGCGCCAGGGTGGCGTCGACGCCTGAGCGGATGAGAATCGCGAGGGCTTCGATGGCGAATTCCTGACCCTTGCGCGGAGCCAGAACACCCACCGTGACGATTCGAAGCGGGCCGTTGAGCCTCGGTCGGGCCGGCCCGTAGTCCTCAACGTCGACGCCGTTATATAGGACGGAACGAATCCTGGGCAGCCATGGCTCGTGCGCTTGAGCGTCGAGCAGGGCGACCTTTGAGTTGGCGATCACCTCGTGCGCGAACAGGTTGGTGACCTGCTCCAGGCCGTGGAAGAAGGCGCTGGGTGTATGAGTCCAGCCGTGTAGAGACCTCCTGCTCTCGATCACCCGGCGACAGCCGGCCAGACGGGCGCCGCTGACCCCAAGCACGTCCGACCAGAACAGATAGGTGTGGACGATGTCGAATCGGCCTTCAGCCACGATTCGCCGTATCGCGCTGACGGTCCGGATGAGTGTCAACGTGTTCGACTGCTGGCTTCGGCTCGCGTACGGCGTTCCGTGAACGCGGACTCCGCTCTCCTCCAACGACTTGAGCAACGGCCCCTCGAGCTCGAGGGCACAGATCTCCATGTCCACGCCGTACTTCCTGATCTCGCGCGCCAAGCGGACCACGTAGCTCTCGGTGCCGCCGACCATGAGGTTCCCGATCACGCTCAGGACCCGCACGTGTTGCCTACCCGTCATGCGCTGCGGATAGGCGTTGCCGCTGCAGCCTGACCAGGTAGATGGTGACAGGCACGGCCGCGGCGAGCAGGAGCCCGGCGAGGCTCGGCAGAACCACGGCTCCGACGAGCGCCATCAACCCGACCACTGACAGGAGTGCGCTTTCCGCATCGATCCGGACCCCAAACCAACGTCGCACCATTGGGTACATGAGTACCGGCCAGGCCAGCGACGACAACGCGTATCCCATCGCGATCGCGGCCGTGCCGAATGTTCGAAGCGTCGTCGAGCTGATGACGATCCACAGCAGGTTCTGAGAGAGCATCGCCAGCAAATACGCTCGGGTCTTGCCATGAGCGAACAGGGCGATGCCAAAAGACCAACCGATGATCCGGGCATAGTCACCGAGCACCTGGATGGGTAACACAGGCGCAGCGGCGAGAAAGGCCGACGAGTACAGGAGGCGAATCACCAGCTCGCGCAGCGCCAGCACGATGACAAGCCCAGGAACCATGATCAACAGGTTGGCTCGAAGGGCTGAGTTGAGCAGTGTTTGGAGGCTTCTGCCGCCGGCTTCCGCCACCACCCTCGGGAAGACATAGGCGGCCATCCAGGCTATGAACACGGCCATGTACTGTGAGGAGACACCGTTGACGACCTGGTAGATGCCGTTCTGGAACTCGCCGAGCGTGCGTACTCCCAGCGTCCGAACCAGGAGCAACGATCCCCATGCGCCGACGCCCGCCACCAGCAGGACGCCGCCATATTGGAGGAGCGACGCCGCAGTGGCCCTGGACACGTGGATAGACGACATCGCCCATGTTCGCGCGCGGTAAGCGCGCGCGACGGCGGCGCCGAAGAAAACGGTCTGGATGAGACTGCCCGCCACCACCGCGGCCGTGGCGCCGACAAGCCCAAAACGGATGACGGATGGGATCAGGACCGCGGTCGCAACCACAGCCGTGGCCACGTTGGCGATGGTGAGGCCGCGGATGTCGGAGAGACCCTGGATGACGTAGCTGAGAACGCCGGCGAGGTTGTAAAGAGGGAGGCTGACGAGGATCAGAACCACCGGCAACGTGTAACGCTCGCTGCCTGTGAGCAGTCCTGATATCTGCCCGGAGAAAGGGAGCAACAGAATCGTGCAGGTGGTCGCCGAGGCGACCGCCAGCGCTGACGAGGTGCCCACAACCGCGCTGACGCGGCTGCGCTCCGCGGGGGACTCGGCGACCATCTTCGCGACGCCGGTGGTCAGCCCAAGCGGGATGATCTGAAAGAGGAACGCCGAGAAGTTCAGGATCTGGGCAAGGACACCAGTCATCGACGGGCCTAGCGTCAGCGCCAGGAGCTTGGCGGTGATGATGGCGCGGACGAGGTTGGAGACAGACGAGATACTCAGTAGACCGGCAGAGCTTATGAACATCCGCAGCCCGAAATGCGCAGGCAGGCTCTGATCGGATGGCATCGCTGCGACGCTGTCGCCTTGTGGGGGAGGCTTCACGGCATCACGCTGGTGTCGTGGCGGTAAGCGTCGTCGTCAGCGCAGCGATACGTAGAGGTTAACGACTTGCAACGACTACAGCGCCGGGCGCTCAACCCCTGTGGTGGGGTTGGCTGAAGCGCTGGCTATGATACGGGCCTCGATGTCGCAAACCCGCACTCAACTAGCCGCCGCACCCGCGGCTGCAATCGCGGGGTAGTGCGACTGCGGCAGCCGCTCTTCCGGCCACGTTCCAGGCGTGTCGCAATCGGCCTGTGGATGCTGGCGACGCTGGCCTTTCTGGTGGCTTCGTTCCCGGTGTTCGCAGCGCTTGCTCAACCTGGAACCAGCAGTTCGGACGAAATCACCGAGGACTTCAACGCGGGACATGTGGCTCAACCGGATCGACTCGTGTCGGTGAAGGGATTCACGGCGGGTGATCAGGGGTGGTATCTCGATGCAGGAGCGAGTGGCCGGCTCGTCTATCGAATCCCCGTTCACCCCGGCACGTCCGTCGGCCTCAACCTGTGGGTGAACGCGCCGGCCGGCGTCAACGTGAGGATTGTTGGGCGAGCGGAGGGGCAGCCCGACGCGATCCTCTCGACCAACACATCGCTTATCGGTGACCTGATCGACCTGCCGCCCGGGTTTGCCGCGGTGCCGAGCGTCGACATCGAGATTTCAGCCCGCAACGCTACTGGCGGGCAGGTGCTGGTCATAGACCAGATCGTCACGTCCGCCCTGCAGGGGTCCCGTCCAAAAGCTCCGCCCTTCTATGCGTATCTGGCATTGGGTGGCCTGGCGGCAATGCTGACCCTCCTTGCAATCCGAAGGCGCCGTCACGCTGTTTTCATAGCCACGGGCATGGCTGCCGTGGTCGCCACCGCCACTGCCGGCCGAATGCTGTATCTGTTAGCCACGTTCGGGCCGATGGATCCAGACGCCATCGGGTATCGCATCTATGCCGATCGCTTCCAATGGTGGCCGCTGGCCGAGAACGGCCTTTTCAGTGGCAACTTTGCGGAACGCGAACCCCTGTTTCCAATGATCGTTCACGCCTACTTCCAGGTGCTGGGCTCATCGGATTTCCATCTGCGCGTCGTGTCGACGACCCTGTCGATCACCGTAGTCATCGTATCGGTGATCGCGGCGCGTCGGCGACTTTCGTGGGGGCCTTCGCTTGCGATCGGCATCCTGCTCGCCATCAGCGTGCCGCTCATCCGCGAGAGCACCCGAGGTCTTCGCTTCGAGATCGAGATGCTTGTCCTGCTCCTCCTGTACATCGCACTCGATCGGGGCCCATCGAAACACCCCATGAGGGATGCAGTCCTCATCGGGATACTCGGGGCGGCGATGGTCCTGACACGCACGTACTACCTCCCGGTGTTCGTCGTAGCGGTGGCGATCGCTTTCATCGCGCGGTACAGGCCTTTGCGGCGCGCGGTCGGCTTGGCCGTGCTCGCAGTGATCATCATGGCCGGCGCCGCTGCAGCGCATCGCGTCGGTCTCTACGAGCATCACCACGACGCGTTCTGGGATACGGCTGGCTATACCCGGTGGAATGCCAACATCGAGAAGTTCGCTTACCACCGCCCGCTGCCTCATGCAGAGCTGTTCCCGACCCTTGCCGAATTCCAGCAAAACGGCCCGTATTTCGGTCCGAAAATCTCCACCACCCAGTACTTCCTTGTGATCCATTCGCCGTCTGAGTTCGTGCGGGATTCTCTGGCGGGCGCACGGGAGATCTTCGAAACCATCGACGGCACTTTCGGAGCCGGTCGGCTAGGTCTGCTTGCCAGCATCGGTCACCGCATCGACATGGCAGTTCGGTGGTTGGTTCTGTTCGGGTTGCTAGGGATGTTGCTCCGTGCGTGGTGGCATCCACGGCTGGCCCTCGTCCCTGTCTTGGTTTTCAGCTGGTTGGGCCTGACCGCCTTTCTTTTCGATCACTCTCTACTCGAGCGATACCGGCACACGTGGCAGACGATCCCGCTGGCGCTCATCGCCGCCGCCTGGCTTGTTGAGTCGGCCGTCCGCATAGTGATGAGGCGGTTCCATCTGAACCGTGCCTACGCTCGCATGTACCGACTCGCCATCTTGAATCTCGACCTTGCTCTCTTTCCGATCGCGGTCGGGTTGGCGCTCGGACAAGCAAGGCTGTCGCCAGGATTCCTGTTCGCCGACGAAGTAGTCCTCGCAATAGCGATCGGCTCGCTCGCATATCGCCGCCCCGCGGTTGGAGCCATCGCCCTGCTGCTTGTGGTTTCGGTGGCGAGTCCCGGATCGGCCTGTGCGGCGGCGGCGATGGCGCTGGTCGCAGTCCTCGCTCGAGAGCGACCGGCAGTGCAGAGTTTGCTGCCGGTCCTTGTCGTTGCGCCGCTGGCCCTGACGATCTCCATCAGCGCGGGCCGACTGAGTTCGGCTGTCCTCATTCAAGCTGCGACATTGGTTGGCGTGGTGGCGACTGTCGCCGTGGTCGCCCGCCAGCCCGCAGGTCGCATGCAGCTGGTCTGGTGGCTGGCTGCGATCGGGCCATTGGCCGGAATCCCGTTCCTGCTTGAACCGAATTTGGTGCCGGCCGCGGCGCTGGCCACGCTCGGCGTGGTCGCCGCTTCGTGGCTCTATCTGCGCGGCGAGAGATGGGGGCTGCCGCTCGCGCTCGTGAATCTTTTGATCGTGATTCTCGTCGAGCCCTTCTTCGCCTTGCTCGGCGTGTTGGTTGCTCTGGCCTGGCTCATCATTAGGTCACAAAAGCTCGTCGGCGTTCGACCTAGGATCGTCGCGGTCGGTGCTGTGATCGTCGCGGTGGGCCTGCTGGCCGGAGGGGCATCGCTTTCAGCCATGTCCCCCACAGCAGACGTCGGTTGGACGACCCGGCTCGCCACCACAGATTCGTCGATCACGCAGCAGATCACCGTCGACCGCGCCGGAGACAACAACATCTGGATTTATGGGAGCCGCGCCTCGGCCTTCACCGACTACCCGGTGCGCCTGGACGTCAACGGCGCGGCCGTCACCGACGACCTCAACTCGTACATGACAACCGGCGAGCTGACCTGGGTCAACGTGCCACTGCAGGCGACTCCAAGCCAGGGCGACCGGGTCGACGTGCGACTCATCCCGACCGGAAAGCCCAATCCAGTTGACCGGTTCATCGATGTCGGCGGTGTTTACTCGCGTGTCACAGGCGTGTCCAGTCCCGGCACGCAAGCAGGCACATACCTGATCGTTCTCGGTGACAACTCGCTGCCGCTCGCTCCTGGCGGCCTGCCGGAGCCCATGGTTCATGGCCTCTGGCAGTTGCCGATGGGGGCAGGGCTGCCGGGCGAGTTCGGGGCTCCACTCACCGTGCGTGCCCAGGCGGGGACTTGGCAGATCTGGGGCGAGACGCTGATGATCGCAGCGCGAAATCCGTTGGGACTGGGCCCGACCGGACTCAGCGCCGCCCTCAACCAGAGCGGAGGGGCGTTTGGTCCGGGCCTCAGCGCCCGTGACGAATTTCTGCAGGCCGCGGCGGAGTGGGGCATCGCCGGCCTGGCCGGCCTCCTGATCTTGCTTGGGGGCGCTGCCTGGTTCGCGCGGAGGTCCGGGGACAATTTGGCTCTCGCCCTGTTGCTCCTGACCGTGGTGGCGATGGCCGGTGAATCTCTGCTGCTTGATCCAGCCGGCGCCGCTGGGACGTGGGCGGTGGTCGGACTGTGCCTTACGGCGGGGGCAGCTTCCCGGTCCACTTCGCGAGCTTCAGCCGCCGAAAGGCGATCAGCGACATCCCGACCAGCAGCCACCCATGCTGGCTGACGCGGACCTTCGAGACCCCGGCCAGCCGGCGCTTGTAACGAACCGGCACTTCGACGATCGGGAGGCGTAGCCGGGCTGCACCGAAGAGCAGGTCGAAATCGCCGAAAGGATCGAACTCGCCGAAATGCTTACGGCCGGCTTTGATCTTTTCGTAGTCGGACTTGAGCAGGACTTTGGTCCCACAGAGGGTGTCTCGAATCGGCTGCTCGAGCAGCCACGTGAACAGCTTGCTGAAGAACCAGTTGCCCACGTAGTTGACGAACTTCATCGCCCGTTCCTCCATCGGATAGACGAGGCGGGTCCCGTTGACAAAGCGGCCTTTGCCGGTGGCCAGGGGATAAAGGAATCGCGGCAGGTCTTCCGGTGGCACGGTCAGGTCGGCGTCCAGGATCATCAGCACATCGCCGCTTGCCGCCTCGAAACCCTTTCGGACGGCGTCGCCCTTCCCCAGCTTGAGCATCACCGTGGGTGCGTCAGGGTGGTCCTTGGGGCCGGCGTAGTCGGCCCCCGGCATCTGCAGGATGAGCTTGATGTCCTTCAACCCGCGGTAGCGGTCGATGACCTCCTCGATGCGCTCCTTGGTCCCGTCAGTCGAGGCCCCGTCGACGAAGATGATCTCGGTCTCGGGGCCGAGATCCGGCATGCGCTCGACCGCTGCGTCGATGTTGCCGATCTCATTCCTGCAGGGAATGATCACGGAGCACTTCAGTGCTTTCGGCTGGGGTCGCTCCGGCACCGCCTCGGCGACGAGCACGTTGAGAAGGTCGAAGTACTTGAATGCACGGCGGCCGCTCAGCAGGCGATTGGCAGTGGATGCCACCAGTGGGATCGGGACGGGGACCAGCAGCGCATGTTCCTCGAGCGTGACCCGCAGGTCTGACATCGCCAGCATGCTCTTGGCCGTGTCGAGACCCACCCAGTTCTGCCGGAGGGGAGCCATCGCAAGCTTCGCCCGCTGAGCCGTGCGCAGCACGGCTTCGAGGGTGGGGCTGTGGAACGTCAGGATTAAACGGGTCGATTCGTGACTGACGCGGTGAAAACATTCCAACATCGCGGTGATGTCGCCCAGCTCGCCGATGAGGTCAGAGGCGATGACGAAGTCGAACTTCTCGTCGACGCGGAAGGCCTCGGCGTCTGCGACCTCGAATTGGAGGTCGGGGAACTTCGCACGGGCCAGGCGCACCATCTCGGCACTGAGGTCCAGTCCCAAACCGCGCGACGGTTTGAGAGCGCTGAGCAGATTTCCGGTGCCGCAGCCAAGTTCGAGCACCGAGCTACCCGGAGGGATCAATGTCCTGAGCCGCCGTTCCACGGTTCCGTGGTAGTAGGAGTTTTTCTCGTACCACCGGTCCCGCTCCGGGGCGAGGCGGTCGTAGTGGTCGCGCACGCGATCTTTGAGCGGGTCGAGAACGGCTTGAGGCAGAAGATCGACCTTCAGGGACGGGCCTCCTGGGTCACCCTGGAGGTCATGGGGACGGCGATCGCGAGTGCGAACTGGTTGATGTGGGGCACGTCCACCACCACCGCGGTGAGCTTCAAGCGCGAGAGGCCTGCACGAAGCATGCGCCCAGGCGGTCCCAGGTACAGGCCGGCCCGATCGGCCAGGAATCCGACGGTGCACGCCCAGGTCGTCGGCCGCCGTGTGCGAACACTCAGGCCGGCGCTCCGCAACGCCATGGAGAGACTCGCGGCGGTGAAGAACTGGAGGTGTTCGCCCGCGGTCTTGTAGCCGAACCAGCGCCGGCCGCTCATCTGGGCCACCAGGTTCGCCGAGTCGGGCACCGTGAGCGCTAGCACGCCGCCCGGCCGCAGCAGCGTGCAGGCACGGGTAAGGTCGGCGACCGGGTCGGTGACGTGCTCGAGGACGTCCCAGAAGGTGACCGCGTCGAGACTGCCCGGCTCGATCTCGGCGTCATGCACGGTGGTCCCGACCAGCGCGATGCCGTCGGCTTCCACTTGGGTCCGCGCCACCGACGGGTCGGCTCCGAGCACCGTCCATCCACGGCCACGCGCGACCTTCAAGAAGTCGCCGGTGGCGCACCCGACGTCGAGGATGCGGCCGGGGCCGACCTCGGCTTCGATCTTCATCAGGTGCCGTGCGAACATGCGCTTCCGCGCCGGCTCGAGCGAGGCGTAGTCACGAAAGCCGATGCTGCCTTCGCTGCCCTGGTAGTACGCGAGGTTCCGATAGATCCCATCCAGGAACCCGGCGTCGGGGACGGGCCAGATATAGCCGTGTCCACATTCCTTGCAGCGGGCGACCCGAAGATCTCGGTGCTCGGCCGCCCAACGCGCCTGTGTCGACGCGCAAACAGGGCAGGCGAATGGGATTGCATCAGCGCCTGGCATCGGCCCCCAGTCTAGCCGTCGCACCTGGTCGACTTTGGGACCGTACACTGCGTCGGGTGAGCTGGTGGAAGGGCAAGCGCGTCACGGTCACCGGCGGCCGCGGCTTCTTGGGTCGATCGCTGGTCCCGATGCTGACCGAGGCCGGCGCAGAGGCCACTACCTTTTCCAGCCAGGACTACGACCTCGCGCGGCAGGCGGACGTCGCCCGGATGTACAAGATTCTGAAGCCGGAGATCGTGATCCACCTCGCCGCTCGCGTGGGGGGGATCGGTGCCAACCGCGACAACCCCGGCAGCTTCTTCTACGCGAACGCGGTGATGGGCATCGAGCTCATCGAACAGGCCCGCAAGAACGGCTTGCACAAGTTCGTGCAGGTGGGCACAGTGTGCTCCTACCCGAAATTCACGCCGGTCCCATTTTCCGAAGACGACCTCTGGAACGGATATCCGGAGGAGACCAATGCTCCGTATGGCCTGGCCAAGAAGATGTTGTTGGTTCAAGCTCAAGCCTATCGGGAGCAGTACGGCCTCAACGCCATCTATGTCATCCCGGTCAACCTCTACGGGCCAGGGGACAACTTCGACCCCGGCAGCTCACACGTAATCCCGGCGCTGATCCGAAAGTGCGTGCTGGCTATGCATGCAGGCGCACCGTCCGTGGAGGTCTGGGGGACGGGAACTCCGACGCGCGAATTTCTGTATGTCGACGACGCCGCTCGCGGGATAAAGCTCGCGACCGAGCTCTACGATAGGCCGGAGCCGGTCAACCTCGGCAGCTCGGAAGAGATTTCGATCAAAGACCTGGCCACGCTGATCGCCGAGCTGGTTGGATTTGAGGGCGAGATCGTGTTCGACGCAACGAAGCCCGATGGTCAGCCTCGACGGAAGTTGAACGTTGAGCGCGCCCGACGAGAATTCGGTTTTGTTGCAGAGGTGCCGTTCCGGGCGGGTCTGCAGCGCACGATCGACTGGTTCAAGTCGAGGACCGAAGCGTCTCCTGTGGTTTCATGACTTTGTGAGGGTCGAGGCCTTCGGCCTTCAGGTCCGCCTCGACCATCAACCGCACCAGCTCGGCAAACGAAACCGCCGGCTTCCAACCGAGGACTTCACGCGCCTTGGCCGAGTCCCCCAGCAGCGTGTCGACCTCCGCCGGACGTAGATAAGCACGGTCGATTCGGACGTACTTCTCCCAATCCAGACCAACCAGACGAAAGGCAAGCTCTGCGAAGTCGCGCACGGAATGCTGCTCACCGGTCGAGAACACCAGATCCATCGGCCCGGGTTGCTGCAGCATCATCCACATGGCTCGGACGTAGTCGGGTGCATAACCCCAGTCCCTCTTGGCGTCGAGGTTTCCGAGGTACACGGCGTCCTGACGGCCGGCGGCGATGCGGGCGACGGCGCGGGTGACCTTGCGCGTCACAAACGTCTCGCCTCGGCGCGGCGATTCGTGGTTGAACAGGATGCCATTGGAGGCGAACATGCCGTACGCCTCGCGATAGTTGACGACGATCCAGTACGCAAAGATCTTCGAGACGCCGTAGGGGCTGCGAGGGTGGAACGGGGTCTTTTCACTCTGGGGCGGCGGCGCGCTGCCAAACAGCTCTGACGTCGACGCCTGGTACAGGCGAATGGATGGATCACAGTGAGATATGGCTTCGAGCAGCCGCAGCGTGCCCAGCGCATCTACGTCACTCGTGTACTCGGGAGCCTCGAAGCTCACCTTGACGTGGCTCTGGGCGGCGAGGTTGTAGACCTCGCGCGGCCGTACTTCGTCGATGAGCCGCGCCAGGTGCGCGGAGTCGGACATGTCGCCGTGGTGCAGGATCAAGCGGCGATCAGGCACATGCGGATCCTCGTAGAGATGATCGATGCGCCCGGTATTGATCGATGACGACCTGCGGATGAGTCCGTGCACCTCGTAGCCTTTTTCCAACAGGAGCTCGGCGAGGTAGGAGCCGTCCTGGCCGGTGATCCCGGTTATCAGGGCGCGCGATCGATTGGGCATCTCCCGAAGTCTATCGATCGGAGCGGCGGGCTATGCATCCGATCCCCATGCTGTAACCCGTCAGTCGCTGCAGACGTCGGAAGAGCACGGGTGGGATCAGGTTTTCCATGATTTCCCGTATGCGAGTCGGAACGCCGCCGATCGTGTACACCTTCTCGACCACGAGGCCGGCGTCGTGGACCTTGCCCGCAAACTCGGCGGGCTTGAAGAGGTGCATGTCCGCAACCACCTCCGGGACGCTTTTGACGTGCATGGTGTGGCGTGTTGGCACCTCGATCTGCACCCGGGTCGCGCAGCGCGCATGCTCCTTGACAAGCGCGACCGTCTTGGTGCCGTGCCAATGCTCGACAAGGCCCGCCGAGAAAGCGACCTCGTAGCGGTCGTGATACTCCTTCAAGTCGAAGGCATCGCCCAACTTCAAATCCAACTGAACCCCGAACGCCTTGGCCGAGCGTCCAGCAATTTCCAGGACGTGTGGGTCGGAGTCCAGCGAAGTGACCTGGTACCCGTGTCCGGCGAGAAGGATGTCGAAGGTGGCCGTGCCGCAGCCGATCGAGAGCACGCGAGCGGGAGGCGGCTGGAATCGAAGCATGTAGCCGAGTGAGGTCACATGGCTGAGCCAGGAGTTGTAAGCGGTACGCACCAGGCCGCTTTCTAGGGATTGTTCGGCATAACGAGACCAACGGTCGGACTGCACGGTAAATAGCCTAATTCGCCACTGCGAGAGCCGCTCGTCGGTACAGCAATTCTTCGTAGACGGCCTGGGTGCTCGTTACCATCTGTTCGGTTGAAAAATGCTCCGCGATTCGCCGCCGCGCCGCTTCTCCCATCCGCCGGCGCTCAAGTGGGTGCTCGATCATCCACGTGATCGCGCCGGCCATCGCCGACAGCTCCCCGTACGGGACGAGTAAACCATGGACCCCGTCCTCAACCAACTCGGGCACGCCACCAACCGAGGTTGAGACGACAGGCACTGCTGAAGCCATCGACTCCATGAGCGCGTTCGGAAAACCTTCTTCAGACGATCCGAGGATCGTGAAGTCAAAAGCCGTCAACAACCTGGCGGCGGCCTTGCGCATACCTCCGAAAATGACGTTATCGGAGAGGGCCAGCTCACGGGTGAGGTTGGTCAGGGCAGCCCGTTCCGGCCCGTCGCCAATCAACACCAGCCGAAACGATGGGTGGTGTTTCACGACCTGAGCCACCGCGTGCAGCACTCCGCGGTGACCCTTGTAGCCGATGAAGTTGGCCACCATGGCGGCCTTTACCCCCTCTGACTCCCACTCGGTAGGCAGCGGCGATCGCACGTTTAGGGGAGGGAGGTCGATCCCATTTGGAATCACACGCATTCTCTCGAGCGAGATCGATTCCTTCTCAATGGCGAAATCGCGAACGGCGCGCGAGTTACAGATGTAAACGTCGATCACGCGGTTGGCCAGCTGGGCGAGCACACGCCATCCTGCAGCCTTATAGACATCGATCGAGGTGAGGCCGCGGCGGCCGGCGACTATCAACCGGACGCGCAATAACCATGCGGCCAACCCGCCCAGGACGTAGGCCGCGGGCAAATACGCATGCACCACATCGGGACGCTGCTCGCGAAGACTGCGAACAAGTGCGGCCAGTATTTGCATTCCCATCAATTTGCTTCGCGAGGGGCGGTTCGGCGCCCGCGACCCCTGAAGCTTGATCACAGGCACATCGGGGGACAGCATGTCCTCGAGCTCGCCCCCTTGTGTCAGGCAGACGATCGATGGTGTGAATCGACTTCGATCTAGGCCGTTAACGAGCCGAACCAGCTGCGTCTCGGCGCCGCCCATGGCTAGGCTGCCGATCACATACGAGACCCTGATCGTGTTGATCTGCGTGTTCACCCGTCGAATTCTCACACGCGAAGGCAGGCCGTCCCGCGGGCCGAAACGGTATCATCAGCGCCCGCTGAACCGCGAAGCCAGCCTTCTCGATCACTTCTAACGACTTCGCGGGAAGGAGAACGTCGATGCAGCACCGCCAGCTGCCCAGTGTGATTACGGCCGCCTGCCGAGTGTCCTCAGCGCCGCGATGGTCGCACATCCTCACGCTGGTCGTGGTATTCGTCACGCTGGCGATCGTGCAATCGGCGGGTGTCGCGGCCTCGTCCACCTCGATGCTGCCTCATGCAGGATCATCTGCCGCGGTCAGCCTGCAACCGTCTGGGGCTCAGTCCCACCAGGTGCTCCAGGCAAGCGCAGGCAAACCGTTTCGCGAAGTCTTCGGTTTTGCGCTGGCCAGCAGCCTGAGCGATCCCACGGTCGGCTACCCGAGCTGGAACTTCTCGTTGCTGACAACCGTTGCCTTCTTCGCGTTGCACATCAACACCAATGGAACCATCGCCAACGACTCGAGTTGGAATGTCTGGAACTCGAGCCAGCTGACTGGCCTTCTGAGCACGGCGCATGCCAACGGAACCAAGGTTGTCGTGACCGTCGACCTCCAGGACTTTGCGCCTGGCACTCCGAACATGTGCGCCGGACTTGCGGCTCGAGCAACCACAGTCAGTCAGACGGTCGCAGCCGTGACCACCAAGGGTGTTGACGGCGTCAACGTCGATTACGAGGGCTTGAACGGCACGTGTCCCAACGGCGAGAGCGCCGAATCGATGATGACCGACCTCGTCCATCAACTTCGGACCGCGCTGCCATCCGCTTCCTACCTTTCAGTCGATACCTACGCAAGTTCAGCGTCAGATCCGATTGGCTTTTTCGACATCCCCGGGTTGAGCGCCTACGCGGACTCTTTCTTTGTGATGGCGTACGACCTTGAGTATGCAAACTACAGGCGCGCGCCCCTCGGATGCGTCAGCTTCTGCCTCGGCCCAACCGCTCCGCTGACGGGCTACTACTACAACGACACCACGACGGCCGCTCAGTACACGGCCGTCGTGCCCGCGTCGAAGGTGATCCTCGGGGTGCCGTACTACGGGCGCAAGGCCTGCGTTTCAAGTGCGTCGCCCAATCAGTATCCAGCGGGCACAGTAACCGCGGACACGTACCTGGACGCCTCCCAGGAGAGCGGCGATCCAGCCGTCCAGTCGGGCAGCTACGCATCGCACCGCGACCCCAACGATGCGTCTGGTCAAGAGCGATGGGATACGTGGTTCAACACGACGCTCAACTGCACCCGCGAGCTCTATTGGGACGACTCCACGGCGCTGGGGCTGAAGTACGACCTTGTCAATTCTGCCGGCCTTCGCGGAGTCGGCATCTGGAACCTCAATTACGGAGGCGGCGCCCCCGAGTTGTGGTCGACGCTGTCTGGCCATTTCGTGGGTTGCAGCGGCGTGATGCTCAGCCCCAACATCGCCTCACCCCAGCCATCGGGCACACACGTCCAGCTCAGCGCCAAGGCCATCGGCTGCCCCAACCCGCTCTACGAATTCTGGATCCTGGCGCCGGGGTCGACCTCCTGGACATCGGCCCAGCCCTACTCCTCTACCGCAACCTACAGTTGGGACACCTCCGGCAAACCCGTCGGTACGTATCGGTTCTCGGTCTGGGCGCGCGACAGCGGCAGCGCCGGTGTCTCGGGCAACAGCTCGGGCCGGTGGGATGCCTTTAACAGCATCCAGTTCGCGCTCATCTCGAGACCCTGCACGGCGGTGAGCTCCTCGGCAGCGCCGACATCGGCGGCGCCGACCGGCACGGCTGTCACCATCATCGCCACGGCCTCCGGTTGTCCCAGTCCCTCCTATCAGTTCTGGGTCCTGGCCCCCGGCGGTGGCAGCTGGTCATTGGCCCAGGCGTACTCCACCAGCGGCTCGTTCCATTGGGACACCACCGGCAAGGCCACTGGCACCTATGGTTTCTCGGTCTGGGCCCGCGACGCCGGCAGTACCGGCACCTCGAGCAACAGCTCGGGGAGTTGGGACGCCTACAACTTCAGCCAGTACACGCTGACCGCCCACTGCTCGGCCGTCAGCGTCTCCTCGTCGCCAACATCGACGGCGGCTGTAGGTACTCCAGTCACGATCACGGGGAGCGGCTCCGGTTGCCCCAACCCTCTCTACCAGTTCTGGATCCTGGCCCCCGGCGCGAGCACCTGGACGTTAGCCCAGGCCTACTCCACCAGCGCCGTCTTCAACTGGGCCACCACCGGCAAGGCCGCCGGCACCTATGGCTTCTCGGTCTGGGTCCGCGACAGCAGCAGCGCCGGTGTCTCGGGCAACAGCTCGGGCCGGTGGGACGCCTACAACTCCAGCCAGTTCCGGCTCATATCCACGCCCTGCACCGGGGTCGGCATCTCGTCGTCACCTCCTTCGGCAGCAAGTGCAGGCACCGTGGTCACGATCACGGCGACTTCCTCCGGCTGCGCCAGTCCCTCCTATCAGTTCTGGGTCCTGGCGCCCGGAGCCAGCATCTGGACGCTGGCCCAGGCGTACTCCACCAACGGCTCGTTCCACTGGGGCACTACGGGTAAGCCGCCAGGCACGTACCACTTCTCGGTCTGGGTCCGCGACGCCGGCAGCGCGGGCACCTCGAGCAACAGCTTCGGGACCTGGGACGCCTACAACTCCAGCCAGTACTCACTGACTTAGGAGATGCGCTTCAGGGCAACCCTACGGCCTGCAAATGCCAGTCCCACGAGCAGCCAGAACTCCACGGCGAGATCGTTCTTGAAGTAGGGCACATCGACGAGCCCGTGCACGATGATGGCCGCCACGGCAAGAAGCACACCCAGGTGCACGGGCCGCCAGTCGGCGGCGCCGCTGCGCCAACCTCTCCAGCTGACCACGACCAACACCACGGAGACAGCCGCAAATGCGATCACGCCAAGCAGCCCTGTCTCCGACCAGAAGTTCAAGACGATGTTATGTGGGAAAGTAAGGGTGTTGGAGTAGTCGCCGGCCTCGGTTTTCATCCGAGCGGCGAATCCGGAAAGCCCGGCTCCGAAGATGGGTCTATGGGCCAGCATGCGAAGGCTCGCGTTCCATAGCGGAATGCGGCCGTCCAGCGTCTGATTGGGACCAAAGGTGAGGTCGGCTTCGGTCCGCTGGGCGACCCCCGGCACCATTAGGAAGAGGAGCGCGCCCGCCGCCAGCGCGCCCAGCCAGAGGCGGCGACGGCGCATTGGAAGGATCGCGCCGACGGCGACCACCGTGAGCGCCACCCAGCCTCCTCGCGAGAACGTCAGCAAGGTCGACAGCGCTGCGACAGAGACAAAGATGCCCCATGCCACGCGGAACCTTCGATCCTTTTCATGCACCAGCATCGCGGCTGTGAGGGCGATCAGTGGAACCAAATACAGCGCGACCGCGTTTGCGGCCGTGTAGATGGCGACCGGCGGCGCCAGCTGGGGCGCCCCCACCGGATCGAAGCTGTGGTCTAAAAGGGCCTTGATGATCACGGCCGAGTTGACGATCGCCAGCACCGTCGCGCCGCTGATGGCGCCCAGCACGACGATCTGCGCCTGCCTGTAGGTGCGCAGTGCGGTGACCAGCACGAGCGCGAACACGATGGGCTCGACGAAATACGCCCGATAGATGCCTAGGGCCGCAATCGGCGACGGCGCAACCACGATCGAGATCGCGCCGGCAACCAGGAGGAGCGCCGCCGGAATCGTCAGCGGCGAGCGCCAGGCGGGTAGTTCTCGGTTGCGAATGCTTTCGAACGCGAAGGCGGCGAAGGTGAGAAGGATGCCGGCTTCCAGCGCCGTGGTGGGGTAGAAGCCGACATGCCAGCGCACGACGTAGGCCGGCGCCAGCGCCGCAGTAAGCGCTGCGCATGCCACGGTGAGCGGGTACGGCCTCACGGGCGGTAAAGATAGTTCCGCGATAAACTTCCCCGTCGTGCCTCCACGCGAGCTCCCCAGCCGCGCCCTATATGAAGGACGCGACCGTGCCGGTGCGCGGTCGTTCCTCTACGCGATCGGGCTGACCCCCGAGGATCTCGAGAAGCCATTCGTCGGCGTCTCCAACTGCTGGCTCGAGACCATGCCCTGCAACTTCGGGCTGCGCGAGCTTGCCGTTCCGATCAAGGCGGGGATCCGAGCTG
>WNEY01000414.1_pt1 | contig 26378 bp, 25 predicted proteins | sample 5400531 | NCBI WGS metagenome assembly WNEY01 (sample SAMN13153338, study PRJNA577476) | soil metagenome | isolation source: 200 cm saprolite under Douglas fir tree site 1 | place: USA:California | collected 2015-04-18
GACGTACGTGCGCGGCCGCTCGGTGGAGGCGATCCTCGACGCGAACGTCAAGGTCGACCGCGCCCTGCGGGCGGGCGCCCTCGCGCTCGGCGCCACCGTCGAGATCGAGACGCTGCCGGGCTACATGCCGATGCGCTGCGATGCCACGATGGCCGCCCACTTCAAGGAGACGATGAAGCGTCTGGTGGGTGACGAGCACTATCGCCAGATCGGGCACCGCACGGGCTCCACCGACATGGGCGACCTCTCCCAGGTGATGCCGGTGCTCCATCCGTACATCGGCGGGGCGCGCGGGAGCGGTCACGGCGCGGACTTTCAGATCGTCGACGAGCCGCTCGCCTATCTCGCCCCGGCCAAGGCGCTGGCGGCCATGGCCATCGACATGCTCGCCGACGGAGCGGCGGGCGCGCGCGAGGTCGTCCGGGCGCGGCCGCCGATGACGCGCGAGCAGTACCTCTCGTTCCAGCGTGGGGTCGCCCGGCGCGAGGTGTACGAGGCCTGACCCCGTGTACGGCAAGACCCCCGTCGATTTCCCGCAGCGCATCGTGTGCCTGACCACCGAGACCGCGGAGATCGCCCATCTGCTCGGGGCAGGCGACCGCGTCGTCGGCGTTCCCGGCACCGCGCGCCGGCCGGAGGCGGCGCGGGCCAAGGCCAAGGTCGGAGGGTTCACGACGTTCAGGCTCGACAAGATCGTCGAGCTCGAGCCCGATCTCGTGCTCGGCTTCTCCGATCTGCAGAAGGACGTCGTGCGCGATCTGATCGGGGCCGGCGTCGCCGTGCTCTGCACGAATCAGCGCTCGTTCGAGGACGTGCTGAGCGCGGTCCTGCTCATCGGAGGCGCGCTCGGATTGGAGGCTCCCGCTCGTGCCCTCATCCAGGACATGAGGGACGAGGTGAAGCAGATCCGCGAGTACTCGAGCGTGTGGCCCGACCGGCCACGCGTCTACTTCGAGGAGTGGCCCGATCCGCTCATCACCGGCATCCGCTGGGTGTCGGAGCTGATCGAGATCGCCGGCGGCCGCGACGTCTTCGCCGAGCTGCGCGACCGGCCGATCGCGAGCCAGCGCATCGTGACGTCAGAGGACGTCATCCGCCGCGATCCGGAGATCATCCTGGCCTCCTGGTGCGGCAAGCCCGTGGACCGCGACGGGATCGCCGGCCGCCCCGGCTGGCAGGGGATGACCGCGGTCAAGCGCGGCCAGGTCCACGAGCTCGACGGCAGCGACGTGCTGTCCCCCGGGCCTTCACTCATGGTCGGACTCCGACAGATCCACGAGATCGTCCAGAGCTTTCAGGCCGCCGCCTAGAAGCGTAGAATCGAAGAGAGTTTCCACCGCAGTCCAAAAAACTTTGGCCCCGACGGGCCCCCAGCTACGATTGGAGCCTCCGAATGGTCGATCTGGTCCCCGCGCGCCCCGAGAGCTTCTTCGCCGATCGCTTCAATATCACGTCCTCTACCATCGATCGCCTGCTCGGCTCCACCCTCCGCGGCAAGGTCGATGACGCCGACATCTATCTCGAGTACCGCATCACCGAGGAGCTGGTGCTGGAAGAGAGCACCGTCAAGAAGGCGTCGCGGCACGTGAGTCAGGGGGCGGGCGTCCGCGCCCAGGCCGGCACGCGCACCGGCTACGCCCACACGGACGACATCTCGATCGAGAACCTGGAAGAGGCGGCCCGCCAGGCGCGGGCCATCGCGACGGAGGCCAGCGCGTCGGCGGTCGTGGCGGTGCCGAACGGGAGACCCCACGACCTCTACGCGCTCGCCGAACCGCCGATCGCGGCCGACCTCAATCGCAAGCTCGATCTGCTGCGCTCGGCCGACCAGGCCGCGCGCGCCGCCGATCCCCGCGTCCGCCAGGTCATCGCCAGCCTCAGCAGCGAGGACGTGATCGTGTTCGTCATGACCGCCACCGGCTGGATGGTCGGCGACATCCGGCCGCTCACGCGCCTGAACGTCACCGTCATCGCCGAAGACGGGGCCAAGCGCGAGATCGGGACGTACGGCGGCGGTGGTCGCGTCGCCTTCGACTGGTTTCTGGAGGGCAACCGCTGGCAGCGCTTCGCGCGCGAGGCGGCGCGCCAGGCCGGACTCAAGCTCGCCGCCGTCGAGGCGCCGGCGGGAGCAATGACGGTCGTGCTGGGTCCGGGCTGGCCGGGCATCCTGCTCCACGAAGCGATCGGTCACGGCCTCGAGGGCGACTTCAACCGCAAGGGCGTGTCGGCCTTCGCGGGCCGTCTCGGGCAGAAGGTCGCTTCCGAGCTGGTGACGGTCGTCGACGACGGGACGATTCCGAATCGCCGCGGCTCGCTCAACGTGGACGACGAGGGCACGCCCACCTCGCGGAACGTCCTCATCTATCGCGGCGTGCTGTGCAGCTACATGCAGGACAAGCTCAACGCCCGGCTGATGGGCATGAAGGCGACCGGCAACGGCCGTCGCGAGTCGTACGCCCATCCGCCCATGCCGCGCATGACCAACACCTTCATGCTCGCCGGCGAGGAGGCGCCCGAGGACATCCTCCGCTCGGTCAAGCAGGGCCTCTACGCGGTCGCCTTCGGGGGCGGCCAGGTCGACATCACGAGCGGGAAGTTCGTCTTCTCGGCCAGCGAGGCCTACCTCATCGAGGACGGCCAGGTGACGAAGCCGGTCAAGGGCGCGACGCTCATCGGCAACGGGCCCGACGCGCTCACGCGGGTCACGCGCGTCGGTCACGATCTGCAGCTCGACGAAGGCATCGGCACCTGCGGCAAGGATGGCCAGTCGGTGCCGGTGGGCGTCGGCTTGCCCACCATCCGCATCGACGGGATGACCGTCGGGGGAACCCAGGTGTGAGCGCGATCGACGCCGGCCTGCTCGTCTCCGTCCTCAAGCGGGCCACCGCGCTCGGTGCCACCGCCGCCGACGGCTTTCTGGTCGACGAGCGTCACTTCAGTGCCACGGTACGCCTCGGCGAGGTGGACACCGTCACGCACTCGCAGGATCAGCGGCTCTCGCTGCGCGTCTTCGCCGGACGCGCCTCGGCCGCGGCGTCGACCTCCGATCTCTCGCCCGATTCGCTGGAGCGCGTGGTGGAGGAGGCCACCCGGTTGGCCAAGATCACCGCCGAGGATCCTCACGCTGGACTCCCCGATCCCGCCGAGCTGACGACGTCGATTCCGGATCTCGACCTCGCTGACGCCGGTGGCCACGGTCTCTCTCCGGAGGAGAAGATCGACATCGCGCGCCTGGCCGAGGCGGCCGCGCTGGGCGCCGACGCGCGCGTGACGAATTCCGAGGGCGCCGAGTTCTGGGACCGCCAGGCGCGCTACGCGTACGCGACGTCGGCGGGCTTCGCGGGCGGCTACGAGACGTCGAGCTTCGGGATCACGGCCTCGCCGGTGGCGGCGCAGAACGGCGAGATGCAGCGCGACTCCTGGTACACGATGGCTCGCAAACGCGCTCGGCTCGAAGATCCCGTTGCGGTCGGGCGCACGGCGGCGGCGCGGGCCTTGCGGCGGCTGGGCGCCAGGAAGGTCAAGACCACCGAGGTGCCGGTGATCTTCGACCCGCAGACGGCCGCGACGCTCGTTCGCGCCATCGCCGGGGCCGTCGCCGGCCCGAGCCTCTATCGCCGCGCTTCGTTCCTGCTCGACCGGCTGGGAGCGAGGATCGCGGCTCCGTCGGTGACGATCGTCGACGACGGACTCCGGCCCGGTGCCCTCGGCTCGCGGCCGTTCGACGGTGAGGGCATGGCGACGCGCCGGACGGTGCTCGTCAACGAGGGCGTCCTCGAGTCGTACCTCCTCGACAGCTATAGCGCGCGCAAGCTCGGGCTCGCCTCCACGCATCACGCGGCGCGCGACGGCGCCGGCGTCACCGTGGCCACGACCAATCTCACGCTGCAGCCGGGCTCGGCCCGCCCCGAGGATCTGATCGGCTCCGTGCGCGAGGGCTTCTACGTCACCGAGTTGATCGGCTTCGGCGTCAACGGCGTCACCGGCGATTACTCGCGGGGCGCCGTCGGCCTCTGGATCGAGAACGGCGCGCTCGCCTATCCGGTGGAGGAAGTGACGATCGCGGGCAACCTGCTCGACATGCTGGCGGGCGTGGACGGGATCGGCAACGACCTCGTGCTGCGTGACCGGACGGCGGCGCCCACCGTGAAGATCGCGCGGATGGTCGTCGCCGGCGACTAGACCCGGCCGCATGATCATCGACACCCACTGCCACCTGCACGAGCCCGCCTTCGCCAACGTGCGCGAGACGCTGGCGACGGCCCTCGCTCACGACGTGTGGGGTGTGGTGGCCGTAGGTTGTGACGTCGAGACCAACGAGCGGACGCTCGCCCTGGCCACCGCCAATTCCAAGGCGGTGTGGGCGTGCCTCGGCTTCCATCCCGATCGCGTGCATCTCACCGACGTCGACCTCGACCAGGTCGAGCAGCAGGTGATCGAGCACCACGCGCGCATCATCGGATTGGGTGAGGTAGGACTGCCCTGGTACTGTCTGCAGTCGGCCGCCGACACGGCGTCCGTGATGGCGCGAGGCCGGGCGCGTCTGGACCGCCTGCTCGCGCTGGCCGGGCGCTACGACCTGGCCGTCGCGCTCCACGCGCCTCACGGCGCAGCGGCCGGTGCGCTGGAGGCGCTCAAGCGTCACGGCCTCGAGCGCGCCGTCTTCCACTGGCACAAGGCGCCGGCCGACGTGACGCGCGAGATCGTGGACTCCGGGTACTTCGTGTCGGTGGGGCCCGAAGTCGTCTACCGCCAGCGCGACCGTGAGTTGGCCGCGTCGGTGCCGCTCGACTCGCTGCTCGTGGAGAGCGACGCGCCCTGGAAGTACTCCGGCGAGTTCGAAGGACTCGACTCGGGGCCGTGGCTCGCCGCCCGGGTGGCTGAAGAGCTGGCGAAGATCAAGCAGCTTCCGGTCGAGGACGTGATGTTTCGGCTCTCGGCCAATGCCTGCCGCCTCTTCGACCTCGTCTGGGCCTGACGCTTCTTACTGGCGTGGTCGTGGCAGTGCGAGCTGAGACGCGTCGGGCGGCGAGGCGAGCGGTGAAATGAGCGGAGAAGAGAAGCACACCGTCGCCCTTCCCGGGGGTCGCCTCGCCCTCGTCATTCACGTGCCCGCGGGGCGGCGCCGCGTCCCCTGCGTGATCGCCTGCCACGGACTGGCCGCCTCGAAGGACAGTGACAAGTACTTGCTGCTGGGCGCCGAGCTGCCGGCGGCCGGCCTCGCCCTCGCGCGCTTCGACTTCCGCGGCTGCGGCGAATCGAGCGGCGTCGAGGAGGAGACCACCATCGCCACCCGCGTCGAGGACGTCGAAGCGGTGATGAAGTTCCTCGCGTTCCACCGAAGGCTCGACGGGCGCTTCGGGCTGCTCGGCTCGAGCCTGGGCGGCTACGTCGCCCTGCACGTCGCCGCCGCCCGCGCTGACGGCATGCCCGTGGTGACGTGGAACGCGCCGTCGAATCTCGCCGAGCTGATGGACACGCCCTCTGCCGATGCGACCGGGCTCGGCATGGCGTTCTTCCAGGAGCTGGCCACCCACCGGTACGACAACGCACCGACCGGCGTCGCCGGCCACCTGGTGATCCAGGCCGAAGCGGACGACGTCGTGCCCGTCGAGCACGGCGCCACGCTGCACGCGCGCGCCACCGAGCCCTGTGATTTCGTCATCATTCCGGGCGCCGACCACCGGCTCACCGACATGGCCCACCGCCGGGCAGCCGTGGCCGCGAGCCTCGAGTGGTTCGGACGCTTCTTCAAGGAGGCGGCATGATCGATCGCCAGCGCGTGGTCGCGGAGTTCATGGAGCTGGTGCAGATCTCGAGCCCCTCGCGCCGGGAGGCTTCGATGGCCCGGCGTCTCATCCCGACGCTGGAAGCACTCGGTGCGCAGGTGGAAGTCGACGACGCCGGCGCCCGGATCGGCGGCGACACCGGCAACGTCCTGGCCCGCATTCCGGGGACCGCGCCGTCGGCCCCGCCGCTGCTCCTGTGCGCCCACATGGACACCGTGGTGCCCTGCCAGAACATTCGGCCTGTCGCGCAGGGCGACGTGATCAAGACCGACGGTACCACCGTCCTCGGCGGCGACGACAAGGCGGTGATCGTCGCCATTCTGGAATCGGTCCGGGTTGCGCGGGAGCGCCGACTGCCCCACGGCCCGATCGAGATCCTGTTCACGATCTGCGAGGAGAACGGCTTGCTCGGCGCGAAGCACTTCGACGTCGCGCGCCTGGCGGCTCGACGCGGACTGGTGCTCGACTGTGACGGCGTGAACGAATTGATCACGCGGGCGCCGGCCGCCAATCACGTGAGCTTCGTGGTCCACGGCCTCGAGGCCCACGCCGGCGTCTGCCCGGAGCAGGGCATCAGCGCGATCAAGGTGGCGAGCGAGGCCATCGCGGCCATGCGGCTGGGCCGCCTCGACGAGGAGACCACGGCCAACCTCGGCGTGATCGAGGGAGGACTGGCGACCAACATCGTGCCGAACCGCGTGGTGGTGAAGGGGGAGACGCGGAGCCGGAGCCTGGCCAAGCTCGACGCGCAGAGCGCGCACATGCGGAGCTGCTTCGAGGAGGCCGCCGCGCGCCACCGCGTCACCGTCGAGGGGCGCGAGCACGCGGCGCGCATCGAGGCGCGGATCGACCGTGGGTACGAGCGGCTCGACCTCGGCGACGACACGCCGATCGTGCGGCTGATGACGAAGGCGGCCGCGCGCCTGCGCCGCCAGTTCCGCACGCGGGCCACCGGCGGCGGCTGCGACGCCAACGTCTTCGCCGGCCGCGGGCTGGAGGTGGCCAACCTCGGCTGCGGCATGCGGGCCATCCATACCGTCAGCGAGTGGGTCGACGTCAACGACATCGTCGCCACCACCGAGTTGCTGGTGGCGCTGCTGCAGGTCAACGCAGAGAATTAGACGGCGTCTCTCGTGATCACTTCCACGGGGGCGCCTCGCGCGTCCGCCTCGAGCCCGTCGGGCCAGTACGCGTAGTACTCCGGCGGCGTCTCCAGGAGCGGCACGAGCTCGGGCAGGATCAGGTCGACGCTGAACGGACTCGGCCGCCCCGACTGCAACGCTCGCCGCTCTCTCACGCCCGTCAGCAGCACGGACAGCCGCGGCTGCTCGAGCGAGTGAGCGCACAGCACGTAGGTGGGCTGGTAGAGGCTGACGGCGTGCTCGACCCACTGGGCCAGGGTGGCGATGACCTGAACGGCGCAGCCGCCGCGGGCGTTGAAGACCATGAGGCCGAGGCCGGAGGCGTCGAGCGGGACGCGACGAAACTCGCGCACGGCGACGAGCGTGTGGTCGTCGCTGGCCTGCGGCAGTGATGGCGGCTCGCCGAACGGAACCTGGCGAACCTCGTAGACGGCGAAGCGGGTGGGATCGTCCACACTCCTGAACCGGGACCGCGCGTGCACGGCGCCTTCGTCGTCGGCACCCCGACACGCATCGAGGCCCCGAGAGACCCGAAGACCTCGGAGCAGAAGTGGGCGACTGCACAGCACGGGGGGGCGAACGAGCAACTCCCATGCCGCACGCGGGAGCGGGCGAAGCCCGCGAAATCGCGGGCCAGAAAATCGATCGTGGCGATTTCTTCAACGCACGGTCTTCGACGGTCCGGCGTCACCAGCGTGACAAGGACGCGTACGCCGTGCTAGGAAGGAACCGTGAACCGTCGCCGGCTCGTCCTCGCGCTGGGCCTGGTCGCGCTCCTCGGCTCCGGCTGGGCGGGCACCGCGTGGTACCGGAGCCGGCTGAGCGTCAACACCGACGACGCGTACGTCGAGGGCACGGTGGCACCCGTCAGCGCCAAGGTCCCCGGGCAGGTGATGGAGGTCATGGTGCGCGACAACGAGGTCGTCCGGGCCGGCCAGGTGGTCGTGCGGCTCGACGCCCGCGACTACCGCGCAAGGGCCGAGCAGGTGCGCGCGGCCGTGCTCATGGCCGAGCGGCGCTTCCGGGCGGCGGCCGCGCGCGTCGGTCTCGGCCGCGAGATGGCGGCCAGCCAGTTCACGCAGGCGGAGGCGGCGTCGGTGCGCGCCCAGGCGGCCAAACAGTCGGCGGTGAGTCTGCTCGAGTCCAGCCGGGCCACCGCGCACTCGCGTCGCGCCGCCCTCGCGTCCGCGGTCGCCGACCGCGACGGCGTCAACGCCCTCCGCGATCGCACCGCGCTCGACCTCACGCGGGCCGAAGAACTGTTCGTGCGCGAGCTGGTGGCCAAGCAGTTCGTCGACAATGCTCGGGCGGACGCGCGGGTGGCCGCGGCCCAATTCGCCGCCTCCGAGCAGCGCGTGACCCAGGCCCAGCGTGATCTCGAGTCGGCCGAGGCCGACGCGCGCATGCGTGAGTCCGGCTTCGAGCCCCAGCAGATCGGACTGCGCACGGCCGAGGCGCGCGTGCTGGAGGCGCGGGCCCAGGAGCAGCACGCGGGCGCGCTGGTCCAGGAAGTGCGCGTGCGCGAGGCCGAGCGCGATCTGGCCGAGGCTCAGCTCAAGGAGGCCGAGGCCGACCTCTCGCTGGCGTTGCTCAACGTGGAGTACACGGAGATCCGCGCGCCGATCGCCGGCGTGGTGACCCGCAAGAACGTCGAGCCCGGCCAGGTCGCCCAGCCGGGTCAGGCGATGCTGGCCATCGTCTCGCTCGACGACGTCTGGGTCATCGCCAACCTCAAGGAGACGCAGCTCCATTCGATCCGGCCGGGCATGCGCGCGGTGATCGCCGTCGATACGTTTTCCGACCGAAGCTGGAAGGGCACGGTCGACTCCATCGCTGCCGGTACCGGCTCGCGCTTCTCGCTGCTGCCGCCCGAGAACGCGACCGGCAACTGGGTGAAGATCGTCCAGCGCGTCCCCGTGAAGATCGTCCTCGAATCCGGCCAGGCGATGAATCCGCACACGCTGCGAGCCGGAATGTCGGCGGCCGTCACCATCCACCTCCGCTGAACCCGTCGCGCGGCGACGCGACACCGGCAATGTAAGAACTACCGCCGTCTCGGTAATGTTTTCTCCAGCCTAGGAAATTCGCTTCAGGCGGTCGCGCCGCGCGCGGGCAATGCTACGATTCACGGTCGTGGCGCTCGTCGAGCTGCTCTATCGCATCGCGAACGTCGTGCTGAGCGTCGCCGCGCTCGTCGTGGGCGCGCTCATCGTCATCGAGATCGGCCGGAGGCCGACGGCACGGCGCGAGCCGCTGGGCATGGCCATCGCGCTGCTCTTCGTCGCCATCGGCGGGCGCGCGGCCGTGCGTGCGGTGCTGGAGCCGGCCTCCCAGCTGTCGGCCGGCGCGTTCGCCACCGTCGTCGGTGTCGATTTGCTGGCGGCCGGCGCGGTCGTCGCGTTCCTCACACTGCACCGCCGCTACGCGGTGTTCATCGAGAGCGCCGACATGGTGCGCGAATACGAGACGGGCTACGCGGCCAAGGAGCGGGAGGCGCGCGCGCTCGCCCAGGTCAACGAGGAGCTACGCCGGCTCGACGAGCTCAAGAGCGAGTTCCTGGCCATGGTGAGCCACGAGCTGCGGACGCCGCTGACCGCGATCGTCGGTTACAGCCGGTTGTTGGTGCGTCAGGTGCACGGGCCGCTCACGCCCAAGCAGCTCGAGCATCAAGAGGCGATCTTCCGGAGCGCGCAGCGACTGACCGAGTTGATCAACGATCTGCTCGACGTCTCGCGCCTCGAAGCCGCCCGCGTCGAGCTCGACCCGCGGTCGATCGACGTGAGGGAGGCGGTCGACCACGTGGTGGCCGCCGTGCGGGTGGCCACGCAGGCCAAGCAGCTTCGGATCGCCAACGCCGTCGCGGCCGACGTTCCGGCGGTGCACGCCGACGCCACCCGGCTTCACCAGATCCTGGTGAACCTCGTCGGGAACGCCGTGAAGTTCACGCCGGCCGGCGGCGCGGTGACCGTGCGCGCGGCCCGGCAAGGCGACCAGGTGTGGATCGCCGTCGAAGACACCGGCGTCGGCATCGCCAAGGAAGAGCTGGCGCGCATCTGGGATCCGTTCTATCAGGTCGAGTCGCCGCTCCGCCGTCGCCACGGCGGATCCGGTCTGGGCCTGGCCATCGTGCGGCGCCTTGTCGAGCTGCACGGCGGCGTCGTGCGGGCCGAGAGCGACGGCGAGAACCGGGGCAGCCGCTTCAGCTTCAGTCTTCCCGCTTCGACGACGGCGGCCCGGACGGTCGCGGCGCCCGTCGAAGGGGAGACCCGCATCGAGCCCGTGCTGGCGAGCCGCGACGTGCTCATCGTGGAGGACGATTTGCCCAACCAGGATCTGATGCGGGTCGTCGTCGAAGAGCTCCTGGGCGGCCGCGCGACGATCTCGGCCGACGGCGAGGCGGCCGTGCAGCACGCGCTCGAGCATCCGCCCGCCGTCATCCTACTCGACCTCATGTTGCCCGGACTCTCGGGTTGGGAGGTCGCCCGCCGGCTGCGCCAGCATCCCGACACCCGGTCCATTCCGATCATCGCGGTGTCGGCGCTGGCCCGGCCTCAGGAGCGCGCGTCGGCGTTCTACGCCGGCTGCGACGCCTATGTGGCCAAGCCGTTCGCCCCCGAAGACCTTGCGCGCGTCGTGGCCGCGACGATGGCCGACGTCGGGGCATTGTCGCGATGACCGACGAGATCGCGCGCGTGCTCGTCGTCGAGGACAACCGCGACACGTCCGCGCTGCTGCGCGACCTGCTGGAGGCCGAGGGCTACCAGGTCGAGTCGGTGGGAACGGGCGAAGCGGCCCTGGAGGCGCTCGAGGTCAACCCCGAGACCGATCTGCTCGTCCTCGACCTCATGCTGCCCGGCATGAGCGGGTACGAGGTCATCGAAAAGCTGCGGGCCGAGGCGGACCAGAGCCGCGTGCCCATCCTGGTGCTGAGCGCGCTCAGTAGCCCTTCCGCCCGCGTGCGTGGTCTCCGCGACGGCGCCGACGACTACATGACCAAGCCGTTTCTCCCGGAGGAGCTGGTGGCGCGCGCGCGCACGCTGATCACCAGCCGCCTGCTCGAGCGGCGCACGCGGGAGATCCAGGCCCTGGCCCAGATCGCCCAGGCCAGTCTCACCGCCACCGACGGCGACGTGCTGCTGCAGCGGATGGACGAGATCGTCGTGGATGTCTTCGCCGCCGATGGCGCCGCCATCCTCCTCGCCGACGAGGCGCGCGGGGAATTGCGGGCCCGCGCCGCCCTCGGCTTCGGTAACGATCTGGCCGGCCTCGGCGGGCCCCTCGGCGAGGGCGTGGCCGGCCTCGCCCTCAGCACGCGCTCGCCGGTGATCGTGAGTGACGGCGCCGCCCGCGATCCGCGCGTGAAGAGCCGCGCGCTGCAGTCGGGCACCTTCCGCGCGGTGATGGCGGCGCCCCTGATCGTCGGCGGCGTCGCCATCGGCGCGTTGGAGGTCGCGCGGCGCTCGCGGCGGATCGACAGCCGCGCCCACCGGCTGCTCAGCATCGTCGCCGACCGCGTCGCCGTCGCCATCGAGCATTCGCGGCTGGAGGTGGAGGCGCGCGAGCTGGCCGACGTCGTGCGCAAGATCGGCGAAGGCGTCGTGGTGATCGACACCGACGACCGCGTGCTCTTCGCCAACCGGGCGTTCCTGTCCATGGTGGGCGCCGCCGGCGAGGATTTCACCGGCCAGCACTGGACCGATTTCCTGTCCTCGGCCCAGGACACCGGAGCGCTGGTCACGCAGATGCACCAGCAGGCGACCTATCAGGGTGAGCTGCTCCTGATCACGCGAAACGGCGAGCCCCGGCCCGTGCATCTCTCGCTCTCGGCGGTCGAGCGAAGGCACGGCGGGCTCCAGCGCATCGGCATCTTCCGCGACATCAGTCCCGAGCACGAGCTCCGCTTCCGCGTCATTCGCGAGCAGAAGTTCCGCACGCTGGGCTCGTTGGCCGCCGGGGTCGCTCACAACATCAACAATCGGCTCACCCCGGTGCTGGGCTGGACCGAGATGCTGCTCGAGCGCCTGGCCGCCGGCGAGACGATCGACTCCGCCGAGCTCACGCACGCGCTCAAGGTCATCAGCCAAGGCGCCGCCGACAGCGTGGGGACGGTGCGCCGGCTCCAGGAGTACTCGCGACCGGCGCGCGTGCGCGGCCCGGAGGCCGTCCAGCTACGCGAGGTCGTCGAGCAGCTCCTGGCCCTGACCCGACCGCAGTGGGACAACGACGCCGCCCGTCGCGGCGTGCGTTACGAGATCGACCTCCGCCTGGAGCCGGCGCCGGCCATCCTGGCCGTGGCCAGCGAGATCCGCGAGGCGCTGCTCAACATCCTCGAGAACGCGCTGGCCGCGATGCCCACCGGCGGGCGCCTCACCATCCAGATCGGCAGCGAGGCCGATCGGGCGCGCATCGCCATCACCGACACCGGGCGGGGAATGAGCGCCGAAGTCCAGCGCCTGGCCTTCGAGCCATTCTTCACCACGCGCGGCGGCGAGGGCGGCACCGGCCTCGGTCTGTCGCTCGCCCAGGAGATCGTGCAGCGCTACGGCGGGACGATCACGCTCCAGAGCCGCGAGGGCGTCGGGACGACGTTCACGCTCTCGTTCCCGCCGGTGACCGGCGACTCGAGCCGCGCTCCCGTGTTCGTGCCGGTGGTGGAGCCGTTGCGTATCCTCGCCGTCGAGGACGAGCCCGAAGTGCTCGACCTCGTGCGGGCCATGCTGAGCCACGCCGGCCACGCCGTGCTGACGGCGGCGTCCGGCCGGGAGGCCTTGACCATCTTCAACCGCGAGCCGATCGATCTCGTCATCTCCGACCTCGGCATGCCGGGGATGACCGGACTCGGGCTGGCCGCCGAGCTGCGGCGGATCCGTCGCGTGCCCATCGTGCTTCTCACGGGCTGGGCCCAGGAGCTCGAACCGGCGTCGGCCGCGGACGTCGACACGATCCTGGCCAAGCCGTTTTCGCGGGAGAAACTCTTCGAAGCGATCGCGCGCGCCGTTCCCGACCGCGTCAGATCTTCTTAACAGGGCACGGGCACCCGGGCTTCGCAGCCGTTCACCGGACATATCACCGCTCGCCTCGCAGCACGACGCTGCTCCGCTCGCACTGCGGCCGCAATCACCGCCTGACTGTTACTTGTTTGCGCGATCTGAGTCGTGACTGGGCGGGACGCTGTCTTTGTTCCTTCATCGCGCGCGGTCAGGGCAGCCGGCTCACCCAGTAGAGAACCGCCGCGCCGACGATGATGCGGTAGACGGCGAACGGCGCAAATCCGCGCCGGCGGACCCAGCTCATGAACCAGCCCACGACGCCGTAGGCGACCACGAAGGACACCACGAAGCCGATGGCCAGCAGGATCCAGGAGTGCGCGTCGTTGGGCATCGCGCCGATCGCGCTCGGCTCGCCCGAGCGCGGCCGCAACGACTTTCCCAGGTCGTAGAGGGTGGCGGCCGCCATCGTGGGGATCGACAGGAGGAACGAAAATTCGAGCGCCACCGGACGAGTCAGGCCAGCCAGCTCGCCGGCAGTGATCGTGGCCATCGAGCGCGAGGTGCCGGGGAAGACGGCGGAGAGGATCTGGCCGACGCCGATCCAGATGGCCTGGCCCACCGACATCTGCTCCAGGCCCTCAGTCGGTCGGCCGCGGGCGAAGGCCCGGCCCTGCGAGCGCTCGTAGATCGCGTCCACCACCCACATCACGAGGCCGCCCACGATCAGGGCCAGCGCCATGACGCGCAGGCTCTCGAGATGCTTGCCGATGATCTTCGTCAGCAGGAAGGCCGGAATCGCCGTCGCGAGAAAGGCCACCAGCGTCAGCGTGAGTGGATGGTTGACCACGGAACGGTCGCCGCGGGAGTCGCGGGGGAAGCTGCGGACCAGGGCGACGAGACGGCTCCAGAAGTAGATCGGCAGGCACAGGATCGCGCCCAACTGGATGACGATGGAAAACATCTTCCAGTAGGCATTGCCGAGGTCGACCCCGAGCAGCGCCTCGGTGATGCGCAGGTGCGCCGTCGAGCTGACGGGGAGGAACTCGGTCAACCCTTCGATCACACCCAACAGGGCCGCCAGCAGGTATTCGTTCACGCGCTCATCCGACGATGTCCTCGCCGCCGTCGACGCCGATGACGTTGCCCGTGATCCACCCGGCGTCGGGATGGGCGAGCACGACGATGGCGCGGGCGACGTCGTCGGGCGTGGTGAGCCGGCCGCTCGGGTTGCTGCGCCGGGCCCGGTCGAGCAGCCGCTCGTAGCCCGGGATCTTCTGGGCGGCCGGCGTGGGCGTCACGCCGGCGCGGATCGCGTTGACGGTGATGGAGCGCGGCGCCAGCTCCATCGCGAGCTGCCGGACGTGGGACTCGAGCGCCGCTTTGGCCGCCGACACCGGGCCGTAGGCCGGCAGCACGCGGCGGCCACCGGACGACGTCATCGCGAAGACCCGGCCGCCGTCGCTCATGAGCCCGTGCGAGACGACGTCCTGGGTCCAGTACACGAGCGTGCGCCATCACGTCGACCGTCATGTCCATCTGGGCGGCGTTCACCGCCTCCTTCGCGGGGTCGGCGATGAAGGGCTTCAGCGTGCCGAAGGCCAGCGAGTGGAGCAGCACGCGCAGGCGGCCGGCGCTGCCCATCGTCTGCGCCATCTCCGCCACGACGTCGGCGCGATGCTCGGCGTCGGCCGCGTTGACGTTGAAGAAGCGGGCCCGGCGCCCGAGCGCTTCGATGACGGCGACGATGCGCTCGGCGTTGGCGAGCGTCGCCTTGCGGTCGAGATGGACGCCGAAGACATCGAGACCGGCCCGGGCGAATGCGACGCTGGCGGCTTCACCGAAGCCCGACGACGAACCGAGCACGAGCGCCCAGCCGTCGAGCCGCACAGGAGCGGATTGCATGGACTCGCGTATTCTACCATCGTGTAAAATCGCCACCAGGTTATGCCGAAGACCGCCGGCATCATCCTGGTCGGCAACGAGATCCTGTCGGGCAAGATCGAGGACGCCAACGCGCTCTATCTCTGCCGCGAGCTGCGGCGCCTCGGCGTGGACGTGCGGAAGATCGCGGTCATCCCCGACGAGGTGGACGTGATCGCGGCCGAGGTGGCCGCGGCCCATCGCGCCTGGGACGTCGTCTTCACCTCGGGCGGCGTCGGCCCCACCCACGACGACGTCACCATCGAGGGCGTGGCCCGCGCGCTCGGCGTGGCCGTCGTGCGCCACCCCCGACTGGCCGGGCTGCTGGGCCAGTACTACGGCGAGCGCCTCAACGAGGCGCATCTCAAGATGGCCGAGGTGCCGGAGGGCGCCGAGCTGGTCGGGGTGGAGTCGCTGCGCTTCCCCACCGTCGTGATGCGCAACGTCTACATCCTGCCCGGCGTGCCCGAGATCTTCCGGCAGAAGTTCGACGCGATCCGCGAGCGCTTTCGCGGCGATCCCATCCACCTCAAGAACGTCTTCGTCCGCATCGGCGAGGGAACGCTCGCCGGGCACCTCAACGAGCTGCTCCGCGAGTATCCTGCGCTGCTGCTCGGCTCCTATCCGGAGCTCTCCAATCCCGAGTACCGCGTGAAGGTGACGCTCGAGTCGCGCGACCTCAGCTATTTGGAAGCGGCGCTGGCCGTGTTCCTCAAGGGTCTGCCCGGTGACGCCGTCGTCAAGACCACGTAGCTCGGTGACGGCCCGTTCCTTGACCCGCCCGAGGGAGCCCACGCCGACATCGTCGCTGCTCGACTCGAACCATGGCGATTGACCGGTCGAGGCGGAAGGTCGTGGTCGTGATGCCGGCCTACAACGCCGGCCGCACGCTTCGCATGACGTACGAGGAGCTCCCCAAGGACACCGTGAGCACGGTCATCCTGGTCGACGACGGATCGACCGACGCCACGCTGGAAGTCGCGCGCCAGCTCGGTCTCGAGGTCTTCGTCCACAATCGCAACTATGGATACGGCGCGAACCAGAAGACCTGCTATACCGAGGCGCTGCGGGCGGGCGCCGACATCGTCGTGATGGTGCACCCGGACTATCAGTACGACCCGCGCCTGGTCACCCAGATCATCGAGCCCATCGTGCAGGGGCAGGCCGACGTGGTGCTGGGCTCGCGGCTCAAGAGCGGCTCGCCGATCGCTCAGGGGATGCCGTGGTGGAAGTACGTGGCCAACCGCTTCCTCACGCGCCTGGAGAACCGGGCGTTCGGGCTCGACCTCTCCGAATATCACACGGGCTACCGGGCGTTCCGGCGCGAGGTTCTGGAAGGGGTCAACTTCCTCCTCGACTCCGACGGGTTCATCTTCGATCAGGAGATCATCGGGCAGGCGGTGTCCGCGGGCTTTCGCATCAGCGAGATCGCCGTCCCGACTCGTTACTTCCCGGAGGCCTCGTCGGCCAGCCTCTCGGCGTCCACGGTGTACGGGCTGAAGATCCTGACGATGCTCTTCTGGTTCTCGCTGCACCGCCTGGGGCTCCGGCGCTCGCGCCGCTTCGACAGCCTGCGGGCCCGCTACACGCGCCTCACCTGATCGCCGCCGCCCCCTCCGGCTTGAGGAGCAGCCAGCCTTCGGACTCGGCGATGACGGTCAATCTCAGCGCACCGCCGGCCCCGGCCGGATCGTCGAGAGCGATCACGTCGCCCTGGCGCGTGGCGGAGACGCGATCGAGGCGGCCCTGGCCCAGCCGCGCACCGTCCACGAGGACGACGTCGCTCCGCGCAGCGAAGTGGGGGAAGACGTAGACGTTGTTGCGCTCGTAGAGGTGAGGGAAGAAGCGCTCGGCGGCCGACACCGTCGCGCCGGGCGGGATCATCGCGAGCAGCCGATAGGCGGCCCGGTGGCGCGCGTCGGGCCACCACTGATGAAGGGCCAGGTCGTTGGCGGTCGGCGCCGACAGCACGAGGCTCACCACGGCCGCCAGCGCCAGCACCCGGACCGGCGTGATCCAGCGGGGCGCGCGGAGACGGTGATCGATCAGCCTCTGGAGTCCGATCACCGCGCCGACCATGAGGAACGGCAGGACGAACGACTGATACTGCGCGTGGAAGTTGTAGAGGACGGGGTAATCGCTCAGCAGATTCTGGGCGAGCGCGGGGAGCGCTCCGGCGGCGGCTCCTGGCGCCGCCAGCGGAAGGAAGCCGAGGGGCGCGAGCATTGCGGCCAGATAGGTCACGCGATCGAGCGTGAACAGCCAGCCGGCCACGCGGAGTGGATGGGTGAAGGGCGCCTGGAGGATCTCGCCCAGCGAGCGGCCGAAGTGCGAGTAGTGCGCGGTCAGGTACGGATAGGTGGCGTCATCGCGGAATCCCGGCATCACGGACTGGATCGCGACAAAGAGCCAGACGATGCTGGCGCCGGCGAGCGCACCACCGAAGATCCACCGTCGCTGGGCGAGGGCGAGCCAGAGTCCGAGGCCGACGACGGCGATGGCGGCGTCCTCGCGCGTAGCCAGCGTGAGGAGCGTGGCCAGTCCGAAGAGCGCGAAGCGGCGTCGCTCCGCAGCGAGCATCGCGGTCAGGAGCAACGGAACCGCGAGCGCCGCCGGATGAAAGTCACGGACGTTGATGCCCTGGAGCGAGGGATTGAGCACGTAGAGCAGCGCAATGGCGGCGGCCGCCTCGGCGCCGACCCGAGCGCGGGCGAGCAAGAAGAGCGGCACGGCGCCCAGCCCCAGAGCCACCGACTGCAGGACGAGCAGGAAGGCGGGGCCCGAGAAGACCAGCGTCAGGGGCGCCAGCAGATAGAAGATCGGACTGAAGTGGTTGCCCCAGGCGTGCCAGCCGAGGATCGTGTCGTACGGTTCCCGGCCGCGGGCGAGCTGCCACAGGTTCTGTGCGTACTGGCCGAGGTCGAGCGCGTGGGTCCGGAATGCATAATGACGGCCGACGGTGACGAAGCTGAAGAGGACGGCGTAGGCCGCGACGCCGACGGCCACCGCGCGCTCGGGATGCACGGCCGGCAGAAGCGGCGGGCCCAGCGCCCAGCGGATGGCGGCAAGGACGACCAGCCCGACCAGCACGTCCTCGGGGCGCAGGCCGGTCAGCCCGCACATCGTCCATGGGGCTCGGAAGAGAGCGAGGCTGAGAGCGAAGAGAACGAAGCCGGCTCCGAGCGTCAGGTCGAGCGCGCGGACGGCAGCGCTCCGGGTCAAGATTCCGCGGCGGGAGAGCCCACGATGTGCGATGCGTGGTGGAGCACCATCTTCCAACCATTGGCCTCGCGCTGGAAGATGTTGGTCGCGAGGACCGAGGTGACCGTCACGCGACCTCGCACCTGCGAGAGGATGTTCTCGGTACAGGTGACCCAGGCCAGGCTGCCCGAGACGGCGACCTGGACGTCGCCCACGGTGAAGCGGATCTCGCCCGTGTTGTTGAAGATCGCCTCCCACGAGGCCCGCACGTTGTCCCAGCCGGCCAGCAGCGGCCAGCCCGGGTGCACGCACTTGACGTGGTCGCCGTGGGCCCACACGTTCTCCATCTCGGCGAGATCGAGGGCCTCGAAGGCACGGTAGAAGCGCGCGTTGGCTTCCTCGACGTCGAGTCGCGCGCCCGTCATGCGTCCGGACACGAGATGACGACGTCGTCCCCGTCGCGCCGGAGAGGAAGCGGCGTGAGGTCATCGCCGGCGCACGGCCCGGCCACGCAGTGCCCGGTCGCCGGGTCGAAGAGGGCGCCGTGAGTGGAGCAGACGAACACGCGGCCGTCCTCGCTGAGGAACTCGTTAGGCCAGAGGTCGAGCGGCGTGCCTACGTGCGGGCAGCGATTGACGTAGGCGTGATACGCGCCGTCGTGGTTGACCACGAAGCCGTCCAGGGCGCGCCCGCCACACGTCAGGCGCAGCGTGGCGGTACGCCCCGGTCCGAGATCGGCGGCGCGGCAGCGCCACTCGCCCGGAGCGGTCATGGGCCGCATGTTACCATTCAGCCGATGCTGGCGATCGAGGCGCGCGATGTCGCAAAGACGTTCCGCGCCGGCTGGATCCGCCGGCGGCAAACAGAGGCACTGCGGGGCGTCTCGCTCGCCATCCCCCGCGGCGCCATCTTCGGCGTGCTGGGACCGAACGGCGCCGGCAAGACCACGCTGCTGTCGATCTTCGCCACGCTGCTCACTCCCGATCGCGGATCGGTGACCATTCTGGGCCACGACGTCGTCCGCGACGCGGCGGCCCTCCGCCGCCGGCTCAACATGGCCAGCGGCCGCCCGTCGTTCCTGTGGAGTCTGCGCGTCGGCGAGATCGTGGCCTTCTACGGCCGCCTCTACGGACTCCACGGCGCCACGCTGAAGCGGCGGGTCGACGAGCTGATCGAGACGTTCGAGCTGACCACCCACCGGCGCGCCCAGTACAACGAGCTGTCGACCGGTCTCAAGCAGCGGCTGGCGCTGGCCAAGGCGCTCGTCAACGCGCCGGAGCTGCTCTTCCTCGACGAGCCCACGCTCGGCCTCGACCCCGACGTCTCGGTGCGGGTGCGCGCCCACATCGCGTCGTTGCGACGCGAGCGGGGGATGACCATCGTGTTGACGACGCATTACATGCGGGAGGCCGAAGAGCTCTGCGACGAGATCGCCTTCATCAAGGGCGGGCGCATCCTGGCCCACGGGACCGCCGACGACCTCAAGCGCCAGATCGGTCTGGGCGACGTGATCGCCCTGCGTGTCGAGCCGCGAGCCGCCTGGCTGCAGACGGCCCCGGGCGTGCTGCGCTGCGCCGAGAGCGACGGGTGGATGGAGTGCACGGTGGACGACGCCGAGAAGCGCCTGCCCGACCTGCTGCGCCAGCTCCTGGCCGAGGGCCGAACGGTGAAGAGCGTGCAGGTGAGGGAGCCCGAGCTGGAGGAGGTGTTCGTTGAACTGGCGCGGTGAGGCCGTCGCCATCTGGGCCTTCGCCGTGCGCAATCTGCTCATGGCGACGCGCAACGTGTTCTTTTTCTTCGAGCTGCTGTTCTGGCCGATCGTCGGCGTCGTCTCCATCGGGCTCATGACGCGCTTCCTGGAGCTGCGCAGCGAGGCCACCGCCTTCGTGCTGATCGGCACGATCGCGCTGTCGGTGGTGCAGGTGTGCGAGCTCGAGGTCGCCTATGCCGTGCTCTTCGACGTGTGGTCGAAGTCCGTCAAGCACCAGTTCCTGGCGCCCATCGGTGTGCGTCACCTCACGCTGGGATCGTGGATCGTCGGCATGGCCCGCGGCGTCGTCATCTTCGTGATTCTCGCGGTGCTCGGCTGGTGGGCGTTCGGTGTGAACGTGCTGGCTCCCGGGGTGGGAGCCGTGCTGGCGTTCCTGGCCGGCTGCTTCCTGACGGCGTGGATCATCGGCGTGGGCGTCTGCGCCCTCATCACGCTCTTCGGCAACCGGGCGGAAGCCTTCGCCTGGGCCAGCGCGAATCTGGTCCTGCTGCTGGCCGGCATCTACTATCCCGTCTCGGTGCTGCCGGGCCCGGCGGCGGCGCTGGCGGCCTGCATCCCGCTCACGCACTTCCTCGATGCCTATCGCGCCCACTACGGGTTCGCTTCCGAGTTCTCGCATCCGGTGGCGATCGGATTCGGTCTGGCCGCCGTGTACGCGCTGGTCGCCCATCTGGCGCTGGTGGCGGCGGTCCGGCACGCCCGCGGCTCCGGTCTGCTGCTCAAGATGTCCGAGTGAGATTTCAGGGAGTGACGGCGCTCGGCCCGGCTGTCGTGTTGGGGTTCATTCTCGGGCTCCAGCACGCGACGGATCCCGATCATCTGGTCGCCGTCGCGACCATCGTGACGCGCGCTCGGCGCTTCCGGGACGGCGCCGTGGTCGGGGTGCTGTGGGGCATCGGCCACGCGGCCACGCTGACGCTGGCCGGCGGCATCGTGATCCTGCTCAACGTCTCGCTGCCCGAGACGCTGACGACGGGGCTCGAGCTGGTGGTCGCCTTCGCCATCGTTGGTCTCGGCGTCTTTCGCCTGCGCGATGCGCTCCGCGGCGCCGGTGAGGCGGCGCCCGGGCACCTGCTCGCCGATCACGATCACGACGGCCGGGCCGCGTTCCACAGCCACTCCCACGAGCACGGCAGTCACGCCCATCCGCACGTCCATCCCGAGCGCTCGCTGCTGGATGTGCTCGGCGGCGCGCGGCCCATCGCGATGCGCGCCGTCGCCATCGGCGCGCTGCACGGTCTGGCGGGAACGGCCGCGGTGTCGCTGCTCATTCTGGCGACGCTGCGCGCGCCGCTCGACGGCTTCGTCTATCTCGGGGTCTTCGCGCTGGGGACGATCGCCGGCATGACGGCCCTGACCGCCGTCATGGCCTACCCGGTGGCGCTGGCGCTGCGCTTCCAGCGCGCGCATCGGGCGCTGGCGGTGGGCTCGGGCCTGCTGGCCATCGTGTTCGGGCTGATCTACTTCGCGCGCACCATCTGACGGCGACCCCGCCACGTCGGTGGGCGCGACCCCTTCTGGCGGTCGACCACTAGAAGCGAAGCGAGACACCGCCGACCAGGTGGTGCGTGTCGACGTTCAGCTTTATCGACACTCCAGATGAAGTCAGCTCCGGCCGGAAGTGCGTGAACTGGTACTCGCCGAACACGGCCAGGGGCCCGAGGATTTGCAACGCCAAGCCGCCGCCCGCCTTGAGCCCGACCGTGGTGTCGACGTCGAATCCTGCGAGATATGAAGCGAAGACGGCCGGTCCGGCGAAGACGTACGGCTGCAGGCGGCCGGCCGGGAAGGTGGGATCCACGAGTACCGGCAGCCGGAGCATCAACTCGACGGCGCCCGAGGCCACGTGGTACTGGTCGCGAGGAATGGCGACGGGGCCGGTCCCGCTGACCGTGAGCGGCGTGTCGAGCAGCGTTCCGCCCGGGTCGTTCAACGTGCCCGTGGCCGTGACCGTTTGCCGGCTGATGTCAGGCCTGAAATACGAGAGGTCGAGCCCGATGCCGATGAACGGGAACCAGAATCCGAACCGAAGACCACCCGAGATCGAATCCTCGAACTTGAGTCCGGGAAATGTCGCGTCGACCGTCGCGCCGGACAGCGTGCCGCTGAGCGAGGCGTCCTGGCGAGGGGTGAAGGCGGCGCCCGCGTACGCGTCGATGAACGGCCCGGCCGCGACCGGAGTCGCGGCGATTGCCACGCTCGTGAGCGCCATCAGAACGACGACCGCTCTCGTGAGAGCCATTTCGCCCCTCCTCAGCGATTCAGAAATTTCCTGACGCTGGCCGCGATACCGGCCGGATCCAGGCCGTGCTTCGCGTAGAGGCCCTTGGGGTCGCCGGACTCGCCGAACCCCTGGACGCCCAGGCGCTTGTGCGGTGTCGGCAGCACCTCGGAGAGCAGCTCGGCCACGGCGCCACCGAGCCCGCCCGTGATCGAATGATCCTCGACCGTCACGATGAGTCCCGTCCGGCCGGCCGAGGCCAGGAGCGCTTCCTCGTCGAGCGGCTTGATCGACGACGCGTTGATGACCTCGGCCGAGATGCCGTCGGCGGCCAGCATCTTCGCCGCCGCGACGCAATTCGCGATCGGGCCGCCCGAGCCGATGATCGTCACGTCGGCGCCGGCGCTCAGCGTGAGCCAGCGGCCGAGTCGGAAACGCGAGTCGGGCGGGCACACGGGCTCCATGCTCTGACGGGTGAGTCGTAGATAGAGCGGGCCCTCGTGCTCGACGGCGTACGCGATGACCTGCTTCGTCTCGTGCTCGTCGGCGGGCTGGATGATGGGAATGTTGGGGAGCGCGCGCAGACAGGCGACGTCTTCCAACCCCATCTGGCTGTAGCCGTCCTCGCCGATGGCGATCCCCGCGTGGGTGCCCACCAGCTTGACGTTGGCGTTGGTATAGGCGACCGACATGCGGATCGTCTCGAAGCGGCCGGCCAGGAAGCAGGCGAACGAGCAGACGAACGGGATCTTGCCGGTCAGGGCGAGGCCGGCGGCGATCCCGATGGCGTTCTGCTCGGCGATGCCGAGGTTGAACGCGCGCTCGGCGTGCTTCTTGGCGAAGCTCACCGTCATCGTCGACTTCGAAAGATCGGCGTCGACGGTGACGATGCGGTCATCGTGAGCGCCCAGCTCGATCAGCGCTTCACCGAAGGCGGCCCGGGTCGCTTTCGCCGGCATCGCGTCTCCTTACGGTTTTGCGAGCGTGGTGAGCTCGGCCACGATGGCGGCGGTCGCGCGGTCCTTGGCGAGGTACTCGTCCCAGGCGGTGGTGCTGACCCCGAGCAGCTCGCGGATGGCAGCGATCGCTTCCGCCGGCTTGGGGGCTTTGCCGTGCCACTCCGGATTGTTCTCCATGAACGACACGCCCTTGCCCTTGACGGTGTGAGCGACGATGAACGTCGGGCCACCGGTGTGGGCTTGCGCTTGATCGAGCGCCTTGGCGATCTGATCGAGATCGTGCCCGTCGATCTCGATCACCGGCCAGCCGAACGCCTGCCACTTCTGGACGATCGGCTCGAGGTCGAGGATCTTCGCCACGAAGTCGTCGAGCTGAATGCGGTTGTAGTCAAGGATCACGGTGAGATTGCCGAGGCCATGGTCGGGCTGCCCGAGCTTCGGCCCCGCCATGGCCGCTTCCCACACCTGACCTTCCTGGATCTCGCCGTCGCCGACGATGCAGTACACGCGATTGGGCTTTCCGCCGAGGCGGAACCCGAGCGCCATCCCCAGCGAGATCGACAGGCCCTGGCCGAGCGAGCCCGTGGCCGCCTCGATGCCGGGCAGCGCCATGCGATCAGGATGGCCCTGCAGCGGGCTGCCGAGCTTGCGCAGGGTGATCAGCCGTTCTTCCGGGAAGTAGCCGGCGCGCGCCATCGCCGCGTACACGGCGGGCACCGCGTGGCCCTTGGAGAGGATGAGGCGATCACGCTCCGGCCAATCGGGGCGCTGGGGATCATGGCGCATGCGACCGAACAGGATCGACACCACGAGGTCGATGACCGACAGCGATCCGCCGGGATGGCCGGAGCCGGCATGGGTCACCATGCGGATGATCTGCACGCGGCACTCGCGAGCGACGGATTCGAGACGGGCGTCTGGCATTACGGCAGGTCCTCCATGAAGCCGGCGATGGCGTCCACCCGAACGCCGGAGACGGCGATCTCGGGAGCGTAGACGACCTCGTCGGCCGCCCACACGATGGTGCCCTTCACGTCCTTGGTGACGCCGACGACGTTGCTGAGGATGGTGGCGATGTTGTCGTTGATCCGGATCACGTTCGGCCGCAGCGGCTCGGCCAGGCGGCCGTCGCGGATGATATACGAATCGCCGACGACGGTGCAGGTGAAATCGCCGGCGCGCAGGCCGTTGATCGGATACGTGTACCAGATCCGCCCGATGTAGAGGCCGTCGCGCACGTGGCGCACCAGCTCGTCGCGCGAGACCGCGTCGGCGCCTTCGAGGACGACGTTCGACGCCGCCACGCTGGGCTGGTTGTCGAACTGGCGCCCGCCGCCGTCGCCGAAGCGGAACCCGTTGCGCGGGCTCAGCGCGGCTTCCGCGTCACGGCCGGCCGCCCCCAGCTTGGTCGCCAGGTCGGGATCGCGGAGCAGTCGCTGGGTCTCGTACCAGTTGCTGAGACAGCCGACCAGCACGCCCTCCCGGATCAGATCGGTGCGCCCCGTGGGCAAGCCCTCGCAGGTGATGCCCTTGGAGCCCATGAAGCCGGGATGAGCGCCGTCGTCGTAGACGTTCAAGCTTCGGGAGGCGACGGAACGACCGAGCCGCCCGAGGAACGGCGTGCTCGACGAGTAGAAGGCGCTGGCCATGCACGCCGGCACGACGAGGTTGTTCAGGAGATCGGTCACCGGCTGGCGCCCGAAGACGATCGTGTACGTGCCGGACGGCACGCGCGCGCCGCCGATCGCGGCCACGGCGTTCTGGGCGGCCTCCACCCCGGCCTCGTCGGTGAACTCGTCGAGGCGCGTGCCCGTGGACCAGCCCGAGCCCTTGGCCTGCCGCGCTTCCACCATGGCCGTGACGAAGGCGGTGATGAGCGTCGATTCGTCGGCCTGCACGCGCGGCATCGCCGTCGAGATCAGGGCCACGCGCTCCTGCAATACGGTGACGTCGCCGCCGATGATGAGACCGAGCGCGCGCAGGCCCTCGTCGCTGCCGTAGAGCTTGGCCAGCCGCGACGACGCCAGGAACGTCCGCAGCGCGCCGCCCACCACGCGCCAGCCGCTCTCGACGAGCACCGCATCGTCGAGGGCCATGAGGTGGTGATCGTGATAATTCGTCAGCGTGCGTCGGGCGGGGGAGGGTCGCGGCAGCGAGACGAACTCGGGATCGACCACCGCGGCCTGCCGCGCCTTGGCCAGCGCGCGCTCGGCGCCGCGCACGGTCAGATCGGACGACTCGCTGCCGAAGCCGATGCTCACGCCGTCGGCTCCGGCGAAGACGACCTGGAGCCCCAGCCCGTGCGAGGCGGTCGACTTCGGCTCTTCCACGCCGTTGGACGGAATGTGCGAGGTGTAGTTCAGGCGGGTCAGCAGCGTGGCGTTGGCGGCGGCGAAGACTTCGACTTCACGCACCCCCGGCTGGGCGCTGACGAGCTCGAAGGCGTCGTGCGCCGCCTTCGCCAGCTCGGTGGCCGTCACGCGCGACTCACGAGCGTGGCCCAGCAGCCTCCGTGCCCTCCACGGGGTAGCCGCGGCGGAACCAACCGGGCAGCCCCTCGTCGAGGACGCGTTGGTTGCGCCAGCCCAGGACGTACATGATGTTGCTGGCCCCCCGGGCCAGGGCGTGCGGGCACGTTCAATAGAACACGACGAGGCCGGACTGCGAAACCTCCTGAGCGCGCTCCTCGACCGCGCGGAGCGGAATCGAGCGCGCGCCCTTGATGTGGAGCTCGCGGTATTCCTGCCAGGTTCTGACGTCGATGACCTCGGCCCTCTCGCCGCGATCGAGCCGGAGCTTCAGCTCGTCGACGCCGATGTAGCTCACGGGGGCGTCGGGGGGCGCGGCGGGGGCCGCGCCGAGGAGCAGGAAGCCCCCGGCGCCCACGAGCATCAGCGAACGGCGCACGTCAACCTCCGATGACCCGGGCCCGGCTGCGCATGGTCGGGCCTCCATTGCCGAGCTTCTTCGTCTGCATGGGCTGGCCCTTGCCGCAGTTGGGGATCGGGTAGAGCAGGAAGTCGGAGCCGACCGCGTCCACGTTCATCAGGTAGTCGCGGCTGTCGGCGGCGATGCCCCCGTCGCGGTACAGCCGGCCCAGCTCGCCGTTCCGGATCTCGTAGACCCGTCGCGCGGAGATGCGGAAGTTCTCGCGGCTCTCGGCGATCGAGGGAATGCGGTGACCCGCGATGTAGTAGCCGTGGTCGACCTCGCGAACGATGTCACGCGGGTCACGATCGCCGCCGGCGAACACCGTGTTCGACATGCGGATCAACGGGACCATGGCCGGCTCCGTCGCTTTGTAGTGGCCGTTGGGCTGGCCGCCGAAGAGCGTCGCCGTCTGCCGGCTGTTCATGAAGCCGCGGAAGACGCCGTCGGCGATGTG
>WNEY01000415.1_pt1 | contig 26359 bp, 24 predicted proteins | sample 5400531 | NCBI WGS metagenome assembly WNEY01 (sample SAMN13153338, study PRJNA577476) | soil metagenome | isolation source: 200 cm saprolite under Douglas fir tree site 1 | place: USA:California | collected 2015-04-18
GCAGCGTGTGCTGAAAGACCTGGGGCCGCGTGTTCGCTTTGTATTTCGGCACTTTCCCATCAGCGAGCAGCACCCCCACGCCGAGTCCGCGGCCGAGGTTGCCGAGGCGGCGGGTGCGCAGGGGAAGTTCTGGGAAATGCACGATCTGTTATTCCAGCGGCAGGCTGCGCTAGACGCCGGCCATCTGCTCGCGTACGTTGGCGAGCTGGGACTGGATGCCGTGCGCGTGGAGCGCGAGCTCGAGCGGCAGGTGTATCGCGCGCGCGTGCGGGACGACATTGAAAGCGGATTGCGCAGCGGCGTGAGCGGCACCCCGATGTTCTTCATCAACGGCCGACGCCACGAGGAGCCGGGCGACGCCCGGACCCTGCGGGCGGCGCTGCTGCGGGCAAGCTAGCGCGACAAACCCTCGATCAACCCGTCACACAGAGGAGTAGCACCATGGCTCACGAAACCATGAACGACCTGCCCGAGAATGTTCGCAGCCAGGTGAGCGATCTGCTCAACAACCGGCTGGCAGAGGCGATCGACCTCCAGACGCAAACGAAGCAGGCGCACTGGAACGTAAAGGGCCCGAACTTCATCGCCCTGCACAAGCTGTTCGACGAGATCGACGAAGCAGTGGAGGAGTACGTGGACCTGCTGGCGGAGCGCGTCGTTCAGCTCGGCGGTACGGCCGAGGGAACCGCGCGGATCGTGGCCGAGCGCTCCGAGCTGCCGGAGTATCCGCTCACGATTTCCACGGGTGAGGAGCACGTGTGGGCGCTGTCATCGGCCCTGTCCAATTTCGGCGAGCGCATCCGCCGGGCCATCGACCAGACGGCGGATCTCGGCGACATCGACTCGTCGGATATTTGCACGGAGATCTCGCGCGGCACCGACAAGTGGCTGTGGTTCGTGGAAGCGCACGCCGAGGGAGCGGTCAGGGCGCACCTGAAGGACTGACCGCGCCCTGCAGCTCGGCCGCGCAGCGATCCGCCTCCCGCACGATCTCTTCGACCGGCGCGGTGAGGAGCTCGTGGCCGAGCACCACCGGCTTTCCATCCACGAACACATCGCGCACGTCGCTGGCGCGCGCGGTGTACACCACCAGCGACACGGGATCGCCGATCGCGGGGTGGAGGTGCGGCTCGCGCAGGTCGAGCACGACCAGGTCGGCGCGCTTGCCGGGTGCGATAGAGCCGATCTCGTCCTCGAGGCCGAGCGCGCGGGCGCCGCCCAGCGTGGCAAGCTCCAGCACCCGGCCGGCGGGCAGCGCGTCGGCGCCGAGCCGCGGCTTCTGGATCAAGGCGGCGAGCCGCATTTCGCTGAACACGTCGAGCCGGTTGTTGCAGGGCGCGCCGTCGGCCCCGATCGCCACGCGACACCCGGCTGCGAGAAGCTCCGGAATCTTGGCCACCCCACTCGCGAGCTTCAGGTTGGACGAGGGGCAGTGCACCACCGTGGTTCCCTGGCGCGCCAGACGCGCCGTCTCGTGCGCGTCCACCCACACGCAGTGGGCCAGCGCCGCGCGCGGGCCCGCGATGCCGACTGAGTCCAGGTAGGCGATCTCCTCGATTCCCGTGGTACGCAGCACCGTCTCGCGCTCCACGATCGTCTCGGCGGCATGCGTGTGCAGCTGGGCGTCGAACCGCTCGGCCAGGTCGCTCGCGGCCCGGAGCAGCGGTCCCGAGCAGCTGGGCACGAAACGCGGGGCAAAGCACACCTGCAGCCGGCCGCCGGCGCGCGCCCCGTTGTGCCACCGCTGGGCCAACGACTCGGCTTCCGCCAGCGCGTTGTCGGTCGATTCGGCCAGCTCGAGCGGCGCACCCTCGGGATGCGCGTCCATGAGGCATTTCCCTACGGCGGCCCGGATGCCGATCCGCTCGAGCGCCCGGAACGCCGCGTCGGTGTGCCGCACCGTCTCCATGTCGAGGATGGCGGTGGTGCCGCCCAGCAGCAGTTCCGCGGCGCCGAGCATGGCGGACCAGTGGACCGTTTCTTCGGTGTGGGCGGCCTCGAGCGGCCAGATGCGGCGCACCAGCCAGTCCTCGAGCCGCAGGTCGTCGGCGAGCCCGCGGAACAGCGTTTGACAGAGATGGATGTGAGCCTGGATGAGACCGGGGATGATCAGGCAGCCGCTGCAATCCCGCACCGACACGGGCGTGGGTTTGCGGTCCGCCCGTCCGGCCGTCAGGCCGACCGCCTGAATCCTTCCGTCCCGCACGGTGACATCCGCCCGTTCGACTCGCCACTCGCCGTCGTGCAGCAGCACATCGCCGCCGGCGAGGAGCAGGTCGGGTGTTTCGGCGTGTGACGGCACGGCGTCAGGTCGCGACGCGCGGCTGGGCGCTGGTCGTGTCGTCCGGCAGGTCGAAGTAGACGCGCAGCTCTTCCAGCAGGTCGTCCTCCGAGTACACGCCCGTCAGGATGCGCTCCGGTCCGCCGGGATCGATCAGCAGGTACCCGTAGGGATAGTCGAGGCCCGACAAGAGGACGGCACGGCGCGTGTGGTTGGGGAGCTCGACGTAGACGGTTTCGGCGTTGGTGGCGAGCAGCTTGATCCCGCCCGCTTCCAGCGCGGGTGCGATCTGCTCGGTGTAATACTTCAGGTCGTCGAAGGTGTCGGCGCGCTCCTCCGCGGCCATGGTGTCCGCCGCGCGCAGCCAGAACAGGACCACGCTCGGCTCCACGACCACGCGCGGGACGAGGAGGGAGCCGTTGGTCGAGTCTTGTGGCCCGATCCGCGCAAATTCCAGGGAGTCGCTTTTCTGCGCCATCCTGTCGAGCGGCCGGGTGCGGCACGCGGCCACGCACAGAAGCGCTACCAGCGCGCCGATTCGCATGGGTGGGAATATATTCGACCAATGGGAGCGGCGGAGTCGGTCGTGTTCAGGACCACGGCCCTAGCGGGGCTGCGGGAGTCGCAGTCTGATCTTTGTTAGGCGGCGCCGTGAAGCACGTTCTCAAATGGGGTAAGGAGGCCTTCGTCGCCATCTCCCCAACTTGAGAAGCCAGAAATCGGGCTCTTCTTAGCGAGCATCGTGACCCTTCCCTTCGCCGCCGTGACTGTATGGCGAGAGTCTGATCGGGCTTCGCGGCGGAACTGGATCATTCTCATTCTCCTATGCCTTCTCCTCATTGGAGCCGCAACGGTGTGGCACCGACCGTTATGAGGCGCCGCCTAACATGCCCTTGAAGCTGCCGGGCGCTCGGGGCGAAGAATTGCGTTCCCTCGCCTGCGGGCTCGACCGGCGGCTCAGCTACCTTGCGCCCACCTGCACTGCGCCCGCAGCTTAAGCGCGATCCGTTAGGCGCCACGAACATCGATGCGCACTCATTACCTGGTTCTTGCGAGCCTGCTCGCCCCCGCCATCGGGCTGGCGCAGGTTCCGCTGCCTACTCTCGTAAAGGCGGGGCTCGACTCCTTGCGCGTGGGCCATTGCGAAGCAGCGCTGAAAGTGTGGACGTCGTCCTGGACGTCACCGGACGACCTTGCTAAGCGTCAAACCCTCATTGACAGCTGCGGGATGGTCGCTCGTATGGGCACCCCCTACGGCTATGACATCGTCCGGGCCGCCGCTATCGGGCCAAATGTGCTACGCGTTTATGCGGTGTTGCGATACGAGACCCAGCCCATCTACTTCCTCGTCGTGGCCTACCGGCCTTCCGACCACTGGAAAATCATGGGTGTGTTTTGGAACACCAACCCCGACAAGCTGCCGCCGACCCCTACATTCTCTCGCGACACTGCGGGGTCGTGACGCCTAACCCGCGCTTGAAGCTGGCGGGCGGTGATCGCTCTAAGGGGAACAGAGTGCTGTCAGTAGTCGCGCACGAACTATCGTTCCATCGCGCCCTGTGGGCGAGTCGCCCGCACCTTAAGCGCGAGCCGTTAGGGCGCAGCACTCAAACGCCCCGCGCACAGGAGGCTACGTGAAGGTTGCCGTTGGATTCCGTCTGGTGATCGGCGCCATGAGCTTCTCGCCCAGCTTGCCAGCCCAGGCGACGGGCGGCGTATCGCTGAACGAGACTGCACTCTATTCTCTGTATGCCAAGCGGCACGCCGCGACCCTTACGTTCGCGAATCTCGCCATCACGCGCGCTGCGGATGGCGAGGTTCGGAAAGCCGCCGAGAACCTCGCGCGCGCCCATCGTGACGCGCGGGAGAAACTGGAACGGATCGCGACCGAGCGGCATCTCACGCTCGCGCTGCCTGAGCACGATACTTCGACCGTTCTCCTCGAGCAGGCGCGCACTAGCCTGGATGGCAAGGCCGGCCGCGCATTCGATTCGACGTGGGTAAACGTGGCGCACGACTGGCTTTCCACCCTTATCCTCGACAACAATCGAGTGGTGAAGCCACAAATTGCACCGGAGCTGCAGCCCGTCGCCCAAGAGCACACGACATGGTTGTTCCATCAGTCCGCCGAGCTGGACAAACTGCGCAAGAAGTTCAAGTAGGATGCTGCGATGCCAGTGACGACCGTGCGAGCGAAGTTGAGGGCTTCACTCTCGAAAAAGCTCGTTCCGGTGTTGATTGCCAAAGGGTTTCGCGGTCCGTCGGATCTGGAGGGGAACAGCTTAGTCCACGAGTACAGGCGGTCTACCGACCAAGGCACGCAAGTTCTCGAGATTCAGTTCGAGAAGCGCCAGCTTCCAAGGTTCGTGATCAATCTCTATGTCGAACCGCTAGGCGGCGTGAAAGCCCTTGTGCGGAACGGCGGCACCATCATGTCCGGAAGGCTGAAGGCTCGGATGGGTGCTACAACCCGTTCGTGGTTTCGCGCTGACCGTTCTTGGTGGGAAGCGATGATCCTTGGGCGACGCGGCACGCTAGAGAATGAAGCCGTTGATTTGTGTCTGTCGTTGCTTCCAGAGGTGGAGGGGTGGTGGGCCACCCGGCGCTCCTCTTCGCACATTTCTTCATTGCCGGTGAACTATGTCGCAGAGAATACCGCTGGCAGCTAACAGCCGGTTCTTGTCGGACGCGTGTACTGCAATTCGTCTTGGCATGCGTGCTGTGGTTCTTCCTACTCGGTTGGATCATCCACCTTTGGTCGATCTTGGACGCAGCCTTGTGGAAACCCAAGGAGCAACCGGTTTCCTAACGCCTGTGGGTCGCCCGCACCCTAGGCGCGGACTGTAGGCAGCCGCTCAGATGGCTACTGCCGTCCAGCCCCTGCTCGTGTTGTCGCACGAGCGCATTGAAGACGAGGTGCGCCGCGCCACTTTCATCGGTGCTGGCGCTGCTCACGACCGTCGCAAGACAGCCCGCCTCGCCGCGCTATGCGTCAGCGACTACCTCATCGGCCTCGTGGCCATCGGCCTTAGCTTGCGCATTGTCGGCAGTGACCAAGCTCAAATGCTCTTCTTTTTCGGTGTGCTTCGGGCCCTGGGGTGGCCGGCGTGGAGAGTGATTCTGTCAGTGTGGCTGGAGCACAACGGATGAAGAAGCGGCGATAACCACCGTTAGGAGGGTTCGTCTGGACCCCCTCCCGCGAGCGACATGACCAGCTTCATGGAGTAGAACAGCGCCCGCCCACCCAGACTTTCGATCTCCTGATGGTCCTCTTTAGCGATCAGACCCATCGCGTATCCCATGTCGAGGTAATAGGAGATCTCGGATAGCGCCGAGAGCGTGCGATCCACGCACGCCGCGAACATGCGGCGATTCCGGAACCCCGACCCGCGCGCGATGCGACTCGAGGCACACAACGCCGCTGCCCACAGGTGCCCCGCGAGTGTCGCGTCCCGTTCCTCGAGCTTCTCCGCCAGGCGATGCACCGCCAGCGTGAGCTGATGGCAGGATTTGAACGCGTCCAACTCCTGGTAGGCTGACACGCCTCAAGGATGTGCGGGGAGACCTCCGGCAGATAACCGGATTATCGCAGGCCGTACCGAAAAAACGCGAACAGGACGGCGCTCCTTTGTTCGTTCTCGGGTAAACCCGCGGCTCGGCAGTGCCCGTAAACGGGCGCGCGCGAGTCGAGTTGTCACGCCGGTTTACCGGCAATGCCGAGTCGCGGCTCTCAGCCGCGGACTCATCGGATCGTGCGACGGTCTGTGCGAACCTCAAGCTGACGGTCGCACCCGCACGGTGAGCCGGGCCTCCCCAGCTCGTATCGGCCAGCGGGGCGTGTACGAGTACCCCTGCACCGTTTCCTCGAAGCCGCGCTCCGACCGCGATACGGTCGCGATCGGAAACCTCCACACTTCGGCCCCCGGCGTGAGATCGAGCTGCACCTCGGGCGAAACCGAGATCTCTGGGCAGAAGAAAGCATCCGGCGGGAACGCCTTGGGATCCCAGCGGTAGCGCACGGTCAGCTCGCCGGCCTGATCGAGCCTGATGCGCTTCTCGAGCAAACCTGCCGGCGAGGGGCCAGGGTGGAGCACGACCTCCACCGCCTGCGCCGACTGCTCGAGAGTCGTATGGAACACCCTGCCCGCCCAGCAGGCGACCGAATCGAAGACCCCACTCGTATAGCGATCGAGCGTCACGTCGGCCGCGAGGACGCGGTCCACGAACAGCGCACGGTCAGCCTGGTCGATCGGCGGCAGACGCTGCAGGCGGGCGGCAGCCTCGATGTCGTGGATGCTGGGCGCGCCATCCTTCGCGTGGGTCGCTTCCCCGTGGCCAGGCCGATCGGCGGGCGGAAAGTGATACGGCTCGCGCCGCCGCGTCAGCACGTCCGCATAGTTGACTCCCCGCTCGAATACCGTGTATTCCTCGATCACGCCACCGCGCCGCGGGCTCACGAGCGCCGAGCAGGCCGCTGAGTGGATCCACAGCTCCTCGGCGCCGTCGGCGTCGAGATCGAGCGTTTCCACGGCCAGCCCCTCGCCGCGGCGCAGCTCGCCCTCGGCGAGCGCCAGGTTGCGCCAGATCGCGGCCCGCAGGTGCGGCAGGTAGAGTCCCCCGAACACCCCATGCCAGTAAGCGTCGTTGCACTGGGCGCGCCCGATGGCGCGCCGCGCGGCGGGCGGGTCCCCACGCTCGCGGCACAGCGCGGACAGGGCCAGCATTTTCTTGTGCATGCGGTTCGCCTCGGGGTACTTCACGAGGAAGTTTCGCCAATGGCCGCCGCGTAGGAACGCGCCGTCGGGCCCCGCGACCCGCTCCTCGCCCAGGTCGCGCTCCAACGCGGCCAGTCGCACGACGGCGTGCGCCGGCAGCGCCCAGGCCTCCATTTCGCGGTACGACGCGGTCGGGAGATAGGCGAGCCCGGCGCTCGCCACCTCGCGCAGCGCCGTGCCCGGCGTGGTGAGGCGGACTTCGCCCGCCGCCACGAGCGCCGCAATGGCGTCGCAGAATTGCGTAAGCCAGCCGCGCGTGTATACCCAGTCCTTGGTTCCGGGCCAGCCGCCGAACTTCTCCCCGTCGTCCACGAACAGGGCGAGCGGACGGCCCGCCTGCCGCAGCTCGCGGAGATACGCGGCGATCTCCGCCGGCGGCCTGAAGGGAATGAGATAGCGGAGTCGCTCGTCGATGGGAAACAACGCGACGCGCTTGCCGCCGCTCTCGGTCAGAAACGGCGCGTGCAGCCGGTCCCGCTCGAATCCGCTCACCAGAAAGTGGCGGTCGTCCACGAGCAGGTACCGCACGCCCGCATCCGCCAGGTCGCCCGCCAGATCGGGCTCCCACACCCGCTCCGTGAGCCACAGGCCCGTCGCGTCGACGCCGAAGCGACGCTTGATCGCTTGACGCATCCAGCCGATTTGCTCGAGCCGATCCGCCCGCGTCAGCGACGCGAGCACCGGCTCGTAGAATCCCGCCAGCAGCAGCTCGACCTGCCCGTCCGCCGCGAGGCGACCGATCGTATCGAGGTAGGCTCCGGCGTGTTGCTCGAGCCATTCGAGTAGCGGGCCCGACACGTGCAGCGCGAACGGCAGAAACCGCTGCGCCGTGAGCCGCTCCACCAGTGGGAGGTACACATCCCGCAGGTGATCCTCGAAGACGTGGTCGAAGTTTCCCACCGGCTGGTGGAAGTGCACCCCGAAGACGAACCGGACCGGATCCATGTCAGGTCGGGACGCCGCGGGCCGGCGCAGCCTTCACGCCGGTCAGATACAGCTCGCGCCCCGTCCCGACCGCCGCATCGTTGCTCGGCGCCAGGGCCAGTCGCTCGAGCAGACCCGCTTCCAGGTGGGCCGCGCCCGGGCCCGCGAGCTCGATGGCCCGCGCCGCCGAGCGCAGCACGATCAGCGACTCGAGCCCGGCGATGTCGTCGAAGAACCAGCCGCACGAGGTGAACATGCGCAGTGCGTGACGCTCGAGCTCGAGCAGCTCCCGGGCCCGCGCCAGAGCGCTGCGATCGTCGGGGTGGCGCAGCCGCTCGCCGATGAAGCGCGTGACGGCATCGTCCGGCGCTCCCAGCACGGCGCCGTAGACGTCCCGAACCGTCCATGGGTCCGCGGCGAAGATCGCCCCCCCCTCCCGCTCGAACACCTGGTGCAGCTCGGCCGCCAGCCAATCGAGCGCGTTTCGCAGCGGGGCGCGCCAGCGTTGATGCGTCGCGCGCTCGCCGTGCACCCGACAGCCGCAGTCCGACCGCCAGCGCTCCACGCCGTGCGGGCAGCTCCATGCGCTCGGCGCCACGAGCTTCACGTCTTCCTGGGGCGGATGCCGGGCGAGGAACGCCGCGAAGGTGTCCACTCGCACGTCGCTGCGCCGGCTCAGGGCTTCGAGCACCCGCGCCAGCGTGGCGGCGCCTTCCCGGTGGTGGTGCCCGAACGTCTCGCCGTCGGTCGCGAGCGAGAGAAGCTCGGGAGCCTCGGGGGCGGTGAGCCGCGCGATCCACGCGGCGGGATCGCGCACCAGCGGCCCGAACGCGACGTCGTGCGCCAGGGCGCCGTTATAGAGGAACAGGGCGATGCGCCGGCCGGAGGACGTGCGATGCCAGCCGGGGCGTCCCCCGGCCGGCACGCGTTCCACCTGATGCGGCGCCAGGATCGTGAAGCGGATCCCCTCGACGGCCAGCACGTCCAGCGTCTCGTCGTCCACCGCCGTTTCGGGCAACCACATTCCCTCGGGCTCGCGCCCAAAGCGCCGGCGGAAGTCGGCGATCCCCCAGCGCACTTCGGTCTCTTTGTCCCGCCGTGGGCTCAGGGGGAGTATCGAGTGATGGTACGGCATCGCGACGGCGTTGCCGGTACGATCGGCGGCAAGCACGGCCGCGTAGGTCTCGGTCGCGTAGCGCTCCATCCATGCCAACAGGGTGGGCCCGAAGTCGAAGCTCAGGAAAGGCAGCGAGGCGGCCACGGGGGCGTAGCTCTCTCGCTCGATGCGCTCGTTCCAGTCGTGGTACGGCGCGGCGTTCGCCTCACGGGGAATGGTGCCGAGCCACGGGTCGTCGCGTGGCGGCTGGTAGAAGTGGCCGTGAATTACGATGGACCGCATGCGTCTTAGCGGCCGATCGCCTCTGCCACTTGTGCCAGCACGTTGGGGAACAAGTCGTCACGGCGGGCGAGCTCGTCGGCCAAACGACCTCCACCCTCGAGATCTCCGCTGGAGAGCGCCTTGATCAGCCGCTCCGCGTCGTCGCAGTGCAGGGTGAAGCGTCGCTCGGCATAATCGACCACCGCCCCCGTCGAAATGATGAACTGCCAGTCGGAAGACTGCGCCAGCAGCAGCTCGCGAGCCGCCTGCGCGAGCACGGGCCGTGCGGCGGCGGTGGCGAGCGCCGCCGGCGCCGCGTCCCAGAAGGCGTCTTCCAAGCGCCAAAGTCGGTCCCACGTCCATGACGTCCGCTCGTTGAGCCACATGCTGTGGTCGCCGTTCGCTCCCCACGAGCCCTCGGCTAACTGCAACGCCGTGCCGGGCGCATGGGACTCGAGATGCTGCGACCCGGTCACCGCGCGGACGCCGTCCTTACCGGAGCCGCGCAGCGCGCGGTACGTCGCGGCCAGGAAGTCCGCTCCCTCGAACCACCAGTGCCCGAACAGCTCGGTATCGAACGGCGCCACGATAATGCCGTCCGCGTCGGCCTGCTGCTGCGCGAGGCTGTGGAGCAAATGCACGAAGTGGGAGGCATGCTCTTTCGCCCGCTCGTGCGCCACCGGCGGCTCGTAGGCGCGCTTCCCGCCCAGGTCCACGTTCGCACCGCTCACGCGCCACAGCTTCAAGCCGCCGGGCCAGCGGATCTTGTGGAACTCGAGGTACCACTCGTCGCCCGGGTAGCCCTGGTGCCGGCTCCAGATCTGCATCGAGGAGCGCGGGTCGCGCACCAGCGCCGCGACCGACGGCTTCACGCCGCGACCGGAGACCCGGTACGCCCGGTAGGGCGAGCGCGCGGCCCCGGCGCGACTTTTGGCCGCGGCCGTGGACCCCGGATCGTGCCGCTCGGCGTCGAACCGCTCCGCGCCCAACGGAATCTCGCCGTAGGCGCCGAGTGGGCCGCCCGCACGCGCGAGATGCGCATCGGTGAAGAAGTAGCGAAACCCCGCGTCCGACAGGTGCTGCTCGACGCCGCGGCGCACCTTTTTCCCACGCCACTTGCCGCGCGGGCGATAGGCGCACTCCGGCAGCCAGCAGCCGACCGGCGCGACGCCGAACAGGCGTCGATGCTCCGCCTGGCCCACCGCGAGCTGCAGCCGGATGCTTTCGTCGCGGCCAAGCAGCGGCAGGTAGCCGTGCGTGGCGGCCGATCCGATGATCTCGAGACGACCCTGCTCCTGCAGGCGGCGAAACGCGGTGACGAGATTGGCGTCGATTCTCCGGAACAGCTCCCGCAGCCGGGTGAGTCGCGAGCGCCAGTAGTCCACCAGCGGCACGAGCGCGGCATCGCCGGAAGCCCTGAGGGCCGGCGCGGCCTCGTCGCAGGCGGCCAGGCGCTGGGCGAAGAATGCTTCCATTTCGCGGGCAAAGGCCGGGCTCGCCAACTGGTTCGCCAGCACCGGCGTGAATCCGATCGTGAGCGGAGTAGGGGTCCGCTCGGCGGCCAGCTCCTCGAGTCGCTCCAGGAGTGGGAGATACGTGTCCACCGCGGCCTCACACAGCCAGTCGCTGCCATGGGGCCAGCGGCCGTGATTGAGGACGTACGGGAGATGACTGTGGAGCGCGAGAACGAACTCCATCGCGTTCCCGGTCAGCTGGAGAGGGAGGCCGACCGCACCGCCAGAGCGCGGCCGTACAGCGCGAAATACTGCTTCCCGGAGCGGTGCCACCCGAACTGCTGCGCCATTGCTCCCCGCACGAGCTTGCGCCACGTGTTCCGATCGGCATAGGCGTCTATCGCCTGGCGTATCGCCCCGGCGAGCGCCGCCGGCGAATACTCGTCGAACAGGAATCCGCTCACGCCGTCGATGATGCTGTCCTTGAGGCCGCCCACCCGGCGGGCGACGGGCACGGCGCCGTAGTGCTGCGCGCGCATCTGCGTGAGCCCGCACGGCTCGTACAGCGAGGGCATGAGCAGCGCGTCGGCGCCGGCCAGCAAACGGTGCTCGACGCGATCGGTGAACATGAACTCGACCGCAACGCGATCGGGCGCCGCCGCGGCGATGTTCCCCAGCGCCTCGTGGTAGCGGTGCTCCCCGGCGCCCAGGAAAATGAACTGCGCCTCCGTCGTCCCGAGCAGATCGGCGCCGAGTACCAGGTCCAGTCCCTTCTGGGACACCATCCGCGCGCTCATGCCGAAGAGCGGCGTTTGTGCCCGCTGCGCCAGGCCGTACGCCCGCTGCAGCGCCGCCTTGCAGCGCCGCTTTCCGGAGAGATCCTCGCTCGAGTAGTTCGCGGTGAGCTCCGGATCGGTCTCCGGGTTCCACAGATCCGGATCGATGCCGTTCAGGATCCCCACCAGCCGGTCACCCAGCCCGCCGAACCGGTCGTGCAGCCCGAATCCACCTTCCGCCGTGCACAGCTCCTGCGCATGCGACGGGCTGACCGTCACGACAACGTCGGAGTGGGCCATGCCGCCCTTGAGCGCATTCATCCGGCCGTACCACTCAAACACTTCGGTATTGTACAGCTCGGCGGCAAGACCCAACGCCGCCAGCGTCTCGGGTGGGAAGTGTCCCTGGAATCCGGCATTGTGCACCGACATCACCACCGCGAGCCGCCGGTGGAATGACTCGGCGGCGAACGCGGTGCGGAGGTATACCGGCGCCAACGCGGTGTGCCAGTCGTGCGCGTGCAGCAGCTGCGTCTCTGGAGCGATCTCGGGAAGCGCGGTAAGTGCCGCAAGTGAGAAGAACGCGAACCTGCGGGCGTTGTCCGGATAGTCCCCGTTGTTGTCGCCGTAGATCCCAGCGCGATCGAAAAAGTCGGGATGCTCGATGAAGAAGACCTGCGGACCGGGACCGGGAGGCGTGCGATACAGCCAGGCGCGCTCGGTGTGCCCGCCGAGCGTGATGGCGAGCGGCGACCCCGTGCGCTCGAGCGACGGCGTGGTCTCGCGCACGATCTGGTACAGCGGCATGATCACCGTGGTCGGCAGGCCCATGGCCGCCTGACAGGTCGCCAGGCCGCTCACCGCCTCGCCCAGGCCACCGGTGCGCGCGAACGGCCAGTACTCGGCCGTGAGGTGGGCGACACCGATCCGCTCGGCGGGCGCGATCTCGGGCCGCGGCGCCGCGGCGGTGGCCGCCCGGCGCGGCTGGGCGGGGCTCCGCCGCCGGGACTTCGGGGCTGGGGTCGTCGCGCCCATGTTCGCCTCCACTGGCTTCCTCACTCAGGCCGTTGGCGGATCGTCCGCCGGCTGCTCACCCCGCATCGCGGGGAGATAGTACTCCGTCACGTAGTCCCGCACCATGCGCTGCGCGGTGAACCGCGCGCCCGCCGTGCGCAAGGCGTGTCTCATTTTCTCCACCCAACCGCGCGGGACGCCCTGGCCGTCGCGGTCGTAGAACAGCGGCACCACCTCGTTCTCGAGCAGGCGGTACAGCTGCTCAGCGTCGGCCGCATCGCCGTCCTGACCCGCGGGCGCCGGGGGGATGGCCCAGCCGTTCGGCCCATCGTAACCCTCGGCCCACCACCCGTCCAGCGTGCTGAGCTGGGGCACGCCGTTCAGGGCCGCCTTCATGCCGCTCGTGCCGCACGCCTCGAGCGGCGGGCGCGGCACGTTGAGCCACAGGTCCACCCCTTGCACCAGGCTGTGGGCCAGGTGCATGTCGTAGTCCTCGATGAACGCGATCCGGCCCTCGAACCGCGCTTCCCGCGTTTGGGCGTACACGCGCTGCAAGACCTGCTTGCCTGGTTCGTCGCCCGGATGCGATTTGCCGGAGAACACGATCTGCACGGGGCGCCATGGGTTCACCAGCAGCCGCTGCAGCCGGTCGGGGTCGCGGAAAATCAGGTCGGCCCGCTTGTAAGTCGCGAACCGGCGGCCGAAGCCGATCGTGAAGGCCTCCGGATCGAGCAGGATGCCGGCCCCCACCAGGTGCAGCGCTTCCTTCCATTGGTCGGCCCAGCGGCGCCGCGCCTGCTCCCGGATGCTGCGCATCAAGTGCGCTTTGAGCTGGCTGTGCACCGCCCACAGGGCCGCGGGGTCCAGGTCGAGCACCTTGTCCCAGAACTTGGGGTCGTCCACCCGCGCCAGCCAATCCGGTCCGAAGTGCGAGTCGAACAGGGTCAGGATCCGGTTCGCCATCCAGGTGGCGACGTGCACGCCGTTGGTGACGTGGCGGATCGGCACGCGCGCGACGTCGCGGTCCGGCCAGAGCGGCGCCCAAATGCGGCGGGACTCTTCGCCATGGCGGCGCGACACCCCGTTCACCCGCGCCGAGAGGCGGATGGCCGCGACCGGCATGTGAAAGCGATCGTGGTCCACCACCGGATGATGGCCCAGCCGGATGAACGCTTCGCGGCTGACGCCCATTTCCTGCCACACCGGACCGACGCACTGCTCCACCTGTTCGATCGAGAAGGTGTCATGGCCGGCGGGCACCGGGGTGTGGGTGGTGAAGGTGCTCGTCGCGCGCACCTTGCGCACGGCGTCCGCGAACGGTGTCCCGCGCGTCACCAGTTCGCGCACGCGTTCTACCAGCATGAACGCGGCGTGTCCTTCGTTCGCGTGCCAGGCGGCCGGGTCGTACCCCAGGGTCCGCAGCACTCGCACGCCCCCGACGCCCAGGACCCATTCCTGGCGCAGTCGCAGATCGGGCCCACCGGCGTACAGCCGATGGGACAGCCCGCGGTCGGCCGGATCGTTCTGCTGCAGGTCCGTGTCCAGCAGCAGAATCGGCACCCGCCCCACCATGACGCGCCACGCGCCGATGCTCACCGAGCGGCCGGACAGTCGTACCGTCGCGAGGCAGGGATCTCCCTTGGGTCCGCGCACCGGCTCGAGCGGCGTCGCGGCCACGTCGAACCGCTCCTCGGCATCCTCCTGCCAGCCGTCGAGCCGCAGCCGTTGATCGGAGTATCCCTTGGTATAGAACAGACCAACGCCGACCAGCGGGACGCCCAGGTCCGACGCCGCCTTGCACTGGTCTCCGGCGAGGACGCCGAGGCCCCCAGAATAGATGGGAACCGAAGCGTGCAACCCGAACTCGGCGCAGAAGTATGCGACCGGTCGATTTATAGACTCGGGATACGAAGTGGCGAACCAGGTCCCCGCGGATGTCGCATCCTGCGTGGCGGCGGCGACGACGGCGTCGTACAGCTGCAGGAACGCAGGGTCGGCCGCGCAGGCGGCGAGCCGCGCGGAATCGACACGGCGCAACAACTCGATGGGATTGTGCTGGGTGCGACGCCACAGCGCGGGATCGAGCATGCGGAACAGCGCCCGCGCGTTGCGGTTCCAGCTCCAGGACAGGTTGGCGGCCACGGCCGCCAGTCCGTTGATCCGTTCGGGAACGGCTGGGCGGCTCGGTTTAGGCTGGTTCATCGCGCCTGCAAACTAAGTACGGGCGGGTGGGCCTGGGAAGACTGTTGGACGTTCGTGAGAATCCGCTCATCACCCCTTACGCGAGAGCCCCTCCGTCCGTAGCGTCAATCATGACGGAGCCAATGCCGTTCGTCCGCCGGCACCACTGGATCGTCCGGCTCACCCACTGGGCCACCGTTGTCGTACTGGCCGGCATGATCGCGAGCGGGCTGCAGATCTACGAGGCCTACGCCCGATTCGGAAACCGCGGCGGGCCGTACTTCGTGAGCCCGTTCGACGGCGCGCAATTCCCCCACTGGAGCCGGCTGGGCGGCTGGCTCGCGGGCGCGCTCAACTGGCACTTCGCGCTGGCGTGGCCGCTCGTCGCCTTCGGGCTGCTGTATCTCGGATACCTGGTGCGAAGCGGCGAGTGGCGCGCCCTGCTGTTCCGGCCGCGGGACGTTCCCGGCGCGATCGAGATGGCGAAGTACTACCTCCATCTCCGCCGGGAGCACCCGCCGCAGGGTAAGCACAACCCGCTCCAGAAGCTCGCGTACACGAGTGTGATCGGGTTGGGCGCGCTGGCGGTGCTCACCGGCTTCGCGGTCTACAAGCCGACGCAGCTGGCCTGGCTGACGGCGTTGTTCGGTGGATTTCAGGCGGCGCGCTACTGGCACTTTTGGGTCGTGTGGATCTTCGTCGCGTTCACGATCATGCACGTCATTCTCGTGTTCGCCGTAGATCCCGCCTCGCTGCGCGCCATGCTCATTGGATCGTACCGGGGACGATTCCCCAGTCATGACTGAGACCCCGATGCCCAGACGGCGAGACGCCGAGACGCCTAGTGTCGACCGGCGGGCGTTCGTGCGGATCGGCGTAGCGGGTGGAGTGGCGTCGCTGCTCGCGGCGTGCGGCTGGGACGGCGGCCATCTGGTACGACCCGGGCTGTGGAGCATCAGCCGCGTCAACGACTGGGTGGGCGAGAAAATCCTGTACTCGCCCACGCGGCTCGCACGTACGTACGACGCGAGCGAGCGGAGCGTCTCGCTTCCCAGCTATTTCATCTCGCAAACCATGCCGCTGCTCCGAGATCCCACCGCGTGGCGCCTGCGGGTGGACGGCCTGGTGGCGCGGCCGCTCGAGCTGTCGCTCGACGACCTCATGCGAATGCCGCGCGTGTCGTACACGGTGAAGCACCACTGCGTGGAGGGCTGGTCGGCAATCGCGAGCTGGCACGGCGTCCCGGTGTCGGCCATTGTAGAGCGCTGCCGCCCGGCCAAGGAAGCCCGCTACATCCGGTTCGTGTCGTTCGACGCCGACTACTCGAACGGCTGGGACATGGCGAGCGCGATGCATCCCCAGACCATTCTCGCGTATGGGATGAACGACAACCCCCTGCCGGCGGCGCACGGCGCGCCGCTCAGGCTGTACTCGCCGACCAAACTGGGATACAAGATGACGAAGTACCTGGTGTCGATGACGTTCACGGACAGCAGGCCAGGAGGATACTGGGAGGATCAGGGGTATCCGTGGTTTGGGGGAGTCTAGCCGATCGCCGCCAGCGCATCGTGCATCTCCGCCGCGGTCCGGTACCGGTCTCCCGTCTCCTTCGCCATCGCCTTGAGGACCAACCGGGCTAGGGCTTCGGGCACGTCTGGGTTGAACGTTCGTGGGTCGGGCGCTTCCTCCTCTAGCTGCTTGGCGATCAGCCCGTATGTCGTGTCCGCCTCGAACGGCAAGCGGCGCGTGAGGCACTCGAACAGGACCACGCCCGTCGAGTAGAGGTCGCTGCGCGCGTCCAGCTCCCTTCCCGAAAGCTGCTCGGGTGACATGTAGTCCGGCGTACCGATCGACATGCCATCCTTGGTCAACCCTTCTTCCTTCGACCGGTTCTCGAGCCGGGCGATGCCGAAGTCCATCACCTTGAGCACCCCGCTCGGCTCGACCACGATGTTGTGGGGCTTGATGTCACGGTGGATCACCCCCTGCTCGTGCGCCACCTCGAGCGCCCGGCACAGCTGCTTGCCGATCGTGAGCGTGACCGACACGGGGAGTGGGCCGCGGGTCGCGATCAGCTCCTTCAGTGACTTCCCCTCCACGTATTCCATCGTGAGGTAGTACATCCCGTTCACTTCGCCCAGGTCGTACGTCCGCACCACGTTGCGGTGGGCGATCTTGCGGGCGAGGCGGATCTCCTGCTTGAAGCGCTCCAGCGCTACGCCGCCCCCGGCAAGCACCTCGGGACGGACCGCCTTGATGGCCACCGGCTCCCGCAGCTCGCGGTCGAATGCCCGGTACACCACCCCCATACCGCCCATGCCGAGGACCTCCTTCACCTCGTAGCGGTTGGCGAACAGCGTTCCGGGTCGCAGCGCGTCGCGTGGGGGCGGGAGCGCCTTTCGGGTAGCCGGCAACGCCTCGGTGGGCGCGCCACCCGACGTGGCCATCATGTACTCGACCAGTTTCGCCTTCTCCTTCAGGTCCGCCACCAGGCTCTGGAACGCCTGCGACAGCATCCCGATCTCGTCGCCCGCGGCGACGTCGATCTCTACGCTGTAATCCCCGTCCTCCACCCGGCGGGTGGCGAGGGCCAGCCGCCGGATCGGGCCCGCGATCTGGCGCGCCAGCACATAGGCCGAGGCGAGCGCGAGCAGCAAGCCGAGCGCCAGCGAGAACCCGATCGTGTGCCGCAACACGCGGAACTCACCCAGCTCGCGATCGTGCGAGCGGAATGCGATGAACCCGCCGAACGCGTCGCCCCCCGCGGAGCGGATCGGACTCGCGAGTCCGATCAGGTGCTCCCCTTCCACTTCCGCCGACAGCTCCGTCCCCGCGGTGTCGCGCGCCAGCGCGGTCATTGTCGTCGTGTCCGCCACCAGCGCCGGCTCGACCGCCTCCCGCGGCAGCGTAGAGCCGACGATGTAGGGACGGTTGAGGGTATCGAGCGCGAAGAACACCACGTCGGTGGTGGTGGCCTGCTTGATCTGGCGCGCCAGCGTGTCGTCGATCGCATAGGCGGCGACGAGCGATCCCTGAGGCGCCGCTTGCGGTGACGCGCGCAGCGGCACCGCCACCGCCATGAACAGCTTGCGCCGGCGCTCGTCCAGCCAGGCGCCGCTCGACTCGTCGCCCGAGAGGGCGTTGGCGATCAATGCACCGCGCGACAGGTCGATGTCGGATTCGGCGGGGTAGTCCGTCCGGGCAACCAGCACGCCGTGCTCATCGGTGATCAACACCCACGCCGCGCCCAACAGCCGCCGGTGCTCCTCGGCCTGATCGAGCACGTTGCCGCGCTGGGACGCCTTGAGTAGTCGCTCCCGGAACTGCGGCACCTCGGCGCTGACGCCGCTCATCCCTGCGAACGTCGCGGTGCGCCCGGCCAGGAAGGCCTGCACGCCGCGCCGCACGCCCCCGAGCCCCCGGCGAATCGCCTCGTCCGCGGTTCGCTCCGCCTGCACCGAAGTGAGCCCGAGGGTCACGCCCAGCACGCCGGTAACCGACAGCGTGGCGGCTATGAAGATCTTGGCGCCGAGGCCGAGCCGCGCGGGCCTAGTAGCGCTCGCGTCCGGCATTCGTCGGGTAGTCTTTCCCGTACTTGTTCTTGTGGGGCATCCAGCGGAACCCGCGGGCGTCGAGCTGCAGCTCGATCCCCGAGGCGCCGGCCGGCGTGACGCTCACGGTCTGCGCCACCGGCGCGCTCCGCTCGTGCCACGCGTGCACCATCCACGTGCCCGGCGGCACGGCGGCGATCTCGAAGCTGCCGTCCGCCGCGGCCTGGGTGAAATGGCGTCCCGCCATGACCTGCACGAACGCCACCATGCGGGGATGAACGTTGCAGAAGACACGCACCAGACCGGGTTTCGTGAACGTCCAGGTCCTGGTCTCGCCGCGGCCGTACTGCCCGAGGTCGAACGGACTGGGCTCGGAGGCCGAGAATACGTTGTGGTCGAAAGGGTCGTGATTCTGGAAGCGGACGGTGGAGCCGACGGGGACGACCACGACGCGGGGCACGTACTCCTTATCGTTGATCGCGATGTCGACGGTGACAGGCCGGGCCGCGGCATCAGCTGGATCGCCTTCGAGGTATACGACCGCCGCCCCGAGGTCGGGAGATGATTTCCCGCCCTTCTCGAGCATGGTCACGCGGCCGGCGACGCCTGCCTGGGCGATCCCGAGCGTCACCGCGGTGATACAACCCACGCCCACTAGCAGCGGGCTCCATCGCATCGCTGTGTTCCCGGTTGCGCTCGAGGCGTTGCAGCTTACTGTAGTCGTATCGAAACCGCCAGGAGCCCGACATGCGGGCCACGCTGCTCGTCTCGCTCGCCGTCGTCGCCCTTCCGCTGGCGGCGCAGACGCCGCCCTCCGCGAAACGCACCATCGAGCTCACGGGTCTCGTGCTCGTCAACGGCTTCTTCACGAACGCCCGCGTTAACAACAGCGACGTGCCGCAGTTCGTGGATTCGCTCGCGCCCGCGAGCGCGGTCGGCGGCACCATACGCCAGACGCGGCTCGGCCTTCTCGTGACCGAGCCGGATGTGCTGCGTGGCAGCTTCTCAGGTGAGGTCGATGTCGACTTCTACGGCGGCCAGCAACCGTCCTCGGGCGGTCGCACCTTCCCGCTCCTCCGGCTGCGTCGGGCCGTCGGTATCGTTTCGTGGGACCGCGCCCAAGTGTTGTTCGGCCAGGAGTCGCCCCTCGTCGCGGAGCGGAGCCCGCGTTCGCTCGCCTCGGTCGGCTTCCCGGATTTCGCCGGCGCCGGCAACCTGTGGCTGTGGCTGCCGCAGTTTCGCGCGACGCTGGAGCAAGGATATACGCTGCGCCTGGCCGAGCAGGTGGCCGTGCTCGCCCCCACGTCCGGCACCGCCCAGGGGCTCTTCAACACCCAGCCCGACTCGGCCGAGCGGAGCCGTCGCCCCTATCTGCAGGCGAGGGTGCGCCTCGCATGGGGCCCGACCGACGATCCCAGCGAGGTCGCCATCGGCGGCCACCTGGGCTGGCTCGCTTCGGGCGACACGCTGTTCCAGTCGCGCGCCGTCACCGCGGACGCGCGCGTCAAAGTTGGCCCGGTCGAGCTCCTGGCGGAGGCGTTCAGCGGGAAAGCCTTAGCGGGATTGGGCGGGGGCGGGATCGGCCAGAACATCGGGCCGACCGGCGCGGAGGTCCGCACCAAAGGCGGCTGGGGTCAGCTCAACGTCCGGCCCAGGCGCGAGGTGCTGGTCGGCGGCGGCTGTGGCCTCGACGATCCCGATGACGGCGACCTGTCGGACGCGCTCGGCAGCTCGCACGGCCGGCTCAAGAACTTCGCGTGCGAGGGGCATGTGGACTTCCGCCCCGCCGGGCCGCTGGTGTTCGGGATCGAGTTCCGGCGGCTCGAGACCACGTACCCGAGCGGGAAATTCACCGCGAATCACCTGAACCTAGCGGCCGGATATCGGTTCTGACGCGCGGGTGAACCCGCGACTCGGCACGTGTCAGTGAACTGACGGAGCTCTGCCGCTTCAGCGGTACACGCCGAGCCGCGGCTTCAGCCGCGACCACCCCTACAGGCTCTTTAGAAACTGCACCAGGTCCGCCCGCTGCCGCGCGGTCAGCCCCAGCAGCAGCGTCGTGTTGTAGCGGGCCACCACGTCGGCAAGGGTCGCGGCGCTACCGTCGTGGAAGTACGGTGGGTGCTGCCACGCGCCGCGCAGCGGCGTCGTGCGGTAGCGCCCCGTCGTGCCGCGTCCGGCGAGCACGGGATCCGATCCGGTCTCCGCGGGCGTATGGAGCAGCGGCGCATCGGTGTAGGTCGGCGGGATGTGACAGCTCGCGCAACGCCCCGACCCGTTGAACACGACCCGCCCCCGCTCGGCGGCGATCGGCTCGAAGCTGCCCGAGGGCGGCGGCGGTGGCTCGAGCGTGAACTGGTAGTCCCGCAACACGGGGAGCTTGGGCGTCACGCGATCCGGTTGCGCCACAATGTTGATCCCCAAGCGTGGGTCGCTGAAGGAGCCCTGCCCGTGCATCTGGGTGATGGCAACGTAGCTGTTCCAATACGAGATGGGGCCCTCGCCCGTGTACGTCTCGAGCGCGACGTCGCGCAGCCCGTACGCGGGCGGGATCAACACGGGGGCGTTTTTGCCGTCGTGGTTGAGATACGCGTCGTAGCGGCCCGGCCCCCACGACTGGAACACCGCCTTTGTCGCCGCGTCGAGGACGGGTGAAAGCGCCACAATGGCGCCGACATTCAGGTCGCGGTTCGGCCAGCCATCGAGCCGCCGACCCACGCCCGGCGCCACCGAGTTGTCCACGGTCGAGTGGCACAGCGCACACGTGATCCCGAGGGTTGCAATTTGTCCTCCGGCCGTGATCTTCGCCTTCAAGCCGAGAACGGCGTCCCGCCGCAACAGCTCGACCGTAGCGGCAGGGCTCCGGAGGTCGGCTCCCGCGAGGAACCCTGGGGGCAGCCGCTCCGCGTCCACCTTCAGGCCGACCGTGAGAGCGGTGACGGGATCGACGGCGGTCTGCACCACTTCGTGCAGGCGCAGGGTCGTCGTCCAGAAGGCCTCGTCACCCCAGGTTTCGTGACGAAAGATCTCGCGCCCGCTCGCCGGAGCGCCGGCGCTCGCCAAGGCGAGGGCGGGGCGAGGGCTGGAGAGCGGCTCGTCGCCACACGCCGCGACAGCCAGCAGCCCGAGCGCGCACAACAGGGTCGTGGAGCAAGGGACCTTGCTCATTGGCCGGTCCTCCGATGGGGGTTTGGCACGGATGTATAGCAAGTCATGACTTGTATTACTAAGTCATGACGCCTTCGACCCGCTCGGTGGATTCTTCGAGGTCCGGCCTGGCTAGGCCGGCAGGCGGCCCTTCAGGTCCTGTGGCTTGAACGGGCCCGGCTGGGCGATGAGCGCCCGCGCGTGGTCCACTTGCCCCCAGGTGTTCCACAGGAGCACGCCGCGCACCCGCCCGTCCTTCAAGTAGTAAACCACACCCTCGCGGAACTTCTCTTTCCAGTCGGCGACCGTCTCGAGACGGGCGTCGACGTCACCCACCGCTTCGTAGCCCAGCTCGAACAAGTCGGAGTAGAAAAACGGTAGATGGCGATACGGGGTCGCCCGGCCCGCCATGTTGAGGCCGGCGGTGCGCCCCATCGTGTTGGCGTTGTCTTCGTGCTCCACACGCAGGCGGGTACCCAGCGCGCGATTCTCGAAGTTCGCGACGTCCCCGGCGGCGTAGATGTCCGACTGGCTGGTACGGCAGGCCTCATCCACCACGATGCCGTTGTCCACGCGTAACCCGGCCTGCTCCGCCAGCTCCACACCCGGCAGGATGCCGAGCCCGGCGACCAGCACCTCGGCCACGAGCTCGCTGCCCACGGTGGTGCGCACGACGCAGGAGCCGGCGCGCCGCTCCAGCCCCGCCATCCCCTCGCCCATCCGCATGGTGACGCCCTTCTGGCGATAGTAATCGACCAGGAACGCGGCCAGGTCCGCCGGGAAAACGCGCGCGCCGGGCCCCGCTTCCGGGACGAGCATGGTGACGTCGCGCTGCTGCATCCGCAGGGCGGCGGCGACCTCACTCCCGATGAACCCGCCACCGATCACCGCGAAGCGGACGCTCTGCGTCGCGAGCGCGCGCAGGCGGCGGTAATCATCGAGCGTGCGGAAATAGATGATCTGGTCGGTCTCGAGTGGCAGCCGCCGCGGGGCGCCGCCGGTGGCGAGGAGGAGTTTCGTGAACCGGTACTTCGTTCCCCGATCGTCCGTGACGCTACGCCCGCGGGGATCGATCGCCGTGATGCGCCGCCCGAGGTGGAGCGTGGCGCCGGTCGCCGCCGTCTTGCGCCAGATCTTCTCCTCGGGCTCGCCCTTCCAGAGAGCCTTCGAGAGCGGAGGGCGGTCGTACGGAGGATGCGGCTCGGCGCTGATCAACCCGAGCGAGCCCGCCGGGTCCGCCTCGTGGAGGGCCTGGGCCGCGGCGTCGGCGGTCATGCCGCCGCCGACAATGAGATAGGTGTAGTCGGGCATCTGGGCGTTCGACTGGTCGTCTATGCGCAATATACGTTACCGTTAGAACAATTGGATCGCGGCCCTGAGCGGTGTAAATTCGTGATGTGTCAGGCACCGATCTCGAGCGCCAGATCGCGGCCATCGCGCTGCTGGACGACCCGACCAGGAGGGGTCTTTATCTCTTCATTGCCGGGCGGCGATGCGAGGTGGGGCGCGATGAAGCGGCCAGCGCCCTTCGCATTTCGCGTGCGCTCGCCGCGTTCCACCTCGACAAGCTCGTCCAGCAGGGGCTGCTCGACACCAGCTACCGCCGGCTGACGACCCGCCGTGGGCCGGGGGCGGGCCGTCCGGCGAAGCTGTACCGCCGCTCCGCCCGCCAGGTCGAGCTCACCCTTCCCGAGCGTCGCTACAAGCTCGCCGGCCGCGTGTTCGCGCGCGCCTTGACCGCTGTCGAGCCGCCCGCTCGTGGCGCCCTGGCGCGTGCGGCCCGCGCCGAAGGCCGGACGCTCGGCGCCGCAGCGCGCGCCCGCACCGGCCCGAGCGCGGGGACGGATCGCCTCCTCGCCAATGCGCTCGCCGTGCTCGATGAATGCGGCTACGACCCGGAGCGCGTCAACGGCGAAGTGCGGCTGCGGAATTGCCCCTTCGACGCCCTCGCCAACGAATGCCGGCCGCTGGTGTGCGGTATGAACCTCGCCTTGCTGCAGGGCCTGCTCGCTGCCGCCGGCGCGCGCGGCACCCGGGCCGAGCTGCGGGCGCCGGAGGCCGGCTCATGTTGCGTGATCTTGAAGACCTCCGCCCACACGAAGCGCTGACCCCCGTCCCACAAATTCAGTCGTCGTCAGCCGACCGGCCCGGATGCTTCTCCCGTCGGCGATAGTGCTTCGCCGACTTGTGCACCTTGTGTGATGGAGTCTTGAGCCGCTGCTTCACCGGTGCCTTCGGATTGGGGACGCGGACGGTGAGCTTGCGCTTGTCCTTGTCGCTCACGACGCGAGGAGGGCGCGTATCTGCTTCGAGTGGTGCGCGCAGTGGCGGACGTGGAACCGCAGCCACTCGGGCAAGGTGAGATCGCCGAACGCGGGATGCTTCACGAATAGATCGTCTCGGCGAACCGGCAACAGCTCGCGCGCCAGCGCGAGGAAGCGCGCCACGCCGTCCCGCAGCTGCCGCTCCACGGCGCCCGCATCGGGGCGCTCGGCAGGCTGCGTTGCCGCCGGCGCGGGACGGCCCGAGGGAATCCATCCGACATCGAGGTACACGAATTGGCCCAGCCGTTGTCGTAGCGGCCTGGGCCGGCGCCGCATGGGCGGCTTCGCGCGCCGGTCCTCGAATATCCGACCGCTCCCATCGATCGAGATGGCGAGGTGGTGGACGATCTGAGCCGCGGTCCACTTCCCGGGTGGCGCGCGGTGCCAGTCCGCTTCGGGCTGGCCCGCCAGGGGACCGAGCACCACGTCGGGAATCGCGGCGAACGCCTCCGGCCTCATGGCAGCACCGCGTCCGCGATCTGTCTCGCCTGCGCGGCCGCGGACGCCCCCGCCCGCACGCGACCCACCAGCGTGCCCGCGCTGTCCACGATCGCAAGGTCGGCGTCGGCGAGGGCCGCGCTGTCGGTGCGAATCGAGAGAGCCCACTGGCGCTGGGCGGCGACCGACTGCAGCCGGCCGGCCAGCCGGTCGGCGGTCTTGGGCGGCAGATAGACCGTCACCAGCGTGCCCGCATCCGCCGGGCGGGGGCTCGCGCGCGGCGTCTCGTTGCAGGCGAGCGCGGCGCCGGCGAGGCAGCAGGTGAGCAGACGCGCGACTGTAGCGTCCGGAACTCTCATACCCAAGATTGTACGAGTGAATCTGCTGCGTCGCCACCCGATCGCGTTCGCGCTCATCGCGCTCGTCCTCCTTTCCGCGCTCGCTCCCTTGCCGCCGCTGCTTGACGCCGTGAGCGGCGCGCCCCCCGGCGACGTGGACCTCGTCCGCCCCACGCTCTATACCCTGCTCGCGCCCATTTCGAACGTGCTCGACGCGCTCACGTTCCTGAGCCTCGAGCGCGCGAAGGCGCTGCTGCTCGGGTGGACGGGCGTCCTCGTGCTGTGGGGACTGCTGCGGCGCGGCACCCTGCGGCGGCGCGTCATCGCGGCGCTGCTCGGCCCCCTCGCGGTAGTGCTGTTGGGGGTCGCGGCGGTCCTGCTCCCGCGCCCGGTCGCGCGGCTCGTCGCCGCGGACTCGACGCTCACGGTCATCGACTACCACGCGCACACCGCACGGTCGCACGATGGCCGCCGCGGTTGGACCCTCGAGGACCTCGCCGCCTGGCACGCGGCTCAGGGATTCGGGGCGTCGTACGTCACCGATCACAACGTGGCGTTCGAAGGGGGAATCGACGACCCGATCCGCCTGCTGCCCGGAGTCGAGTGGAGCGTGTTCGACCAGCACGTGGTCGCGCTCGGTGCGGTGGGGCCGATCGACCGCGGCGTGTACGGGCGCGATACTCGCGCCATGCTCGGCCTGTTCGGCGCGCTGCATCGCCAGGGCGCGATCGGCATCGCGTCGCTTCCCGAGTATTGGCGGAACCACTGGGGCGACCTGGACGACTTCGTGGCGGCCGGTGCCGATGGTTTCGAAATCGTGAACTGCGCGCCCAAGGCCATCGGCTTCCCGGCGGTGGCGCGCGCACAGGTGCTGCAGATCGCCGAAGCGCGCGACCTGCTGGTGGTGGGCGCGAGCGACAACCACGGGTGGGGCAAGGTGACCTGCGTCTGGAACCTCTCGAGCCCCAGCGCGCACGGGTTTCGGTCGAATCGCGTGATCGCGCGCCCGATCGCGCTGGCGCAGGGCGAGTGGCAGCCCTGGACCGCTGCCTTCACCCAGCCGTGGCTGATGCTCGCGGGGCTGTCGTGGAGCGAGCGGTCCAGCTGGCTCACCTGGATCCTCGTAATCCTGATCTATCGTGCCGTGCCGCGCCGCGCCGGTGATCCGGCCGGGATCGGGATCCTGGCGCGTAGCCTGTCGCTCAGGATTCTGAAGCTCAAGCCGCGGCCACCGGCGCCATGATTCCGTTTCCCGCGCCGGCCTTGGTGGCGCTGCAGATCGCTGCGTCGGGCGGCCCGTCGTTTCCAGAGCTGGCCGCGCGGGAGCTGGCGGCGCTCCGCCCCGGCATGACGGCGGCCGCGTGGTTGGTGGCGCACCCATCGGATGGCTTCACGTCGTTCCGTCGCGACTCGATTCGTGAGAATCACGATCGCTGGTGCGGTCGCGCGGGCTCCGTGGCGACCGGTGCCGGCGGCGCGCAGATCGTGCGGTACGCCTACTTCTATCCACCGCTCCCCCCGGAATCACTCGTCCTCCCGGCGACGGGCGGCCCGACCCTGATCCGCGAGCAGTGCCTGCTGGGGACGGTGTGGCTCGAAACCGGAGCGCCCGATTCCGCATCGGGTAGTGCGCTGGCGGCGAGTGTTCGCGAGGCCTTGATTCGCGTACACGGCCCTGTGGCCGCCGGCCCGGATGTGTTTTTCGGCCCCCTCCCCGCTGACTCCCAGCGCCGGCTGCTGTCGCGCTTGCCGGGCGCGGACGCGATGCTCTTGGGCCT
>WNEY01000416.1_pt1 | contig 26347 bp, 26 predicted proteins | sample 5400531 | NCBI WGS metagenome assembly WNEY01 (sample SAMN13153338, study PRJNA577476) | soil metagenome | isolation source: 200 cm saprolite under Douglas fir tree site 1 | place: USA:California | collected 2015-04-18
ACATTCATTTCCGCGTCATCGACGCGGCCACCGGAGCGGTGGTGTTGACGAGCGACTGCTATCAGTACACGATCAGCCTGTGAGGCGGGTGACACCCCGGGGCTTCGCGCCCCGGGGTGTCCAGTTCGGCAAGGCGTCCCACGGCCAGATCGCCAACCCGCTCCCCCGGCACCGTCGCCGCTCGGTTTGTTCCTCGTGTCGAAGGGGAAAGGCGTGCGCGCCTGCCAAGTCGTAACTCGGTCCGCTGGCGATTCGCATGGGGTTCGGGGGTCGCGGGTTCAAGGCCCATCACTCGAGTTACGTCCTTCGGCCGATCGCAACACTTAGTCGTCGCGAGGAGATGGCACTGCGCGAGGGGGGAGAGGTCGCAATGTTTGAGCTCCCAAACCATGCAAGAAGAGCGACCTCCTGAAATCGGTCCAGGAGGTCGGTGGTTCAAGTCCACTCGCCCCGACTGAGAACCAAATGCTCGATAGCCTTAGGGTATCGAGCACTTCGTTTCGGAAACAGCTCCCCTCGTCACTACTAATTGCCGTTACAAGGGCCCGAGGGAGAAGCAAGACAAACGATCACCGCGCTTCCTACAACCACCGCGGAAAGGCCGACGAATAGCCCGATCGTTTTTCCAGCGCTGACCCTCGGGGTCGCCACCTGCGTGACGTCCGAGACCGCGACGCGGGAGAGCACGGTGTTGTGGATTCCCGTCAGGGTGTCGCCCGCGGCGATTTGGGGGTCATCGATCTCTAGGTGAGAGCCGTTGGTCCGGGTCAGGCGCACGAGCCTGGGGTGCTCGGTGGTGATGAACTGCAGCGGGCTGACTCCCTCGTGCACGTGCCAGCTCGTGCACCCGGCGAGATAGCAGAGCAGGAGCGTACAGGCAACCGGTCGGCGAAGCATGGTGGACTCCCTGTGGGTGCTCCAACATGGACCCTGGTACCGGGAGACGTTAGGGCGTTGACAAGGAAGGTCTTTGTTTGCGCTAGGATAGGATGCAGATTCATGTCGTCTAGTAGGCGCCAGTAGCTCAGCTGGATAGAGCGTCGGCCTCCGGAGCCGAAGGTCCCGCGTTCGAATCGCGGCTGGCGCATATAGGTTGGACGCTGTTACGTCACATCCGTCGCCTTTGCCTCCGCCGTCAAGCGCACCGGGTGCCCGAACCACGGGTGCCGCTGGTCGCGCGGCAGGTCCGCCGTCGCCGACGCACCGTACATCTTTTCCATGGTCGCCACGACGTCGCTCATGGTCCCGTCCGGCGCGACCCATCCGCCGTGGATGTCCGGGAAATCGAGCTTGCAGTTGTCGCACTTCTTCCCGTTGGCGAAGCGAATGGGGCACCAGAAACTCTCGACATTGCGCAGTATTTCCGCGCCGAGGGCATAGACGCCCGTCATCCAGTCACAATACAGGCACCAGATCAGGTCGTGTCCCACCAGGCCGTGAAACTTCTGGCGGCTGACGTTCACCCAGTCTGCGTGGCGGTATCGCGGCAGGCCGATGAGCCGCGTGAGGACGGGGTAGATGAGAAGTTCCGCCGCCCGAATGAAGAGGAAGACGGGGACGGCAACCGCGGTCGCCCACAGGGCGATGTGGTTGTTGAACCGTCCGACGGTGCGGTTGAGGAAGGTGACGATTCTCGGGCCCCGCACGTATCTGCGGTTGGCAAGCTCGTGGGCGAACATCCAGACCAGCATCCCCAGTACCTGCCCGATGATCGCTCCCGCCACACCGCGCCAGCCGAACACTATTCCCAGGACGGTCGGCGGGATCCACGTAGAGAGGGAGACGACCAGGTCCAGCCCCGGCGCGCGGCAGAGCCATGCGGCAATTCGGGTTCCGGCGGCGCCGAGTCGGGGGATGAGTTGGAGGAGGCCCGCGAAACCGGCGATGCCGACCAGGGTGGAGGCCGCGATGAGCAGCATGGGACCATCCGATGTCAAGCAGCGCCGCCAAGGTACAATCGGGTGCGTCAGCCGTCCAGAGACGGCTGGCGCATGGACTCGCCCCCGGTACATTAGGCCCATGATCCTCGGCATGAGCATCGCGACGTATACGCTGCTCCATACGGTGTTGAGTCTCGTCGGCATCGTCGCGGGACTGGTCGTGGCGGGAGGTCTTGTCACCGGGACACGGCTCGACCGCTGGGCCGCCCTCTTTCTCGTCACCACCGTCCTAGCGAATGCCAGCGGATTCGGGTTTCCCTTCACCAAGCTCATTGCGTCCCACGTGGTGGGGGCCGTGTCGCTGGTGGTTCTGGCGGTCGTGATCGTCGCGGACTACGTCAAGCACCTGGCGGGACCGTGGCGGACGACGTACGCGGTGGGTGCCGTCCTCGCCACCTACTTGAACGTCTTCGTGCTCGTCGCGCAGCTGTTCAAGCGGATTCCCGTGCTGTTCCTGCTGGCACCGACCCAGTCGGAGCCGCCCTTCGCCCTCACGCAGGTCCTCGTGCTGGCGCTGTTCGTGTGGCTGGGGGTCGTCGCGGTCAGGGGATTCCGCCCCGCGCGATCACCAGCGCCTCCCCATACGGTCTGAACCCGGAGCGCCGCACCGCCAGCCAACCAATCCCCAGTCCGGCGCACGCGATCAGCGCGTTCGTCACATCGAAGTAGCGGTCGACGATCACGAGATGTCCCGCCTCGATCCCGACGGCCAGCCAGAGCCCCGGCCAGAGGTGCGACCAGCCGCCTCGGAACCGCAACGGCCAAACCGCGAGCACGCAGCCGAGGGGCAGAAACAGCAGGAACTGCTGGGCGACGTGCAGCCCGCTGAAGACGTCCACGCGCTGTGCGAGCGACGCGAGCGGTACGAGATGGCCGGCCGTGATCTGCTCGGCGATCGCGGCCAGGTCCGTTTGCGGCAGGAACGGGCGCCATCCCCACGCGACGAGCAACAGCGCATAGGCCGCCAGCCCCGCGAGCGCCCGTGTCTCACCGCGCAGGGTTTGCGACAGCGAGGCGAGCCGGCGCTTCGCCCACCAGGCCCCCGCTGCCACCGCCACCGCGTGCGTCGCGGCCGCCTCCCAGCGAATCGACAGCCCGAACATCCCATGCACCAGCTCCGCGGCGAACGCGCACGCTGCGCCGATCGCCGCCACGACCGGCCACGCCTCACGTGCCGGGTGCCCGCGCTCGCTCAGCAACATGACGACGACAAACCCGACCGGCGCGAACAGCAGCAGGTCTGACCAGGGGACCTCCCCCAGTCGCAGCGGCAGGGCGAGCCCCAGGGTTGCGTGCAGCCGGGCGAGCGGCCCGCCGTACAACCTGGGTAGCGGCGTTGATCGGAACAGTGGCGTCAGCGCTTCGCACAACGCGGCCAGCCCGTACGCACCCGCGGGGAGAAACGTCGGCACGCCGAGATAGGAGCGGTCGTTCCGTGGGCGGTGCAGCGCAACCAGGAGGTACGCGACGACCAAGGCGCCCGCGAGCGCGCCCAGCGTGTTGGTCGTGACGTCCACGATGCTCGCGGTGCGAATGGGCGAGAACACCTGTAGCCCCTCCACCGTCACGCTCAGGCCGAGTGCAACAAGCGACGCCCGCTCGATTTCCGCACCCACTCTGCCGGTGAGCGAGGTCATGACCCACGTGGCCCCGAGCCCGGCGAACAGCACCGTGTTGCGTAACCCGTCGATCGCGTCCCGCCAGCCGAGGGACGGTGTGAACGCCCGCGCCAGCCGCACGGCAGCGGCGGTGAGATCCGGAGAAAAGTCGAGCTGCGTCAGCGTGGCGAGCAGCACAATCGCCACGTACCCCAGGCGGGCGGCGAGGAAGCGGCCTCGTGGGGTCATGAGGAACTGGAAGCTACCACCGACGATGGGTGGCGACACACTGCTAGAACCCGACCGCCAATCCCACCCGCGCCACCGTTCCCTGAATCGGCGCGTCGATCTCTCCGGTCCCACCGGGATTCGTCTTGCGATTGATCCGTTGGAACGTGTAACCCGCCGTACCATGGAGCCGCCCCGCGAGAACGACGTCCAAGCCGAGCCCCAGGTCGACCGAGAACGTGGCATGGCCGCCGCCCGAGAATTTCGGGGCGGCGAGGTAATTCGCCCGGAACAGCACGGTCGCCCCCGGGCCGATCTCGTAGAACGAACGCGCCCCGACGCGCACGGCCCCCACCGACTGCGCGTCGAACTCTGGATCCGCGGTGCGCCGGATGAATCCCGCCTCCACGCTCGCATACGTGGCCAGGTCATAGCCGACCCACGCGCTGACCTCCGTCGCCGTGAAGCCGCTGGTGGCTGAGCTCCCGGTGGCGGGGTCGAGGCTCAGGCGCACGACCGCCGCCTCGGCTGAAAACTTCCGGAAGCGAGCGGACGCCGCGCCCCCGAACCCGGTCCCCTGATAACGCAGCCCGGAGGCCACTTCGCGATAGCTCCCCAGCGCGAACTGGGGTCCGATCGTGACGCTGACCTGCTGGGCCATAACGGCCCGGGAGGCCAACACCAGCACGGCGACGCCCGCCGCCGCACGGCTCACCGGGGCCCCGCTCCGCCCGGCTTCGGGAGCGGCACGAGGGTGAGCTGCACCTGCTGGCGCCGGGCCACGTTCTCCTTCGCGATGTCCTGATTGCGCCGCGCGATCTGGTCGCGCAACAGCCGATTGTAGAGGATGTTGGCCGCCGCGGGCCGCGGGGCGGGTTTGCGCAGCGTCATCACGAAGCCCGTGACCAGCGCCGCGCCCCCTACCACCGCCAGCTCGCGCTTCGAGCTCGAGCCGAGGCTCGAGTTCTCGAGCCCCAGGGTGCCGACCAGCGCACCCCCTGTATAGAGGAAGGCGAGCCCCAGGGGACGCCAGCTCTGCGGCGGCACCTCCGTCTCGGGGAGGTACTGGTAGCCGGGCAGGCTCGTGAGGGACGGCAGGGTATCTACATTGCCGTGGCTCACGCGGATCTGCTGTGAGGCGGACGATGTGTTCTGCCCCAGCCGCGCCTCCACGACCACCGTGTACACCCCCGCCGGCACCGGATCGCCGTTCGCGACCCGGGCGGGCCAGCTCAGGTTCACCTGGCCGTTCCAGGCGCTCGAGTCGATCACGTAGCTCCCACCCGCCGTCCCGATGGCCCGCGTCACCACCCGCGCAGGCTGGGTGACCGTAAACCGGATGGGCACCGCCCCCCGCCCTCCCACAAAGCTCGTACTATCGACGCGCAGCTGGCGCACGAGCAGCACCTGGCGCAACGCCACGTCGAACGCGGAGTACGCCTTGGGCGATATGCGGTTGGGGTCGAGCTGCCGCTCCGGATCGATCAGGACCACCTGCTTGAACGCATCCACGGCTTTGAGGATCGAATCCATGGCACCGTAAGTGAACCCGAGCAGCTCATACGCCCGCGCGCGCTCGGGCCCTGTCAGGCGCTCGCGCAGCGCGGCGCGGGCGAGCGACAGCACCTGCCGATACTCGAGGTTGTCGTACGCCTGCTGCGCCTGACGCAGGGTGGCGTTCTGAGCCGCCTGCGCCCCGCCAGCCACCGGCACGACGAAACCCGCCAGCAGGGCGAAAGCATGGAGGTGCCGGGTCATGCGCTCACTCCGGGAGCAGGGTGTAGCGCTTGCGGACGGTGTTGCTCGCGTCCACTTGCACCGTTTCGGTTTTCGTTTTGAAGCCAGCGCGCTCGATGCGGATCGTGTGGCGGCCGGGCTTGACCGCGTATTCGATCAATGGCGTCTGACCGGCATCGACCCCGTCGATATAGACCTGGCCGAACGGGTCGGCGGCAACGGTGAGGAAACCTTGCGCCTCGACCGCCGGCGCCGTTTGCCGCGGCTTCGCCGGGGCGGGCCGGCGCGGCACCGGTACACGAACGGTGTCTTGAATCCGTACCGTGTCGACGAGCGGTACCGCTGCCCGCTCCTCGCTCCTTTCGCGCCCCATCACCAAGTATCCGCCCACGCCTGCCGCGACGACCACGAGCCCGACTACCGCGGGAGCCCACGACCGACGCCGCGCGGGAGGGGCCGGCTTGCGCGATTTCGCGGATGAGATCGGTGTCGTGGGCGCACCCGTGATCTCCGTAGGCGCATCGGCCGTCGCCCGGGAGCGCGGCCGAGCAGCGCCGCGGGATTTGGCGGGCGCAGCCACCGGCTGCTCCGGCCACACGGCTGTGGCAAACTCCTCCATCGTGGGGAAGCGCTGGTCCGGTTCCTTTGCCAAGGCCCGCGAAATAGCCACCGTGAGCGCCCCGGGAATGCCGGGCCGCTTGGTGCTCGCGAGCGGCGGCTCCTCGTAGATGTGCTTGTAGATGATGGTGTGCACCGAGTCGCCGCTGAACGGCAGCTCGGCGGTGATCATGCGATAGCCCACCACTCCCAGGGAGTACTGGTCGGCGCGGCCATCCACGGCGGCACCCTTGCCCTGCTCGGGCGCCATGTAGTGCGGCGTGCCGATGATCATCCCGGTCGCCGTCAGGCCCGTAGCGGCCTGGAGCGCCTTCGAGATCCCGAAGTCGGTCAGCATCACGCGGCCGTCGTGGTCGAACATGATGTTGGCGGGCTTCACGTCGCGGTGTACCACGCCGCGGTGGTGGGCGTGCCCCAGGGCGCAGGCCGCCTCCCAGAGAATCCGCTGGATCTCCGGCACGGGGAGCGGCTCCTTCTTGTCGAGCAGATCCTCGAGCGACGTGCCCGAGATGTACTTCATCACGAAGTAATTGAGGCCGCCCTCGCTCTCGACGCGGTAGATGGGGATGATGTTGGGGTGGTCGAGCTTGGCGGCGGTCTTGGCCTCCTGCTGGAACCGGCGCACCACCTGGTCGTCCTGAGAGACGTCGGGCGGGAGCACCTTGATCGCGACCTCGCGCTCGAGCGTGAGATCGTGCGCCAGGAAAACCTGGCCCATCCCACCCTTGCCGAGCAAGCGCTCGATGCGGTACTCGCCTTCGATGATGCGCTGCAGCCGCTCGCGAACGAGGTCGACGCTGCTGGTGCTGGTGGGTCCGTCCCCACCCGAGACGTCCGCGCCGCACGTCGAGCAGAACTTGCTGCTTTCCGGGATGGGCGTGTGGCAGCGGAAGCACTCGACCACGCCGTTGGTCATCGGCGGCGGGTCGGGATCAGAGGGCGGGCAACGGGTGCCCGGCCACGCTGTCGGCGCTTGGCGGGGAGCGGGGCGGCGGTGGCCGGGCGGGCGGGAGGCGACGGGAACGCCGTGTTACAGAACCCTCCACCCAACAGCGGGACTGTGCTTGCGCACACCACGTAGGTCGTGGTCGTCCCAGCGAAGTCGACCACGGCCAGATAGTAGTCCCCCGTCGCAAGCCCGGCCGTCCGGTTGACATCCGAGCCGGCGGCGGTATCGGCGAGCATCACCTGCAGCCCGGTGTCTCCCGCCACGGGGACTTTGATCACGTACAGATCGAGATCCTTCAGGGAGTCCGGGTGCACGCCCGGAAAGGCGTGCATGCGGAATTGAGCGCTCGTCCCGAGCCCGCCGTTCGTGTAGTGGAAGCGGATCCAGTCGACGTCGTGCGGATTCTCGATAGTGAGGGTGTCGCGGAACGGGGACGTGAGGGTCCCCTGCAGGTCCGCGGCGTTGCAGGAGTTGTCGTCTTCGTGCGCGTCGGCCGGGAGCTCGCTCGCGTAGCCGTCGAGCACCGCCATACCGTAGGCCGAAGCCTGCCTGTAGATCGTGATCGCATGCAGCGCGCCCGCCGGCGCGTTCTTGAACGCCACGATCGTGGAGTCGCCGTTCGCTTCGTGGGGCGCGAACCCGAGGCCGTGACACGCGTGGGAACCCGGGCCGAACGTCCAGGAGTCCGGGCCGAGAGCGTACGTGGTACCGGTCCACGCGAGCGAGTCGGTCACAAACGTCGAGAACGTGCCGTGCACCGACGGTGCGCTGAGAATGATCGTCAGATCGCGGGCCGTCGAATGGCCATAACGGTACCAATCGACCCCGAGGGAGTCGCCGCGCTTCAACGGCTCGAACAACAGCGCCGGGTTGAACACCAGGAACAGATTGTAGACGGTCCCCGGGTACGGCCACGGCCGCGGCGCGTCCAGATTGAACCGGTGGGGCGCCGTATCATTGGGCTCGTACACGTCACGCTTCAACACGTGCGTCGAGTCCGGGCTGGCCGTGACGATACCGTTGCCGATGAACGTGATCCGGTCGGACTCGGCCGGGGGCGGAATCCAGTACTTCTGCTGACCGTAGCCGGTGGTGTCGTGTTGGGCCGAGAACGGATATGGATAGAGGAAGAACGAGCCCTTCATCGACGCCAACACGATTTTGTCGGCACCGGGGCCGAAGACGGTCACGACTTGACCGTAGCGCGCCGTATCGGGAACCACGCTGTCGATTTCGAGCGGCGCCGAGACGCGGATGGTGTCCGCGGCGGCGAGCTGACCTTTGTCGAAGTTGCTTGCGGCCGCCCTGATCACCACGGTGCCGGAGGTGATCCCTACGATGTGACCGGCGTTGTCGACCGTCGCGATGCTCGGATTGCTCGAGGACCAGGTGAATACGACGTTCGGGATGGGCTGCGAATCGGCGGGCCCGAGGATGCGCCAGGCGGTCGCCTGCGCGGCCGTATCATTGCCGCGCAGCAGGATCCCGATGTGGGTCAGATCGACGTGCACCGCCGAGTCGTGCTCGGTGGGATAGACGCACATTGCGACGACTGCACTGATCCCCACGATCGTCAGGGCGGCAAGACCGCGACTGCGTCGCATGCACTAGTCCGGCGGAGGTGGGAGTCAATGTAATAACCGCCGGGTGGACACCCAAATGACCTGCCTCACCTAGAGCCGCCCTCGGCGCTTCAGATCGACGTATTTAGCCACCACCGCCTCGGCCGCGCGCTCGGGAGGCACGTCCAGGACTAGCACGCCGGCGCGCCGCATGTGCCCCAGCGCTTCGTCCCGGGCGCGCAGCAGCTCCTCGGCCGCTGCTTTGCGAAACGCGTCGTGCGCGAGGGCGGGCCGGAGCGCCGCCACGGCGTTCAGCTCGGGGTCTTGGAGAGTGACCGCGAGCGGGAGGTGGCGCGGCCGCAGCGAGGCGACGTTCGCCACCAGCGCGTCCGACGCGAAGCGATCGATCACGTCGGTGAACAGTACCGTCAGGGCGCGCTTGCGGTTGCGCCCCGCGAGGTAGCGGAACGCGCCCGGATAGTCGGGCTCGACCAGCTTCGATTGCACCCGCGCCAGCACGTCGAGCACCCGCCGCAGCGCCAGCCGGCCGCGCTGGGGGACCACGAAGTGCTGCACACCGTCGGCGAATGCCATCACCCCGACGTTGTCGTCGTGCTGGACCGCGGTGTAGGCCAGCTCCAAGGCCGCCTGTACCACGTAGTCGAGTCGCGACACACCCGCCGCTTCGGCGGTCATGAGCCGCCCCAAATCGAGCACCAGCAGCACGTGCTGCCGGCGCTCGGCCTCGTACTGGCGCGTGATGACCTTGCCGCGGCGGGCCGTGGCCTTCCAGTCGATGTGCCGGAGGTCATCGCCCGGCCCCCACTCGCGCAGCGATTCGAACAGCCGGCCCTCGCCGAGCCGGCGCAGCGGCGCGATCCCCTGCTCGTGACGCCGCTGCGCCCGCGCCACCGACGCGCGCAGCCGCACCGTAACGAGCGGCGGGTACACGGCGGCATCCCACGGCAGCGCGATGGCCGCCCGGCGGCGCCCCAGGCCGAGCGGCCCGATCGAGTCCACCGCGAACCCGCTCTCCGCCTGCTCGCGGCCGCGCCGCACGGGACGCACCGACACCGCGTCGCGCACTTCACCATGCGGCGGGACGGTGACCGGCCGAGGCGGTTGCGTGCCCCCGAGCAAACCGGGCCGCACCTCCCGCACGTGCAAACGCGCCAGCCGCGTGGTGGCATTCACCCAGCGATAGGACACGTCGCCCGCGCGACCCACGGAGAATGCCGGGGGCGCATCCCGGAAGACGTCGATCGCGGGGGCGCGTGGCCGTGTCGCCAGTGCGGCATCCAGCCAGACGGCCCCGATGAGCAGGGCATCGGCAATGAGCATCGCGTCGAGTGCCCACGGGAAGCGCAGGCCCAGGACCCCGCACAGCGCAACCGCGACGCCGGCCGCCAGGCCGCGGCGGGTCCAGAGAAGGCCGGCCCACGCGCCGACCAGATACCACACGCCCCAGAATCCACCGACCACGGCGACAGACGCCAGCCACTGAAGAAAGGTCACGCGGTGGGAACTTCCGTCTTGTCGAGGATCGCCTTCAACGCGGCGTCCGGGGTCACGCCCTCGAGCTCGAGCTCGGGAGCCACGCTCACGCGGTGGCGCAGGACCGCGGGCGCGAGCTGCTTCACGTCATCCGGGATCACGTAGTCACGCCCGTCGAGCAGCGCCGCCGCGCGCGTCGCCTTCAGGAGCGACACCCCCGCGCGGGGGCTGGCACCCAGTGTGAGCGACGCCGCCGCCCGCGTGGCACGGACGATTCCCGTAATGTACGCGGCGATCTGCGACTCGACGCGCACCGCCTCGGCGGCCGCGCGCAGTCGCTCCAACCCGGCCGCGTCTGTCACGCGCGTCACACCGTACGTCGCGGGTCGATCCGCCTCGAATCCCGTCACCGTGCGGGCCAGGATCCCCTGCTCCGCCGCCGCGTCGGGGTAGCCCACGAGCACCTTCATCATGAAGCGATCCAGCTCGGCCTCAGGCAGAGGGTAGGTGCCCTCGAACTCGACGGGGTTCTGCGTCGCGAACACGGTGAAGGTCGCAGACAGGGGATACCCGGTGCCGTCGACGGTGACGGTGCGCTCCTGCATCGCCTCGAGCAGCGCCGCCTGCGTCTTCGCGGGGGCGCGGTTGATCTCGTCCGCGAGCACGAGATCGGCGAAGATCGGCCCCGGCCGGAAAGTGAACTCGCGCGCGCCGGTGAGCAGCGTGACTCCGGTAATGTCCGCGGGCATCAAATCGGGAGTGAATTGGATGCGCTGGAACTTGACATCGAGCGCCAGCGCCAGGGTGCGCACCAGCAGCGTCTTGGCGGTGCCAGGCACGCCTTCGAGCAGGACATGCCCCCGAGCCAGCAGGCACACCAGCGCCTCGCGGGTGGCCGCGGCCTGTCCCAGCACCACATGATCCAGCGCCTCTACGACCCGGCGCGCGTCGTCTGCGGGCGAAGCTCCTCCCACACATCCTCCAAGGCTTGGGCGGCGACGAGCGCGCGCTCGGCGCCGCCGGGTTGGGTCTCGGCCTGTTGCAGGCGGCGGACGGCATCCCGCGCGCGCGTCGTCGGCAGCGCCAGCTCGAGCGTGCTGAGCCAAGCGCGCTGCTCGTCGAGTCGCAGCACGCCCGCCCGCCCGAGACGCCGTCGCAGTCCGGCCACGATCAGTCCCACCGCGGTGTCGACGCCGCCCGCGCCCTCGAGGCTCACGGCGAGCGCCTCGACGTGCTCGAGCGGAGAACGGCGCCGGCGATCGATCACCGAGCGCGCCGGTCCGAATCGGACCGCGGCGACCGCGAGGGCCACGAGGCCCACCGCGACCAGCTGCAGCAGCGCCCAGCCTGCGGGGGTTCGCGCCAACCAGTCGAGCACCGCGCCCTCGAGTGATCCGCCGCGCCCGAACCCCTGGTGGTACTCGTCCCAGGTGACCCGCCCCCGCGTGGCGGGGGTGAGCAGCGGCAGGACGAAGAAGGGCACGTCTGTGGTTCTCCAGGCACGGTTGCGAAAGTACCCGGGGTCCGCCGCCAGCGTCACCATGCCGCCGCCCGGGTAGCGCAGCCGGAGAATGACCGGCTTGCCGCGCTCGGTCTGAAGCAGCGTATCCCGCTCCGGAACCGCCAGACCGCTGCACCCGGATTCGCGATCGAGATTGCGGCGCACCCGACGTCTCATGTCCAGATCCTGCACCGAGAGCAGCGAATCGAGTGGTCGGAGCACGGCTGTGACCGGCGGCAGCTCGAGGTCCGAGACGGGTTGCTCCACCGGCTGGCTATCGGTCGGATCACCCTTGAGGAACGCGGTGTGGGCGTCCCATCCGGTGCAGTGCGTGATGCCCCCGCCGTCGCCCGCGGCCAGCACCGCCCCACCGGAGCGTACGTACCGGACCACCTGCTCCAGCTCGGCCGCGGTGAGATCGTCCGGCGGATCGAGCACCACCAGCAGCGCGGGAGGTCGCCGCGCGCGGGTGAGGTCGTACAGCGGCGTGCGGCGCCGCTCGAGCGGGCGACCGAGGCGCTGCAACACTTCATAGACTCCCTTCGCCCCGTCCGGCCCCGCGAGATAAGCCGACGGCGTCCCCCCTCCGGCCCCGCCCACCGCGTTGCGCAACCCCGCGAAGATCGCTACCGCGACCGCCAGCGAGAACAGCGCCACCAGGGCGAGCTCAGCCCGACGCGACATGGAGGGTGATCCAGTGTGCTGCGACCCCGAATTCGTCGTACGCGCGAGCGTCGCAGGGCTCCGCGGCGAACACATGGCGATACAGCCGCTCTACCAGACCGACGAACGACGCGCGGGCCTCGGCGTCGAGCCGCGCCTCCCCGATGTACTCGGCGGGCGTTTTCGAGGGATCGAACTGCACGGCACGGGCGCGCTCCAGCTCCAGCAACAACGCGTTGAACCGGTAGGCCAAGGCCTCGGTATAACGGCCGGCGCGCGCCAGGGCGTCGGCGCGATCGTGGTAGGCGCGGGCGTCTTCCAATCGCATGCCGGTGGGCGCCGTCACCGCGCCCGGCGGGCGCGTGGTCGCGCGGTAGATGCGCCAGGCCACGTATCCGAAATGCACGAGGATGGCCACCAACGCCACCACGGCGGCCCAAAAGATCACGCGCGCGAGGATGGGGTGGCCGGCGTCGAGCGATCCGATGGCGAACATGAGCTTGCGCCACCAGGACTCGACCCACTGCAGCAGTTGAGACCGCTCGCCCCAGTGATACTCGGACCGGGCGAACACCTCCCGCACCGCGCGCCGCACCGAATCCGGCGGCACGCCCTGCGCGGACACGAGGAACCACGCGCTCACGGCAGCGTCGTCGTCCGGCGCGCTCGGATCACCCGGCGCCGAGGTGCTGGCTCAAGAGCTCCAGATCGAAGGCTTCCCGCCGTACCCGGAGGTCGTAGTACATCAGCGTGAAGACGCAGGGCAGCACGGGCGTGAGGATCAGGGGCAGGACCGCGGCGAGCACCAGCAGGACCGAAGCCCAGGAGGATGCCGAGAAGCGGAGGGCAGCCGCGAGTGCCCCGATGCCGACCGACGGAACGGCGACGAGAATGAACGCGACGAGCGCGAGTCCCAGCACCTTGAGCTTCCGGTCGCGCGTCAGGTCCCACGAGCGCCCGAACGCATCGAAGCTCGAACCCAGCGGCTCGAGGACGACGACCTGGGTCGTGACGCCATACCCGCACGCCACGAACGTGGCGAGCCAGGCGGCGCCGCCTATCAGCGCGATCGCGACGAGCGCGCCGAGCCCGCCGGTCTTGGCGAGCAAGGGGATGGCGATCGCCGCCAAGAACCCGGGCACGATGAAGACGAGGCCGATGACGATGGCCTTGCCCAACCCGACCACGAAGAGCGGCCACACCTTCTGCGCGCCGAGCGCGAGGGCCTGCGCGAGACTCGCCTCGCGGCCGAGGTAGAAGTCCGAGATGACGCGGATGACGCCGGCGGTGAGCAGCAGTCCCGCGAAGTACTGCATGACGGCCGCGAGGAACAGGATCACCGGGTGCTGCTGCGGACCGGAGAGCTGCGCGTAGATCGTCAGCACGACGGGCAGCCCCAACACGATCACGCCGAGCGCCACGAAGGTGATGAAATGGCGACGGTAAATCGTGAGCGCGCCATCGAGGATTTCCCCGACGCCCATGGGCCTGAGATCAGCCATCGACACTCGCTCCCGCGGAGGGATAGCGATAAGATGAGGACGTGACTGCGCCCGCGCGAGTCCCTGTGCCTTCCGGCCCGCCTGATCTGCGCCAGCAGCACGGCGTGGAAACGCCGGAGCACGTGGAAGTCAGGTTCGAGCTGGCCGGGCTGGGATCCCGGGCGGCGGCCGCGATGACGGACGCTATTCTGCTCTTGCTGCTCCTCGTGCCGCTCCAGCTCGTGGTTGACCGGCTGGGACTCGAGACCGCGCTGGGACGGTGGGCCAGCGCGCTGATCTACCTGCTCCTCAGCTTCGCGCTGTTCGGCTACTACATCCTGTTCGAGGGCCTGAACCGCGGCCGCACGCCGGGCAAGATCCTGCTGGGAATCCGTGTCGTGATGGATTCAGGACGCCCGATCACGCTGGCGGCGGCGACCCTCCGCAACCTGGTCCGCGCGGCCGAGTACGCTACGCTGCTCCTGCCCGCGGCGCTCACGGTGCTGCTGCATCGCAGCAATAAGCGCCTGGGAGATCTCGCCGCCGGCACCATCGTGGTCCGCGACCACGCGACCGAGTGGGGACTCGCCCCCCCCGCGCGGGCTCTCGACGAGCCCGTGGAGGTAGGTCCGCCGGAGCTCTCCGAGGAAGAGTTCCGGCTGCTGGACCGGCTACTGGCGCGGCTCGACGACCTCACGCCGGAAGTGCAGGTGCGCATGACCGTCGACCTGGCCCGGCGGTTCGAAACTCGGGTGCCGCGCCGCACCACCGATCCGCAGGAGTATTTGGTCGCCCTGTTCGAGGAGGAGCGACGCAAGCGACGCAGCCGCTTCGCGACCCGGGCCGCGACCGGCGCGGGACGCACCACGGTGACCGCGGAGCGCTTTGTGGCGCGCAAACAGGACGCCTGGGAAGCGTTCCGTGACACGGCGGCCCGAATCGAGCGGGTGGGGCTGCACGCGCTCGCGGCGGCGGAGATTCCGGCGTTCGCGACTCGATATCGCGAGGTGGCCGCCGATCTGGCGCGGGCACGCACCTACGGTGTGAGCCCGGAGGTGGTCGCCTACCTGGAGCGCCTCGTCTCGGCAGGACACAACGCGGTGTACGGCGCGCGGTCGCGGGCACGCCCGCCCGTCGCGCGCTACGTCCTGCGAGACTTTCCGGCGGCGGTCGTGGAATCGTGGCGCTACGTGCTGGTCGCCTTTCTGCTGTTCGCGATCCCTGCCGCCGTCGGGTACGCGGTGCTGCGCGAGCGGCCTGAGCTGACCGAAGCAATCGCCCCACCGGTCATGGTGAGCCGCGCCGAGCAGGCGGCGGAGCGCCAGACCAGGGGCATCGGCTACGCTCAGACGGAGACCGAAGACCGACCGGTGCTCGCCTCGTGGATCATCAGCAACAACATCATGGTGTGCTTGGCGGCGCTGGCGGGCGGACTGGTCGCGGGTGTCCTCACGGTGCTCGCGCTGGTATACAACGGTCTTTCACTGGGCATCGGCTTCGCCGTGTTTGCGAATCACCACGCCGCAGGCTACCTGGGGACGTTCATCGCAGGCCACGGCGTGCTCGAGCTCACGGCCATTTTCATCTCGGGTGGGGCGGGGCTCCGGCTGGCCCAGGCGCTGGTCGCGCCCGGCGATCTCACTCGCAAGGACGCCCTGGTGCTGCAGGGCGCGGTTGCCTTGCGGATGATCGGGGCGGTGGTGTGCCTGCTCGCCGTGGCCGGCGCGATCGAGGGGTTGATCTCCGCGAGCGATGCCGCGCCGAGCTTCAAGTTCGCCGTCAGCGCCGCATCGGCGGTGCTGCTGGTGGGTTATTTCGCGAGCGGGTGGCTGTACCTCACGACCAGCGGGCCCGCCGCGGCGGCCAGCGGAGCCACGGGCACGACTTCACGCTGAAGCGGCGGCGGGACCACCACCGCGGGGGCGGAGAGAAACGCGGCCGGTGGCGCCGGCTCACCTGTCCAAAGCTTCGAGGATGTCGCGCATCTTGCGCGAGAGCGCTTCGATCTGCGTCAGGCCCGCAACCGTTTCCGCATCATATTTGTCTGCGCCGAGCAGCAGCAGCTGGGTTTCAGCGAGGATCGCGGCCAGGGGGTTCGACAGGTCGTGCCGCAGCCTCCTGATGGGGTCCAGCGTATCGGCCATCTACAGCAGGGAGCGGTAGAGATCGCGGAGGTGGTGATCCCGCAGGTCGCGCACCGCCTGCCACAGGTCCGGCTCCGACGTGGCGCAGAAGATCTCCGCGGTGGAGCGCTCGGCCTCGGTGTCCGGCGCGCCGAACAGGACGCGCCCGCGCCAGATCCCGTCCTCGGACCGGCGTACCTGGAGGCGAATGGCGATGAGTTGTCCGTCGAATCGGATGGGGGGAAGGTCGTGGACGACCGCTTCGGGCGAATCAGGTGCGTTGTAGCGTGCCGGTTGTCCGGGCATGCTGACCCTAGGGCTGGTTTGCGCAAAGATATAAGAACGGCGGACTTACGCAATACATGAAGGTGGGGGAGGTCAGATTCTAAAAGGCGCCGGCGCGAAGGTGATGATGAACAGCAACAACGCCGCCCAGGCCAGCACCCGGCGCGACGCCGGCAGCGGCCGCTGCACATCGAGGACCGGAGGGTGGCCGAGGCGGCCCCGCGACAATAGCAGCACGAGTCCACCCCAGAGGTACCAGCCGGACCATAATGAGCCGAGCGCGACGATCAGGAGCCAAAAAGCGAACGCGACGCGCTGGTGCCACCGCGGCAGTCGCGCATACAGAATGTGTCCGCCGTCCAGTTGGCCCATGGGAAGCAGGTTGAGCATCGTCACGAACATTCCCACCCACCCGGCGAACGCAACCGGATGCACGTCGATCGTGGTGGCGTGACCGAGCAGCAGCCGACGCAGCACGAGACTCACCAGCGAGTCCCCGAGCGGGATCTGCGGCGCGCCGCCGAAATACACGACCAGCCCGCGCAACCCCTCCTCAGGAGCGCCCGCATGACTCAGCATCAGCCCGAGGATCAGGAGCGGTAGCGCCACCACAAATCCCGCGATCGGGCCGGCGACGCCGATGTCGAGCAGCTGGCGTCGGTCGGATACGATGGTACGAAGACGAATGAACGCGCCCATGGTGCCGATGAACGACGGGATGGGAAGCGGGATGAAGTACGGAAGAGACACGTCCAGCTGGTAGTATCGCGCCACGACGTAGTGCCCCATCTCATGCGACAGCAGGATCGCGATGAGCGAGAGCGAGAACGGGAGCCCGGTGGACCAGGCGTGCAGAAACCCGGGATAGCCGGGGTGACCGCTCGTGAAAAACGCCAGGGGACCGGAATAGGGAATCCCGCCCGCGAGGACGGCACCGGCGAATGTGATCGTATAGAGGGTCGCGAGAAACAGCAGGATGTGGGGCGCCCAGCGCTCACGGCGCCGGGCGAGCGGGCGTGTGAGGATGACGTGCCGCCCATCAGGCTCGTCGGACCAGTAGTAGTTGCCGGGCCACTGGGCGAGCTCGGCGGCGAGCGCGAGGGAGGGCCCGACGTGCCCCGGATGTACAAGTCCATCAACGACTTCCCGATCAGGGAGGGTCGTGGTCCGCCACGCGAGCAGGAACCCGGTCAAGTCCACGGCGCGCCCTTGACTCGAGGTCGGTGGAACCCTACTATAGCTCTCTCGCACCCCTTCGAACTCCCTGATTCCATTTTCGACGCGTTCACTTCCCCACCCCGGGATTTCGCCCGCCGTAGAACTACGGAGCAAAGACACACGTGGATATCGCTGAACTGAAGAGAAAATCCGTCGCGGAATTACACGCGATGGCCGAGACCCTGAACATCACCAACTACTCAGGGCTCCGCAAGCAGGACCTGATCTTCCGCATCGAGCAATCCTTGCTCGACTCCGACACCGTGCTGCGCGGCGAGGGCGTCCTCGAGATCCTCCCCGAAGGCTACGGCTTCCTGCGGAGCCCCGATTGGAACTACCTGTACGGGCCCGATGATATCTACGTCTCGCCGAGCCAGATCAAGCGGTTCGATCTGCGCACCGGGGACACGATCATGGGCCAGGTGCGGCCGCCCAAGGAGGGCGAGCGCTACCTCGCCCTGCTGAAGGTCGAGGTGGTGAACGGCGACGAGCCGGAGAAAGCGAAGCACCGGGTCGCGTTCGACAACCTGCGCCCGCGCTATCCCGAACGGCGCATCAAGCTCGAGCGCAAAGACGGCGACCTGTCGATGCGGGTGATGGACATCTTGAGCCCTATCGGCATGGGCCAGCGCGGACTCATCGTCTCGCCGCCCAAGGCCGGAAAAACGATCCTCCTCCAGAAGCTCGCCAACTCCGTCATCGAGAACCATCCCGAGGTCTACCTCATCGTGCTGCTCATCGACGAGCGGCCCGAGGAGGTGACGGACATGGAGGAGAACGTCAAAGGCCCGAGCGTCGAAGTGATCTCTTCCACGTTCGACGAGCCGGCCGACCGCCACGTCCAGGTGGCGGACATGGTGATCGAGAAGGCCAAGCGCCTGGTGGAGCACGGCAAGGACGTGGTGATCCTGCTCGACTCGATCACCCGTCTGGGTCGGGCTCACAACGTGGTCGTGCCGCACTCGGGTAAGATCCTGTCGGGCGGCGTGGACGCGAACGCCCTGCAGAAGCCCAAGCGCTTCTTCGGGGCGGCGCGCAACATCGAGGGCGGCGGGTCGCTCACGATTCTTGCCACGGCCCTGATCGACACCGGCTCCCGTATGGACGAGGTGATCTTCGAAGAGTTCAAGGGCACCGGCAACATGGAAGTGATCCTCGACCGGCGGATCGCCGAGCGCCGCACCTTCCCCGCGATCGACGTGCAGCGGTCCGGGACCCGCAAGGAAGAGATCCTGCTCTCCAAGGAAGAGCTCAACAAGGTGTACCTGCTCCGCAACTTCCTCGCCGACATGCCGCCCGTGGAAGCGATCGAGTTCCTGCTCGAGCGGCTCAAGCGCACCAAGACGAACAACGAGTTCTTCGCGACGATGGCGCAGGGGTGACGAGCGGCCGCGACGCAGGCCGGCTGCTCGGCGTCGACTGGGGCGAGCGCCGCATCGGCCTCGCCCTGTCGGATGAAACCCGCACGCTGGCTCAACCCCTCACCACCCTCACCCGCCGCTCCGGCAAGCGCTTTCCGATGCGTGAGTTGCTCACCCTGGTTGAGCAGCACGCCGTGACCGGCGTCGTGGTCGGCCTGCCGCTCGACCAGGAGGGAGCCGAGGCCCAGGCGGCCACAGCCGCGCGGGCGCTCGCCGCGGACATCGCGCAGCACTCGGGGAAGCCGGTGGAGCTGTGGGACGAGCGGCTCACCACGGCGCGCGCGCTCCGGGCGGTGCGCGCGATGGGGGGCTCCACCAAGGGCCGGAAGGACGACGTGGACGCGCTCGCGGCGGCACTGCTGTTGCAGCACTTCCTCGATGCCAAGCGGGGATCGGCGGTATGAAGGCCCGGGCTTGTTTGCTCCTCGCCCTCGTTGCTTGTAGCTCCCCCGACGGCCCTCGCGTCACCGTGACGGTTCCGGCAGGCGCCACGCTCGACGCCGCCGTGGATTCCCTCGCCGCCAACCACGTGATCGGCCACCCCGGGTTATTCCGGCTGTACGCGAGGGTGCGCGGGTTGGCCGGCTCGCTCAAGAGCGGCGTCTACTTGCTGCGGCAACACGAATCGTGGTCCGACGTCGTGGCGGCGCTCGAGCGCGGCCGCGGGGTGGAGCAGCGCTTCACCGTGCGGGAAGGGCTGCGGCTCGCCGAAGTCGCCGACCTCGCCCGCACCCAGCTCAAAATCCCGCGGGATTCCTTCCTGGCGGCTGCCGAGGACTCCGTCCTGCTCGTGAATCTCGGACTTCCCCCCGAAGCGCCGAGCGCCGAGGGATATTTGTTTCCCACGACGTACCTGCTGCCGCTCGGCATTGGGGCTCGGGAACTGGTGCGCGTGATGGCGCACCAGTTCACCCAGCAATGGAGCCCGGAGTGGCAGGCGCGGCTCGACACCCTGCGCTTGTCGCGGCACGACCTGGTCACGCTGGCGTCTATCATCGAAGCCGAGGTGCGGTATGACCCCGACCGGCCGTTCGTCTCGGCGGTCTACCACAACCGTCTGAAACGCGGCATGAGGCTCGAAGCCGACCCGACGGTCAGCTACGCCTACGGACGGCGACTCAGGAGAGTGTGGGAGAAGAACCTGGCCGTACGCTCACCCTACAATACCTATCTGCACGCCGGGCTCCCGCCGGGTCCCATCGGCCAGCCGGGCCGCGCCGGCCTGCTCGCGGCGCTCTATCCCGCCGACGTACCATTCCTGTACTTCGTAGCGCAGCCCGACGGGAAGCACATCTTTTCGGCCACCTACGCCGAGCACCTCGCCGCCATCCAGCGCGTCAAGCAATTGAAGCGAGCAGCGCGCGCGTCGCAGCGGCCGGGTCGCTAGCGTCCCACACCGCGCCGATGACGGCAATGCCGGCCGCGCCGGCGCAAGCCAAGGCAGGCGCGTTGGCCGCCGTCACGCCCCCGATGCCGATCACCGGCGTCCCGGACGGAGCGAGTCGCGCGAGTCGCCCGAATCCCTCGGCCCCGAGCGGCGGGCCGGCGTCGGCCTTGTTGGCCGTGGCGAAGCAGGGTCCGACGCTCCAGTAGTCCGCGGGCCAGCCGCGTCCTCGCTCCGCCTCCGCCGGTGACCCGACCGAGAGGCCGAGCAGGAACCCCGGCGGCACGTGGGGGCGGAGCCGGTCGAGCGGGGGGTCCTCCTGGCCCAAGTGCGCGCCGGCCGCACCGGCGGCGAGCGCCACGTCCACCCGGTCGTTCACGATCACCGGGACCGCGAGCGCGCCGACGAGCGCCCGGGCCAGCGCCACAACTTCGCAGGGCGGTGCATCTTTCAGGCGCACCTGGATGATAGTGGCGCCGCCGGCCACGGCTCGCCGGCAGGTCTCCACCGGAGCGCGCCCCTTAAGGATGCCCGAGCCCGTGATCACCATCAAGCGCAGCTGACGATCGAGTGCCATGAGCAAGATCCTGCGTGGACTGCGCGGCGCGACTACCGCCGCGACCAACACCGGCCAGGCCATCCTGGACGCGACAGCCGAGCTGTTGCGCGGGCTTCAGGAGGCAAACGGCTTCCAGCCCGAGGACGTCGAGAGCGCCATCTTCACGTCGTCGCCGGATCTCACCGCTGAGTACCCCGCGCGCGCCGCGCGGCTGCTCGGCTGGAGCGACGTCCCGCTGCTGGGTGCGGCGGAGGTCGCGGTGCCCGACGGCGTACCGCGCTGCATCCGCGTCCTGCTCCACTTCTACACGGCGAAGCCGCAGCGCGAGCTGAAACATATGTACCTGCGCGACGCGGCCAAGCTGCGCCCGGATCGGAAAAAGTGACCGACAGTTCGGTCACCACGCGGGCCGTCATCGTGTCCGCGAAGGGCGCCGCGCGCTGGCAGGCGGGGCACCCCTGGATTTATCGCAGCGATGTCTACGACGAGCCGCGGGACTCGCTCGGCGTCGTCACGGTCACCGACCGCCGCGGGCGGAACCTCGGCCAGGCCCTGTACTCCCCGACGTCGGAAATCCGCCTGCGCTTGCTCACCCCGACGCGGGACCCCATCGATGCGACGTGGTGGGCCGACCGGATCGCCGCCGCCGCGCGCCGGCGCAGCGGCATCCCGGCCACCGCATACCGCGTGGTCCACGGCGAAGGGGACGGCCTGCCGTCGCTCGTGGTCGACCGGTACGGACCGTACGTCGTGGCCCAGCTGCTCTCGGCCGGCCTCGAGCAGGTGCGCGCCGACGTGCTGGACGGCATCAGCGCCGCCCTCGCCCCCGAGGGGATTCTGATCCGCAACGACACCACGGTGCGTCGTCACGAAGCATTGCCGCTCGAGGTCGTGCCGGGGCGTGGTACGGTCCCGGAGACCGTCGCGGTGGAGGAGGCGGGCGTGCGCTATCTCGCAGCACCGCACACCGGCCAGAAGACGGGGGCGTTCCTCGACCAGCGTGAGAACCGGGTGCTCGTGGGGGAGCACACGGGCGCCGGCCGGGCATTGGACCTGTTCACCTACCACGGCTCCTTCGCGCTGCATCTCGCACGGCGCGCCGGCGAGGTGATGGCGGTGGACCAAAGCGCCGAAGCGTTGGCGCGGGGGCGCGAGAATGCCGCGCTCAACCAGCTCACGAACATCACCTGGCGCGAGGCCAACGCGTTCGATCTGTTGCGCGACCTGGAGCGGCGGGAAGAGCTGTTCGACACGATCGTGCTCGACCCCCCGGCTTTCGCCAAGTCGAAGCAGAGCGTTCCGCGGGCGCTCGCCGGCTACAAGGAGATCAACCTGCGCGCCATGCGCCTCGTCGCTCCCGGCGGGGTGCTGTTCACCTGTTCCTGCTCCTACCATGTGGGCCGGAACGTCTTCTTGGACATGCTGGGCGACGCGGCGCGGGATGCGGGCCGGCGCCTCCAACTGCTCGCCGTCACCGGGGCGGGCCGGGACCACCCGGAGCTGATCAACGTTCCCGAGACCGGCTACCTGAAGGGCGCCCTGCTCCGGGCCGTTGACTAAACCGCTGTCCCTTACAACCTTGCAGTCCTGTCCATGCCGGCGTCCGCCCTGGTCCGCCGAGTCTTCATCGGCCTCCTCGTCGCCAACCTGGCGGTCGTAGGGGTCAAGCTGGCGGTGGGGATCACGTCCGGCTCCCTCGCCGTGCTCGGCGGGGCGGTGGATTCGTGCGTGGATGCGCTCAACAACGTGCTCGCCCTGACCATCGTCCGGGTGGCCGCGAAGGAGCCCGATGAGGACCACCCGTACGGCCACGGCAAGTTCGAGACGCTGGGCGCGCTGGCAATCGTGGGATTCCTGTCGATCACCTGCTTCGAGCTGGTGCGGGGGGCGGTGAACCATTTCGTGAGCGGCAGTCATCAGGTCGACGTCAGCGATTTTCAGCTGGGGCTACTCGTACTCACGCTCGGCGTGAATGTGCTCATCACGTGGTACGAGCACCGCCGCGGGATCGAGCTCGGCAGCGAGCTGCTCGTCGCGGACGCGGCGCACACCCGCGCCGACGTCTTCATCACGGTCGGCATCCTCGTCGGCATCCTGCTCACGCGGCAGGGGTGGTGGTGGGCCGATTCCACGGTCGCGATTCTCGTGGCCCTGGCCATTATCCTCGTGGCGTATCGCATCCTCGCGCGCACCGTGCCGGTGCTCGTGGACCAGCGCGCTATCCCCACCCGCGACATCCAGAACGCCGCCCAGGCCGTGCCCGGCGTGAAGAGCGCCTACGGCATCCGCTCGCGTGGGCCCTCCGACCTGCGCTACGCCGAGGTGACGGTGTGCGTGGACCGCCACGCGGACGTGGAGTCCGCGCACGCCATCGCCGATCAGGTGGAGGAGCGACTCAAACGCGACCTGCGGCTGTACGAAGTCACCGTTCACGTGGAACCATGCTGAGCCTCTCGGGGGAGCAGCGCTCCCGCACAGCGCGGCGGCCGCCGCGCTCCCTCAAGCAGGAGTACCAGGAGTTCCTGCTGCAGCGCATCGAGGAATACAAGAATGCGCTCACGCGAGAGGATCTGCTGGAGATCGGCGACGAGGCGGTGCGCGAGCTCGAGGAGAGCGCGGCGGGACAGTACCTCCTCACCGAGGTGTTGCTGCTCGAGCACGTCGACCGCATCATCGCCCGGCGGTTGCGCCTGCCTTCCTTCCCTCGCTGGCGCCAGAAGCACCGCGCCCTGCGCGCCGCGCAGCGCGCCCCGACCCATTGGGGCCTCGAATCGGACGGCCCGCTCGTGAGCGCGGTGCGCCGACTCGAGCCCGGCGACCTGGCCGTCGTAGTCGGCGCCGCGGCGCTCCCGGCGGCCCTCTTCATCGCGGCGCACGACGCCGAGGTGTTTCTCGTGGATCACGACCTCGGGGCGGTCGAAGGCGCGGAGAGCCGGGCGGTCACTGAGCAGCTCGCCGGCCGGTTCCAGGCGCTCGTCGTCACGTTCGGCAGCTGGTTCCCCGACGTGGCGCCCAGCCTGGTGATCATCGATCCCGCGGCCCTCGCTCCCGCGCGTGCACGCGACCGGCATGCGCTGCTCGCCGCGCTGCAGCTGCGCACCCGGCCCGGGGGGGTGCACGTGATCCTCCCCAGTCCCGCGGTACGTGAGGTGATCCCGCTCGCCCCGGAGGCGCTGCAGAGTCAGTATGGCGGCTGGGAGGTCGTCCGGCGCCGCCGTACCAAGGCGAGCGCCGGGTTCACGGCGACCAAGCCGGAGCGTCAGCTGGACACGGCGCTGAACGTGTCGGAATAACCACTCCGCTCCACCCCACTCCGTCAACCCGTTGCCGGATATCACCTTGCCGGGTGAGGCGTGCGGCAAGCGTTTTGCCCGGCAACGCTGTATCCGACAACCGGGAACGCCTTTTCCATGACGAGTCTCCCCTTAGTTCTGGACGACGACGAGCCGATCGGTATTATCATGCGCGCGGGCCGGAAGATGCTGCGCCCCGCCAAGATCTGGGCGTACTGCTGGTTCACAGACGAGGCCGAAGGCCCGGGCGACCATACGCACCGCCATCTGCCCGAACACATCGACTGAAGCGCGAGCGGGGCCGGCCCAACGCCGGCCCTTCGTGTTTCAGCGCGTAGCTTCGTTGCAAATCAGGTAGCTGGGCCAGCAGCCGGTTGCCGGGTCCCGCCGCCGGGCCTAACCTTCAAATGTCATGGCGACGCTCACGATCAACGGCCGCTCGGTCAGCGCCAACCCCGAACAAACGATCCTCGAAGCGGCCCGCGCCGCGGGCATTCTGGACATCCCCACCCTGTGCTGGTATCCCAAGCTGCTGGTCGTGGGGAATTGCCGTATCTGCCTGGTGTCGGTCGAGGGGCAGGCGAAGCTGCTCCCGGCGTGCGCCACCAAAGTGGCGGATGGGATGGCGGTGCAGACGGAGTCCCACGCGGCCGTGGAAAACCGCAAGGGCGTGCTCCGATTGCTGCTCGAGCGCTACCCGGGCGAGCATCTGAGAAACGGCGGTCGTGCCCAGCCCCGCAACGAGTTCGAGCAGTACGTGGTGCGCTACGGCGTCGTTCCCACGCCCCTGGGCGAGCGCGATCTGGTGTTGCGGCACGGCGACGAGCGGCCCGGCGACCCGATGATCCGGCACGACATGAGCACGTGCATCCTGTGCACCCGCTGCGTGCGGGCCTGCGAGGACATCCAGGTGGTCGGCGTGCTCGACGTGGGGCAGCGGGGGGAGCATACCGAGATCATCGTCGGCGCGGACGGCGACCCGGACAAGGCCGGCTGCACCTGGTGCGGCGAGTGCGTGCGGGTGTGCCCGACGGGCGCGATCTTCGAAGTGATGCCGCGCGAGCGGTTCGCGCCCGAGAAGGTACTCCACCCCGACAAGCAGGTCCGCTCGGTCTGCCCGTACTGCGGCGTCGGTTGCCAGGTGGACCTGCACGTAGCGGGCGACCAGGTGGTGCGCGTCACCTCTCCGGACATCGAGCTCGACACACCCAACCAGGGCTCCACCTGCGTGAAAGGCCGCTTCGGGTACGACTTTCCCCAGCACCACGATCGCCTCACTAAGCCGCTGATCCGCAAGGGCTGGGAGAAGAAGGGAAGCCGTTGGGTGTGGCACGGCGGGAAGAATCGCCGCGGCGGGCCATGGCAGACCATCGAAGGTGAGGGCCAGAACGCCAAGCCGGCAGGCCCGCCGCGCTCGGTGGGCAAGTCGGTGCGCGACCTGCCGCTGCTCGAGCGCGTGGACCTGGACATTCGCGACCGGGTGGCGACCCCACCCTCCTGGTACGAGCCGTTCCGCGAGGCCACGTGGGACGAGGCGCTGGAGCTCACGGCGCAGGAGCTGCTGCGACTCAAGCACGAGCGCGGCGGGAATTCCCTGGCCTGCTTCTCCTCGGCCAAGTGCTCGAACGAGGAGAACTATCTCATGATGCGCATGTTCCGCGCCGCGCTCGGCACCAACAACATCGACCACTGCACGCGGCTGTGCCATTCCACGTCGGTGGCCGCAATGCAGCGCGCGCTTAACACCTCGGCGGCGTCTGGCTCGATGCGTGAGGTGGAGCACGCCGCCGACGTCATCTTCATCGCCGGCGCGAACACCACCGAGTCGCACCCGGTGTTCGGCGCCGCCATCAAGCGGGCCCACGAACGGGGGGCGACCCTCATCGTGGCGGATCCGCGGAGAACCGAACTCGCGGGCCGGGCGGACATTCACCTCCAGATGCAGCCGGGCACCGACGTCGCCCTGTTCAACGCGATGCTGCACCACATCATCGCGGAGGGACTCGAGAACAAGGCGTTTGTGGCCGCGCGGATGCACGACTTCGACAAGCTGCGGGAGTCCGTCAAGGCGATGACGCCGGACGTGGCCACCAAGATCACCGGCGTTTCCGCCGACCGGATCCGCTGGGCTGCCGAGATCTACGCCGGGGGCCCCAACACCAGCACGTTGTGGGCAATGGGGCTCACCCAGCACGCCAACGGCACGGATCTCGTCACCTCGCTGCTGAACCTGATGCTCGCCTGCGGCATGATCGGGCGCTGGGGTGCCGCGATGATGCCGATACGGGGGCAG
>WNEY01000417.1_pt1 | contig 26346 bp, 23 predicted proteins | sample 5400531 | NCBI WGS metagenome assembly WNEY01 (sample SAMN13153338, study PRJNA577476) | soil metagenome | isolation source: 200 cm saprolite under Douglas fir tree site 1 | place: USA:California | collected 2015-04-18
CCGGAATTGGGCCGGCGCTTGAAACGCGAGGACCCTGGTGTGGACGCGGTCCGCCACGCCCGCGCTTCACACAGGTCTCGACAGCTGCGCCGCGGTTACGGAAGGAACTGAGGCGCAGGGGGTTTCGGCCTATCGAAGGAGCGCGAGGATGCGAACGGTCTTCGTTCTGTCGGGTGCCGTCGTACGGACGGTCACTTGCTGTCCCGCCTGATCCTTCAAAAGCTCGGGGTTGGCGACAAACAGAATCGAACGGCCATCAGGCGTGACGAGGACCATGCGCTGGGGCAGCCACTCGGGATGACCGACGCTCGCGCCTCCGCGCAGGCACTTGACGACGCATTGCTCGTTGCCCGCCTTCAGATGCGCAGTGCCGCAGCTCTCGTCGCTGACGACCGCGGTCAGGACCACCGACCTGGGTCCTGCGGCGGCGGCAACAAACGCGATCGCGACGAGCGATCGGATCATTTGCGAAGCTCCTGATCGTCATCCTAGTCTCTGATCCGCACCGGCTCGAACAAAAATCACGCGGCAATTGTCGTCGGCCGCCTTCTGACCGCGGCGCGTCGCGACAAGACTGGAAGTCGGACTCGGCGCCGAAAGACCTGAATAGTCGAGGCGGGGCCCGCCCGCGGCCACGCTCTCTGATGCTGAGGGCGCTGACTCAGAATCGAACCTGCGCGCCGACGCCGAACCTGAAGATCGTCGACGAGACGCCGCGGTGCACGACCCCGTCAGGCAGACGGTCGTCGTCTTTCAGCTGATGCAGCCGGCCCGCGGCGAGGACGGCAACGTGGTTGTTGAGGCCGACCGCGAGATCGACGCCGCCGGTCAACGCGAGCACCCAGTCCGACAGGGCCTCGTGAACCGGCGTCGAGACGATCGGTGGAAAGCTGGATCCGAACGTGCCGTTGCGTTCGGTGTCGCGGTGCGCGATGCCTCCGCCGATCACGGCCGCCGCGCGCACGCGATCGCCAGGCGGCGTCCCAAGCTTGAGCACGCCGCTGAAGACGTCGTCGTGATGATCGCTCACGACCGTGTTGCCGCCTCCTGGGACGCGTTCGATTTGCGCGCCGCTGATAGTACCGGCGAGGCTCGCCTCGCCCCCGACGCTCGCACGAGATCCGAGCGGGACGTCGACCATCGCCAGCATCGCGATGCTCGTGCCGCCGAACGGAGGGCCGAGATAGGGAAGATCGCTCGCCCCGGCGGTTTGCTTCGATCCGCCGACTGCGACGCCCGCCCTCACCTGCGCGCGCGCGTCGATCGCCGAGACGATGAAGAGCAACGCACACGCGACGAGCTCACGGCTGAACCGGCGACCGGTGCACGGCATCCATCGACGATAGCATGGCCTTGGGCGGCGCGAACCGGGCGGCATCGGCGATCAGCGACACGAGCAACGCACGCTTCATGATCGCGGCGGTGCCTTCATCGCCTTGACTATCGGTAGAGTTGTGCATCTCGATCTCCCTCACGATTGTTTTGAACAGCTCCCAGTCCGGCTCGCGCCCGGACCGGGCGGAGCGTTCAGCTTCGCCGATCGCCAGGATGGCCACGTCGAGCTGCCGTCGCTTCTCGGCCAGCACCTGCTGCTGCCGCCTGAGCGTATCGCTGAGCGGCGCCTCCCTGACGGGGTCGCCCCAGTGGGGCAGGATCGAGTCCGACGTTGCGTGAGGGTCGAGATCCGCTATTATCCGGGGGTTTCCCGGTGTTGATATCTTCAATGAGGAGGAGCCGTATGCGTCAGTCGCTCCTGGCAGCCGCGCTCGTCGCGGCCTGCACCGTCCCCGCGTTCGCTCAAGACGGCACGGCGACCTCCGCGACGATGCGGCCGGTCATCCGCGGCCGGCAGGCCGCGGTCGCATCGATGAAGCCGGAAGCCACGGAAGCGGCCCGCCGCATTCTGCAGGCCGGTGGCAACGCGTTCGACGCCGCAGTCGCCGGGCAGGCCGCGCTCGCCGTCACCGACTTTCCGTCCAACGGCGTCGGCAGCGACGCGGTGCTGCTGCTCTACGACGCGAAAGCGAAGCGCGTCGTGTCGATCAACGCCGAGCCGCGCGCGCCGCGTCTCGCGACGATCGAGTGGTATCAGAAGAACAACGGCGGCAAGCTGCCGTCGAGCGATGGCCTCCTTTCGGGCGGCATCCCCGGCGTCGTCGACGCCTGGTATCTGCTGCTCGACAACTGGGGCACGATGACGTTCGAGCAGCTGCTGCAACCCGCCATCGAGTTGGCCGAACAGGGATTCCCGCTGAGCGAGCGGCTCGCGCGCGAGCTCTCGGGTGCAAAAAAGATCCGCCAGTATCCGTCGACGATGCGCGTGTACATGCCGGGTGGTCAGGCGCCGAAGGCGGGTGAGGTCTTCAGGAACGTCGATCTCGCGCGCACCCTGAAGAAGCTCGTCGAGGCCGAGAAGGCGGCCAAAGGCAAGGGGCGGCATGAAGCGCTGAAGGCCGTGCGCGATCGCTTCTACAAGGGCGACATCGCCCGCGAGATGGCGAAGTTCTCGGAAGAGAACGGCGGACTGTTCCGCTACGAGGACTTCGCGGAATACACCGCGAAGATCGAGACGCCGGTATCGTCCGACTATCGCGGCTATCAGGTCTACAAGAACCCGTCGGCGAACCAGGGGCCGACGGAGCTCATCGCGCTCAATCTCCTCGAGGGCTACGACCTGAAGAAAATGCAGCTCAACAGCCCCGACTACATCCATACCAGCATCGAGGCGATCAAGCTCGCGATGGCGGACCGCGAGAAATTCCTCGGCGACATGGATTTCATCAAGATCCCGTACGACGCGCTGCTGTCGAAAGACTACGCGCGCGAGCGCCGCAAACTGATCGACGCGCAGCACGCGTCGCTCGAGTTGCGGCCGGGATCGCCCCAGATGCGAACCAGCGATCAGGCCGATCGGCCGGTTCGGGTGAATCTCGAAGGGGAGAGCGATCACGAGGGCGACACGAGCTACATCGCGCTGGTCGACAAGGATCGCAACATGGTCAGCTTCGAGCCGAGCCTTCACAGCGGCTTCGGCACCGGCGTGGTGATGGGGCAGACCGGGATCATCTTCAACTGCCGCGGCGACTACTACTCCCTCACGCCGGGCGAGGCGAACGCGCTCGAGCCAGGCAAACGGCCGCGCAGCACGCTGCAGAGCACTCTGGTGATGAAGGACGGCCAGCCGTTCATGATCACCGGCAGCCCGGGCGGGGACGATCAGGTGATGCGCACCATCCAGACGCTCCTGAACGTCGTCGACTTCGGCATGAACATCCAGCAGGCGATCGAATCGCCGCGGTGGACGACGCGCAGCTTCCCGGCGTCGCCGTTCCCGCACACGATGTATCCGGGCGAGATGTCGGTGGAGGCGCGGATTCCGGAGGCGACACAGCGGGCGCTGACCGCCCGCGGGCACAAGCTGAAGGTCACCGGAGCGTGGACGCAGGGGTCGCTGGCAGGCATCGTGGTCGACCGCGCCACGGGCGTGCTGAGCGCCGGCGCCGATCCGCGCGTCGACGCGTACGCATGGGCGTGGTGATCTGAAAGACGGGGCATCGCGCCGGCATCGCCGTTTCAGTGTCGCCGACGCCACTATCTGGCAGCCGTGCAGCTGCAGCGATCCGACGTGGTGCCGCGCTTTGGGTGTGGTCCCCCGATTGTCGGGCAGCGCGTCGCCGAATATTGGATGCAGAACAACGGCGCTGAGCCGAAGGACGAAGAGGTCCAAATCCCGTGCCGACGACGTTTCCCATCGAAGTGACCGTAGATCGGCTCGTTGAGTTTCACAGCCTGGCTGATGCGCTGTGCCTTGCCGAACTCGGCCGCCTCCCGTCCCATACGATCGGTGATCCGGTCGGCGAGATCATCGAGATGATGGCGCTGCAGGGCCGGACCGGAGAGCAGATTCAGGCGTGGCTGCACGATCAGCCCGAAGCAATCGCATGGCGCACGAAGCCCGAGCATCAGGACCCGGCGGCATGGAGCGTGGAACGTTTGCTGGCGATTCGAGGGTCGCTCACCATCAAGTTGAATGTGCCGCTTGGTCCACGGCCCAATCAGGACGACAACGTTGCCTTCACGACTGGCCTGTGGAACTACACGCCGGCCGACCAGCAGCGCATCCTGCAGGCATACAAAGCGCGGAGCTATACACACGCGCCGATTGGCCCCTTCATCGATCCCGGATACCACGGGCAATTCAACCCAATTGATTTCCGCACCGACCCCGATCGGGCCGCCGGCTACATTGAGCAGATATGGGATGCGGACATCTGCCCGGTCGTCTTCATTCAGGTCGACGGCTGGTCTATCGACGAAATGCGCACGCTCGAACCGATCTTCCGTTCCGATCGATGGCAGAAGCTCTGTCGGGTCGTCTGCAACGGCTTCGAGCAGCAGGGCAGCGTCTACGGCTGGTCGAACGCGACGTACGTGGAATGGCTCTCGTGGTTGAAGAGCGTCTTTCCGAACGCGATTCGACACCTCCACACGATCTCTCAGATCGAGGCGCCGGTCGGTGCCGGTGACGACACGTCAAAGCCGGGCATGTCGAACGGTGAGGCCTGGGGACGCGTCGCGCCGCTCATTCACGGCTGGTTGCGACAGGGCGACGAGCTGTTTCACCCGGATCACGTCGACCCGAGTGGTGACGGGCGCACCGACTACGCCCACTGGCGAGATCTATGGCAAACCAACGTCCGCGGTTCGCTCGCGGCTCGCTTTCGAAAGGGTGAGGCCGGTTGGCCCACGTTCTCCGCGAACGGCGGACCCCTCAAGCTCTATTACGGCGAGGGATGGTCGTTCGACATGTACTGGGAGAACACGTCCGAGGAACAAGGCCGCACGTACGGTAAAGAAGCCGTGGACCTGGGCGCCGATGGCGCGTTCGACGGCTGGCGGCCGTGATGACGTTCACGCGCGGCTCGGCGCGATGGTGAGTGCTTCTGATCGCGGCGCGGCGACGAATCTTGAGCTGTCCACGTTGCGCGACGAACAATCGATTGCGTAGAATCGCCGGTTGTAATCACCGCGTTTCGAAACGGAGGTTCCCATGGAACTGTTGCTTGGGTCCCACGTCCGGGAGCACGGTCACCGCGTGGGACGGCTGGCAGGCTTCGAGCTCGAGCCTGCCGGCGCTCGGATTCGGCGACTCATCTTCAGCCCCGACGGCGAGCTTGGACCGCAGGCGATGACGCGGCCGCTCGCCAACATCAACCTGGTCCATGACGATGGGGAAGTCGAGCTGCGGTCGCAGGTCGACATCCCGCCTCTGCCGGCCGTCCCCGATGTGATTCTGCTCACCCATGCCGTGCGGATGCGCCGCGCCGGCCGGGAGCTCGGCCGCTTTGTCGGCGTCGACGTCAATCTGTCCGATCGCACCGTGACGGCCGTCTTCGGCCGCCACCATTGGTGGTCGCGCCGCTTTTCGCTGCCGGCGGCCGGTCTGGATTGCTCGACGCCAGGCGAAATCCGCTGCGGAACGCCTGGGGACACGCGGGCTGCATAACGTGCTAGAGTCACCGGCTGCATTGCTGTTCTTTCAAGGAGCGTCTCGATGAAGCGCGTCATGTATTTCGTGTCGGCCTCCGTTCTGCTGATCGCCCCGACCGTGTTCTCACAACCGCCCCCCGGGGGCCAGAAGATCGGCCTCGCGACCAGCCTCCAGCGCGGCTATGCCGGCTTCAAGACCAACTTCACTCAAGCCGCGGAAAAGATGCCCGAGGCCGACTACAGCTTCAAGCCCGGCTCGACACCGGAGGTTCGCACTTTCGGGCAGGCGATCGCGCACGTCGCACAGACGCAGTTCGGCCAGTGTTCGGGCATCAACGGCGTGCCGAACCCGATGCAGGGTAAGAACCTCGAGCAGGAGCTCAAGACGAAAGCGGACATCACGAAGGCGCTCGCCGACTCGTTCGCGCTGTGCGACACGGCGTTTGCGGCGACGACGGACGAGAACGCCGTGCAGTTCATCAAGCAGGGTCAGAACGAAGCGACGCGCGCGGCGGCGCTCTACGGCGTGATCGTCCATGGCAACGAAATGGCCGGCACCGCGTACGTCTACCTGCGCTCGAAGAACATCGTGCCGCCGTCAACCGAGAACGCCCAACGCGGGATGCGCGGACGGGGCAACCAGTAATTCTGAATTCAGAATTCGTGAAGGGCCGGCCGCAATGGTGCGCCGGCCCTTTTTTGACTCATATTGCTTACTATGTCAGCATTTGAACTTCATGGCGATGACCGACGTCTCAACGCTTGGTGAGTTCGAGCAGGTGGTCCTCCTCGCCATTCTGCGTCTGGCAGACGAGGCGTACGCGGTGACGGTTCGCGACGAGATCGTACGCTGCACCGGACGGGACGTCTCGCGCGGCTCGGTCTACATCACGCTGGACCGGCTCGAGACGAAAGGCTACCTGCGATCGCGCCTCGCCGATCCGACGCCGGAGCGCGGTGGCCGCGCGAAGCGATACTACGCGCTGCGCCCGCGCGCGGTCGAGGCGCTGAGAGAAAGCCGCCGAGCGCTGGTGGCGCTCTGGCGCGGCCTGGAAAGCGTGCTGGCATGAACGATCGCCTGCCGCGCGGCGTGGACGCGATGCTGCGGCGCCTGCTGCCCGGCGACCTGGACGGGCCGATCGCCGGCGACCTGCTCGAGGAGTATCTCCACCTCCGCGCGCACAAGGGCCGCGTGCGGGCGGGGTTTTGGGTCTGGTGGCAAGCCGTTCGGCTGAGCGTGATGTTCCGGTGGGAGCGCGTCGCGCACGGCCGCCCGCTGCCGCCAATCGGGGACGAGCTTCGGAGACCAGGTCATATGTGGGATTCGCTTCGACAGGACATCGGATTCGGCGTGCGGATGCTGCGGCGTCAACCGGGATTCACCGGCGTCGCGCTGCTCGCGCTCGCGCTCGGCATCGGCGCGAACACCGCGATCTTCAGCGTGGTCGACGCGGTGCTGTGGCGGCCGCTGCCGTATCCGGAATCGGATCGCGTGCTGTCGATTGGCGAGCAGCGACCGAAGGAAGGACGGACGCACGGTCCGGTGGCGTCCGCCGATTTCTACGACTGGCGCCGCGACAGCCGCAGCTTCGTCGCGATGGCGGGGCTCGACGAGACGTCGTTCAACCTGAGCGGCGGCGGGGAGCCGGAGCGGCTGCCCACTCTCGTCGCGTCGCCCGGCTTGCTCGACGTGCTCGCCGTCGCTCCCGTGCTCGGCCGCGATTTTCGCGCCGAGGAAGAGATCGACGGGAGACACCACGTCGTGCTCCTGTCCGACGGCTTCTGGCGCCGGCGCTTCGGATCCGATCCGTCCATCGTCGGACGGACGATCACTCTCAACGGCAATCCGTACAACGTCGTCGGCGTGCTGCCCGCTGCATTCTGGTGGCAGACGCGCGTCGACATCATCGTGCCGAACGCCCCGCTCGCACAGGTCGACTCCACGCGGACGCTCCATTGGATGCGGGTCGTCGCACGGCTGAAGCCCGAGGTGTCGCTCGAGCGGGCGCGCGCGGAGCTCGACGCGATCGGACAGCGGCTGATCGAGCGCTATCCGGGTGAAAACACCGGACACCTGCCGCACGCGATGCGCCTGCAGGAGGTGATGGTCCGCGACGTGCGGCCCGCGCTGCTGGTGCTTCTCGGCGCCGTCGGGCTCGTGCTGCTGATTGCCTGCGCGAATGTCGCCACGCTCCTGCTCGCCAAGGCGACGGGGCGCCAGCGCGAAATCGCCGTCCGCGTGGCGCTCGGCGCCGGCCGGCCGAGGCTCGTCAGGCAGATGCTCACCGAAAGCGTGCTGCTCGCGCTCCTCGGCGGCGCGGCCGGGCTCGTGATCGCGGCAGCGGCCATCGCGGCGTTCCAGACGCTGCTGCCAGCTGAGTTCGCAGGCCTGCCGGGCATCGCGCGCATCGCCATCGACGCGCGCGTCCTCGGCGTGGCGCTGATCGTCGCCACCGTCACCGGTCTCGCTTTCGGCACGATTCCGGCCGTGGCCGCCTCCGATTTGCGCGTTGGCGCCATGCTCACCGAAGAAGGGCGCGGCGGCGGCAGCGGCGCGCGCAGCTGGCGGCTTCGTGCCGCGCTCGTCGTGACGGAGATGGCGCTGTCGCTCGTGCTGCTCGTCGGCACCGGGCTGCTGCTCATGAGCTTCAAGCATCTCCTGGACGTGTCACCGGGATTCGAGCCGCAGCATCTCGTGGCGACCCCGACTGTGTTGCCGTCGAGCAGGTACGACAACCACGCCCAGGTCACCGCGTTCTATCAGGCGCTCCTCGAGCGCGTGCGGGCGATGCCCGGCGTCGAGGCGGCCGGCGTCGTCAGCGCGCTGCCGTTCGGCCGTCAGGACGCGCGTCTCGGCTTTCAGATCGAAGGCCGCATGATGCAGTCGCCGATTCCGGTACGGGCGCATCCGCGTCTCGTCAGCTCCGGTTACCTGTCGACGCTTGGTGTGCCGCTGCTTCGCGGCCGCGCCTTTACGGATCGCGACGCCGATGGCGCGCCGGACGTCGTGCTCATCAATTCGGCCGCCGCGCGGCGATTCTGGCCCCAAGACGATCCGATCGGACGCCGGATGGCGTTCGGCTTCGGCGGCACGCCGCGCTGGATGGAGATCGTCGGCGTCGTCGGCGACATCAAGCACGCCAGCCTCGACGTCGAGTCGGAGCCTGAAGCCTATCTGCCGTTTCTGCAGACGAACCTTTCGACAATGGCCCGCAGCATGGGCATGACGCTGGTGGTGCGCACGCGATCGGACGCCGCCGCCATGGCGCCATTGCTGAAGGCGGCCGTCGCCGAGATCGATCGGAATCAACCGCTCGGCATCGTATCGCAGATGGATCGTCTGATCGCCGACTCCGTGGCGCCGAGGCGGTTGAACCTGTGGCTCGTGTCGGCGTTCGCGGTGCTCGCGCTCGTGCTCACGGCGGCAGGCCTCTGTGGGGTGATGGCGTATCTGGTGGCGCAACGCACGCACGAGATCGGCGTCCGCATGGCGCTCGGCGCCTCACGCGCGAGCGTCCTCGGGCTGGTGATTCGTCAGGTCGGTGTGCTCGCGATCGCCGGAATCAGCGCCGGCGTAGCCGGCGCGGCGGCGCTGACTCGGTTTCTGGCAACCCTGCTGTTCGGCGTCAGCACAACTGATCCGTATGTGTATGTCGTTGTCTCACTTCTCGTCGCCGGTGTAGCGCTTCTTGCGGCGATCGTGCCGTCCTCGCGCGCGGCCGGTGTGGATCCCGTGACGGCGCTTCGGCTGCCATGAGCCGACGGAAGCCCCCGGGCTGAAGCCGTTTTTCACGCGTTGCCGATCGAACGTCCCTGAATGATGTGCACGAGAAACAACACGATAGCGATGACCACCAAGATGTGGAGCAGACCGCCCAGCGTGTAGGTGGTCATCAGCCCCAGGAACCACAGCAGTAGACAGATCAACACAAGAGTCAACAACATGGAGGCCTCCGGGCTCGCGCGAATGCAGGTCCCTTGCCAGGCCTTCGCCGGCCTGGTGCTACGATCGCGCGCGTGTCCCTGGCCACCCGTGTATTAATCGGCCTGATAGGGGGATTCCTCGTCGGTCTCGCGCTGGCCGGAGCGTCCTCACCCGCTGCAGCCACGCTTCTGGCGATCGTCACGCCGGTCGGCACGATCTTCATCAATCTCATTCGCATGACCGTGATCCCGTTGGTTGCGTCGATGGTCGTCGCGAGCATCGGATCGATGGCTGCGTCCGGCACGCTTGGCCGCGTCGGCACCCGCGCTGCGGCCATGGCCGTCGCGCTCGTCGCGATCGCCGCTGTCACGAGCGTCTTCGTGGCCGAGCCGCTGTTCGCGAGAGTCCACATCGATCAAAACGCTGCGATGGCGTTGCGCGGTCCGGTGGCGGCGGCGCCGACCGGCACCGCGGCGTCCCCCGGCCCGGCTCCGCTCGTGCAGTTGTTGATCGATCTCGTTCCGCAGAACGTGGCGAAGGCTGCGGCGGACGGCGCGATCCTGCCAGTGATCGTCTTCTCGGTGCTGTTTGGCATTGCGCTTGCCGGAGTGACTGCCGAGCGGCGCGACGCGGTACTGCGCGTCGTGCAGGGTGTCGCCGACGCGATGCAGCGGCTCGTCGCCGCGATTCTCGTGCTCGCGCCGGCCGGCGTGTTCGCGCTCGCAGTGCCTCTGGCGGCGAAGCTTGGCCTTGCCGCCGCCGGCGCCGTGGTTGCGTACATCGTGCTCGTCGTCACGCTGACGATCCTGGTCGGCGTTTTCCTGCTGTATCCGGTCGGCATCATCGGCGGGGCGATGTCGCCGCGCGCTTTCATTTCGTACTGCGCGCCTGCGCAAGCGGTGGCGTTCGCGTCGCGCTCCTCGCTCGCCGCTCTGCCGGCGATGGTCGAGAGCGCCGAGCGTGCCGGCCTGCCGGCCGTCGCCTCGCGGCTCATCCTGCCGCTGGCCGCGTCGGTCTCTCGTGTGGGCGCCGCCGTGGCGCAACCGGTCGGGGTCCTGTTCCTTGCGAGGCTCTACGACGTCACGTTGTCAACGGCGCAGCTCACGTCGATGGTCTTCACGGTGATCCTCACGACGTTCTCGGTCGCCGGAGGGCCCGGCGGCAGCATCATCGCGATGGTGCCGGTGCTCGCGGCGGTCAATCTGCCGATCGAGGGCATCGGCATCCTCCTCGCGGTCGACACGATTCCCGACATGTTCCGGACGACCGAGAACGTGACGGGCAGCCTGACCATCGCCGCCGTCCTACGAAAACATTCGTATTGACATCTACGAAGGATGTCGTAGATAATCCCGCGCATGAAGGGACCGCGCCGCAAACCCACTGACGCCGAGCTTGCCATCCTCCGCGTGCTGTGGACCCGCGGACCCAGCACGGTCCGTCAGGTCGCCGAAGCCATGGACCGCGAATCCGGCTACACCACGGTGCTGAAGCTGCTCCAAATCATGACCGAGAAGCGGCTCGTCGTGCGTGACGAGTCGGCGCGAACGCATATCTACCAGGCTGCGTATACCCAGGAGCAGACCGAGCGCCAGCTCGTGACCGATCTGCTCGACCGGGTCTTCGACGGATCGGCCGCGAAGCTCGTCCTTCAGGCGCTGGCGTCGAACAAGGCGTCGCCCGAAGAGCTGGACGAGATCAAGAAGCTGATTGCCACCAAGTCCGGAGGCTCACGATGACGCTGTTCCTCCAGAGCGCCGGCTGGGCGCTGATTCATTTCGTCTGGCAGGGCGGCGCGATTGCGGCGGTCGCCGCGGTCGCGCTTCGTCTCGCCGAGCGCCGGTCGGCGAACCTCCGCTACCTCGTCGCCTGCGCCTCCCTGACGGCGATGCTGGCGGCGCCGGTCGTCACCGCACGCCTGCTGTGGTTCGCTTCAACGTCCCCGGCCGCCGCCGAAACAGGACTTAGCTCAAGCATGCCGGCTGGTGCCGCGCGCGTCCTGACGCGCACGGTCGCCGTCGACGCGGTGGAGGCCTCGAAGCCTTCGACGATAGTCGTTGCGATTTCCCGCGGTGCGCTTCCGATCGACCGGCTCGATCGCATCGTGCCGGGCATCGCGATCGCGTGGCTCCTCGGCGTCGCCATGCTCCTCGCCCGTATGGCGGGCGGCTGGTGGCGCGTGCGGCGGCTGCACCGGACTGCCCTCGCGAGCTCATCCTCCCGCTGGCAGACCGCGTGCCGCCGCATCGCGTACCGTCTCGGTCTTCCCGCAGCCGCACACGTCGTCGAATCGGCGCTCGTGGACGTGCCGACTGTCGTTGGATGGCTGCGGCCAGCGATTCTGCTGCCGGTCGCCGCGCTCGCCTCGCTGTCGCCGGCGCAGATCGAAGCGATTCTCGCGCACGAGCTCGCGCACATCCGCCGCCACGACTACGCGCTCAATGTGCTGCAGACCTTTGCCGAGACGCTGCTGTTCTATCACCCCGCGATCTGGTGGCTGTCGAAGCGGATTCGGATCGAGCGCGAACACTGCTGCGACGAGATCGCCGTTGCGATGTGCGGCGATCCGGTGAGCTATGCGCGGGCGCTGGCCGAGCTCGAGACGTGGCGCACGACGTCGGCGTCGATGGCGCTGGCGGCAACGGGTGGGTCACTGCTCGATCGGGTCCGCCGCATTCTTCGCGTGCCGGTAACCGACGAGCCGCGCTCGGCGAGCTGGGCGGCTACGCTTGCGCTGACGATGATATTCACCGCCGCGGCGGGCAGCGTGCAGCATCTGCCGTGGCTGTCGGCGCGCGGCGACGCGCGCGCGGTGTCGACGCTCGACTCAATACCGTCGGGCGCGCACGCGGCGCCGTCCTCGTCTACGCTGACTGGTCTTTCGGGCGGTCTGAAGGGCGATGTTCGGGGCGGCGTGCAGGGGGGAATCCCGGGCGGTGCCCAGCGCGGCGTGCAAGGCGGCCTCAGAGGCGGCATTGGCGACGGCGTGACGGCGCCGGACACAGACCGCAGCGACCTCCAGTGGCCGCAACCGCCGCAACCACCGCAACCGCCGCAACCACCGGAACCGCCGTACCTATCGCAACCGCCTGAACCGCCGGAACCGCCGGAGCCGCCAGAACCACCGGAGCCGCCGGAACCACCGACGCCACCAGCGCCGCCGACGCCACGAACACCACCGACGCCACGAACACCGCCGATACCGCCCGCGCGGCCCGCGCCGCCTGCCCCCCCAGTGCCGCCCGTACCGCCGGCGCCTCCGGCTCCACCCGCGCCGCCGGCGCCGGGTGGGTTCTCCGTGTCGGCCAACGGCCAGTGGCGGATGCAGTGGAGCGACAACGGCTCGAAATTCGACGTCACGCTGCACGGCGCGATCGTGTTCACCGACGACCTGACAGACGTGCAAAGCCTGTCTGACGGCGGCGTGCTGACGATTCGCGACTGGAGCGGCCTGATTCCTCACACGGTTGAAATCCGATCGTCGGGTGGAAAGCTGGCGCACACGTACTTCGTTGGCGGCCTCAGCCGTCCATGGGACGACGAAGCGCGCCGGTTCCTGGCGACAGAGCTGCCGCTGCTCGTCCGCCGCTCCGGGCTGGGCGCCGAGTCGCGTGTGAAGTCGATCTTCGAGAAGAAAGGCGTCGGCGGCGTTCTCGAAGAAATCGACCTGCTCGGCGGCGACTACGCGCGCCGGCTGTACTTCGTGGCGCTCGTCGACGTCGCACATCTCGATTCGAACGGCGTCCTGCCGGTGCTGCAGCGGGCCGGCGAGCGCATGAGGTCGGACTACGACCGCCGCCGGGTGCTGGAGCACGTGGCGTCGCACGTGAGGCTCGATCAGCGCGGCGCGTTGGCGTATGTGCGCGTGATGGCGGGGATGAAGTCGGACTACGACCAGCGCCAGGCACTGAACGCGCTCACTAATAGCGGCGCGGCGCTCGACGGCGATGCCGCCTTCCAGGCGATCGCGCACATGAAGTCGAGCTACGACAAGCGGATGGTGCTCGCCGAGATCGTCCGCCGCGGCCCCCTCAGCGCGGAGACGAAAAAGGGCGTGCTCGGCGCGGTCGTGGCGATGAGGTCCGACTACGATCGCGGCCAGGTGCTGACCGACTACGTCAAGGCGTTCGGCGTCGAGCCGGCGCTGCGCGAGCCGTTTTTCGCCGCCGTACGCGCGATCCGCTCCGACTACGAGCGGCGGCGCGTGCTCACCGACGTCGCGAACAGGGGCGCGGTCAACCGGGAGGTCCAGCAGGCGGCCTTCGAGACGGTCGCGTCGATGAACTCCGACCGCGACCGCGCGGAGGTGCTGCTCGCGTTCGTCGGCGCGCAAGGCATCGATTCGGCGTCACGGCAGTCGTTCGTTTCCGCGGCCGAACGGCTCAAGTCGTCGTACGAGCAGAATCGCGTCCTCGCAGCGCTCGTGAAATCCGAACGCCGATAACAATCTGACCGCAGCGAACGCAGAGCCCGCAAAGATCTCTCAGGTCCGTTCTCCGGCGGGCTCCGCATGCTCCGCGGTTTGCCTTTGAGCATCCTTCTTGCCATAGCCCGGCCGCAGGAACGCATGCGGCCAGACAGCGCTTGCCAAATCATTGAAAACAAACGGCACTCGTTGTCGAGCTGCATCCACTTGCGTCGTCTAATGAAACATTGGCGGCGAAGGGAGATGTATGCAACGCGTACACAAGAGGGCAGTGGCGACCGCTTTGATCCTCGCGGCGGTCCTGGCGATGACATTCTCCGCGCTGACGCGCGCAGCCGCGCCGTCGAGCGCGACGCTGAGCCCCACAAGCGGCCCGGTCGCGTGGGACGGCTTCTCGTCGGCAGCCGCCGCGTCGCCAGACGGCGAGGCGACTTGCATTGACGGGACCAACTGCGACGCGTTCACCCTGACGCTGGCACCGGCCGACTACGGCGGCAAGCGCGTGCGAGTGAAGGTGAGCTGGAGCAACCAGCTCAACGACTACGACGTCTATGTCCATCAGGGCGGACTGAATGGGCCGGTGCTGTCGCCGCCAAACGGCGGTCCTCCCGCCACCGCCGAGGAGAGCACCTTCGACATCAATGCCGTTGTCTCCGCCGGCGCCAACGACACCTACACCATCCACGTCGTTTACTTCGGCGTCGTCGCGCTCGATCCGTATCACGGCGTCGCGTCAGTGGAGGCGATTCCCGTCACCACCGCGGCGACGCGCACCGCGTCCATCGTGACCGGACCGAAGACCGGCATCGCGTTCAGCCACAGCCGGGCGCTCTACGCGTTCGGCGCGGGCCAGGACGTCGAGCCGAACGTGCGCGTCGACTATCGGGGCAACGCGTACGTCGGCGGCATTCGCGGGCTCACCGGAGGGAACGACCTCTGGCGCTTCGACCTGAACCCGTCGAGCCCGACTTACGATCCGTTTCTCGCGGCGGCGACGCCCGCATGGAGCGCGAATGGGTCGGTGAGCAATCCCACCTACAAAGGCCAGCCCGACGCGCTCGCGCCGAACAACGAGAGCGAGCTTGGCGGCGACGGCGGCGGCGACATGGACGTCGCCGTCGGTTTCAAGCCAGCGGGGCCGTCGGCGATGCCGCCGATTCTCGCAACGTCGAGCCTCGTCGCTGCGAACGTCTCGGTGCAGCGTTCGACCGACGGCGGCGAGACCTTCACCAACAACCCCGCCGGCAACACGACGGTACCCGTCGACGATCGGCAATGGATGGAGTTCCTCGGCACGAACAGCGTCTATCTCGGCTATCGCGAATTCACGGGGCTGCAGGCGACCTCGAAGTACTACCTCAATCGATCCGACGATGGCGGGCTGACCTATGGGCCGGCGGTGGTCGCGGCGATCGGCGGCAACACGACCGGCAACATCGACGTCGATCAGCGCGACGGAACAGTGTACTTCTGCCACCAGGGCGACGGCAGCGCAGGCGGGAAGGAAGTGCGCGTCGCGGTGGGCCAGCCGGTCAGCCTCGCGGTGACGCCCGCGGTGTTCAACACCTACGTCGCGGCGACAGGGCAGAAGCAGATCGCGAACCTGTTCCCCGTTTGCAAGGTGGCCAGCGACGGCACCGTTTACGTGGCGTACTCGGATGGCGGCGACGCGATCTACATCGCGCACTCCTTCGATCAGGGCAGGACCTGGGCGCTGCCGGTTCGCGTCAGCGAGATGGGACCGGGCGGGGTGGCGCTCTTCCCGTGGATCGAAACCGGCGACCGACCCGGCAGCCTCGCGATCGTCTGGTATGGCGCGACGGCGGCCGACAGCGAGGACGGCAAGGGCGGCAACACCGACAATGCAAACTGGAAGGTGTACTTCGCGCAGACGCTCAACGCGACGTCGACCACGCCGGCGATCCTGCAGGCCGTTGCCAGCGATCACGTGATTCACGGATCGAACATCAGCCTCGCCGGATTCACGACCGGCGCGAGCCCGAACCGCAACCTCGCCGACTTCTTTCAGGTGGCGATCGATCCGCAGGGCATGGCGATGATCGCGTGGGCGGACGATTCGGCCGACTTCGCGGGGCACACCTACGTCGCGCATCAGATCGCCGGCTTCAACCTCAATTCCGGCCGCTCGCTCCGCATCAGGGGAACGAACGCGCCGACGCCGGTTGCGACGCGCGCGCCTCAGGTCTTCGATTTCCGCCATGACGCGCGCGCCGTCAGCCCGCCGCCGGTCATGCCGGACGAAGATTCTCCGGCCGACATCCTCACGGTCGGCTACGGCTGCCAGCTCGTGAACGGCGCGACCTGGATCACCGCCACGATGACGGCTTCCGGGTTGAACGTCGTGCCGCCCGGAAGCATGTGGCGAATGAACTTCTCGACGAATCCTACGAAGCCCGGCGTCGTCGATCGCGCCGACCAGTGGTTCGTGGAGGCCGACACCGACGCAACCGGCGTGCGCGCGTACTCGTGGGGCGTCGCGACGCGTAACAGCGACGGCTCGATCAGCTACACGATCAAGGGGCCGGCCGACTCCGGCAGTTTCGATCTGACGAACCGATCGGTCACGATCAAAGTCGACGTAGCAAAGCTCAATGCCGTTCAGACACGCGGGGCGATCCAGACCGGCACCGTCCTGATCGGGCTGCGCGGCTCGGCGACCGCCGCGCGCACCGTGGTGGGTGGAACGGCCGCCGTCGGGCTCTCCGACTCGACGCGAGCGGGCGGTACCTTCACCGTCAGCGCTTGTGGATCGTGAACGTGGAAGCTGGCAAGTCTGAAGGGTGAAGTTTGAAGTCTGATGTGAGGCAGACTTCAGACTTCGGACTTCGGATGTGCCAGCCGTGGGACGACCTCAAGTCTCAACGCTCGAGGCTCAACGCTCGAGTGTGGCAGACTTGGCTTGACACTTGAGAGGTGATCTTCGCGCCGCCGGCCGACTCCGATACATCGAAGCGCAGCCGTTGGCTTCGACACGGCCGCGGGGTGCGCTCGTGCTCCTTCACGCATTTCCCTTGAACGCGCGGATGTGGGAGGGGCAGCTCGCGTTCGCGGAGCAGGGCTGGCGCGTCATCGCGCCACAGCTCCGCGGCTTCGATGACCCAGGGGGACAGGTCTCCGCACGACCCGACGAGACCGGTCCCCCGAACTCTGTGCGACATGGGGAGACCGCTCCCCCGACCGCTGTACGATGTGAGGAGACCTATCCCGCGTCCGTTGACGACTACGCCGGCGACGTCATCGATCTGCTCGACGCGCTGCATATCGACACCGCCGTCATCGGAGGGCTGTCGATGGGCGGATACATCGCGTTTGCGATACTGCGCCACGCCGCCCGCTATGTGCACGGGCTGATCCTCGCAGACACGAGATCGCAGGCCGACACGCCCGGAGACGCCGACGGGCGCAAACGGATGCTCCAGCTCGTGCGGGACAAGGGCCCGGCGGCGGTCGCCGGCGAGATGCTTCCGAAGCTGCTGGGCGACACCACGCGCGCGGCTCATCCAGAGGTGGCGGAGCAGGTCCGCTCACTCATACTGTCGAATTCGGCGAACGCGATCGCCGGCGCGATTCGCGCACTGATGACGCGTCCAGACTCGACGCCGCTGCTCCAGACGATCCACTTCCCGACGCTGATCATGGTGGGCGCGGAGGACGCGGTGACCCCGCCGTCGGCAGCCGAAGAGATGCACCGCGCAATCGCCGGCTCCCAGCTGACGATCATTCCAGCCGCAGGGCACCTGACCAACCTCGAGCAGCCGCAGGCGTTCAACGAGGCTCTCGCGCGGTTCCTCGGCCATCGGGTATAAATATAAATAGTGCGTAGCCGTCAGTCGTAGTCTCCAATGTGAGCCCCGTATGCGTGCAGCAGTCATCTCCATCCTCATTGCCGTCTCGATCGTTGTCACGCCTGTGGCGCAGGAGTCGCTGGCCGATGGGGCGCGCCGAAGGGCTTTCGATCAGCTGCTCGATTTGTACGTCCGCAACGGCGACGTGTACTACCGCGCGCTGAAGGCCGAGCGGGGCAAGCTCGACGGCTACATCAACTTGCTCGCCACGGCGTCGGTGAGCAAGCTCTCGCGCGAGGAGCAGATGGCGTTCTGGTTGAATGCCTACAACGCTCTCGTCCTGCGGACCGTCGTCGATCACTATCCGATTCAGGCACGGTCGGCCGACTATCCATCGAAGAGCATTCGCCAGATCCCCGGCGCGTTCGAGCGGCTGCCGCACCGCGTCGCCGGCCGCACCCTGACGCTCGATCAGATCGAGCAGACCGTGCTGCCCGAGTTCCACGATCCGCGCGTGTTCTTCGCGCTCGGCCGCGGCGCGATGGGCAGCGGCCGGCTGCGCAGCGAAGCCTTCGTCCCGGCGCGGATCGAGGAGCAGCTGGCCGATGTGGCCAGCGAGTGCGTCACCCGGGCGCAGTGCCTGCAGATAGACCGCGAGAGCGGAAAGATCGGCGCCAGCCCGATCTTTTCGTGGAGGGAGAAGGAATTCGCGGCCGCCTACGCCGACAAGGCGCCGCCGGTCTTCGCCGACCGCAGCCCGATCGAGCGGGCGATTGTCGCCTTCGTCCAGCCGAAGCTGCTGTCCACGGAGAAGGAGTTCCTCGATAAGAACACGTTTCAGATAGCTTACAGGCCGTTCGACTGGACGCTCAACGACCTCACAGGGCGGGGAGGCAGGTAGGGCGGGTAGGGGCCGTCGGCCAAAGAGCAGAGGGCAGGACCCGCTTGGATTTGCAGCTCACCGACAAAATCGCGCTCGTCACCGGCTCCACCAAGGGCCTCGGGTTTGCCACGGCCCGGGCTCTGCTCGAAGAAGGGTGCAAGGTGACGATCTGCGCGCGCGGCGAGGAGGGACTGGTCGACGCGACCGCTGAGCTCCGGCGCTTGCCGGGTGCCGAGGCGCGCCTCTTGGCCGTCCAGGCCGATCTGGCGACCGAGAAGGGCGTGGCCGATGTCGTGTTCCGCACGGTCGAAACCTTCGGCGGCCTCGATATCCTGGTCAACAACATCGGGCTCGGGAAAGGCAGCGACATCGTCCATACCACGGACGCCGAGTGGCACGAGGCGTTCGACCAGACGCTGTTCCCCGCCGTGCGCGCCTCGCGGCTGGCTGTGCCGCAGATGCGGAAGCGTGGCGGCGGCGCGATCGTCATGATCGCGTCCATCTGGGGCCGCGAGTCGGGCGGCCGCATGACCTACAACGCGGTGAAAGCGGCCGAGATCAGCCTGGCCAAGGCGATGGCCCAGCAGCTGGCGCGCGACAACATCCGCGTCAACAGCGTAGCGCCGGGGTCGATTCGATTTGCGGGAGGGTCGTGGGACCGCCGTGTTCAGGACGATCCGGAGGGTATGGCCGACTTCGTGCGGCGGGAGCTGCCGTTCGGACGATTCGGCCGCCCCGAAGAAGTCGGGGCGGTCGTCGCGTTCCTCGTCTCGCCGCGCGCGAGCTGGATCAGCGGGGCAAGTGTGCCCGTTGACGGCTGCCAGTCACGCTCCCTGATCTGATCTGAGGGTTGGTGTCTTCGATGCGGCTGGTGCTGCTGGACCGGCCGCTGCTCGCCATCCGACGGGGAACGGGGTCAGCGTTGACGCGGACGCGAACGCCAAATCCCTCGGGATTTTCATGTTCGCCGGTGTCCGGGTCGCCGCTCTCGGATGAGTGCAGGAAAAATCCTCGGCGCCGCACGTGCGGCTCGCATACATCCATCTCCAGAACTCCTTTGTAAATTATCGCTGCCGGAAAACAGAGTAACACTACTGCGCGCAGGATCAAGAAAAAAAACCAAAAAATGTCGCGTCACGCGCGCGGCGCGCGTCGATCGAACGCGAAACTGTAAACCGGCAGGCCCGCGAGGATCACGGCGAACGTGATCGCGCTGTTCATCGTGTCGTTGACGAGCGAGTTGATCACGAACGCGGCGACCGACGCGATGAAGACCGCCGGGACGATCGGATATCCGACGGCCCGGTACGGCCGCGGCAGCTCGGGACGCTCTCGCCGCAGACGGTAGATTGCCGCGACGCCGAGCGCGTAGAACGGCCAGATCGCCAGCACGAAGGTGTCCGTCAGCCGCTCGAAGCTGCGGCTCATGACAAGCCCCATCCCCAGTAACGCGGCCAGCAGGATGGCGACGTACGGCGTCTTGTAGCGGGCGTGGACCTTCGAAATTGCACGGAACAGCAGGCCATCGTCCGCCATGGCGAAGAACACGCGCGGCGACGCCAGCATGCTGCCGTTCAGCGAGCTGAACGACGAAATCATTACGAAAATCGAAACGAGCACCACGCCGGCTCGGCCGAAGAGCGCCATCATCGTGTCGGCGGCCACGAGCGGAGACCGGCCAATGGCTTCGATCGGCAGCACGTACAGGTAGGCGAGGTTCGTCAGCACGTAGAGTGCGATGAGCGCCAGCGTCCCGAGGATGATCGCACGAGGAAGGTTCCGCTGCGGCTCCTTCACTTCGCCGGCGGCGAATGACAGATCGGCCCATCCGTCGTAGGCCCAGAGCACGCTCACCAGCGCCAGTCCGATGCTGCCGGTCGCCAGCGGGCCGGCGGACGGCGCGGTCAGATGGGCCGGACTGGCGCCGTGGGCGGCGCCGAGCGCGAACGAAGCGAGCACCAGGACGGCCAGGGCGCCGAACTTCGCCCACGTCGCGATGCCGACGATGAGCGCGCCGAGGTTGGCGCCGCGAACATTGACGGCCGCGGCGAACGCGACGGCACCTGCCGACAGACCGCGCGCCAGCAGGACATGCGCGGTCGGGTCGATGCCGAAGCTGCGCAGCAGGTATTCGCCGAACACGACGGCGATCCCTCCGAGCGCGGACGCCCGGATCAGCACGAGCTCGGACCAGCCGAACAGGAAGGCCGCGCGGCGTCCCCACGCCTCGCGCAGGTATGCGTAGATGCCGCCCGTCTCGGGCAGGGCCGCCGCGATCTCGGCCAGCGAGAGCGCACCACAGAGCGTCACGATGCCGCCGGCCACCCACAGGCCAATCATGACCATTGGATTCGGCGCCTGGCGCGCGATGCCAGCGGGCGACCGGAAAATTCCCGATCCGATCGTGATCCCGACGACGAGCGCAATGGAGCTCCAGAGTCCGAGCGTGCGGGGAAGCTTCTCAGACTCTGGAACGATCTGGACCATGGCGCGCCAGACTAGCACCACGTCATGGCTGATGGCTATGAATTCAACTGTCAATGTGTCGGATGTCGAGCGCTGGGCGTCCGCAATCGGCGGCGCGGCGCTAACGGTCTTCGGAATCAAGCAGCTGAAAGATCGGTCGCCCGCAGGCGCGGTACTGGCGGCGGCGGGTGGCGCGCTCATCTATCGCGGCGCCACCGGCCATTGTCCGATGTACGCGGCCGCCGGAATCAGTACAGCAAGCGAACACGACCGTAATGGGACGCGAGCCTCGTTGTCCGGCTCTGGCGGCGTGAACGTGGAAGAGGTCATCACGGTTGACGCCTCTCCCGAGCAGTTGTACCTCTTCTGGCGCAACTTCGAGCAGCTGCCGAGCTTCATGGACCATCTGGTCGTCGTCACGCAAGTCGACGCGCTCCGCTCGCACTGGGTCGCGAAGGCGCCGATGGGCCGGACCGTGGAGTGGGATGCCGAAATCATCAACGAGATCGACAGCGAACTGATCGCCTGGCGGACCGTCCAGGGCTCCGACGTCGTGAGCGCAGGCTCCGTCCGGTTCAAGCCCGCCGCGGACGATCTCGGCACCGAGGTTCGCGTCCGTCTTCAGTACGACCCGCCGGCCGGGAAAATCGGCGCAACCGTCGCGTGGCTGCTTGGTCACGACCCGTCGCAGGCGATCCGCGAGGATCTGCAGCGCTTCAAGCAGCTGATCGAAGCCAGGGAAGTAGCGGTTACGGAGGATCAGGAGCTGGGCATACCGTCGTGACATAGATATGTTGTGCTTGTCGACGAGGCGCGCGCTCGAGCTCGGCTTGATCGCGTTCGGCGGCGTGGCGCGCAGCCTGAGCCGTTTAAGCCCTCAGCCCTAAGCCCTTAGCTCTTCATGTTTGCCATTTGTTCGCCTCGCTGTGGTACGATGCTGCGCCATGCGAGTACGGGGACCGGTCTCGGCAACCGATCAGTCCGAGACCTATCCCCGGCGCAGGGACGGGGCGCTCGACGCGGCGCTCGAGCGGATCGGCGGAACCGGTGGACAGGTCTCCGAACCGCATCACGAGACCCGTCCCCCTGCGACTCCGACAACTCACGTCACCGCGTTTCGTCGCCTTCCAGCCGCCGCGGCGCAACTCGCGCCGTTTCCCGATGCGCTCGATGCACGGTTGAAGCAGACGCTCGTCTCGCGCGGCATCGAACAGCTCTACACCCATCAGGCTGAAGCCATCGATCACACGCTCGCCGGTCGCAATGTCGTCGTCATCACGCCGACCGCGTCGGGCAAGACGCTCTGCTACAACGCGCCGGTGCTGAACGCGATCCTCCAGGATTCGTCGAGCCGCGCCCTCTATCTGTTTCCGACGAAAGCGCTCGCGCAGGATCAGCTCGCCGAGCTTCAGGCGATGTGCGAGATGCTGTCGAGGACGACGGGGACAGCAACCGGGACAGGTCTCGGAGAAAGATCGAACAGAGACCTGTCCCTGGATTCGAGCAGAGACCTGTCCCCGGATTCGAGCCGAGACCTGTCCCCGATAGGCGTCTTCACGTACGACGGCGACACGCCGCAGGACGCGCGGCGGACGATCCGATCGCGCGCGCACGTCGTGCTCAGCAATCCGGACATGCTGCATTCCGGCATCCTGCCGCACCATCCGCGCTGGGCGAAGCTGTTCGAGAATCTTCGCTACGTCATCATCGACGAGCTGCACGCCTATCGTGGTGTGTTCGGCAGTCACCTCTGCAACGTGCTCCGCCGCCTCCGGCGGATCTGCCGGCACTACGGATCGAACCCGGTGTTCCTCTGCTCGTCGGCGACGATTGCGAACCCGCGCGAGCTGGCGGAGCGCCTGACGGAACAGCCTTTCGAGCTCGTCGACAAGAGCGGCGCGCCGCGCGGCGAAAAATTCTTCGTGTTCGTGAACCCGCCGGTCGTCAATCACCAGCTCGGCATTCGACGGTCGTATCTCAGCGAAACGCGGCGCATCGTGTCCGAGTTTCTCGAGCGCGACCTGCAGCTCATCGTCTTTGCGCAGAGCCGTCTCTCCACTGAGATTCTGACGACGTATTTGAAGGACGACTTCGAGGGCATTCCGGGAGCGCCCGAGCGCATTCGTGGGTACAGGGGCGGGTATCTGCCGAACCGGCGGCGCGAGATCGAAAAAGGCCTGCGCGAAGGCGCCGTGCGCGCAGTCGTCTCGACCAACGCGCTGGAGCTGGGCATCGACATCGGCGCGCTCGACGTGTCGGTGATGGCCGGCTATCCCGGCACCATTGCCGCCACGTGGCAGCGCGCGGGGCGCGCGGGCCGCCGCACCGGCCGATCGGCAGCGGTGATGGTCGCCAGCAGCGCGCCGCTCGATCAGTTTGTCGTGCGCCACCCCTCCTATTTCTTCGACGCCTCGCCGGAACGGGCGCTGATCGATCCCGACAACCTGCACATCCTCGTCGACCACGTCAAATGCGCGGCGTTCGAGCTGCCATTCAGCGCGACCGAAGCGTTCGGCCGTCACGACGTCCAGCAGGTCCTGGCGATCCTCGGCGAGCAGGGGCTCGTCCATCAGGCGGGTGAGGATGCGCCGTGGACATGGACGAACGAGTCGTACCCAGCGGACGCGGTGAGCCTCCGGTCGGTCTCGTCGGACAACTTCGTGATCGTCGACACCACGCGGGAGGCGCGCGTGATCGGCGAGACCGATTTCACCAGCGGTCCGGCGACGCTTCACCCGAAGGCCATCTACATCATCGAAGGGACGCTCTATCAGGTGGAGCGGCTCGACTTCGAGGGGCGCAAGGCCTACGTGCGCGAGATCGACTGCGACTACTACACCACGGCGATCACCTACACGAGGGTCACGGTGATCGACGAGTTCGCCAGCGACGCGTCAGAAGGAGCGCGAGCCTTTCAGGCGAACGTCCGGACCCACGGTGAAGTCCACGTCGTCTCGCGAGTCGTCGGGTTCAAGAAGATCAAGTTCTACACGAACGAGAACGTCGGATCGGGCGAGCTCGATCTGCCCGAGCAGCAGATGCACACGACGTCGTACTGGCTGACGATTCCGGCGGGCGTCATGCGGCTGCTGCCGTTCGCGCCGGACGATCGCCGCGACGGCGTCGTCGGGCTCGCGTTTGCGCTCCGGCAGGTCGCGCAGCTGCTGCTGATGTGCGATGGGCACGACGTCGGCATCTCGATCGACAGCGGCGACGGCGACGGCGTCGGGAGCACGGCGGCGAACCCGCAGAAGATCTTCGTGTACGACAACTATCCGGGCGGCATCGGGTTCAGCGCACCGCTGTATCAGATGCACGGCGAGCTGCTGGCGGGCACGCGTAAGTTGATCGCCGACTGCCCCTGCGAGAATGGCTGTCCCGGATGCGTCGGGCCAATCGGCAACACCGGTCCGCTCGCGAAGGCGGCTGCGCTCAGGATCCTGGATTTACTGCTCGATCCGGCGCCACAACTCGAAACGAGGGCCGGGGCCAGCGAAGGGGAGGTCCAGCCGTTTTGAGCTCGCTCGCCGATCGCATTCGGGCTGTGATTGGGACGACGAATCCCGTTGCCCGGATTCCGGACGAATCCCAAATCCCAAATCCCGAATCCCGGATTCCGGACGAATCCCGAATCCCAAATCCCGAATCACTGGTTCCGGGCGAATCCCGAATCCCAAATCCCGAATCCCTGGTTCCGGGCGAATCCCGAATCCCAAATCCCGAATCCCGGGTTCCGGGCGAATCCCGAATCCCGAGTCCCGAATCCCGGGTTCCGGGCGAATCCCGAATCCCAAATCCCGAATCCCTTGACTTGAGCACGCTGGGCGGCGAATGGCGAGCGAACTGCTTTGTCGTCGAGCGTCGATTGAATGCGGCCGCGCGTCATGGACGCGAAGTCGTCGGGGCGCTGGCTCAGCTGCTCGACGAAACGTCGAGCGAGGCACGCATGTTTACGGCCGGCGCACCAGCGCCGCCGCCGTTGATGTTCTTCGATCTCGAGACGACCGGCCTGAGCGGCGGCGCGGGGACACTCGTCTTTCTCGTCGGCTGCGCCTGGTTCGAGGACGACGGGTCGTTCGTCACGCGGCAGTTCCTGCTCACCCGGTACGCCGACGAGCGGCCGCTTCTCGAAGCCGTGGCCGTCGAGCTCGCGCGCGCCGGCGCGCTCGTCAGCTTCAACGGCAAATCGTTTGATGCGCCGGTGCTCGAGACGCGGTACTTGTTTCACCGGCTGACCTGGATCGGCGGGCGGCTCCCGCACCTCGACGTACTGCATCCGGCGCGAAGGTTTTGGCGGACAAGTGTAGGCTACAGGGACGGGGGCTGCTCGCTCGTCGCTCTCGAGAAGCAGATCCTCTGCGCGCGTCGCGTCGGCGACGTGCCCGGCTTCGAGATTCCGGGCCGTTATTTTCGCTTCGTTCGCACCGGAGATCCCCGGCCGATCGCGGCCGTCCTCGAGCACAACCGGCTCGACCTGCTGACGCTCGCGGCGCTCACGGCGCGGCTGCTGCATCTGACGCGCATGGGCCCCGAGGCCGCACGCGACGCGCAGGAGACGCTCGCCCTCGGCCATGTCTATGCGCGCGCCGGCTGCGAGACGCGCGCGCGCGCTGCGTATCGCCATGCGATCGACCGCTGCCGCTCGCCGCGCGGCGCGTACGACGTGATCAGAATCGAAGCGCTGCGGCTGCTGGCGCTCGCGTGGCGCAGGGCGCGGCTCTACGAGGAAGCAGCTTCGTGTTGGAGTGAGCTTTTGGATGTACGCGGATGCCCGCCGGCGATCGCGCGGGAAGCCGCCGAGGCGCTGGCGATTCACCACGAGCATCGGCGCCGCGACCTGACCGCGGCCAAGACGTTTGCGTTACAGACGCTGGAAACAGCGCCGCCCCCGGCCTGGGTGAACGCCGCGCGGCATCGGCTGGCGCGGCTCGAGAAGAAGATGGGACGGCTCGAGAGTCTGAAGTTTGAAGTCTGAAGTGACGCTTCAGACTTCGTATTTTTCTACCGCGCAGCCGCCGGTTCCTTTTTCGTCTTCGTTGCCTTCGTTGCGGCGGCCTTCTTGCGGCTTTCCGAGGTCTGTGCGCCGTATTTCTTCGTGAACCGCTCGACGCGGCCTTCGGTATCGAGCAGCTTCTGCTTGCCCGTGAAGAACGGGTGGCAGCTCGAGCAGATTTCGAGGTGAAGCTCGGGTTTTGTCGAATGTGTCCTCCACGTGGCCCCGCAGGCGCAACGCGCCTCTACCTCGTGGTACTTGGGGTGAATGCCTTCCTTCACAGCGATCTCCTTCGGCTTACCGGGAAACTCTGATTATAGCAGCCGGCGGCCTCACCCCGCCCCCACCTGCCCTTGC
>WNEY01000422.1_pt1 | contig 26294 bp, 22 predicted proteins | sample 5400531 | NCBI WGS metagenome assembly WNEY01 (sample SAMN13153338, study PRJNA577476) | soil metagenome | isolation source: 200 cm saprolite under Douglas fir tree site 1 | place: USA:California | collected 2015-04-18
CGGACCGGACGTCGAGGTGATCGAGCCCGCGGAGCTGCGCGAGCGGATTGTGTCCAGCGCGGCCGAGATCGCGTCCCTTTACGACGTCCGCGCCGTTCGGTAAGGTGCGCTCAGGTCGTCCGCCGCGGAAGGCGGGCGCCGAGGCAATGGAGCCTCAGGACTCAGCGGGAGTCCTGGGCTCTTTTTTTGTGGTCCGAGTCGGAAGGAGCGGCATGGCAGCGGAAGAGACCAAGCACTACCTGGCAAACGGCCAGGCCACGGCGCCCGACGCGCGCGAGGCGCTCGAGTGGGCGCGTGAGACGACCGCGCAGATGGTCGACCTCAAGTTCTGCGACCTGCTCGGGACGTGGCAGCACATGACGCTCCCGATCACCGCCTTCGACGAGTCTGCGTTCGACGACGGCCTCGGATTCGACGGCTCGTCGATCCGCGGCTGGCAGGGAATCTCGGAGTCCGACATGCTGCTGATGCCCGACGCGTCCTCCGCGATCCTCGACCCGTTCACGGAAGCGCCGACGCTCTCGCTCATCTGCGAGATCGCCGATCCGGTGACGCGCGACGGCTACGCGAAGGATCCGCGTCGCATCGCGAAGCGAGCCGAGGAGTACCTGCGCTCCACCGGAATCGCCGACACGGCCTACATGGGGCCGGAGTGCGAGTTCTTCGTCTTCGACGAGGTCTCGTACGAGCTCGGACCGAACCGAGCGCACTATCTCGTCGACTCGGGCGAAGGCCACTGGAACTCGGGCAAGCCCGGCCTCGGTTACACGGTGCGCGAGAAGGAGGGGTACTTCCCACCGGCGCCGCACGACACGCTCGCCGACCTGCGCACGCGGATGGTGCTGACGCTGGAGCGGCTCGGCATCCCGTGCGAGTTCCACCACCACGAGGTCGCGTCGGGCGGTCAGTGCGAGATCGACCTCCGCTATCAGACCCTGACGCGCATGGGCGATCAGGTCATGACCTACAAGTACGTCGTCAAGAACGTGGCGCGTGCGGCCGGCAAGACGGCCACATTCATGCCGAAGCCGATCTTCGGCGACAACGGCTCCGGCATGCACACGCACCAGTCCCTCTGGAAGGAGGGCACGCCGCTGATGGCGGACAAGTCGGGCTACGCGGGGTTGTCACAGCTCGCGCGAGCGTACGTAGGCGGATTGCTCGCGCATGCGCCCGCCCTGCTCGCGTTCTGCGCGCCGACGACGAACTCGTACCGCCGGCTCGTGCCGGGCTACGAGGCGCCCGTCAACCTCGTCTACTCGCAGCGGAACCGCAGCGCCTGCATCCGGATCCCGATGTACTCCGAGTCGCCGAAGGCGAAGCGGATCGAGTTCCGCTGCCCGGACGCGTCCGCGAACCCGTACCTCGCGTTCGCGGCGATGCTCATGGCCGGGATCGACGGGATCCAGAAGGGCCTGGACGCGGGTGAGCCGGCCGACTGGGATCTGTTCGAGGAAGAGAACACGGAAATCCCGCAGGTGCCGGGCTCGCTCGTCGAGGCCCTTGATGCACTGGAGGACGACCACGCGTTCCTCATCGCCGGCGACGTGTTCAGCGAGGAGCTGATCCGCACCTGGATCGACTACAAGCGCGAGAACGAGGCCGACGTCGTGCGGCTGCGCCCGCATCCGGCCGAGTTCTCCCTCTACTACGACTGTTAGGAGGCGAAGGTGTTGGAGCTCGGCGTACGGACAAACGACACGCTGGCCGCGCCGCCGTCCGTCGAGCTCCGGCACCTGGAGCCGGACGACTGGCCGGAGGTGGCGGAGATCTACTGGGACGGCATGCGTGACGGTCTTGCGACCTTCGAGACGGAGGTTCCGTCCTGGGAGTCCTGGGACGCCGCGCACCTGTGGGGGCACCGGCTCGTCGCCGAGCTGCTCGGCGAGGTTGTCGGCTGGGCCGCGCTGTCGCCCGCGTCCACCCGGCGCTGCTATCTCGGCGTCGCGGAGAACAGCGTCTACGTCGCGCGCGAGGCGCGAGGGCTCGGAATCGGCCGCGCGCTCCTCGAGGAGTTGATCGCCGGCGCCGAGGCCACGGGGATCTGGACGATCCAGACGTCGATCTTCCCGGAGAACCGCGCCTCGCTGGCGCTGCATGAGCGGTGTGGTTTCCGGGTCGTCGGTGAGCGCGAGCGGGTCGCGAAGCGGGACGGCGTGTGGCGAGACACCGTATTCCTCGAACGGCGAAGCGCAGCCATCACATGACTTTGTGGCTCAGAGCCACAAGCACGGTTCAGACTCTGTTCGAGCTCTCCGTTGAGCCGAATCAGAACGGTCCGCGGGACTTAGTGGCTCAGAGCCACAAGGGAGATTCGGGATGATCAAGGTCGAGGCCGTCGTGATCCGCGAGCGCGTCGAGACGGTGATCGACGCGGTCGAGCGTGAGACGGGGCACGTCGGAGTAACGGTGATCGAGGCGATCGGTCACGGGCGCCAGCGTGGGGTCACGCATGAATATCGCGGCCGCATCTTCGAGTCGCGGTTCCTGCCGAAGGCGCACCTCACGTTCATCGTCGACGACGAGCTCGCGGACGCAGTGGTCGAGGCGATCGTGGACTCCGCGCGGAGCGGCAACGAATCCGGCGACGGTCTCGTCTGGACGTCGCCGGTCGACAACGTCACGCACAACCGAACGGGCTCGAAGCTCGAGAAGGAGGTGGAAGCCTGATGCCGAGCAAGGATCTGCTGATCGCCGCGAACACGATCTGGGTGGTCGTTGCGGCCGTGCTGGTGATGTTCATGCAGGCGGGCTTCGCCTTCCTCGAAGCGGGCTTGACGCGGATGAAGAACGCGGCGCACATCGCCGGCAAGAACGTCCTCATCTTCGGCGTCTGCTCGCTCGTCTACTGGGCGGTCGGCTTCGGCATCGCCTTCGGCGACGGCAACGGGCTCGTCGGCACCCACGGCTTCTTCCCGTCGACGGACGCGCTGCTCGCGATCGGACAGGCCCCGTTTTCGTTCTTCACCGGGATCCCGGGGGCGACCGGCTATCTCTTCGAAGTCGTCTTCGCCGGTGTCTCGCTGGCGATCGTCTGGGGGGCGATGGCGGAGCGGGCGAAACTCTGGGTCTACTTCGCCTTCGGCGCGATCTTCACGCTCATCTACTCGGTCACGTCGCACTGGATCTGGCACGCCAGCGGCTGGCTCTTCGCCAAGGGGATGCAGGACTTCGCCGGCTCGACGGTCGTGCACTACCAAGGCGCGCTGGCTGCTCTCGCGGGTGCGCTGCTCCTCGGGCCGCGGATCGGTAAGTTCGGCAAGGACGGGCGCGCGAACCCAATCCCGGGCCACAACATGCCCTACGCCGTCCTCGGGACGATCATCCTCTGGTTCGGTTGGTTCGGCTTCAACCCGGGCTCGACGCTCGGCGTGGTCACGGGCGACAGGATCGGGTACTTCGGCTACGTCGCCCTGACGACGAACCTCGCGGCCGCTGCGGGAGCGGTCGGGGGGATCGCCAGCGCGTGGCTGATTCTGCGCAAGCCGGACGTGTCGATGATGCTGAACGGCGTCCTGGCCGCGCTCGTCGCGATCACCGCGGCGTCCGGGTTCGTCGCGCCGTGGGCGGCGGTCGTGATCGGACTCGTCTCCGGGCTCATCGCCGTCGCCGGCGTGCTCTTCGTCGAGCGGATCGGAATCGACGATCCGATCGGGGCGGTCGCGGTCCACGGGATGTCCGGGGTCTGGGGCACGCTCGCCACCGGGCTGTTCGCCGTACCGGCACTGGCCTCGAATCTGGCGACCGGCACCGGCGGTCTCGTCTACACGGGCTCGTTCCACCAGCTGGGCGTCCAAGCGCTCGGCCTCATCGCGGTCGGTGCGTTCACGTTCACCGCTTCGTTCGCAGCGCTCTGGACGATGAAGGCGCTCTGGGGCATCCGCGTCGAGCCCGAGACGGAGACGGCAGGCCTGGACGTGTCCGAGCACGGCATGTGGGGTTACCCCGAGTTCTACATCCCGGTTCCCGGCGGCTACGGCACCGAGGCGCACGGGCATCTCGGGCTGTACCACGGACACGCGCGACCTGCGCCTGCCGTGGTGCCCGAGCCGGCGCTCGAGCCCTCGAGCTAGCCGGCGATTGTTCGGAGGGCGTCGCCGTGTGCTGCGCCCTCCGCGCTTCTCGGGAGGATGCGCCAGCAGAGCGCTGCCGCCTCGTCCCAACGCTCGAGCAGCGCGGCGGCGCGGCGCGAGCCTGTTGCGTGGAGGTGACGCTCGAGCAAATCGCCGAGCTCCGGCCCGGCTGCCCGCTCGGCAACGACGAGCTCCGTGTTGAGGCGCAGCGGCAGGCGGCCGTCGGGGTCGAGGACGAAGAGCTCGCCGCCGCTCATGCCGGCGCCGACGTTCAGCCCGACCTCGCCGAGGATGACCACGCGACCGCCGGTCATGTACTCGCACGCGTGGTCGCCTGCACCCTCCACGACCGCGACCGCCCCCGAGTTGCGCACGGCGAAGCGCTCCCCTGCCCGGCCTCTGCAGAACAGCTCTCCGCCGGTCGCGCCGTAGAGAACCGTGTTCCCGAGCAGGACCGGGTCGCCGGCATCGTCGCCGGGCGGGATCACGACGATCCGGCCGCCGCCCATTCCCTTGCCGACGTAGTCGTTCGCGTCGCCGATCAGCTCGAGCTCGACCCCCGCGGCCAGGAAGGCGCCGAAGCTCTGTCCGGCTGACCCCTCGAAGCGCGCCCGGACGCGTCCGGGCGGTACGGCGGAGCCGAACCGGCGTCCGATCTCGACACCGAGGCGGGCTCCGAGGGCGCGGTCCCGATTCGCGATTTCGTAGTGGAGGTCGACAATCCGCGTTTCCTCCAGCGCGGCAGCGGCCTCGCCGGCCAAGCGTTCGCCGAGCTCGCCGCCTTCTGCACGGAACTGTGGCTCCCCGGCGAAGCTCCCGCGCGCGCCTGCGAGCAGCGGCTTAACGTCCAGCGAGGCGGCTCGCCGTTCGACCGTCTCGCGGCGCCCGAGGAGATCGGCGCGGCCGACCGCTTCGGAGAACGTCCGCAGGCCGAGTGCCGCGAGGTGTCGCCGTACCTCCTCCGCCACGAGGAGGAGGTACGCCTCGATCGCCTCTGGCGTTCCCGCGAACTTCGCGCGGAGGTCAGGTCGCTGTGTGGCGATCCCGACGGGACACGTGTCGAGATGGCAGGAGCGCACCATCAGGCAGCCTTCTGCGAGCAGGAGCGCCGTGCCGAAGGAGACCTCGTCCGCACCGAGCAGCGCAGCTACAACGACGTCACGTCCGGTCTTGAGGCCGCCGTCGGCGCGCAGACGGACACGACCGCGCAGGCCGCTCTCGACGAGCGTCCGCTGTGCCTCGGCGAGGCCGAGCTCCCAGGGCACACCCGCGTGCTTGATCGACGACAGCGGGCTCGCGCCCGTGCCCCCGTCGGCGCCCGCGATGTGCACGACGTCGGCGAGCGCCTTCACCACTCCGGCTGCGACGAGGCCCACGCCCGACTCGGAGACGAGCTTGACGGACACCGCGGCGGCCGGGTTCGCCTGCTTCAGGTCGAAGACGAGCTGTGCGAGGTCTTCGATCGAGTAGATGTCGTGGTGCGGCGGCGGGGAGATCAGCTCGATTCCCGGCTGCGTATGGCGCAGGCGTGCGATCTCGGCGGTCACCTTGTGGCCGGGGAGCTGACCGCCCTCTCCGGGCTTCGATCCCTGTGCGATCTTGATCTGGAGCTCGGCCGCGAACGCGACGTACTCGGGTGTGACGCCAAAGCGGGCGGACGCGATCTGCTTGATGCCCGAGTTCCGTTCCGTACGGAAACGGCTTGGATCCTCGCCGCCTTCGCCCGAGTTCGAGCGCGCACCGAGCCGGTTGAATGCGATCGCGACGGTCTCGTGCGCTTCGGCCGAGAGCGAGCCGTGCGACATCCCGCCGCCCGAGAAGCGCTGGACGATCGACTCGACGGGCTCGACCTCCCCGAGCGGGACCGGCCGCTTTGCCGGTACGAGCTCGAGCAGGTCGCGGAGCTCGATCGGAGCGCGCCCGTTCACGAGCCCGGCGAAACGCTCGTACGTTTCCCAGCCCGCACCGTTGACCGCCCGACGGAGCGCATGCGCGGCGGCCTGCAGCGACTCGACGACCGCTGGATTGGTCGCATGCGGCTCACCGCCCTGGCGGAACTTGACATAGCCCGGGTTCTCCAGTTCCGGCGCTCCCGCGTAACGGGTGAGCACCTCGCGCTCGAGTTCCGCGAAGCCCACGCCGCCGATCGCGCTCGGTGTCCCCGTCAGACATGTGTCGACCACATCACGAGCGAGTCCGACCGCATCGAAGATCTGCGCGCCCCGGTAGGAGGCGAGATCGGCGATGCCCATCTTGGACATGATCTTCAGGACGCCGTCCTCGACCGACTCGCGAAAGCGGAGCTGAGCCTCGGCCGGGGACGGATGGTCACCGCCCAGCTTGTCCACGGCTGCGAGTGCCGCGACCGTCTCCAGCGCTAGCCGCGGGCAGATCGCATCGGCGCCGTACCCAAGGAGACAGGCGAAGTCGTGGGCTTCCCGAGGTTCGTCGCTCACCACGACGATGGACGCACCGGTGCGCAGGCCTTCGTGCACGAGCCGCTGATGCACGGCTCCGATCGCGAGCACGGCTGGTACAGACGGGCGCATCGCTCGGTCGTCGAGCACGATCAGCTCGTTGTCAGCGGCGCAGGCTGCAGCGGCGAGCCGGGAGCACGCACCCCGCAACCCCTCGTGCCCGTCGAACGTCGCGTCGAGGACGGCGCCACGACACGCCAGCTCGTCGAGCACTGACGGGAAGAGGAAGAAGCTGTCGAGCTCGAGCAGCCGTGCTCGGCGAGGGTGTTCGCCGACCAGAGGAGCTCGTGCGCCGAGCAGCGTCCGCAGGGACATGACCGAGCGCTCGCGCAGATGGTCGATCGGAGGGTTCGTCACCTGCGCGAAGCGTTGGCGGAGGTACGACGTCACGGAGCGCGCGCGTCCCGCGAGCGGCGGCAACGCCGTGTCGTCCCCCATCGACGACGTCGGCTCGTGCCCGGTGGCCGCCGACGGACGGAGGAGGAGGGAGAGGTCCTCGCGTGTGTAGCCGGCCGCGACCTGGCGCGGCATCAGGCCCTCCGTCGGCGGATCCACCGGCACGCCTGCGTCGAACGGCCGCACGCTGGCGCGCAACCAGCGGGCATACGGCCGTTTCCGAGCAAGGCGAGCCTTCACTTCGGCGTTCTCGACGATCCCGAGCGCGGGATCGACGATGAGCAGCTCGCCGGGGCCGAGGCGGCTGCGCCGGATGCGGGCGTCCTCGGGGAGAGGGAGGGCGCCCGCTTCCGAGGCGCAGGCGACGAGCTGGTCGTCGGCGACCGCGTAGCGCAGAGGGCGCAGGCCGTTGCGGTCGAGGGCGGCTCCGACGACCCGCCCGTCGGTGAAGACGACCCCGGCAGGGCCGTCCCAAGGCTCGAGAAGGGTGGAGTGGAAGCGGTAGAAGGTGCGGAGGTCCTCGTCGACCTCGGGGTCCCCTTCCCAGGCCTCCGGCAGCAGCATCGCCATCCCCTGCTGGATGTCGCGACCGTCGCGGACGAGCAGCTCGAGGGCGTTGTCGAGCAGTCCGGAGTCGGAACTGTCCTCTTCGAGCGCATGCCCCCGGGCGCGCATCCACGCGACGTTGCCGTCGATGGCGTTGATCTCGCCGTTGTGGCAGAGCAGGCGGAACGGCTGCGCACGCTCCCACGACGGCGCGGTGTTCGTAGAGAAGCGCTGGTGGAAGATCCCGAAGGGGACCGTGAGAGCAGGGTCGCAGAGATCCGGATAGAACGCCGCGAGCTGGTCGGCCGCGCACAGTGCCTTGTAGGTGACCGTCCGGAACGAGAGCGACGCGACGTATGCGCCTGGCGCCTCGGCGCGCTTGCGCGCGCGGTAGGCCCGTCCCTCGGCCTCGTCGGGCGTCGTCCCGAGCGGCTGGAGCAGGACGAGCTGCTCGATCCGTGGCATCGTCGCCCGGGCCTGCTCACCGAGCGCCCCGGGCTGCACGGGCACCTCGCGCCAGCCGGCGAGCCCAATTCCCTCGGCGGCGCAGGCTTCTTCGATCGCAGCCCGAGTTGACTCGTCCCGGAGGAAGACCATCGCGAGGCCACACCACGGACCGGGCACCAGAGCACGGGGGAGCGGAAGGAGCACGCCTGCTCCGTCGCCTGTGCGCCGATCGGCGGCAACGGCGCCGCGGTGCCGCATGCGCGCGAGGCCTTCGAGGACGCCGTCCAAGATCCCGCGCGAGGCGTGGCCCCTCGCGTCGGCGAGGAAGCCGATGCCGCAGGCGTCGCGCTCGCGGCGGGGGTTGTCGACGAACCGGTGCACGGCAATGTGCCCTTCGTTGAATGTGAACTCTCCGCCTGCTGTTGCGACCTAGCCGGCGTCGGCGGGGGAGCGAAACGCCGGCTAGCGCGTAAGGACGCGCGCGATGAGCGTAAAGACGACGGTGGTGCTCGACGCGGCGCGTGCCATGGAAGTGCGCAAGCTACTGCACGGGGCGGACGGAGTGCAAGTCCGCGACGGCGTAGGCTGAGGGCGTGGACTGCCGCTGCGAGGACCACGACGCACCGTGGGGTCATCGCAACTTCAGGAAGCTCCGGGGAGCTGCTAGGTGATCGCGCGGACCTGGCGCGGCTGGACCATGCGCGAGGATGCAGACGCGTACCTCGAGTACCTCCGCGAGACAGGGCTCAAGGAGTACCGCGCGACGCCGGGCAACCGAGGCGCATGGGTGCTGCGCCGCGACGACGGCGAGCGAACGGAGATCCTGACGCTCAGCTTCTGGGATTCGCTCGACGCCGTGCGCGTGTTCGCGGGCGATGAGGTCGATCGTGCGGTCTTCTATCCCGAGGACGACCGCTACCTCGTCGACCGGGAGCCGACGGTGCGGCACTACCGTCTCGACGAGTGAGGTACCAGTTCGTCGATTGCCGGTGGGAGCTCGGCAATCCCGAGCGTGGCCGCGAGCTGTACCTCGAAGGCCACATTCCGGGTGCGAGCTTCCTCGACGTCGACCGCGACCTCTCGGCGCCGCCCGGGATCCGAGGCAGGCATCCACTGCCGGAACCCGAGCAGTTCGCGCGCGCGGCTGCGCACGCAGGAATCGGACTCGGAGTCTTCGCCGTCGCCTACGGGAACATGGGCGGCGCCGAGCGGTTGTGGTGGCTCTTGCGCCACTTCGGCCACGACGAATGCGCGGTCCTGGACTTCGAGGCATGGCACGGACCGCTGAAGCGCGGCGACGAGGAGATCGAACCCGCGCAGTTCAAACCGCGGCCGCGTGACGACGACACAATCGAGGCCGAGGAGCTCGAGCGGCGCCGGGGCGAGCTCGTCGTGGTGGACGCGCGCCTTCCGGCCCGCTGGCGCGGCGAGCCGAATCCGATCGACAAGGTCCCGGGACGGATCCCGAGCGCCCTCAACGCGCCGTGGAACGAGCCTCTCCCCGCGCTTCCCGAGGGCGAGCTCGTCGCCTACTGCGGCTCAGGCGTCACTGCGACGGTCGTGCTGCACCGGCTCCACCTTGCAGGGCGCAACGGGAAGCTCTATCCCGGCTCGTGGAGCGAGTGGGAACAGCTCGACTTGCCGGTCGAGCGCGACTAAGCCGTCGAGGTCGCGGCCGCGTCGTCGAGGCCGTGCAGGTACGGACGCCAGCCGTGCGGGATCCGCGGCGCGGCGAGACGGATGAAGAGCACCGGCGCGGGGGCCCTTGGATGCGTCCGCAGTTGGAGTCCGCTCTCCTCGAGCGTGCGATTCCCCTTCTGCAGGTTGCAGGGCGCACACGAGGTGACGACGTTCTCCCAGACGGAATCGCCGCCTCGCGATCTCGGCACGACGTGGTCGAGCGTGAGACGCCCGGCGGTCGTCCCGCAGTAGGCGCAGCGCCAGCCGTCGCGGGCGAAGAGTGCGCGACGGGAGATCTTCCGTTGCACCGCTCGTGGGACTCGGACGTACGTGACCAAACGGATCACGTGCGGCCACGGGAACGTGTCCGTGGCCGAGTGGAGTCGCTCCTCGAGTTCCTCGATGACCTCGGCCTTCCCCTTGAACACGAGCACGTGGGCACGCCGCACGGTTGTGACGTTGAGCGGCTCGTAACTCGCGTTCAGGACGAGAACCTGCTGCATCTGGCGCGAAATGTAGCTGACGATCCTTCTCCTAGATCGTTAGCTGTCGGTTCGATTGGCTCGACCGGTCGTTTCAGACGGACGCACGGGCGCAGCCCGCGCGTCCTGACGACGGCACCGCAAGCGGCGCCTCAGCCCGCCATAGCCCGTTCGACGGCCTCCTCCTCCTCGGGGGAGAGGGCGACTGAAGGCCGGCCCCGGTCGAGCTCCTTAACGTAGATCCGTGCGTAGTCGCGGCCCTGAATGGCGCTGAGGACGACGCCGCTACGGCCCGCGTCGAGGAGTGCGATCGAGGCCGATTGGTGGCCGCCCGCCCCTTCGTACGCGTCGTAACGAACGAGCGAGGTCTTCGAGACCGCCGTGTCGACGCGGCGATCGACCCTGGACAGGCCTGCGGCGATCTCGTCGACCGCGCGGTGCAAATCGTCGATGCGCCCCTGCAGCGAGACCGCGAAGTCGACGAGATCCTCCTTGCCTCCCCCGAGCAGGACAAGTTGAGCCGCCCGCACCCCGCGCAGCTTCCACCAGGCGAGCGCTCCGACCCCGAGCGACACCCCTGCCACCCCACAGGCCCCGATCGCGATCCACTCCGCGGTGGAAAGGCTCACCGGGCCACAACTACCCGAGCGAGAAGATGACCTTGTACTCGGCCGAATTATTCGTCGTCGTCGTCTCGCCGGGGACCGGCTCGATGTCGACCTTGATCGTGGTCGGCACACCAAAGAGGCCGTTGATGTTGATGTTCGTGAACGTCACCGTCTTCGTCTCGCCCGCATTGATGACGTCGATCTTCTTCTTGATGACGATCGGCTTCGGAGACTTCTGGATTGTCAGCGTCACTCCGACGTTGAACTCCTGGAAGTCACCCGAGTCGGTGACCGCGACCTTGAAGGCGAGGTCCGTCGAAGCGGTGATCTGGTTGTCGCTTGCGGCCCCGCTCGGATTGAGCTTCTTCCCATCGGGCAGCGCCGTCACGGACGCGAGCGCGCTCCCGTGCTTTCCGCCCGGCGTCCCGCCGGTTGCCGCGCCGTGGACGCGCCGCCACACGTCCATCATCGCCTGCGTGCTCGCGAGGTCGGGATTCGGGATGACGTTCGAGTCCGGAACGCCGCCGATGTCGCGGATGTTCTGGTTCTCGAGCTCGCGTTGCGTCGGCTCCTTGAAGTAGAAGTCCCAGTTCACGTCACTGGCGACCAGGAGGCGCGCCTGGTCGGCGATCAGGCGGCCCGAGGTCGTCGCGTCGCGCGCGGTCGCCGTCTGGCGGAAGGCGTCCGCGAGCCGGCTGAGGGCGCTTGCACGGAGCTGCAGGACCTCGATCAAGTGGTCGTGCTCCACCCGAAGCGGTCCAGGCGGGTCGAGCTGGCGCGCCTGTCCCACCTCCTGCTGCTCCTGATCGGCGAGGCCTCTGATCTTCGTCTCCAGATCCGTCTCCTTGATGCCGGTCGCGGTGAGCGTCTTGTTCAGGTCCTTGCCGATCTGCTCGGACCGTCCGGCGATTCCGCGTACGTCCCGGACGTAGCTCGCGTACTTGTTGTGCTTGCTGTCCGAGGCGCAGCCGCGCGCGACGAAGACGAGGAGCACCGCGGCGAGGATCAAGAAGGCGATCAGGCCCGCAAGCCGAAGCATCGGGATGATGCCCGCGGGGGGACGGACAGGGCGACGCGGTCCTCCAGGCGGGGGACGGCGCGGCGTGCGTACGCGCTTAGTCGCCTCCTCGGTCTCGGGCTCGTCGAAGAAGTCGAACTCGATGTCGGTATCGCGCTCGGTCATGGCGAATCCCAGCCGAAGCCGTGTTCACTCTATCCCGGTATGGACGGCCGGTGAAGGAGTTGCCGGCGCCTGCGCCAACCAGAGATCCGATGTCCAATGCCGCACCAGTCCTCGCTCAGAGCGAGCTCGTGCTCGGCCGCTACCGGCCGTTGCGCCCGCTCGGCAGCGGCGGGTCGGGCTCCGTGTGGCTGGCTCGTGACGAACGCAACGGGCTCGAGGTCGCCCTCAAGATCGTTCCGCGCGAGGGGAAGGCCGCGTCTCGGGCAGAGCGGGAGGCGGAGGCGGCTGCGCGCCTGCGGCACCCGGCGTGTCAGCGCGCGTACGGCTTCGGACGCGACGCGCGCCACGTTTACATCGCCTACGAGTACGTGCCGGGACGGACGTTTCGCGAGGCTCTTCGGAGCGGGGAGCTCGATGACGCGGCGGCGATCGAGGCCGTGGTCCAGGTGCTGGAAGCGCTCGCGCACGCGCATGAGCGCGGGATCGTGCATCGGGACGTCAAGCCGTCCAACGTCCTGCTCGCGGAGGGAAAGGACGTCTCCGTCCGGGTGCTGGACTTCGGCCTCGCGCAGATCCGCGAGGCGGAGACGCTGACGGCGCAAGGAGATGTGCCGGGGACGCTTGCCTACATCTCGCCGGAACGCCTCGCGGGCGAGCTGACCACGGAGGCCGCCGACGTCTGGGCGGTCGGCGTCATGCTCTGGGAGGCTCTGGCGGGACGTCATCCGTTCTGGCGGAGCTCGCTGCTCGAGACCGCACGCGCGATCGAGGCGGGGGCGCCGCCGCTCGAGTCCGTGCGCCCCGACCTTCCGAGAACGTTGCTCGCCGCTGTCGATCGTGCGCTCGATCTCGATCCGGCACGACGGCCCGGTGCCGCGGCGGTTGCCGGAAGGCTTCGCCTGGCCGGCCGCAAGCGGCGGAAGCGACGCGGGCGGCGCCGTGCCCTTGCCGTGCCCGCAGCGGTGCCCCGGCTCGTCCCGGCGGCCGTCGCCGGCGCCGTCGCGGGCTGGACTGCGTGGGCGATCCCCTTCTATCCCTCCGGCTGGCCGATCGGCTTCGCCGCGCTCGCCGCAGGGGCGACGCTGCTGCACGCGCGTGTCGGCCTCGCCCTTGCGCTGGCCGTTCCGGTCTTGCCGCTCGGGAACCTGGCACTCGGCGCGGCACTTCTCTACGGCCTGGCCGCGCTGGCCCTGGTCCTGTTCGCGTGGCGCGAGCCCGGAAGCGGCCTCCTCTTCGCGCTCGGGCCGCTGCTCACCCCGATCGCCGGCCTGGGGCTGCTCCCGCTCGCGGCACTTGCCGTCCGCTCTCCCTTCCGGCGAGCGGTGCAAACCGGCGCGGCGGTTCTCGCCGCCGGACTCGTCGCGGGGATTCGCGGCGTCCCGCTCCCCTTCGACGGGGCGGCTCCCCCGCGGGGACTCGGTCTCGCCGCGAGCGGTGATCCTCTCGATGTCGCTGCCGCCCTCTGGGGCGCACTCCTCTCGCGGCCGGTGCTCGCTGTCGAGACGCTCGTCCTCGCGATCGTCGCGGCCCTGCTTCCCGCGGCGCGCTCGCGCGGCCCCTGGGCGATCGCCGCCCTCGGCGCCGGGTTCCTCGCCGCGTCGCTGCTCGCGACTCCGGCGGTGGTCGCCGCTCCCCTCGCAGTAGCCGTTTGGGCGACCTGTGTCGCGGTGGCCGTGCGTTAGCATCGATCGCCGGGGTATTCCCGGCCCATGGTTCTCCGCGCTATCGAGCAGAAAATCGAGGCCCTCTTCGAGGGTATCTTCGGGCGGGCGTTTCGGACGAACGTCCAGCCGGTCGAGCTCGCGCGCAAGCTCGCCAAGGAGATGGACGACCACAGAACCATCTCCGTGTCCCGCGTCTACGCCCCGAACGAGTACACCATCTACCTCTCGCCCGGCGACCGCCGGCAGTTCGAGACCTACGAGGAGAACCTGCGGGGAGAGCTGCAGGAGTACCTCGCCGAGCACGCCCGCCGGGAGGACTACGCCCTCCTCTCGCCGCCGCGCGTCGCGATGGAAACCGACACCGAGCTCGACGTGGGCGAGTTCGGGATCGCGACGCGGATGGTGCAGCCCGACCGGCGGCGCGCGGCCGGTGAGCCCGCGGGCGACCTGGCGCCGGGCGCGACGATGATCTACAAGGCGAGGACTCCGCCGCCGACCCAGGCCGTCTCGCCGGAGGAGCTCGGGGTCGAGCAGGAGCCTGTCACGTTGACGTACGACGGGACGCGCCACGAGGTGAAGAAGCGGCGGGTCGTCCTGGGCCGATCCCGTGACTGCGACATCCAGCTCTCCGACTCGAACGTCTCCAGGCGTCATGCCGAGCTGCGCCAGGAGGGCGTGTCCTACTGGATCGTCGACCTCGGCTCGACGAACGGCATGGAGGTCAACGGCAAGCGGGTCAAGCGGGCGAAGCTCCGCGACGGCGACACGATCACGCTCGGATCGACGGACGTCACGTTCTCGCAGGAGACGGAATGATCTTCGACTCGGCCGCGGTCGACGAGGTCCTGCTCGTCCTCAAGATCGCGTTTCTCGTCCTCCTCTACCTCTTCATCTGGCGAATCGTTCGGACGGCGGCCCGCGACCTGCGTCTGCCGCAAGAGAGCTTCATCCTCGCGCCGTCCGCCGCCGGTGTGCACGCGGCGCGTCCCGGCCCGCGAACCGGGCGGCTCGTGGTGGTGAAGAGCCAGGATCTGGAGGAGGGGGAGGACTACGAGCTCAACTCGACGCAGCTCACGATCGGGCGTGGGCACCAGAACGACATCGCGATCTCCACCGACGAATACGCGTCGGCACGCCATGCTCGCTTCGAGCCGCGGCAGGACGGCGTCTGGGTGCAGGACCTCGGCTCCACGAACGGCACGTACCTCAACGGCACGCGGCTCGAGCACCCGCGGCGCCTGACGCAGGGAGACATCGTGCGGGTCGGCGAGACGGATCTGAGGTTCGAGTCGTGACCGTCGCTCGTCTTCGACTCGCTCCGGCGGGGGAAACCATGTTTCCCCCACGAACCCCCTTCTTTAGATCACGCCTCAGCCCACGCGCCGGGTCGTGCGCCGCGCGGGCTGAGGAGCAAGAGCGGGGAAACCTCCCGGTTTCCCCTTACGCCCCTTCCCCCGCTCATGGGCCGGTTGGCCCATGAGCTCGGTCGGTCACGTCGGCGGGATCACCGATCCAGGACGGAAGCGCCGGCGGAACGAGGACGCGTACGTCGTCGAGCCGCCACTGTTCGCCGTTGCGGACGGCATGGGGGGTGCGCAGGCGGGGGAGGTCGCGTCGCGCCTCGCCGCGGCCGCGCTCAAGGAAGGCCGGGCGCGTACGGGTGGGGAGAGGCGGATCGTCTCGCTGATCCAGGAGGCGAACCGGCGCGTGTACGACCGCTCCAACGAGGATCCGAACGCGTCGGGGATGGGGACGACGATGACCGTCGCGCTCGTGGGGAACGGACAGGTCGCCTTCGGCCACGTCGGCGACTCGCGCGCATACCTCATCCGCGACGGGTCGATGGAGCAGCTGACGGAGGACCACTCCCTCGTGGCGGAGCTGATGCGAAGCGGCAAGCTCTCGCCCGAGGAGGCCGAGAGCCATCCGCAGCGTTCCGTGATCACGCGTGCGCTGGGAACGGATCCCGACGTGGACGTGGACACGTTCACGATCGCAGCGCGCATGGGCGACCTCTTCCTGCTCTGCTCGGACGGACTGACGACCATGGTCCCGAACGAGGCGATCCTCGACCTCGTCGAGCGGCACCGGAACGACATGGACAGGGCGCTGCGCGAGCTCGTGAGCGCGGCGAACAGGGAAGGCGGCGAGGACAACATCACCGTGGTCGCCTTCGAGATCGCCGAGGAGACCCTCGCGCGCGACGGCGACACGCGCGAGCAGGCTCTTCCCCCAGAGCGCGCGCGTCCCGGCGAGGAGGACACGCTCACCGAGTCGGACGCCGTGCCGGCCGTCGACACCGCGGTCATCCCTGCGGAGGAGATCCAGGCCGAGCTGGCCGCAAAGGAGCGGCACGAGCGCGCGGTGCGTCGCCGCCACCTCCGGCGCCGCATCGTCGCCTGGCTCGCTCTCGTCCTGATCGTCGCGGCGGTCGGGTTGGTTCTCTACCTGAGGTTCCTGCGCTGAGCTTCCGAAACCGGGAACTCGCGTTCCTCATCGTCGTCGGGGTCCTGACGGCCGTTGGGTTCGCCAGCGTCTACATCGCGCGCCAGGATGTCATCTCGACGGCCTCGCTGACGTACGCGGGCTTCTTCTTCGCGCTGTACCTCGCGGCGCATCTCGTCGTGCGTTACACCGTGCCCTTCGCCGATCCGTACCTGCTGCCGATCGCCGGGCTCCTGACGGCGATCGGACTGACGGAGATCTACCGGCTTCATCCAAAGGACGCGTTCAAGCAGGGCATCTGGATCGTCGTCGCCGTCGCGCTCTTCGCGCTCACGCTCTACGTCCTGCGCCACGACTACCGGCGGCTGGAAGCCTACAAGTACATCTTCGGGGTGACGGCGATCGCGTTGCTCTTGCTCCCGGTCCTGCCGTTGATCGGGCTGACGGTGAACGGCGCGCGCCTGTGGGTTCACGCCGGTGCGCTCCGCTTCCAGCCGGGCGAGCTGGCGAAGATCATGCTCATCGTCTTCCTGGCCGGCTACATGCGTGAGAAGCGCGAGGTGCTGGCGCAGGGACGGCCGAAGGACTGGGGGCCGCTGCTCGTGATCTGGGTGCTGGCGATACTCGTCCTGCTGGAGACGAGAGATCTCGGCGGCGGGCTCCTCTACTTCGGGATCTTCCTGGCCATGCTCTACGTGGCCACTGCGCGCGTCGCCTACGTGGCCGCGGGACTCGGACTCTTCCTCGTCGGCGCGTTCGGCGTGTGGCGGATCACGCCGCATGTCCGCGAGCGCGTGACGATCTGGATTGAACCGTGGACCGAGCACAAGATCTTCTGTCCCCTCTCGGGTCACCTCGACCTGCGGCAGAACTGCCAGAGCTTCCAGCTCGTGAAGTCGCTCTACTCGATCGGGCACGGTGAGTACGCGGGCACCGGGCTCGGCAAGGGGACGTTTACGAACCTGAACGGCAGACAGATCATCCCCGACCTCAACACGGACTTCATCTACTCCGCGCTCGCCCAGGAGCTCGGACTCATCGGCGTGGCCGCTCTCCTCCTCGTCTACATGATCTTCGTGCTGCGCGGGATGCGGATCGCCCTGCTCGCGCACGACGGGTTCTCGAAGCTCGCGGCGGCCGGGTTGACCTTCGGCTTCGCGCTGCAGACGTTCATCATCGTCGGCGGCATCCTGCGGCTGATCCCGCTGACGGGGATCACGCTCCCATTCGTTTCCTACGGCGGCTCCAGCGTCGTGGCGAACTTCCTGCTCTTAGCCGGGCTCTTGCTCGTCTCGAACCGGGCGAACCGGGAGATGTTGGTTTGACGGCACCCTCCCGCCCGCCTCGCACTCGCCAGGGCGCTGCAACGCTCCGTCTCGGGGCGTCCTCAGTCGCGCCCGTAGCCTCCGGCTACGAGCGCTCTCGCGAGCGCCGAAGGCGCGAGCGCCATTCCGAGACGGGCGTTTCGCGGCTGGCGAGCACGATTCGGACGAGAGGGGGCCTACGATAAACCGTCAGATCTCTCACATCGGCGTTGCCTCGCTGGTGCTGCTCGCGGCGCTGATCGTCGGTACGACGTACTGGCAGACGTGGGCGAACGCGAGCCTGGCGGCGCGGCAGGACAACGACATCCGGCTCGTCGCGCAGTTCACGATCAAGCGCGGGAAGATCTACGCCTCCGACGGCCGCACCCTGCTGGCGACGAACGTGCCGAAGCGGATCGGCGGACAGACGCTCTACTTCCGCCGCTATCCCAGCGGACCGCTGTTTTCGGACGTCGTCGGCTACTCCACGCAGACGCGCAACCAGACGGGGATCGAGCGTGCCTACAACGACTACCTCACAGGCTCGAACGCCAACCTGGACACGGTCTTCCACTCCGCGCTGGACAAGCTGCGCGGCTCGACGGTCACCGGCAACGACCTGGTGCTCACGATCCGACCCAACGCGCAGGCGTTGGCGCTGCGCGCGCTGCGCGGGAAGTGCGGTGCGGTGGTCGCGCTCGAGCCGTCGACGGGGCGCGTGCTCGTGATGGCGACCAACCCGACTTACAACCCGAACCTGATCGAGACGCATTTCGCGCAGGCGACGCGCACGAGCGCTCCGTGCGGCGCGCCGCTGCTGAACCGAGCGACCGCCGGCAAGTATCAGCCTGGGTCGACGTTCAAGATCGTCACGGCCTCGGCGGCGCTCGACACCGGGCGCTTCACGCCGGACTCGCCGTTCTACGACCCCGGCTACTGCGAGGAGTACGGCAAGCGCGTTCGCAACGCGGGGAATCCGGAAGCGCCGGAGACGTTCGGCTCGGTCAATCTGACGACCGGCTTCGAGCACTCGATCAACTCCGTCTTCTGCAACGTCGGGAAAGCCCTCGGCGCGGGGACCGTGCTCCGCTACGCCGAACGCTACGGTTTCTACTCCCTGCCGCCGCTCGAGACGCCGGAAAACGAACGGGTCGAAAGCGGGCTCTACAACCATGGCCGACTCTTCAAGCCGAAGCGGCCCGAGTTCCAGGTCGACCCAGGCCGTCTCGCCTTCGGTCAGGAGCGCCTTCAGGTGACGCCGCTCCAGATGGCGATAGTCGCCGCCACCGTGGCCAATCACGGCGTCACGATGCGACCGCGGCTGATCGAGCGCATCGTCTCGCCGGGAGGGACGACGATCACGCACCTGCACCCGGAGCAGCTCGGCCGCCCGATCACGCGCCAGACCGCCGACGAGCTGACTCAGATGATGGAGCTCGCGGTCACGAGCGGAACGGGGACCGCGGCCCAGATCCCGGGCATCCGCGTTGCAGGGAAGACGGGGACGGCGGAGACGGGGCGCGTGAACATCAACACGACGTGGTTCGCAGCCTTCGCTCCGGCGGATGCGCCGCGGGTGGCGATCGCGGTCGTGGTCGAGAACCAGGCCGGCGGCTTCGGCGGCACCGTCTCGGCTCCGATCGCCAAGCTGGTGATGGAGGCGCTACTGCGGTAGGGGCGAATCCCTACCCTGGAAAGGCCTCATGGCGGTTTCGGACACCCTCATCAACACTCTCTTCGACGGGCGCTACCGCATCGTGCGCAAGCTCGGCACCGGCGGGATGGCGAACGTCTACCTCGCCGAGGACGAGGTGCTCGGCAGGCGCGTGGCGATCAAGATCCTCGACGACCGTCACGCGGGCGACGACCAGTTCGTCGAGCGCTTCCGCCGCGAGGCGAAGAACGCCGCGAGTCTCTCGCACCCGAACATCGTCTCGATCTACGACCGCGGCGAGGCCGAGGGCACCTACTACATCGCGATGGAGTACCTCGACGGTCGATCGCTCAAGGAGTTGATCGTCGCGCGCGGTCCGGCGCCGATCCACATCGCGGTCGATTATGCGCGGCAGATCCTGGCCGCAATCCGGTTCGCACACCGTCACGGGATCGTCCACCGCGACATCAAGCCGCACAACGTGCTCGTCGACGGTGAGGGACGGCTCAAGGTGACGGACTTCGGCATCGCGCGTGCGGGCACGAGCCAGATGACGGAGGCGGGGTCTATCATCGGCACGGCGCAGTACCTGTCGCCGGAGCAGGCGAAAGGCGCGCCGGTCGACCAGACGTCCGACCTCTACTCCGTCGGAGTGGTCCTCTACGAGCTCCTGACGGGGGTCGTCCCGTTCAGCGGCGACACGCCGGTGGAGATCGCCATGAAGCACCTCTCGAGCGTCCCGGAGCCGCCTTCGGCGAGGCGCGCCGAGGTCCCGCGCGACCTGGACCTGGTGGTGCTGCGTGCGCTCGCCAAGGATCCCGCTGAGCGGTACCACAGTGCGGAGGAGATGGACGCGGATCTGCGGCGCATCTCGCGGGGCGTCGCCATCTCGCCCGCGACGGAAGAGGCGGCGACGGCGATCATCTCCCGTCCACCGCCGACGGCCGTCACCGAGATCACTTCGCGAACGCGCGAGACGGTCCCGTATGCGCCGCCCGCGGCGTATTACGACTACGACGAGCCACCTCGACGTGCGCTCTGGCCCTGGCTCATAGCGCTCCTCTTCGTGGTTGCTGCGATCGTCGGCGGCTACTTCCTCTACGACCAGGTGCAGCAGCAGATCAGCGGCTCGAGGACCGTTGCCGTCGAGAAGTACATCGGGATCCGTGAGTCCGACGCGGTGGGGAAGATCCTCGCGATCGGCCTGAAGCCGAACCCGGTCCGGCAACCGAACGCCAAATTCCCCGAGACCTACGTCTTCGCACAGACGCCCAAGGCCGGCGAGCGTACGCCGAAGGGAAACTTCGTGACGCTCTACGTCTCGCTGGGGCCGCCGAAGACCACCGTTCCGAAGCTCGTGGGGAAGCAAGTCGACCAGGCGCTGGCGGATCTCCAGGACGCCAAGCTGAAGGGAAAGGTCTTCCAGGTCGAATCGGACAAGCCGCAGGGCGAGGTGATCTCGCAGACTCCGACCGCGGGGGCGTCCGTGGACGAGGGCTCGAGGGTGAAGCTGCGTGTCTCGAAGGGCCCGCGGCCGATCGCCGTGCCGAACGTGATCGGTTCGAGCTTCGACACGGCGAGCTCCACGCTGCTGGGTCAGGGCTTCGTGGTCGCGCGCGGCGCGGACGTGGAGTCCAACGAGCCGAAAGGCACTGTCGTCGACCAAACCCCGGCTCCGGGCACCTTCCAGCCCCCTGGGACGACGGTGACGGTACGGGTCTCCAAGGGCCCGACGACGTCGGCTGTTCCTCTGGTGACGAGCCTTTCGCAGAGCGATGCCGTGGCACAGCTCAAAGCGTCGGGGTTCCGTGTCCACATCGTGTCGCAGAGCGTTACCGACCCGAACCAGGATGGGATCGTCCAGACGCAGGATCCGGCCGGCGGCGCGCAGGCGCCGCCCGGGTCCGTGGTCACGATCGCCGTGGGCAAGTTCACCGGGACGACCGGACCCCGTCCGTAGTGAAGAAGCTGCGCGTCGCCGTCCTTGCCGGCGGACGCTCGTCGGAGCACGAGATTTCGCTGGCGTCCGCGCGTTCGGTGCTGGAGTCGCTCGATCCCGGGCAGTACGAGGTCGTTACGGTCGCGATCGGCCGCGACGGCCGCTGGGAGCTCGGCTCGGGAGACGGCTCGGTGGCCGAGACTCTGCCCGTGCCTGCCGTGAACGCGCCGGCGACGCTCGGGGCGGTGGACGTCGTCCTGCCCATCCTCCACGGCCCCTTCGGCGAGGACGGAACCGTCCAGGGCCTCCTCGAGCTCGCCGGCGTTGCGTACGTCGGCGCGGGAGTCGCGGCGTCGGCGCTCTGCATGGACAAGGACCTGTTCAAGAAGGTGCTCCGCGACAGTGGCATCCCCGTGGCGCGGCATGTCGCCCTGCGTGAGGGCGACGGGCTCACGAATCCGTTCGGCTTTCCCTGCTTCGTCAAGCCCGCGCGGCTCGGCTCGTCGGTCGGCATCACGAAGGCGCACGACAAGAGCGAGCTCGAGGAGGGAGTCGCACTCGCCTTCCGCCACGACGAGAAAGTCCTGATCGAGGAGTTCCTCGACGGGATGGAGGTCGAGGTCGGCGTGCTCGGCAACCGGGAGCCGATCGCCTCGCTGCCGGGAGAGATCGTCCCGCTCGGGCACGAGTGGTACGACTACGCGTCGAAGTACGAGGACGGCGGGATGAAGCTCGTGATTCCCCCGGAGTTGCCCGACGATGTGATCGAGCAGGCGCAGCGCGTCGCGGTCGAGGCGTTTCGCGTCACCGAGTGCGAGGGGATGGCGCGCGTGGACTGCTTCGTCGTCGACGGGAAACGCGTCGTCGTGAACGAGCTCAATACCATCCCCGGCTTCACGGCGACGAGCGTGTACGCGAAGCTCTTCGAGGCGTCGGGGATTCCGTATGAGGAGCTGTTGCGCCGCCTGATCGAGCTCGCGGTGGAGCGGCACGAGCGCCGCTCGCACCTACAGTACTAGCTCGTTCCGAATGCGTGCACTTCGTTGACGTGCGCGACGCTGCTACCCGGCGGGAGCTTCGTGATCCAGATGATCCAGTAACGCTTCGGCGCCTTCTGGTTGATCTCGAAGGCGGTACTGCGCCGGACCACGTGCTCATCCGAGACGGGCTGCGTGAAGCCGCCCAGGACGTTCGTTGCCCGGATCTGTGCCGTAAACCCAGGCGTGTCCGTCACGACCGTGACGCGAGACAGCTCAACAACTCCGTGCGCGTCGAGCACGACTCCCACACCTTCCTTCTGGAACGTGCGGTAGCTCTGCGTCGTCCAGTACGTCGACGGATTCCGGTCGGTCGTATTCGGTGCCTCCTTTGCGTGCTCGCTTCCGTCACCGAATGGGTCGTACGCATCGACCCCGGCCATCGAAATGGCCGCCCCGACCGAATTTCTCTCACCCTTGCCGCCGCCGAGTGTCAGGAGCCCCAACACGATCGCACCGATTGCCAGGACGGCGAGCAACGTGATGCCGACCGGCAAACCCGAGACCTGCTTGCGTCGCCGTGGCCGCCGAAACGCTGGAACCACCGTGGTCGTGTCGCCGCCCTCCCCCTGGTCTAGCTCCGCGAGGCACGCCTCGAGCTCGGCTGCGAACCCGTCCATCGTGGGGAAGCGCTGCTCGGGATCCTTCTCGAGCGCGCGGTCGACGGCCTCGGCCAGGCGCAACGGCACGTCGCCGCGCTTCTCCAGCAGATTTGGTGGCGGCTCGTGGACGTGCTTCATTGCGACCGCGACGAAGCTTTCGCCCGGGAACGGGACCTCGCCCGCCAGCAGCTCGTACAGGACGACCCCGAGCGAGTAAACGTCGGTGTGCGCGTCGACAGGCTTGCCGCTGGCCTGCTCCGGGGCGATGTAGTTGGAGGTCCCGAGCACCATGCCGGTCTCCGTCATGCCCTCGACGTCGACCGTGCGCGCGATCCCGAAATCGGTCACCTTGGCGCCGCCGTCGCCGTTCAAAAGGACGTTCTGCGGTTTCACGTCGCGGTGGACGACACCGTGCTCGTGCGCGAACGCGAGACCGCGCGCGACCTCGAGGGCGATCTCCAGCGCCTCCCGCACGTCGAGGCGTCCCTTGCGGACGACGAGCTCCTTCAGGTTCTCCCCGTCGACGTACTCGAAGACGATGTACTGGCGCCTGCCCTCCTCGCCGCGGTCGATGACGGTGACGATGTTCGGGTGCTGGAGCTGCGCCACCGAGCGCGCCTCCCGCTTGAAGCGCTCGACGAACTCCTCGTCCGCGTTGTACTGTTCGTGGAGGATCTTCAGCGCGACGTTGCGCTCGAGGAGCGAGTCGCGCGCCTTGTAGACGCTCGACATGCCGCCGTGCCCGACCAGTTCTTCGAGCTCGTAGCGCCCTGCGATCGTCTCCCCGAGCACGCCCGAACGCTACCCGCCCTTGCGTCGCGATATACCTGAGAACTCAACGGGCACGCGCCCGGCGCAGGCGCAGGCCGAGCCACAAGCCTCCGCACCAGATGACGTACAGGAGGACGACGAGGCCGCCGAGGAACCAGAGCGGCACGATCCCGTGCCCCTGGGCGTCCTGAGCCCGGTTGGCTGCCAGCGAGACGACCCATCCGAACGCCAGTACTGCCCCGAGGCCCAGGACGATCCGCGGGCGTCCGGCGCCGGTCGCGCCCAGGAAGAACGCCAGCCCGAAGGCGATGCAAGCGATCAGATAACCGGCCACCGCACCTCTATCGGCGCCGCGATCCGGGAACGTGAACCTAAGGGCCGAGGGCGGCGCCGAGGGCGTCTTCCCAGACGCTCAGGGCCTCGTCGAGCTCCGCTTCGGAGATCACGAGCGGGACGAGCACGCGGATGCAGTTCGAGTAGATGCCGGACTTGAGCAAGAGGAGACCGCGTTCCGCGGCGGACTCGACCGTCGCCGAGGCGAGCTCGGGCGCCGGATCCTTCGTGCCGCGGTCGTGGACGAGCTCGATCGCGAGCATCGCGCCGAGGCCGCGGACGTCGCCGATGGCCTCCCAGCGCTGCTGCCACGCCTGCATCCGCCCTCGGATCGTGTCCCCGATCTGATTCGCTCGTTCCACGAGGCCCTCGTCCACGAAGACGTCGAGAACGGCGAGAGCTGCGGCCTGCGCGATCGGATTGCCGACGTAGGTTCCGCCGATCGCGGAGTCGCCCGGCGCGTCCATGATCTCGGCCCGCCCGATCACGCCGGAGAGCGGGAGTCCGGCCGCGATGGACTTGGCGACGCACATCAGGTCGGGCTCGACGCCGTAGTGCTCGATTCCCCACATCTTCCCGGTGCGGCCGAAGCCGGTCTGCACCTCGTCGACGACGAGGACGATGCCGTTGTCGTCGCAGATCCGCCGTACGCCTTCGAGGAATTCGCGAGGCGCGACGACGAAGCCGCCCTCGCCCTGAACCGGCTCGACCACGATCGCGGCGACACTCTCCGCTGCAACCTGCGTGACGAGCGCCCGCTCGAGCGCCGCGAGTGCGTCCGTCGTGCTCGGGCCACGATAGTCCTGTGCGAACGGTAGGCGGTAGACCTCCGGCGCGAATGGTCCGAGACCCGCCTTGTAGGGATGCGTCTTCGAGGTCATCGTGAGCGACAGCAGCGTTCGCCCGTGGAAGCCGCCTTCGAACGCGATCACGGCCGGTCGTTTCGTGTACGCGCGCGAGAACTTGACCGCGTTCTCGATCGCCTCCGTGCCGGCGTTGAAGAATGCCGCCTTCGCCGGTCCGGAGATCGGCGCCGACTCGATCAGACGCTCGGCGAGCGTCACGTAGGACTCGTACGGGACGATCGTGAAGTCGGTGTGGAAGAACTTCGCCGCCTGCTCCTGCACGGCTTCGATCACCCGTGGATTTGCGTGGCCGACGTTGAGGCAGCCGACGCCGCCGGTGAAGTCGATGAAGGTGTTCCCGTCGACGTCGGTGAGCGTCGCACCCTCGCCGCGCTCGATCACGACGGGGAGGAAGATCGAGAGCGGATCGGCGACGACGCGTTCCTTACGCTTGAGGATCTCCTTCGAGCGCGGACCGGGAATCGTCGTCTTGAGCTCGATCGCCTTGGTCGTCGCCATCAGCCTGACGATATCTCAGTCGGCGGCGGCTCTGTATAGCTGCATAGAACTCTTTCAGCGGGCTTCGACCCCGACTCCTTCGGCGCTTCCGTAGGAGCTGGGGGAACCTCCCGGTTCCCCCAGACCCCCTCCACTGGTCCGCTTTCGCGGACAGGCCGCTTCGCGGCCGGGGTCTGACCCAGCCTTTGGGGGCGCGTCCCGGGCGGCCACGAACCCGCGACGCGGCGACCTCAAAGTGCGAAGCGGGCTAGCGGAATCCTGGGGTCGAGAGCGCTTTGACCGTGTAGACGCCGGCGGCGTTCCAGAGCATGAAGCCCTTTACGTGCTCGAGCCGGGCCGCCTGGATCTCGTCCTGGACGTCGGCCAGCGTGTACGTCCTGCCGAGCGAGAAGTCCTGCAGCCAAGGGATCAGCTTCGCCGTTCGCCCGCGCAGCTTGTCGCGGAAGTCGCGCAGCGAGTAGGCGACGGTCGTGCCCGGACGTGAGTTCGGGTCGATGATGTTGTACTCGCCAGACACGTAGTGGGACGGATAGACCATCGGGTAGATCGCGTCCACGAATGGGCCGATCCGCCGGGGAAACTGCCCGATGCCGAGATCTCGCGTCGCGGAAAGCCCGAAGACGTCGACCGAGATGCGCACGCCGAGCGGACTGAGCCGTGAGCGTGCGTACTTGAGGAACATGGGGATCGTCCACCCCATGGGCTGCGTGTGCTTCCCCGGGTAGCGGATCTGCGAGATGTCACCGTCGCTTGGGAAACGGACGTAGTCGAACTGGATCTCGACGAAGCCGAGCTTTGCCGCCTGTTCGGCGATGTCCACGTTGTACTTCCACACGCGCCGGTCGTACGGGTTCGTCCAACCGAGTCCGGCGCTATTGAGCCAGCGCGACCCGTCGGCGCGGCGGATTGCGAGGGACGGTGCGCCTGCCGACAGGGCGGGATCCTCGAACGTGACGACGCGGCCGATCAGATACAGGCCGGCTGCGTGCACCTTGGCGGTCGCGCGCTGTGCGTCGTAGTAGCGCTTCGCCGCCCCCACCGAGCGCGCCAGCGGCACCGCCGCGGGGAAGGCGATGTCGCCGTTCTCGTCCTTCACGTCGAGCGCGATCGTGTTGAGCCCGCTCGGCTTCATCGCGATGTACTCGTCGAGCTTTCCGGGGATCCCGGCCAGCGCCATCGTCACGTGAACGCCGCGCACCTCGTCGGGCAGCGGTCGCGGCTGCAGCAACTGTGGCTGGGGGGCCGGCTTCTGCTTCGCGCGGGCAGAGGCCCGCACGGTCTTGTGACCG
>WNEY01002101.1_pt1 | contig 26245 bp, 17 predicted proteins | sample 5400531 | NCBI WGS metagenome assembly WNEY01 (sample SAMN13153338, study PRJNA577476) | soil metagenome | isolation source: 200 cm saprolite under Douglas fir tree site 1 | place: USA:California | collected 2015-04-18
TAAATGACGTCACGAAGCAATTAGCCTACACCCTGTACGAACAATACCTGGCGCATTCCGGCGCGGCGTCGGCAAACAAGGTTACCTCCGCGTGGCACGCAGTCTTCAAGTATGCTACGCTCAAGATCCCGGGCGTGACGAGCAATCCGTTTGCGCAACTCGGCAGACAAACGCCGCCGCCTAGACGGCAGCGTTGGACAGACGAGCAGCTCGAAGCCTTCATCAGTAAAGCAGATCAGATGGGATATTCATCAATAGGGTTTTGTGCCCTGATGTGTATGGAACTAGGGTCAAAACTCATAAATCACAGAAGTCGTTGAGGCCGAGTCGTTTCCGCGTTCCCGGGCCTTTGGAAAGGAAGCGAAAAGAACGAATCGGATCAACAGCTTACGATTTATGAGTCTGGACCCTAGCACTACTTTGGCAGATTTATTTGTGCTGCCGTTCTGTGCCGATCCATTGTCGGCAGTGCGGGCATTGATGAGACGGCAATCGAACGATGAGATCGATGATGGCTCGGCGCACGGCTGGCAGGCTGGGTTGAGGTGGTGGTCCGGTGACTCTTTTTTTCCCGCCTCACTTTGGTGAGACGTCGATGCTGCAGGAAGGCATAGGCAATCATTGTCATGAGCGCGTGACGGTGTAGGCCCTGCCACGATCGTCCCTCGAAGTGATCGAGGCCAAGCTCCTCTTTCAGCTGTTGATGAGCCTGTTCGCAGACCCATCGCGCTTTGATGGTGGCGGCCAAGGTGCGCAGGTCCGGTTTGGCAGGCAGGTTAGCGAGATAGTATTTCTTCTCGCCTGACGACCGGTGCTCGCCGATGAGCCAAGCCTCCTCTCCCGGGAGATGCTGCTGGCCTTTGTCTCTGATCCGCTGCGGAGGTCCATCCGCAATGCGCACGCGCAGAGCGGCAAAGCGGGCCTTCAGCTTACCTTTCGTGCCGTGCCGCCAGGTCACAGTTTGCCATTTGGCCTTGGCCAGCATGTCTTCGGCGGCCACCGACAGGTGATCAGGGATAGACCGCTGACGCGGGCGGCCACGGCCGGCAACCGGCCAGATGAGCTGCACACCCACGGGGTAGACCTTGAGGTGACGGGGGATGCCGACCGCCCAGGCGAGGCCACGCGTCGTGAGCCCCTGGCGGAACGGTGCGCTCAGTCCATATCCCGCATCGGCCAGCACACAGCCGAAGCGGACACCCGCTGCCATGACGCGATCGATCTCGGCCAGGGCGATCTTCGGCTTCGTCCGCGCCACGCGATGCTCGGCGGGAACGCCGGCGCGAGCCAAACGCTCCGGATCGTTGACCCAGCTCTCGGGAAGGAAAAGCCGCAACGCCACCGTCACCGGCACTTCGCCGCGGGCGAGCGTCAGCGACACCAACGTCTGGCAGTTGGCATTCTTACCCAAGGCCGACGCATATTGCGAAGCAACGCCGACCGAGTGCTTGCCCTTCTTCGGAATCGCCGTGTCGTCAATCACCAGCACCGCATCGTTGCCACCGATAAGCCCGTCGGCTTGGATCAGGAGTTCGTTCTCCAGCGGTGTCGCATCCCAGACGCCGGCGGCGATAAAATGGTGCAGCTGATCATAGTCGCCCGGCGCCAGTCGCTCCGCCATTGGCTGAACGCTCTTGCGATCGCCGGGGCCGATCAGCCCTGCGACGTACAGCGGGCACATTCGTCGCCGCGCCTTGTGACCCAGCTTAGTCAAAAACGGCGAAAGCCACGTCCGCAGCTCCGCGTTCCAGTTCTCGATCCGCGCCATCTTCGCCGCTCCGATTCAATCGGAACGGAGCTTCGAGACAAAATCCTAACGCTTCGCTAATCTGCCAAAGCAGTGCTAGGCCGTGGACTCATAAGCGAGCATCGATAGAAGCCCCGCGATGTCCGGTTTCGGACTAATACCGGCCTTTCGTCCGCCGTCGGGGAAGGTCGCATAAGTGCCAACTGCCGACAATTCGCCGGTAGTTTGGGACGACGAGCATCAACCAGCATGGCTCTCATTCTGGCAAACGCGCTATCGCAAGCTGGCATTCGATGGCGTGCGGACCGAAAGCATCAACGTGCATGACGTCGTGGTGATCGAGCGCGAGGCGATGCGCGTTCACGCCTCGAGCTGGTGAATCGTCCGGTTCGCGCGGCGCAGGCGGCCGCTCAGCTCCCGGCCCAGCCCTGCCAGGATCTTGATCGCGACGGCCGGCTCGCTTTCGCGCAAGGCAGCGAAATCCGTCTCGCTCAGGGAATAGGCCACAAGGTCTTCGTCGGCGATGATCGAGGCCGAGCGCGGGCCCTTGTCAAGAATGGCAAGCTCGCCGAACACCGTGCCGGGCGCGAATGTCACCAGGCGGATGTTGCGGCTTTCCGATTTGAGCACAACGCTCGCCTGCCCCTTGGTGACGATGAAAAGATGCGATCCAGGATCGCCTTCGTTGAAAATCATGCTGTCTTTCGGCCACGCGACGCGCCGCAGGTGGCGGACAAGCGTCTCGATCTCGTGCGACGCAAAATCCTGCAAGAGCGAGATGCACTCAAGCGCGATCTCCGCGGCCGCCTGCGGAGCGGTCTCGCGCAGAAGATCGTCCTCCGTCCATTCGATCGCGCGGTCGACGTCCGGGAAAACGCGTCCTTCGCTGTTCGGGCCGCCGAAATCCGCCAGCCGCTCGGCGGTTTCGCTCTGCTCCGATAAGGCGAGCGCGAGGGTGACGCCCCGGCGCGCAAGGTCGGCCTCGATGTCGGCGAGAATGCGCGCGCCGGTCGAGTCGACATAGTTGACGCGCCGCAAATCGAGAATCAGGTATCGGGTCTTGCCCGCCGTTGCCTTATCGATCTCCTGCGCCAGTCGCTCGGCGCTTCCAAAAAAAAGCGCGCCCTGCAGCTCCGCCACCAGGATGGACGAACCTTTTGCTTCCAGCAGCTCCATTTCGCCCGCGCCGCGCGATTTGCGCGAACGCACGGCGTCACACCGGTAGAGCCGGCGGATATTGGACCGGCTCATGCGCACCACAAACAGAAAGACCGCGAGCGCGATGCCGAGAAACACGGCGAGCACGATATTGATCGCGATCGACAGAAACGACACGAGCAAAGCCACGAAAAGATCGAGCGCGACGACACCGCGCTGCGCCGCGCCGCGCTGGAAAAGTCGCGCGGCGAGGCGCGTCGTCCAGGGATCGATATGCAGCACCGCGACCACCATGATTACGGCCGACAAGACGGCGCGCGGCAGATAGGCCAGATAGGGAAACAGCACCGCAACGATGGCGAGGATCACGGCTGCATTGACCAGGACCGAGACTGGCGTGCGCGCGCCAAAGGCGCGGTTGGTCAGGCTCGCGCCGATATTGATTCCGCCCGTGATGCCGCCGAAACAGGCGGCAATCGCGTTGCCGAGGCCCAGACGGACGAGGAGCCGGTCGCCGTCAATCGGCTTGTCGCCGGGCTGGCTCACGAGTCGCGCGCACAGAAGCGCGTCGAACGCGGCGATGACAGCGAGCGCGAGCGCGCCGGAGAGGATCGTCGGCGCGATCTCGGCGAGGTGGCCGTGATAGGCCAGATCCGTGAAATTCGAGAGCGGGCGGGGCACCACCGGGCCTTGCGGCAGCGCGCCGATCACCGGGCCGAGCGCCTGCCCATAGCCTGCGAGCTCCAAGGCGTAATAGACGGCTGTCCCGCATCCGAGGCCGACCAGTAAAGGCGGAATCCTCGTAGCGATTTTCCGCGCGTTCCACATCGCCGCGAACGTAATGGCGGCGATAAGCACGCTCAACGGCTTTGCGGAATCCATGTGCGCGAGGGCGTGCGTGAACGGGATGTTCCGGTCGTAGCCGAGCACGTTGGAGAGCTGAACGAGGAACAGGAGCAATGCCGCCATGTTCTGGAAGCCCGCCGTGACCGGATGCGGCGCGAATTTGATCAATGCGCCGAGCTTCATCAGGCCGAACAGCGCCTGGAAAATGCCACCGAGCAGAATGATGGCGAAGAAAATCAGCAGCGTGAGCGGCAGGCTCGCCGATTGCATGATCGCCGTGTCGGAATGTAGGAGCGAGTACAGCAACAACCCGATGAAGAAGGTGGTCGTGACGCGCGGGGCGTAGACCGTCGGCGTCTTGTCGCCGAGCAGCACGCAGGTCACGCCGACGACGAAGGCCGACGTCAGGCCCGCGAGCGCGCCATAGGCGAAATACTCGTCGCCGAGCGTGACGAAGGCGAACATGCCGAAGCCGACGGCAAGCGGGATCGCAATAGCCGACGAGACGAGGCCGCCGACGGCGTCGTGACGCAGGTTCGAGGCCCAGGATCGGGTCATGGCATGGGCAGAAGGAAAGCCTGCAGAAAGGCCGGTTCATCAATATGCCATGCTGCGTGCGTCTTTACGAGGTGCGCGGCTGAGGCAGCGGTGCGGCGGGCGTTGGTGCGTTCGCGTCCATTCCGCGATGTTTGCGATATGTCCGGGTTAGGGGGTAATTCCGGGAATGCCAGTTTTCTGTTGATGGGCATCGCATCTAGCCTTCATAAAACTCGCATCAATTCGAATCTGGCTGCGCACTTACGGGTCCACAGCCTAGCTAACTCGACCCGGAATTTTTCGAACAGGCGCATTGTCATGGAATGATCGCAATCGGGCAGTGCTCACGAGCTTTCCGGAGGGACGACCGCCAGATTTGCAGCGATGGCTGCCATGATCGACAGCAAAAATGAGCGCGGAAGCAACCGCGGAGCGGCGGCGAGGATCTTGTCGACCACGCCCGACACGATCAGAGGTTGCCCGCTCATGAAGCCGTCATAGGCCGTTCGGACCGCGCGCTCGGCTGAGCCCGTGAACATGCGCGGCAGCCCGCCCTTGGCTATCCCGGCGCGTGCGAAAAACTCGGTCCGCAGCGGCCCCGGACAAAACGCCGTAACCTTGACGCCCCTGGGGGCGAGTTCGCGATGCAGCGCTTCGGTGAACGACAGCACGTAGGCTTTGCACGCGAAGTAGACCGCCATCCTCGGGCCGGGAAAGAAGCTCGCCAGCGATGCGACGTTGAGCAGGCCGCCGCGGTGCCGCGCCATGGTCTCGACGAAACGCAATGACAGATCGGTGAGCAGGCGGACGTTGAGGTCGATCATGGCGAGTTGCCGCTGAAAATCGAGCTCCGCTGCAAGACCGAACAGGCCGAAGCCGGCATTGTTCACGACAATTGCCGGTTCCAGCCCCCGTTTTGCCAACTCATAAGCGATCACGGCCGCGGCATCGCTGCGGCCGAGATCCAGAGACAGCACGTGAGGCCGCTGACGATCGCCCGCGGCGATCGCATCGGCCACGGCATCCAGCCGTGCTTGCCGCCGAGCAAGCAGCACGAGCTCGTGGCCGTGCTCGGCAAAGACGCGGGCAAATGCCGCGCCAACGCCGGAAGACGCGCCGGTAATCAACGTCACAGGTTTCAGGATCGGGTCACCCCAGACGATCGAGACGCTCCGAAGTTCCGGTCCAAACAAGGCGTCGGAGCTCCACGCCTCCTGTCCGGCCGCACTGGCGATTCACCGCAGTTCGCCGGCCACAACGCCGTTCAACAATTGCTCGAGCCGCGCCAGCGCCCGCGCGATCGTGGCTCCGTCCAAGGCCCGATGATCGTAGGCCGCACGAAAGACCACGGCCCCCTCTTCCGATATCGTTCCGTAATACAGGGTGACCGTCGCCGGAAACAGCGGCCGAAGCGATTCGGTGCCGAGCGGGGACAGATCCGTGAAGCAGAACGTACCGAAATAATTGGGTCGCTGCCGCCCGATATTGAGCCCGAGCCACATCAGCAGCCGCCGCAAAATCAGGGGCAGCCGGGCGACCAGCAAGGCGCGCCGGAAGTCCTTGACGTCGGCGATCGGCGCGGTCCGGGCGTATCGGATCGCTTCGTCGATGTCGGATATCGACAGGTGTGCCGGACCCTTGATGCGCGTGACCAGCACGGCCGGTTCGGCGCCGATCGAGCGCTCCACCGTGAGCGCCGCAACGCTGTCCCGGTATTCATAAAGATGCGGCCAGGGAAACTTGAGATACACGCGCCGGAGCTCCGGAAATTCCTGGGCGGTCAGCGCAAACCCCTTGAGGAACAACGCCACCCAGGACGGCCGAACCGGACAGGCGGCGCGCGCGGCTTGCAGCGGACCGAGATGCATCTGCCGCTGGACCGGCAAAATCGGCATCTTCGAGGCAAACGACAGCAGATCCGAGACCAGCCGCCTGGAGGGCGAAAGCGGAATCGATCGTCCGCGCATGCAAAGCTCCCGCTGGGTCGATGGCGAGGCCATGACCATAACCGCCTTCCGAAGCAGGCTTGGCTTCTACGGTCAATCGCCGACCGCCGGCCGGCCGGTGGGCCGAACCCGCCGCGCAAAGCCGATATCCCCGGAACGCGCGATCCGACACGGCGTTGGCGATCCGGCGCCGCAACTGCAACCGGGCACGCAGGATGAAAATCGATTTGCATGGCCATCGGGCGGTAATCAGCGGCTCGACCGCGGGAATCGGGTTCGCGATCGCCAAAGGCCTCGCCGAGGCCGGTGCCGCGGTGGTGATCAACGGCCGGGGCGAGGGCGCCGTCAAGGAAGCCGTCCGGCAGCTCGTCGAAACGCTGGCAGGGGCATCGGTCGAGGGCATTGCGGCGGATCTCGCAACGACCCAAGGCGTGACGGAGTTCCTGCGCCGCGCAGGCCGCGCCGATATTCTCGTCAACAATCTCGGCATCTTCGAGCCCAGACCGTTCGAGCAGATCACAGACGCGGATTGGCATCGCTTCTTCGAAACCAACGTGATGAGCGGCATCCGCCTGTCGCGTCATTTCCTCCCCGCGATGCGGGAGAAGAACTGGGGCCGCGTCGTGTTCATTTCGAGCGAATCGGCCCTGAACATCCCGACCGAGATGATCCACTACGGCATGACCAAGACGGCGCAACTCGCCGTCGCGCGGGGCCTTGCCCAGACGATGGCCGGCACCGGCGTCACGGTGAATGCGGTCCTCCCCGGCCCGACGCGATCGAAGGGAGTTGCCGACTTTTTTCGCGACATGGCCAAGGACGCCGGCCAGCCGGCGGATACGATCGAGAGGGAGTTCATCGCGCAGCATCGTCCGAGCTCGATCCTTCGCCGGCTCGCGACCCCGGAAGAAGTCGCCAACATGGTGGTCTACGTCTGCTCCGACCAGGCATCGGCCACCACCGGCGCCGCGCTGCGGGTCGACGGCGGCGTGATCCAGTACATCGTGTGAGACCAGCCGCGACTACCTCTCTGTCGTCATGCCCGGCCTTGTGCCGGGCATCCACGTCTTAAAGAGCCCATCGGCATCAAGACCTGGATGGCCGGGACACCCCCGGCCATGACGGGAGGCGTGTGGATTGCCTGCCGGTTCGCGGCGGGCGACGATCCGGATTCGACTCGCCGGAAAAAGCGCATGCGCCCGAGCGTGCTCAACCCGCTGTTCGCATCCGTGGCCGCGCTCGCCGGCGTCGGGGTCCGGCAGGAGAAGCTTTACGCAAAACTGCTCGGCCGCGACGGCCCCAGGCTCATCGACTTGCTGTTCCATCTGCCGACCGGCGCCATCGATCGGCGCGCCAGCCCCAGGCTCGCCGACGTGGTTCCCGGTTCGCTGGTCACGGTCGCGGTGCGGATCGAGCGGCACCGGCCACCGCCGCCGCATCGCTCGCGCTCGCCGTACCTGATCTACGCCAGCGACGACACCGGCGATCTCGTCATCACCTATTTCAACATGCAGAGGTCGTATCTGCAGCGGCTGTTGCCGGTCGGCGAGCTGCGCTACGTCTCGGGCACCACCGGCCTCTACGACGGCATGCTGCAGATGGTGCATCCCGACCGCGTGGTCGACGAGAAAGGCTTGGCCGACCTGCCGCGCATCGAGCCGGTCTACGCGCTCACCGAAGGTCTCGCCCACGGCCAGGTCTACCGCGCGGTCGAAGCGGCGCTGGCGAAGCTGCCGCCCCTGCCGGAATGGCAGGACGAGGCATGGCTCGCCCGACAGCGATGGCCGTCGTTCGCGGACGCCTTGCGAAAACTGCATCGGCCGGCCGAGCCGACGGACGTGGTTCCCGAAACCCCGCATTGGTCGCGGCTCGCGTTCGACGAGCTCCTCGCCGGCCAGCTTGCGCTCGCGCTCACGCGCGCGCACATGCGCCGGCAGCCCGGACGCGCGCGCGCGAGTCCCGGCCGGTTGCGGCAAAAGATTATCCAGGCGCTGCCCTATGCGCTGACCCCGTCGCAGCGACGCGCCATCGAGGAAATCGCCGCGGATCTCGAAAAACCGCAACGCATGCTCCGCCTGCTGCAGGGCGACGTGGGATCCGGCAAGACCGTGGTCGCGCTGCTCGCGGCCGCGCACGTGATCGAAGCCGGCGGCCAGGCGGCGCTGATGGCGCCGACCGAGATCTTGGCCCGGCAGCATCTCCACACCATCGCGCCGCTCGCGGAAGCCGCGGGCATCCGCGTCGCGATCCTGACCGGCCGCGAGCGCGGGCGCGAGCGGGCGCAGGTGCTCGACGGCCTCGCTGCGGGAGAGCTGGATTTGCTGGTCGGCACCCACGCCTTGTTCCAGGAGGAGGTTGCGTTCCGGGACCTTGCGCTCGCGGTCGTCGACGAGCAGCAACGGTTCGGCGTGCACCAGCGCCTGGCGCTGACAAAAAAGGGCGAGGCGGTCGACGTGCTCGTGCTCACCGCGACGCCGATCCCGCGCACTTTGGTGCTGACCTATTTCGGCGACATGGACGTGTCGCAACTGCGCGAGAAGCCGGCCGGGCGCCAGCCCATCGACACCCGCACCATCCCGCTCGGCCGGCTCAACGACGTGACCGCGGCGGTCGGGCGCGCGCTCGAGCGCGGCGAGCGCGTCTACTGGGTCTGTCCCCTGGTCGAGCAATCGGAGGCGGTCGACCTCGCCGCCGCCGAACAGCGGTTCCGCGAGTTGAAGCAACGCTTCGGCGACGTCGCCGACCTGGTGCACGGGCGCCTCAAGGGGGCCGACAAGGACGCCGCCATGGCGCGGTTCGCGGCCGGCCAAGCGCGGCTTCTGGTGGCGACCACCGTGATCGAAGTCGGCGTCGACGTCCCGGAGGCGACCGTGATGGTGATCGAGCACGCCGAGCGATTCGGGCTCGCGCAGCTCCACCAGCTGCGCGGCCGCATCGGCCGCGGCCGCGAGCGCTCGACGTGCCTGCTGCTCTACAAGGCGCCGCTCGGCGAGACCGCGAAGGCGAGGCTCGCGATCCTGCGCGATACCGAGGACGGCTTCCGCATCGCCGAGGAAGATTTGCGGCTGCGGGGCGAAGGCGACGTGCTCGGCATCCGGCAAAGCGGCATGCCCGGGTTTCGCGTGGCGCGCCTCGAAGTCCACGGGGCGCTGCTCGAACCGGCGCGCAACGACGCGATGCTCACGCTTTCGCGCGACCCCAATCTGGAGACGCCGCGCGGGGAGGCGCTGCGTCACCTGCTCTATCTGTTCGAGCGCGACGAGGCGATCCGGCTGCTGCGGGCGGGATGACGAGCGCGCTTGCGCTCGTCATCCCGGAGCCCGAGCGAAGCGAGGGCATCCGGGATCCATGACCACGGAGCTGACTGTGTGCATGGATCCCGGCTCGCGCTCGCCCGGACAAGTCCGGGCTCGCTTGGCCGGGATGACGACCCCTTCGGGGTCGTCACTGCGCCGGGGCTTGGGCGCGGCTGGCTTTGGCGAGCCGCGCGGTCTCGGCGAGCGCCGCGATGTTCTTCTGCGCATCGCCGGCGCCGCCCCCGCCGGGCTGGATCATGCCCGCGGTCATGATCAATTTCGCCGCCTCCTCGACCGGAATGTCGAGCTCGATGATCTCGCGGCGCGGCACATAGAAGAAAAACCCGGTGGTCGGATTGGGCGTGCACGGCATGAACACGGAGACGTGCTCCTCCTGGGTCGGCAGCCGCGCGGTGATGTCGGAGCCCGGCGGGGTCGACAGAAACACCAGCGACCACATGCCCGGGGCGGGAAACTCCACGAGGCCCACGGTCCGGAAGGTCGACGCCGATTTCGAGAACAGCGTCTCGAACACCTGCTTCAGGCCGCGGTAGACCGGGCGAACCACCGGCATGCGTCCGAGCAGGTTTTCGCCGAACTCGACGAACTTGCGGCCGACGAAATTCGCAGTGAAGAACCCGAGCAGGGTGAGCGCGATGAACGCGATGATGAGGCCGAGCCCGGGAATCTTTACCGGCAGATAGGTCTCCGGCCGGACCGCCACCGGAAACAACGGCCGCACCAGGTCATCGACCCAGGTCACGAACGACCAGACGAGATAGATCGTGATCGCGACCGGGCCGGCGACCACCAGACCGGTCAGGAAATAATTGCGGATGCGGCCGGCAAACCCGTGAGACGCGGGAGCCTCGCCCGAATGGGACGGCGCGAGCGCTTCCTCGACGTGCTTGAGCTCGGAATTGTCGGTCATTCGCTCTTTTTGCCTCGGCCCCCGGATTGCGGAAACAGCGTTCGATGGCAACGAGGCCGTCCCCACCGCCCGATCCTCCGATACAGATTGGGGCGGCGTGACCGCTGCCGCCCGCCCCCGGCGCGGCGGACTAGGCCTAGATAAGGCCTGAGCGGGCCGTCACCAGGGCCGCTTATTCCACGGTGACGGATTTGGCAAGGTTGCGGGGCTGATCGACGTCGGTGCCCATGACCACCGCGGTGTGGTAGGCGATGAGCTGCACCGGGACGGCATAGACCAGCGGCGTTGCCGTCGAGGCCATTTCCGGCAGGATCAGCGTCGCCAAGGTCTCGATCCCGGCTTCGCGCGCGCCCTTGGGGTCGGTGACGAGGATGATCTTTCCGCCCCGGGCCGCGACCTCCTGCATGTTGGAGGCGGTCTTTTCGAACACCCGGTCGAACGGCGCGATCACCACGACCGGCAACGTCTCGTCGATCAGCGCGATCGGCCCGTGCTTGAGCTCGCCGGCCGCATAGCCTTCGGCGTGGATGTAGGAGATCTCCTTGAGCTTCAGGGCGCCTTCGAGCGCGATCGGGAAGCTGGTGCCGCGGCCGAGATAAAGCGCGTCGCGGCTTTTCGCGAGCTCCCGGGCGAGATGCTCGATCTGCGGCTCGAGCGCCAGCGCCTGGATCATGTGCCCCGGGACCCGGATCAGCGCCTGCGCGAGCTTTTGCTCGTCCTCGGCCGAGAGCACGCCGCGCGCCCGGCCCGCCGCGACGGCGAGGCAGGCGAGCGTCGCCAGCTGACAGCTGAATGCCTTGGTCGAGGCGACCCCGATTTCCGGGCCGGCGAGCGTCGGCATCACCACGTCGCTTTCGCGGGCCATGGTCGAGCCCGGCACATTGAGGACCGAGAGCACGTGCTGGCGCTGCTCGCGCGCGTAGCGCAGCGAGGCGAGCGTGTCGGCGGTCTCGCCGGACTGCGAGACGAAGATGGCGAGGTCGCCGGCGCGGAGCGGCGGCGCGCGGTAGCGGAACTCCGAGGCGACGTCGACGTCGGCGGGCAGATGCGCAAAGCGCTCGAACCAATATTTGGCGATGAGCCCGGCGTAATACGCGGTGCCGCACGCCGAGATCGACAGCCGCTCGATGGCGCGGAAGTCGAACGGCAGCGGCTCGGGAAGCTCGACGCGCTCGGCGCTCATGTCGAGGTAGTGCGCCAGCGTGTGACCGACGACCTCCGGCTGCTCGTGGATCTCCTTGGCCATGAAGTGGCGATAATTGCCCTTGTCGAGCAGCAGCCCCGAGGCCGCCGACTTGAGCACCGGCCGCTTCACCACGCGTCCGGAGGCATCGCGGATTTCGACGCCGCTGCGCCGCACCGCCGCCCAGTCGCCGTCCTCGAGATAGCTGATGGCATTCGTGAACGGCGCCAGCGCGATCGCGTCGGACCCGAGATACATCTCGCCCTCGCCGTAGCCGACCGCGAGCGGCGGGCCCTTGCGGGCGCCGACCAACAGGTCCTCCTCGCCGTCGAACAGGAACGCGAGCGCAAAGGCGCCGCGCAGCCGCGGCAGCGCCGCGGCGACCGCCTCGAGCGGGCCGCGGCCCTGCTTCATTTCCTCGCTCACGAGGTGGGCGACGACCTCGGTATCGGTGTCGGTCTTGAACTTCGCCCCCTTGGCGGCAAGCTCCTCGCGCAGCTCGCGGAAATTCTCGATGATGCCGTTGTGGACGACGGCGACGGTTTCGGTCGCATGGGGATGGGCGTTGGTCTCGTTCGGCCGGCCATGGGTCGCCCACCGGGTGTGGGCGATGCCGATGCGTCCCTTCAGGCGCTCGCCGGCCAGGCGCGCCTCCAGGTTCTGCAGCTTGCCCTCGGCACGGCAGCGCTTGAGATGACCGCCTTCGAGCGTCGCCACGCCGGCGGAATCATAGCCGCGATACTCGAGCCGCTTGAGCGCGTCGAGAAGGTGCCCGGCGACCGGCTCGCGCCCCAAGATCCCGACGATCCCGCACATTCGGCGTTTGTCCCCGCTGAACCTTGCCCAGACTTAATCCCAGCCGACGTTTAGATGCGGCTAATGCCGGCCGGGAAATCACAATGCGTGTCGGCGTGTGTCAGCCTTAACCTTAACGCCGAGGTCAACGCCGTTCGGCCTCAATCGCTCCGCCGCTTTTTCTTCAGCAGCGAGCCGAGCTTGCGCATCCGCGCGGTCCAGCCCTCCTTGACCACCTGCTTGGCCCGCGCGAGCGCCAGCGCCCCGGCCGGCACGTCCCGGGTGATCACCGAGCCGGAGCCGACATAGGCGTCGTCCCCGATCGCGACCGGCGCCACCAGCGCCGAGTTCGACCCGATGAAGGCGCCCTTGCCGATGTCGGTGTGGTGCTTGGCCACGCCGTCGTAGTTGCAGGTGATGGTCCCGGCGCCGATGTTCGCGCCCTCCCCGACCCGCGAATCCCCCAGGTAGGCGAGATGGTTCGCCTTCGCGCCCGCCTCGATCACGGACGCCTTGACCTCGACGAAATTGCCGATCTTCGCCTTGGCGCCGATCCGGGTGCCGGGCCGCAGCCGCGCGAAGGGGCCGACCGATGCGCCCTTGCCCACATGCGCGCCTTCGAGATGCGAAAATGCATGGACGGTTGCCCCCTCCTCGATGATGACCCCGGGGCCGAACACCACGTGAGGCTCGATCGTCACGTCGCGGCCCAGCACGGTGTCGGCGGCGAGGAACACGGTTTCCGGTGCCACCATCGTCACCCCGGCTTCCAGCGCCGCCCGGCGCAGCCGCTGCTGCAGGGCGGCCTCGGCCTCCGCGAGCTGCGCCCGCGTATTGATTCCGCGCACCTCATCCTCCTCGGCTTCGAGCGCGACCGTCTTCAGCCCCATCTTTCGGGCGATTTCGACCGCGTCGCTCAAGTAATACTCGCGCTTGGCATTCCGGTCCCCGACGGCTTCGAGGATCTTCAATGCAAACTTGCCGTCGAGCGCCATCAGCCCGGCATTGCAAAATGCAATTTCGCGTTCCTCGGCGCTGGCATCCTTGTCCTCGCGAATGGCCACGAGTTCTCCCGATCGTATCACCAGCCGGCCGTAGCCGGCCGGATCCGCGGCGCGAAAGCCGAGCGCGGCGACGGCCGCGCTGTCGGCGATGGCGCCCCGCAGGCGGTCGACCGTCTCCCGCCGGAGCAAGGGCGTATCGGTGAAGACCACGAGGACGTCATCGAAACCCTCGGCGATCGCCTCGCGGGCAGCGAGCACGGCGTGCGCCGTTCCCCGCCGCTCGCTTTGCACGAAAACCACCGCCGTCGGCGCAAGTCGGCCGACCTCCGCCGCGACCGCCTCCTGATCCGGACCGATCACGACGGCGGTGGCCGCCTCGGGGGCGGCATCGACGGCAGCCAGCACGTGAGCCAGCAGGGAGCGCCCGGCGATCGCGTGCAGCACTTTTGGCCGCGAGGATCGCATCCGCGTGCCCTCGCCCGCGGCGAGCGCGATGCTCAGGCAAGTCCTAGGCATCAGAACATCTGCGAGGGCAGGTGCGCATGCGCATGAGAATCGATTTCTGGCAGTTCCGGGAAAACCATAGGCGTTTTTCTTGTCATTGATAGAAGCGGTTGGGTTCCCCTCCCCCCGCGGAAGCGGCGGGGAGGGGTTAGGGGTGGGGGGCCGCTTTGGCTCAGCCCCCCACCCGGCTCCTCGCTCCGCGAGGAGCCACCCTCCCCGCCGCTCGTCCAAGTCGGATGTTTCCGACTTGGACCAATCATGAAATTGCCGAACCCGGGAACACCCGGGTTCGGCGGGGGGAGGGTAGGAGAATGGGGCTCGTCCTCAGTCGACGATGATGCCCAGCGTGGACCACGATGACGCCCGGCAAGCACTGCTCCCATTCGGGGCTTGCATTGCCGGAGTTTCGGTACGAACTTCCCACGACCTGGGAGCGTGCCATGATCTTTCGCCAGCTGTTCGACAGCGTGTCTTCGACCTACAGCTATCTGATTGCGAGCCGCCGCGGGGGCGAGGCGCTGATCCTCGACCCGGTGCTCGAGAACACGTCCACGCCGATCACATCACCGGGCTCGGCGCCTTGCGCGACCGCACCCATTGCATCACGGTCATGGGCGAGCACAGCAGGGTCGACGTCGTCTCGATGCGGGTCGCCGACGGCGATCAGCTCCAGATCGAAGGCGTGAATCTCGATGTGCTGTACACGCCGGGCCATACCGACGATTCCTACAGCTTCCTGATGGGGGACCGGGTGTTCACCGGCGACACCTTGCTGATCCGCGGCACCGGCCGCACCGACTTCCAGAACGGCGACGCCAGAGCCCAGTACCAATCGCTCTTCGGCCGGCTGCTCAAGCTGCCGGACGAGACCCTGGTGTTTCCCGCGCACGACTACAAGGGCGACACCGTGAGCACCATCGGCGAGGAGAAGGCCTTCAATCCGCGGCTCAAGGTGAAATCGGTCGACGAATACGTCGACCTGATGAACAGCCTGCATCTGCCCAACCCCAAGATGATGGATGTGGCCGTTCCGGCCAACCTGCGGGTCGGGCTGGCGCAGGAAGAGATCGCCAAGCGCGGCTGGGCGGTAAGCGCCGAGCAGGCGCTGGCGCTCTTGGGCCGCGCGGACGTGGCCTTGATCGATCTGCGCGAGCGGCGCGAGCGCGAGAAGCACGGCAGCATTCCGGGCTCGCTGCATGCGCCCTATCCGGATCTCCAGGAGAACATCCAGCCCGGCGGCATGCTCTACGAGCTCGCGGCGGCGACCGGGAAACGCATGGTATTTTACTGCGCCTTCGGCGAGCGCTCGGCCATGGCGGTCGAAGCGGCGCGCCAGGCAGGCCTCGCCGCCACGCTTCACATCCAGGGCGGGCTCGACGCCTGGAAGAAGGCCGACGGCCCCCTCACCCGGTAGGATCGCCTATGCCCCGATTGTTTTTCCCGACCGCGCGCGAATGGAACGCGCTGATCGCGCTCGGGCTCGTGTCGCTCGGTTACGCGCTCTATCTGCGCTACATCGTCATCGAGCAGGCCTGGGTGGCGCACACCTGCCAGGACGGCGCGACCACCTGGATCTGCGTTTCGCGCAACGCCGCGATCGCCCTGTTCAAGAATTGGGTGTTCGGCGCGATCGCGCTCGGCGTGGCGGGGCTCAACCTGATCCGCCCCTCGCTGGTGCTGTTCGCGATCGCCATGGTCGCCGCCGCGTTCGGCATCGTGCTGTACAATATCGGCGCCTCGGGGTTGGCGGCCGCCCTGCTCATCCTCAGCTTTGCGCGTCCCGCAAGCGCCACAACGTGAGCGCGAGCGCGAGGAAGACTGCGCACAGCCAGAGCGACTGCCAATTGGCGAAGCTCTCGTCGAACAAGATGTAACCCGCGGATCCGGCGAGCAGCGCCGCCGCCACGGTCTCGGCCGGAGCACGCCGGCCGGCGCGGCGCGGGCCCGCGAACGACAGCGCCAGGAAGGGAACCAAGGCTGCCGTCATGGGCGCGAACGGAAAATCGCGGTAGCGCGGATCGAACACGAGCCCCAGCGCCGACTGGATCGCGAAGATGCAAAGCACGATGAGCAGCGTCCCGAGCGTCAGCTTGAGCGGATCGGGCACTCTTCCCGCCGCCGGCCCGATCACCTGGGCAAAGTTCGGCAGGGCGGTCCTGCGCATCAGCGCCGCTGCTCCGGCAACCGGACTTGCGATCGCGAGCGCCGCCAGCACGAAGGATCGAGCCCAGCCGTCGATCCCGAGGCTTTCGATCGGCACATTGGCCAGCACCCAGCCGATCAGGACGCCACCCGCCAAACCGGTGACCGCGACGCCGATCCAGCGGCCGAGCATGGGCTCGTTCACCAGCGGCTCGCGCCGACAGGCGGCGAAAGCCGTTCCGAACACCAGCCCCGCAAGCGCGATTCCGGCCGTCGCCTGCCAGCGCCAATAGGGATGATCGGAAACGGCAGCGCCCCAGGCGAACTTGAATTCGCGGGTCTTGCCGTCGAGCACGCCCCAGTGGCCGCCCACCGTGCCCTCCAGCTGCTCCTTCCAGGGCTGGTCGAAGGCCTCGATGACGCTGACGCGATAGTGCTCCCGCTTCGCCGCCGCCAGCACGTCCTGGACCACCCGAGCCTGGTTGGCGGGAGACGGCAGCGCGCCGTCGCGCATGCGCCCCGCGCTCGGCCAGCCGACTTCGCCGATCAGGATCTCCTTCTCAGCAAATGCCGCCTTGAGCTTTTGGCGGATGCTCTCGACATGCGCCGCCGCCTCGGAGGCCGGGACCGGAAAATCTTCCCAATAGGGCAGGATGTGGATGGTCACGAAATCGACCGCCGCATGCACTTCCGGATAGCGCAGCCAAAACTCCCAGACATCCGCGTAGGTGACGGGCACCGAAATCCTGGCTTTGACGCTGCGGATCAGGTTGGCGAGCTCGGACGGAGCGATCTCGCCTCGCAGCAGGGATTCGTTGCCGACCACGACGGCGCGGATCGTGTCCGGGAAGCGCTTGGCCAGCGCGACCGCCGTTTCGACCTCGCGCCGGTTGCGCTCCGGATCCCAGCCGATCCAGGCCCCCTGGATCACCTGCATGCCGTGGCGCCGGGCGATCTCGGCAACCCGGTCGAGGCCGAAATCCGTGGAATAGGTCCGCACGCAGCCGGAGAGCCGCGCGAGGCGAGCCAAATCGTCCTCGATCCTGCCGGCGTCGATCCGGGTCGTAAGATCGAGCGGGGTCTGGTTACCGCGAAACGGCGTGTAGGATACGCAAAAAAGCTTCTCGCCGGCATCGAGCGGCGATGGCGGCATGGCGACCGGCGCGCCCAGCCACCACCAGCAGCCGAGAATTGCCGCGGCAATGGGGAGGAAAAGACCTACGGCAGCGCGCATTTTCCGGGAAAGAATCGCTACTCGTGAACTTGAGGGCGCCGGGTGACTTACCCCGCGGCGAGCCGAGTGCCAAGGGCAGCCCTGCGGGGCGGTAAGCATGGTAGCGAAGGCCGCTGGACAAATGTCCGCGGTTCGGCCATGCCAAGTGCCTCCGACCCCGCCGAATACGCCGCAATGCTGACCTATTCCGGTGTTGGAGTTCGTCGAGCTTCATCCGGTCCTTCGGGACCGCCCCATTCGGCCCGCCATGTCCGCCTCGCTTGTGCGTATTTTCGCCGCGGCTCTCGCAGCCGCGGTCATCGGTTCTGCGGTGTCGTTCGCGGCCGCTCAGCCGGCAAGCGAACAGAAGCCCCAGGACCAGGGCCAGAAGCCGGCGACGCAGCAAAATGACGCGGCCAAGGACGAGAAAAAGAAGATCGACGAGTTCGCCGAAGCCGCGCGCCTCCTCTCCGGTAGCGCCGGAAACCCGGAATGCGTCTGGCTCGGCCGACGGGTAGTCAACCTGCTGTGGCGCGACGACCTCGACACGGCGTTCCGCCATCTCGATCTCTACGATCGGTTCGGTTGTCCGTCCGGGCACATCCAAGCAACGTTCCGATGCGTCGTGCGGCAAGGAAACATCGATCCCAAGGCGCCCGAGAGCCTGAGCTCCCGGGTCCACGCCTGCTGGATCAACCCGAATCTGCCGCCTACGGCGTCGGCCGCGCCGCCCGCGGGCGCGGCGCAGGGAACTTCCAATCAGTAGAAACGTTTTTTGCTGCGGTGGCTTGCGGGTGTCTTGAAATAGACACGGCAACCCTTTAGTTCATAGACTGCCAACCCGAGGCCTGTTGTTCTTCGCGTGGCCGCGGTCGAGCCCAGGGGACGGGTTCGGGTCTCGGCATTCAGCCCCAACTGGTCGCGTCCATGCGCTTCGTCGCTGCCGTCGTTGCGCTCGTATCGTGCGTGCATGTCGCCATCTGGGCTTTGTCGCGGGACCAAATGGCCGCGCCCGACGTATCGGGGCCGCTTGCCAGCGTTTCCTACGCTCCCTTTGCGGATTCCGAGCATCCCGACCGGGGCCAGCGGGCGACCGCCGAGCAAATTCGCGCGGACCTCAAGACCATCGCTCCCTATACCAGGGCGATCCGCACCTATTCCTCGACCGCAGGCGTCGAGCTCGTGCCGTCGATCGCCGACGAGTTCGACCTCAAGGTCACCGTCGGGGCCTGGATCGACAAGAACGAAGAGCGCAACGCGCGAGAGATGCACTCGGCCATCGAGCTGGCCCGCAAGAACCGCAACGTCAACGCGCTCGTGGTCGGCAACGAGACCATCTACCGCGGCGAGCAGTCGATCGACCAGCTCATCAAGCTGATCCAGCACGCGAAGCATGAAGTCCAAGTACCTGTTACTACTGGAGAAATCTGGCACGTCTGGCTCGAGCATCCCGAGCTGGCGTCGGCCGTCGATTTCATTGCGGCACACATCCTGCCGTACTGGGAAGGCTTTTCCGAGGAACAGACCGTCGATCAGGCAATCCTCATCTATTACAAGCTGCGCTCCGTATTTCCGGGCAAGCGCATCGTCATTGCCGAGTTCGGATGGCCCAGCGCCGGATATAACTTGAAGGGCAGCAATCCGGGCCGGATGCCGCAGGCCGTCGTGCTGCGGGACTTCGTCTCGCACGCGGAGGCGCTCGGCATCGACTACAACATCGTCGAAGCCGTCGATCAGCCCTGGAAGGTATTCGAGGGCAGCGTCGGCCCCTATTGGGGCCTGCTCGACGCCGCGCGCCACCCGAAATTCCCCTGGACCGGGCCGATCGTCGATCCGGACCACTGGAAGATCGCGGGCATCGCGGTTCTCATCGGCTTCCTGCTGTCGCTTCCGATCCTGATCCTCACGGAGGCCAGCATTCCCCAGGCGCTGCTGCTTGCCGGGGCAGTCCACGCGGTGGGCGCTTGGGTCGCTACGATCTTCGCCTATTGGAACGGCCATTATTTCGTGCCGGGCGCCGCCTTCGCGCTGGGTTTCGGTCTGCTGCTGCTGGGACCGCTTGTGGTGATTGCGCTGGCCCGGGTGGAAGAGATCGCGGCCATCGCCTTTGGCCGCAAGCCGAGCCGGCTGATTACGGCAACTCCCGCGGCGCCGGAGGACTTTGCTCCGAAAGTGTCGATCCATATCCCGGCCTGCAACGAGCCGCCGGAAATGCTCAAGCTCGCCCTCGACGCGGTCGCGCGGCTCAATTACCCCAACTTCGAATGCGTCCTCGTCGTCAACAACACGCCCGACCCGGCGTTGTGGCGTCCGGTCGAGGACCATTGCCGCACGCTCGGCGAACGCTTCAAATTCGTCAATGCCGAGACCCTGCCCGGCTTCAAGGCCGGCGCATTGCGCCTCGCCGGCGTGCACACCGCCGCCGACGCGGCCGTCATCGGCGTGCTGGATGCCGATTACGTGGTGCATGCGGACTGGCTCAAGGATCTCCTTCCGGTGTTCGCCGACCCGACGGTCGGGCTGATCCAGGCGCCGCAGGACCACCGCGACGGCGAGCGCAGCCTGATGCACCACGTGATGAACGGCGAATACGCCGGCTTCTTCGACGTCGGCATGGTCCAGCGCAACGAGAACAACGCCATCATCGTGCACGGCACCATGTGCCTGATCCGCCGTACCGCGCTCGAGGCGGCGGGCGGCTGGTCGAGCGACACCATCGTCGAGGATACGGACCTCGGCCTGTGCGTTCTCGAACACGGCTGGCGGGCGCTTTACACCAACCGTCGCTACGGCTGGGGGCTCCTGCCCAACACCTTCGAGGCGTTCAAGAAGCAGCGCTATCGGTGGGCCTCGGGCGGCGCCCAGATCATCAAGAAGCACTGGCGGCGGTTTCTGCCGGGCGAGAGTCTTCTATCCCGCGATCAGAAGCGCGAGTTCGCCGTCGGCTGGCTCAATTGGCTCGGCGCCGAGACCGTCGGGGTCGCGGTCGCGCTGCTGAACCTGATGTGGGTGCCGGTCGTCGCCTTCGTCGGCATCGCCATCCCGGACAAGATTCTGACCTTGCCGATCATCGCGGCCTTCGTGGTTTCGGTCGTGCATTTCGTCGCGGTCTACCGCCTGCGGGTCGCGGTCCCGCTGAGCCAGGCGATCGGCGCCATGTTCGCGGCCATGTCGGTGCAATGGACGGTCGCGCGGGCGGTCGGCGACGGAATGATCAAGCAGAGCCTGCCTTTCGTGCGCACCGCAAAGGGCGCCGGCAAGAGCAAGGCCCGGGAGTTTCAGGCGTTCTGGGAAACGATCATCGGCGTCGCATTGCTGGTCGGCGCAACAATTCTGCTGGTCACCAATCGCCTGCAGATCCGCGAAATCTACATCTTCGCCGCGGTGCTCGTGCTGCAGAGCCTGCCGTTCCTCTCGGCGCTTGCCATCGCTGCGCTCGAGAGCTCGCGGATCAACGATTTTGCCTATTGGCGCCGGATCGAGGCGCGCATTGCCGAGCTCATTCCGCGGCGCGCCCTCTTGCCCAAGGCGCCCGCCCGCGCCGATAAACCCGTCGAACCGCTGCCGTAAGCAGGTATCGATTTCGTACGATGGGTTGAGCGCAGCGAAGCCCACTACCTCCCGACCGTCACCCCGGCAATGCGGTCTCCACCAGGCGCGCCCAATAGGAGGCGCCGAGCGGGATCGCCTCGTCGTTGAAATCGTAGGCCGGATGATGCAGCCCGGCAGAAGGGCCGTTGCCGACGAAGATGAAGGCGCCGGGCCGGGCCTGCAGCATGAAGGAAAAATCCTCCGCGCCCATCATCGGCGGCGCGTCGACGTCGACGCGCTCGCTTCCGGCGATCTGCGCGGCAACCGAGGCCGCAAACGCCGTCTGCCGCTCGTGATTGCTGGTCACCGGGTAATCGCGTTTGTAGATGAGCTTGGCCTTGGCGCCGTAGACGCGCGCGGTCGCCTCGACGATCTCGTGGAGCCGCCGCTCGAGCAGATCCTGGACGTGCGGCGTCAGGCTGCGGGCGGTACCGCAAAGTCGCGCCGTTTGCGGGATCACGTTGTCGGTATGCCCGGCCTGGAACATGCAGATCGAAACCACCGCGGCATCGAGCGGATCGACGTTGCGGGATACGACCGACTGCATCTGATTGATCATCTGCGCGCCGACCAGGATCGGATCGACCGCGAGGTGCGGCTTGGCCGCGTGCCCGCCCATGCCTTCGATGTCGATGTAGAGGCGGTCGGCGGCGGCCATCATCGGCCCGGGCCGGATGGCGAAATGGCCGATCGGCAGCCCCGGGAAATTGTGCATGCCGAACACTTCGTCGATCGGGAAGCGATCCAACAGGCCATCCTCCAGCATCGCCCTGGCGCCTGCCCCGCCCTCCTCGGCCGGCTGGAAGATCACCACCGCGGTTCCGGCGAAATTGCGCGTCTCGGCGAGATATTTGGTCGCGGCCAACAGCATCGCCGTATGGCCGTCATGACCGCAGGCGTGCATCTTGCCGGGCACCGTGGATTTGTACGGAACGTCCGTCGCCTCTTCGATCGGCAGCGCATCCATGTCGGCGCGCAGCCCGATCGTCCGCCCCGCTTGCGTCCGCTTGCGGCCGCGGACCACGCCGACGACGCCGGTCCTGCCGAGCCCGGTCACCACCTCGTCGCAGCCGAACGCCTTGAGCTTGTCGGCAACGCTCGCCGCGGTGCGGTGCACTTCATAGAGAAGCTCCGGATGCGCGTGGAAATCATGCCGCCAGCCGGCGATCTCGTCCTGCATGGCGGCGATGCGATTGATGACGGGCATCGAGCATGCTCCAGGCGTCCTGGCCGGTTCCCAATGCGTCGAAGCCGGTTCGGCGGGAAACGGCCGACGCCGCGCTCGCGGCGGACCAGCCGAAGCTAGCAATCGGCCGGCTCGATGTCGAACCTCGACCAAGCCCTTGCACCCGGTCGGCAATCGGCCTTACCATCCTCGGGGGCTGGAATCGTAAGGGATCGCGGGGGCGCCTACTGAGGGCCTGAGAGGCCTTCCTCATTCAAAACAAAATGATGCGCGCCTCCCACCGGCCTGCTGGCCGGTCGGACGCCGGGAACGCTTGCCGCGAGCATAAGCGAAGGGGGAAAGCTCATGTGGAACCAAGTTTATAACCCGCTCGGCAACGCGGCACTGTCGACGCTCGTGGCCGCGCTGCCGGTCGTGACGCTGCTGGTCCTGATCGCCTCGGGCAAGGTGAAGGCGCATGTGGCCGCCTTGATCGCCCTGCTCGTGGCGATCCTCGTCGCCGTGATTTTGTTCACGATGCCGGCGGGGTTCGCAATCCGCGCCAGCATTTTGGGCGCGGTGATCGGCTTCTTTCCCATCGGCTGGATCGTGCTCAACGTCATCTTCATGTATCGGCTCACGGTGGAGAAGGGCGCGTTCGAGACCCTGCAGCAGACGATCGGCGGCGTCACGACGGACCGCCGCCTGCAGCTGCTCCTGATCGCCTTCTCGTTCGGGGCATTCTTCGAAGGCGCGTCGGGCTTCGGCACTCCGGTCGCGGTGACCGGCGCCATCCTGATCGGGCTCGGCTTCTCGCCGCTCGCGGCCTCCGGCCTGTCGCTGATCGCCAATACCGCACCGGTTGCCTACGGCGCACTGGGCACGCCGATCGTCGGCCTCGCCAGCGTCACCGGGTTCGACCCATATGTCCTCGGCGCCATGGTGGGGCGGCAGCTGCCGTTCTTCTCGCTGATCGTGCCGTTCTGGTTGATCTGGGCCTTTGCCGGGTTCCGCGGCATGATCGAGATCTGGCCGGCGATCCTGGTCTGCGGCGTGTCCTTCGCCATTCCGCAATTCCTGATCTCCAACTATGTCAATCCATGGATCGTCGACATCGGTGCCTCGCTGATCTCCATGGCCTGCCTGATCGGTTTCCTGGAGATTTGGCAGCCGAAGAAGCTTTGGCTCTCCCCGGCTTTGCGTAGTCGCGACGATTCCGCCGCGACGATGCCGCCGCCTCGCGCTGCCGGACGCGAGCCGAGCACCCGGGAAATCTGGCTGGGGCTGATGCCGTGGATCATCGTCTGCGTCATTCTCCTGGTCTGGGGCACCGGCTGGTTCAAGGCGCTGGTGAATCCGATCTTCAGCTGGAATTACGACGTCCCCGGCCTCGACAAGATGATCAACAAGGTGGCGCCGGTGGTGGCGCAACCGACGCCGGAGCGCGCGACCTTCGCGTTCACCTATCTGTCGTTCACCGGGTCCGGCATGCTGATCGCCGCGATCATCTCCGGGTTCCTGATGGGGTTCTCGCCGGCTAAGCTGGTGGTGGAATACGGCAAGACCATCCGGGTGTGCGCGTATTCGCTCATCACCATCTCGGCCATGCTGGCGATCGGCACGCTCACCCGGCTGTCGGGGGTCGACGCGACCCTCGGGCTCGCGTTCGCCACCACGGGCATCCTTTATCCGTTCTTCGGCACCCTGCTCGGCTGGCTCGGCGTCGCGCTGACCGGCTCGGACACCGCCTCCAACGTGCTGTTCGGCAATCTGCAGAAGATCACCTCCGAGCAGCTCGGGCTCAGCCCGATCCTGATGGGCGCGGCCAACTCCTCGGGCGGGGTCATGGGCAAGATGATCGATGCGCAATCGATCGTCGTCGCCTCCACCGCGACCAACTGGTTCGGCCACGAAGGCTCGATCCTGCGCTTCGTGTTCTGGCACTCGATCGCGCTTGCCTGCCTGGTCGGCATCCTGGTGATGCTGCAGGCCTACGTGCCCCCGTTCACCAGCATGGTTTACTGATCGCTGGCGCATGGCGGCGAAAATCGGGCCCCGCGGCAGCTGCCGCGGGGCTCGCCGTTCGCGGGCTCGCGCCGAGCGCTCTGGACCCGTCGCGCCGATCAAGCTTAAGCTCCGGCCCCTGAGCGGGGAGCCGCCGTCTTCCTCGGCGGCAAGGTCGAGAGGTAGCGATGAAATCGAGGACTATGTTTCTCGCGCTTGCCGTCGCGGTGTCGATGGTTTGCGAGGCTTCCGCCGCCACGTTCCGGTTCGGCTTCCAGGGCGACCTCAAGTCGCTGGATCCCTACTCGCTCAACGAGACCTTCACCCACGGCGTGCTGGGCAACGTCTTCGAGGGCCTGACCAAGCGCGACAAAAATCTCGAGATCGTTCCGGGCCTCGCCGAGCGCTGGGAAGTGGTCGAGCCGACGCGGTGGCGGTTCTACCTGCGCAAAGGCGTCAAGTTCCACAACGGCGAGGATTTCACCGCCGACGACGTGGTGTTCTCGGCCGACCGCGCCCGCGCCAACGGCTCCGATGTCAAGACCCGGTTGCCTGCCGATGCCAAGGCGGTCAAGGTCGACGATTACACCGTCGACTTCGTGCTGTCGCAGCCCAACCCCATTCTGCATTACGAATGGGACACCTGGTACATCATGCCGAAGAAATGGTCGGAGGCGAACAATTCGGCCATGCCGCAGCCCGCCACCGGCCAGCAGACGAGCTACGCCGCGCTGCACGAGAACGGCACCGGCCCGTTCATGATCACGGAGCATCAGGCCGGCGTGCGCACCGTGTTCAAGCCCAATCCCAATTGGTGGGGCAAGCCCGAGCACAATTTCGACGAGGTGATCTTCACCACGATCGCCAACGACGCCACCCGCGTCGCCGCGCTGCTTTCCGGCGACGTCGATTGGGTCGACCCGGTGCCGCTGCAGGACATCCCGCGGGTCAACGCCAATCCCGGGACCCAGGTGCTGACCGGGCCGGAGCTGCGCACCATCTTTCTCGGCTTCGACCAGACCCGGGACGAGCTCAAGGCCTCGAGCGTAAAGGGCAAGAATCCTTTCAAGGACGCGCGCGTGCGCAAGGCCTTCTATCAGGCGATCGACATCGAGGCGATCAAGTCGCGGGTCATGCGCGGGCTGGCCACGCCCTCGGCCCTGCTGATCTCGCCGCTGTTGTTCTCACGCTCGGGCGAGTTCAAGCGCTGGCCCTATGATCCCGAGGCGGCGAAGAAACTCCTCGCCGACGCCGGCTACGCCAGCGGCCTCGAAGTGACGATGGACTGCCCCAACGACCGCTACGTCAACGACGAGGCGATCTGCCAGGCGGTGGTCGCCATGCTGGCGCACGTCAGCGTGAAGATCGACCTGTTGGCGCAGCCCAAGGCCAAATATTTCGCCAAGGTGCTGGCGTCGGGAGGCTACGACACCTCGTTCTATCTGCTCGGCTGGACGCCGGGCTCATTCGATTCCTGGAATGTGCTCCTGAACATCACCGGCTGTCGGGACGAGAAGGGCAAGGGCGGCCAGTTCAATTTCGGTAATTTTTGCAATCCCAAGGTCGAGGAGCTCCGCGACAAGATTCTGGTCGAAACCGACAAGGCGAAGCGCGACGACATGATCGCGCAAGCCTACCGCATCGTGCACGAGGAGGCGGGCTATATCCCGCTGCACCAGCAGGCGCTGGTGTGGGGCGTCTCGAAGAAGGTCCATGTGGTCCAGCGTCCGGACAACCAGATCCTGTTCTACTGGTTCCGGAAGGATTGACGCACGTCAACCGTTGAACCCATGCCCGCGAACTCGCTCCGGTTACCTCCCCCCTTGTGGGGGAGGTCGCCTCGCGCGCCAACCGAAATCGGCTTTTGCCGATTTCGGCGTGTCCATTGGCCAAGTCGGAAACATACGACTTGGCATGCGCGAGGCGGGAGGGGGGTAGCAGGACTCGGCATTTCAAACACCCCCTTCCCCATCGCTCCCCCTCAAGGGGGGAGGGAGGCGATTGCGGCTCGCTCGGAGCCAAATGCGCTTGCGCCCTCCAGGGGAGGGTAACGCCCCATGCTCGCCTTCGTCGTCCGCCGCGCGCTCGAAGCCGTCCTGGTCATGCTGGTCGTGGCCCTGATCGCGTTCGCGCTGTTCCGCTTCGTCGGCGATCCGATCAACCAGATGGTCGGGCTCGAGACC